>Ga0101944_10002023_pt1 | contig 35875 bp, 24 predicted proteins | sample DewCreD2012metaG_FD_75245 | JGI IMG/M metagenome (GOLD analysis project Ga0101944, IMG submission 75245) | Hot spring sediment bacterial and archeal communities from British Columbia, Canada, to study Microbial Dark Matter (Phase II) - Dewar... ... | reverse complement strand
GGCCGACCTCTTCGTGCCCGCCATGAGCCGCCGCGTCCGCGCCGCCGCCGACGCCACGACCAGCGGCGACCGCCTCCTCCTCGACGCCTATCCCGCCCTCCTGGGCGCACGGCCGTGAGCCGAAACCGCGGATCTAGAGGGCCAGCTTCTCCCAGGCCGCGCGGCGCTCCTTGAGGAAGTCCACCGGGTCGCCCTTGCAGGAGGTCTCGAACATCGTGTAGCCGTTGTAGCCGATGCTCTTGAGGAGGTCGAAGAGCTCCTTGAAGGGGTAGCCCGTGCCGCAGTCCTTAATGTGTGCGTGCCAGAGCCAGGGCTTGAGGAGCTCGAAGCTCCACTTAACCGAGCCGGCCTTGTCCACGTCGTCACTGTTGGAGTTCCAGCAGATGCCGACGGCGGGGTGGGCGCAGTATTCCATAATCTTGGCCATGCGGGCGGGGGCGGAGGTGCCGCTGCCGTGGCACTCGACGACGATCTTGACGCCCTTCTCGTGGGCGAAGGGGCCGCACTCCTTGAGGGCGCCGGCGATCTGGCGCAGGGTCTTGTCCTCCGGCACCTCCTTGGGCAAGCCGTTGGGCCGCACCTTGACGCCCCAGGCGCCCACGTCGGCGGCGAGCTGGACGAATGCCCCCGTCGTCTCGATGTTCTTCTTGACGACCTCGGGTTTGGGCGAGTGGTACTCGCAGACGGAGCCGAGGGCGACGAGCCTGACCTTCGTCTTGGCGAACGCCTCCTTGACCCTGGCGCGCCCGGCGGCGTCGAGGCTCGGCTCCACGCCGTGCTTGTGGGTGGTGCGCAGCTCCACGCCCTCCATGCCGGAGTCCTCGCAGGCCCTGATGAGGGTGGGCAGGTCCATCTGGGCGGCGACCATGTAGGTCACGGTGCCGATGTGGATGCGCGGCTTGTTGTCGGCGGGTTCGGCGGCGCCGACGAGGCGTGGGGCCAGCCCGGCCGCCGCGCTGAGGGCCAGGGCCTTGCGAAGGAACCCTCTGCGGCTGCCGTCCATCAGAATCTCCTTGCAACAATAGGGCAGGCTTCGTAGCCCGCGAAGCGGGCGACCCAGCCGTAGCCCAGGGCGACCGCAGGGAGCCCTGGGGGCGGGCGCCCCCACGAGGGAGCCCCCGACGGGGGCGATTCGGGCGGCCATGAATCGCCCCTTTCAGGGGCTCAGCCGAGGGGGGTGTCCTCTGTTCCCAGGGCTCCCTGCGGTCGCCCTGGGCTACGGCTCAAACGCCCCCGTTCGGGGGCTGAGAGCATTGCTTCCTTTCCGTGCGGGCCGGAGGGGTTCTCCTTGGTTCCGTGGGCATTCGCCGATCTACTGCGAGCGCTTGAGCTCGACGGTGGGCGGTGCGGCGAAGTCGGCGGCCAGGCGCTCGGCGAGCGCCGCGTCGGGCTTGCCGTCGTGGATGACGAGGCGGTATCGCAGGACGAGCGGCTCGCCCTTCCTGATCGTGTAGGGCTCGGGCTGGACGAGCGTGGTGCTGAAAAACGCCATCGAGGGGTGCACGCGAACGCCGTTGGGGTAACGGGGGTTCGAGGGATGCTCGATGACGAGTAGGCCGCCCCATCCCTGGGCGCCCAGGCGGCCGGTGTAGTCTAGCCACTTCGCCCGCGTGGCGTTGGCGTCCTTGCGCGTCTTGCCCTCGCTCGTCAACACGTCGAGCGCGGCGCCCTTCTCGTTCCACTCGTGGCGCCCTCGGAAGCCGAGGCCGCCGTAGTGCATCTTCCCCAGCACCACGTCGTCATCCGTGGCCTCGTGGCGAACGTCCAGGTCAACCAGCCGCAGGTTGCTGGGCGCCGCGTAGGCGCGGACCCAGAGCGTCTCCTTTAGAATCGTCTTCTCGCCGCTCACGAGGTCGTTGCGCGCGCTGAACCCCGCGAACACGCGACCTGACCCGGCGGAGAGCTCCCTGTGGACGAACTTGCCGCGGCCCTCCTGTATTTCCCAGAAGTTGGCCTTGATGGGGCCGGCATCGGCTTTCACCCAGGCGAACCACACGCCGCGATGGTGGGCGTGGTCGGGGTGGAAGTCGCCGGTGACGATCTCGCCACACGGCGCCCAGAGGGGGTGGAAGTAGCCCGCGCGGTCGAACTTGCTCGGCTTGTCGGGGAACTGGGCGACGACGCCGTGGTTGTAGCGGAGGACCGGCTTGCCGCCGACAGCCACCTCCACGCACTTCCCCTCGGTGACCTTCGCGCTGGCCGCCGGTGGCGCCTCCTGGCCGCCCGCGCTCACCAGGAGCTCGAACGTGCGGGTCGTGCCCCTGGGCGTCTTGCCTGGCAGGACGAAGACGAGTCCCTGGCCGTCCCACTGGGCGAAGACGGGTTCCGCCTGCGCTGCGCCCTGCTCGACGAGGACGAAGGCCCGCCCGCCGGCCTCCTCAGCCGTGAGGCCGACGTCAGCCAGGCGCAACGCAACGCTCACCGGCGTATCGAGGCGGTCATAATCGCCGGACGACACAATGAGCAGTAGGGTGGCGATGGCTTTCAAGCGGGACCTCCTGAAGAGAGAATCCGACGACGCCGAGGACGAGGACGGGCACGGCGACTGGTCACTTGCCGCTCGCCGCTCATCAGTCGTCTCTGCCTCCTCTCACACCACCTTTGCCAGGGCGTCGCGCAGGGCGGCAAACGAGGCGGCGATGCCGGCCATCGGGTCCTTCGGCTCCATCTCGTACTCGAGGGAGAAGGGGCCGGCGAACCTGGCCTCCCTGAGCGCGGTGAAGAAGGCCACGAGGTCAATCGTCCCTTTGCCCACCACGACGTCGTGCTTCTGGGCGTTGACGTCCTTGAAGTGGAAGCCGTGGAGTCGGCGGGCGGCGCCCAGCTTGCGTGTGGCCTCGATGGGGTCGTCGCCCGAGCGGGCGAGGTGGCCGAGGTCGAGGCAGACGCCGAAGCGCGGGTGATGGCCTTCGAGCGCCTTGAGCATCCCGTCGGCGGTGGTCCAGCGCGAGCCTGGGCCGTGGTTGTGGATGCCGAGGGTCACGGGATAGGTCTCCAGGAGCTTGTCAATCATCCCGAAGGCGTCGGGCGCGGGGTCCACCGAGACGAGCTCGATACCGTTCTCGGCGGCGAACTCCAGGATGCGGCGTGCGGCGGCCTCGTCCTTGCCGATGCCGCACACGCCGTAGGCGTTGGCCCGTATCTTGGCCTCGGCCAGCTTGGCCTGGGCCGCAGCGAGCTCCTCGGGCTTCATCCCCATCGGGAAGTGGCTGGGGAAGAACTCCACCCAATGGATGTCCAGCTCCTTCATCTTTGCCACGGCCTCGTCGAACTTGAAGGCGCGCAGCGAGTAGCTCTGGAGGCCGAGACGGACGTCCCACCGCGGCGGCCTGGGTGCCGTGGCCGTGGGCTGGCTGACCTTGTGGCTCAGAGCGCAGCCCGCCAAGGCTGCTGCGCCCACGCCTGCCGCGCCCAGCCCGAGGAAGTCGCGGCGCGAAACGCCTCTTGTCATGCCCTGTGCTCCTTATGTGGAAGGCTGAAGCACGATGATACCACACCGCCGGTGGAATGCAACCGCGCCTGCCCGGCGGCCGCTTGGGCCTGGCGGGTGGCGCGCAGGAACATTGCGGAGTTGTTCAACTCCGCAATGTTGTTGCGCGGCCCTCGCCCCCAGACCAATGCGCATCGGGACGCTCTGCCGCTCATCGGCGTTCGGAATCGGCTCGGGTCCCTAGACCAGCGCAAGTCGGGATGCTCTTCTGGATGCGCGGGTTCTCGGGGGATGATGCCGGGCGGGGGGCTAGGACGGCTCGGCGGGCTTGAGGGCGAAGCGGCGGGCGTAGGCCATGTAGTAGACCATCGGCACGACGACGAGGGTGAAGGCGGTGGAGACGACGAGGCCGAAGATCAACGCCCAGGCGAGCCCGGAGAAGATGGGGTCGAGGGTGATCGGCCAGGCGGCCAGCACGCTGGTGACGGAGGTGAGGAAGATCGCCCGCGTGCGCAACGCGCCCGCCTCGATGAGCGACTGGACGATGGGCTTGCCCTCCTTCTTGCGCTCCTCGACGAACTCGATGAGCAGCACGGCGTTGCGCGTGGCGATGCCCGCCAGGGCGATCATCCCGATCATCGCCGTCGCCGTGAAGTAGATGGGGTCCGCCCAGCCGTCCACAGTCTGCCCGCTCACGACGTTGAGCAGCCAGAAGCCCGGCACGATGCCGATCATCGAGAGCGGAATGGCCAGGAGCTGGATGGCGGGGAGCAGGTAGCTGCCCGTCTGGTGGAGCAGCAGGATGTAGATGCCGACGATGGCGACGGCGAAGGCGATGCCGAGGTCGCGGAAGGCGCGAAGCGTGACCTCCCACTCCCCCTCGCCGGCCCAGTTGACCTCGAAGGCCCGCAGCTCGGGCGTCTCCTTCACCTTCTGGGTCAGGGCAAGCACCGCCTCGGGCGGCGGCAGGCCGGCGGTCTCGCCGAAGACGTAGACGACCCGCTGGAGGTTCTTGTGGTAGATGGGCTGCTCGAGGGTCTCGTGCTCGAAGGCGCCCAGCTCGGAGAGCAGGACGCTGCGGCCGCTGGCGCCGCGGACCGAGAACTGCTCGAGGTGGGACACGAGCTCGCGCTCCTCGCGTGGGAGGCGCAGGCGGATGAAGGCGGGGTGGACCTGGTCGTCGAGCCGCAGGGCGCCGGCCGCCACCCCCGTCACGGCGCCGCTGAGGAGCCGGGCGAGCTGTTCGGCGGGAATCCCGTGCAGCGCCGCCTTGGTGCGGTCCACGCGGAACACGGTCTTCCTCTGCGGCGCCACGAGCACGTCGTCAACGTCCACCACCCCAGGCGTCTCCTCCATCAGCTTGCGGACGCGGCGCGCGGCCGCAGCGAGGGACTCGTAGGACGTGCCGACGGGGCCTGTGACCTCGGCGACAAGGGTGGCGATGACGGGTGGGCCGGGCGGCGTCTCGACCAGCTTGATGTTCGCCCCGTGCTCGCGCGCGAGCCGCGTCAGAGCGTTGCGCAGCCGCAGGCCGATGGCGTGGCTCTGCTGGGCGCGGGCCTTGCGGCCGAGGAGGTTGACGCGGATGTCCGCAACGTTTGCCCCCTGGCGCATGTAGTAGTGGCGTATCAGCCCGTTGAAGTCCACGGGGCTGCTCGTGCCCACGTAGGTCGTGACGTCCGTGACCTCGGGCACGCGGACGAGGTAGCTGGCCAGGGCGTGGGCGGCCGCCTCGGTGCGCTCCAGGCTCGTCCCCTCGTCCATGTCTATGACCACCTGAAGCTCGTTCTTGTTGTCGAACGGCAGCATCTTCAGGGGCACGCGGCGGGTGGCGACGAGCCAGCCGGCGAAGGCGAGGAGCGCCACGACAAGGCCCACGACGGCGAGGCGAACGCCGCGATGCGCCAGCACCGGCCCCATCAGCCCGCGGTAGAAGCGGTAGAGGCCGCTGTCCTCGAGGACGAAGGGCTTCTCGTGCTTGGCCGCGGCCCCGCGGAGCAGGTGGTAGGCCAACCAGGGGGTGATCGTGAACGCCACGACGAGGCTCATCACCATCGAGACCGGCACGTTGAGCGCCATCGGGGCCATGTAGGGCCCCATCATGCCCGTGATGAAGAACATGGGCAGGAAGGACACGATGACGGCCATGGTGGCCAGGATGATGGGGGGCCGCACCTCGTTGACCGCCGTGATGACGGCGCGGAAGAAGCTCTCCTTGCGCATGGCGAAGTGGCGGCTGATGTTCTCCACGTCCACCGTCGGATCATCCACCACCAGCCCGAGGGCCAGGATGAGCGCGAAGAGGGTCACGCGGTTGATCGTGTAGCCCAGCAGGTAGTTGACGAGAAGCGTGAGGCTGAAGGTGATGGGCACGGCGAGCGCGATGATGGCCCCCTCGCGCCAGCCCATCGCCCAGGCGAGCACGGGCACCACGATGGCGATGGCCACGAGGAGCGACTCCACCAGGTCGTTGACCTTCTCGTTGGCGTTGTGGCCGTTGTCCCGCGTCACGCGCAGGTGCACCCCCTCGGGGAATGCCTCGCGTGCGAAGCGCTCGGCCTCCTGCTGCACCGCTCGGGAGACCCACACGGCGTTGGCGCCCTTGCGCTTGGCCACGGCCACGGTGACGGCGGGATAGTCCTTGAGGCGCTCGATGCCTGTCGGGAGGGCGCCGCCATGCCCCACGGGGTCGCCTGGCGCGAAGGCCGACGGGCCGAAGGCGACGTGGGTGTAGGTCTCGGCCTCGGCCGGGCCGTCGCTCACATCGGCCACCTCCTTGAGGTAGACCGGCCGCAGCTCGTGCACGCCAACGATCAGGTCGGCCACCTCCTGGGCGCTGGTGAGGAAGCGGCTGGCCTGAAGCCGAAAAGCCTCGTTGCCGCGCACCATCTCGCCGGCGGGGAGCGCGACGTTGGCCGCCTCGATGGCGCGCTTGAGGTCGCTGAGGCAGATGCCCCGGCTCGCCATCCGCTGTGGTGAGACGCGGACGGCGATCTCGCGGGGCCGGCCGCCCACGACGTAGGTGCGCCCCGTGTCCTTCACGGCCTGGAGGCGAATCTCCAACTCCTCGGCCAGCCGCCGCAGCTCAAAGTCGCTGTACCGAGCGCTGTAAAGCGTCAGGTTCACAACCGCCGCATCATCTATCTCCACCGGCTTGATCACCCAGCCCGTCACCCCCGGCGGCACCTGGTCAATGTTCGCCGAAATCTTGTTGTGCAGCTTCACCCAGCTCCGCTCGCGGTCCTGGCCCACGTAGAACCGCACCATCACCACCGCCATCGAGGGATAGCTGGTGGAGTAGACGTATTCCACCCCATCAATCTGGTAGAGGAGCTTCTCGAGGCGGGTGGCCACCTGGCGCTCGACCTCGGCCGCCGACGCCCCAGGCATCGTGATGAGCACGTCGGCCACAGGCACCACGATCTGAGGGTCCTCCTCCCGCGGCGTCACCTGGAGCGCCGCCACCCCAACCAGCAGGCTCACGACGATCAGCAGCACCGAGAGGTTCCCCCCCAGGAACCCCTCGACGATGCGCGTCATCCAATGATGAGCACCACTCTCTGGATCACTCACGACTGTAGCCCCTGGTCATGGCAACGGCCCCGGTTGCCTTATCGTCCTCGTCCCTCGTCCTCGCCCTCGACACTGCTCTTACTTCGCCAAGCCAGAAAGACCGAGGACGAAGGACGCGGGCGAGGGACGAGGACGACTGAAGGCGCCCGATCGCCTGGCCAGAACTGTGGGTCAGCCTCCTCGCTCACGGCGGCTTCCTCGCCAATGCCTTTCGTCTAGGGCAAGACCACCCTCTCCCCCTCCTCGAGTCCCGAGGCCACCTCGACGGCGTCCTCGTGGGCGTGGCCGAGGGTCACGAAGCGGCGGCGCGCCTTGCCCTCGGCGTCGAGAACGTCCACCAGCGTCAGTTGGCCCACGCGCCTCACGGCCTTCGGCGGAATGACCAGCGCCTCATAGCTGCCCATCACGATGCGCAGCCGCCCAAACAGCCCGCTCACCAGCTCTGGCTGCGGCGGCAGCGAGACCTTCACGAGCACCGTCCGCGTCGCCGGGTCCGCCTGCGGCAGAATCTCCCGCACCCGCCCCTGCACCGTCCGCTTCAGCGCATCCACCCGCACCTCCAGGGCCTCGTCCACCCGCAGCCGTGGGGCCAGGGACTCGCTTACGACGGCGTGCAGCTCGGGCCGCGACGGGGTCTCGAGGACGAACAGGGGCTGGCCTGGGCCGACCATGTTGCCGACCTCCACCTTCTTTCGGACCACGCGCCCCGTCAGCGGCGCCCGAATCACCGTGTAGCTCAGCATCACGTTGGCCTCGGCCACCGCGCCCTGAGCCGTCTCCCGCTGGGCCTCCAGGCGCTCGATCTCGCGCCGAGCCGCCTCCACCCCCTGCGCGCCCGTGCGCACCTGGGCCTCGGCCACCGCGAGCTGCGCGCGGGCGTTCTCTAGCTGCTGCGTCGCCGCGCGCAGGCCAGCCTCGGCCACCGACTTGCCCGCCTTGGCATTGTCGAGCTGCTGGGCGGTGATAGCCTTCTGGCGGAACAGCTCCTCGTAGCGTGCAAAGTCGGCCCCCGCCTGCTCGCTCCTCGCGCGCGCGGCGTCCACCTCCGCCCGCGCCGCCTCGATGCTCGCCCTGATGGCGTTCACGCGGGCCTTGGCCGCATCGAGCTCGCCGCGGGTGGCCTCGAGCTTGGCCTTGGCGGCCTCGATGCCGCGCTCCACCGCCGTCGCCTCGCTCTGCGCCTGGCGCAACTTCGCCTGAACCTCTCGGTCGTCCAGCCGCGCCAGCACCGTCGCCTCCCCTTCACGCTCCAGCGGCCCAGTCACCGCATCGCCCTCTTTGACCAGAATCTCGCGCACCTGGGCCATGATGCGGCTGGCCACCTGCGCCTCTGTCTGCGTCTGAATCGTCCCCACCTGCTCGATGACCATCGGAAACGTGCGGCGGGCCACCACCGCTGTCGCCAGCGCCCCCTTCGCTGCCTCGGGCTCAGGCACCGGCGGGCCGGGCGCCACCTTCGCCCGAAACGTCCCCGCCAGCCACAACATCATCCCCGCCAGGAAGGCCATCACCAGCACGCCGCCGAGCACCTTCCAGGCCATCCCCAGCCAGCGCGCCCCCTTGCTCATGCATCCGTCCTCGACCGTGTGCCGTCAGGCTTTGTATGAATGGCCGACGCCTCAATAACGATGATGATATACGGACCCGCGCGCGCGGTCAAGGCATGTTGCATTGCCGCCAAAGCCGGGGTATACTCGCTTGGCCGGGCGAAGCCGGCCGAAGCCGGCGAGGAGGAAGGCGCCGTGAACCGCCGCGAGTTCCTGAAGCGGACGAGTCTTGGCGCGGCGGCGGCTTGGGGCGCGCCCTGGCCGAGCCGTGCGGCCGACGCCCCGGTCCCGCCCCGCCCCAACATCATCTTCATCCTCTCCGACGACTACGGCATCGGAGGCGTCGGCTGCTACGGCGCCGACGGCTTCCAGACGCCCCACCTCGACGCCCTGGCTGCGACCGGGCTGCGCTTCGAGCACTGCTTCTCCGCCCCGCTGTGCGGCCCGTCGCGCGCCCTGTGCATGACAGGCCGCTACCCCTTCCGCACAGGCGTCGTGGACAACTCCACCGGCGACAAGGCCCACCCGCGGACCGAGGTCCCCATCGCCCGCGTCCTCAAGGGGGCCGGCTACGCCACAGCCGTCGCAGGCAAATGGCGCCAGCTAAGCCACTTCTCCACCGTGGAGGACGCTAATGCCTGGGGCTTCGACGAGTTCCTCATCTGGGGCGTCGGCACCAGGGGGGAACGCTACTGGGACCCCGACTACAACCACAACGGCAAGCCGCTGGCGGCCGCCAAGGGCAAGTACGGCCCAGACCTCCTCCACGAGTTCGTCGTGGACTTCGCCCAGCGGCACAAGGCCGAGCCGTTCTTCATCTACTACCCCACCCCGCTCATCCACGGCCCCATCCTGCGCACGCCCGACACCGTGGCAGGCAAGGGCACCCTCCTGGCCGACAACGTGGCCTACCTCGACAAGCTGGTGGGGCGACTCGTCGCCGACCTCGACCGCCTCGGCCTCCGCGAGAAGACCCTCATCGTCTTCACGGGCGACAACGGCTCCGTCCGCGGCGGCACCATCGGCGGCAAGCCCATTGACGGCGGAAAGGGCTCCATGCGCGAGGGCGGCAGCCGAGTGCCCCTCATCGCCAACTGGAAGGGCGTCGCCCCGGCAGGGCAGGTCACTAAGGACCTCGTGGACTTCAGCGACTTCTTCCCGACCTTTGCCGAACTGGCCGGCGCCAAGCTCCCCGAGGGCGTGACGATAGACGGCCGCAGCTTCGCCCCGCAGCTCCGCGGCCAGGCCGGCACGCCCCGCGAATGGGTCTACATCCAACTCGGCAGCCGCTACTACGTGCGGAGCGCCCGCTGGAAGCTCAACCAGGCGGGCGAGCTATTCGACATGCGGGACGCCCCGTTCCGCGAGATACCCGTGCCCGCCGACGGCGCCGACCCCGAGGCCGCGGCCGCGCGCAAGGCCCTCCGGGCCGCCCTCGACGCCTTGCGCCCCGGCGCCGAGCCCCCCGCGGCCCAGGACGAGCCCCAACGCAAGGCCCGAAAGGGCAAGAGGCGCTGACCAGCAAGGCATTGGGGCCCTGACGCGACCCGAGTTTAGGTCGTCGAGCTATCCTCAGCCCCAACGTGGCAGGTTATTGCGGCCCAGGGCGAAGCCCTGGGACACGGGTGCCCTCGCGCGCTAGCCCTGAAAGGGCGCCCTCCCCCGCGGGAGGTGCCTACGCCTTCGGCTTCTTGAGCTTCATCGTGGCAAGTTGGCCGAAGCGATTGCCGATGGCGAGTGCGGGGTCGAGGGGGGCCTCGATGCCCTTGGTCTTGGGCGTGACCCGCACGGGCTTGCGGGCGGCAAGCGTCCTGCCGGCAAACTGCGGCAGCCACTCAGCCTCCTTGGCGAGCATCTCGCGGGTCATCTCGCGGATTTCGTAGAGGGTGCACACCGCGGAGGTGAGGGGGTCGAGTGCGACGGCGGCAAAGGCGAGCTCAGGGTCGCCCGTGAGGGCGGCCTGGCAGGCGAGGCCCTGGACGGTGACGTTGGTCTGGTTGAGCGCGGCGCACTGGGGCGGCAGGGCGCCCACCTTGGTGGGGTAGATGCCCATGCGGTCAACGAAGCACGGGACCTCGACGCAGCAGCCCTGGGTGAGGTTGGTGATGAGGCCGTCGTTGCGGACGTTGCCGTTGAGGCGGAAGGGCTGATTGGTGCGGTGGGCCTTGATGATGTGGGTGCAGTACTCGGCGCTCGGCGGGGCGAGCTGGGTGGACTCGAACTCCAGGGGGTCCACCTTGGCGAACTTCTTGGCGAGGATTTTGCCGAACTTGTAGTAGGCGCCGCTCTCGCCGCCGAAGGCCGGCTCGTCGCAGTAGGTGTCGAGGGCCTTGCGGGTCTTGCGGAAGTAGGGCAGGTACTCGCTCAGGTGGCCGGTGCTCTCGGTCATGAAGTAGCCGAAGTGGCGCATGGTCTCGATGCGCACCTTTTCGATCTTGTAGACCTCGGGCCGCTCGCATAGCTGGCGGAAGCGCGGGTACTGGTCCACGCCGTCCTTCTCGATGCGGAGGAACCAGGCCATGTGGTTGATGCCGGCGGCGAAGTAATCGAGGTCCTCTTTTTTCTCCCCGAGGATGTGGGCGATGAGGTCAATGGTGGTCTGCACGCCGTGGCAGAGGCCGACGAATTGCACCTTGGCCTCCTGGCCGAGGGCGTAGCAGACGGCGGCCATGGGGTTCACGTAGTTGAGCAGGAGGGCGTTTGGGCAGACCTCGGCCATGATGCGCGCGTAGTTGACGACGACGGGGATGGTGCGGAGGGCGCGGAAGACGCCGCCGGGGCCCAGCGTGTCGCCGATGCACTGGTCCACGCCGTACTTGAGCGGGATGAGGTAGTCGTGTTCGTAGGCCGCGGCTCCGCCGGTGTCGAACATGAAGACCACATAGTCGGCACCCGTCATCGCCTCGCGGGCGTCGAGGGTCGCGGTGACTTTGGTGGGGAGGTTGTTGTCGCGGACGACGCGGTCGGCGAACGCCTTGATGCGGTCGAGCTTCGGCTTGCCGCGGTTCATCAGGCAGATTTCCGAGTCCACAAGCTCCGGCGTCGCCATGATGTCCATCATAATGGTCTTGGCGAAGACGATGCTGCCCGCGCCGATGAAGGTGATCTTGGCCATCGCGCTCGCTCCTTCCTCAAGAGAAGAGAACCGCGAATGGGACGCATCAAGCGACCAGGAACCACACAGAAGATACACAGGTGAAGGCCGGCCTGTCAAGTTCCATTGGCCCTGACGCGCCCCTGGCTTCGGTGGTTCCCCGTGGGAGCGGCGACTTGTCGCCGCTCTCCGCGAGACCCATGAATGGCTTCAGAGGGCCGGGGCTTCGGGGCGGGTGCGACAGAGGATCAACTTGTGAGGCGGAGGCCAGCGATCCAACGTCCGGGGGGAGCGCGCCCAGATCACAAGTGCCTGCGCGGTTGGGACTTAGGGAGCGTGCCAAAAATTGGCACAGAGGATCAAGTCCTTGCGCACACATTGATCCTCTGTCCGGTGTCGGCGTCGGCCATTGGCCTTCCTCCCGCGTGTTATTCACCCGTTCGTGTCATTCGTGATGAGGCCTATCTTCTCCTCAGCAGGATGTGGATGAAGATGGGGCCGCCGACGAGGGCGGTGAGGATGCCGACGGGCATCTCGGCGGGGGCGACGGCGAGGCGGGCGAGCGCATCGCAGGCGACCAGGAACGCCCCGCCGAGGAGGAACGAGGCTGGCAGGACGATGCGGTGGTCGTAGCCGCTGAGCCGCCGCACGGCATGGGGCACGATGAGGCCGACGAAGCCGATCGGCCCGGCGACCGACACGGCGGCGGCCGTGGCCAGCCCGGCGCCCAGGAAGACCTCGCGGTGCACCGCCGCGACGTCCACGCCGTGGCCCGCCGCCATCTCCCCGCCCAGCGACAGGTGGTTGAGCGACGGGGTCTGCATCACGAGCAGCCCCAGGCCGGGGAGCAGGAGGGGCAGGAGCGCCCCCAGGTCGCGGTAGCCGAAGACGTCCAGCCCGCCCATCACCCAGCGCTCCATCGCCACGAGAATCGTCGGCTTGGCGAGGAATCGCACGAGGAGGATGAGCGCCCCGCACAGGATGCCGACGGTGACGCCCGCGAGGAGGAGCATGCTCATCGAGATACCCTGGGGCCTCCGCGCGAGGGCGTAGATGAGGCCCAGCGCCAGGCCGCAGCCGGCCAGCGAGAAGAGCTGCACCGACGACAGCGGCCCCAGCGACACGGCGAGGCCGGGGAGCATGATGGCGATGACGGCGCCCAGCGCGCCCCCGCTCGCCACCCCGAGGGTGTAGGGCTCGGCGAGAGGATTGCGCAGGACGACCTGGAGGGCGGCGCCCGTCATGGCCAGCGAGCCGCCGGCCAGGAGCCCGAGCACCACGCGCGGCACGCGCAGCTCCCAGAAAATCTCCGCCGTCGTCCGCGCGCTCCCCACGAAGGGCGCGGCGCAGGCCACCGCCAGGCATGGCGCCAGGTAGGCGGCGAGAATGAGGGCGCAGCGCCGAGGGGTCAGCATTGCCGATTTCCGACTTGCGACTTGCGACTTGCGACTTGCGTTCTCATCCTGATGCCCATCTCAGGCTTTCTCTGTGTCCTCCGTGGCTCTGTGGCCATCCTCTCCTGCCCTGGGCAGCACGATGGGGCGGCCGGTCCTGGGGTGGCGGCTCAGGAGCACGTCGCGGCCATAGGTGGCCTGGAGCACCTCCTCGCGGAGGACGCGCTCGGGGGTGCCCTCCTCGACGAGGCGGCCGGCGCGCAGGAGCGCCACGCGGTCGCAGTAGAGCGAGGCGAGGTTGACGTCGTGGGTGACGACGGCGATGCCGATCCCCTGCCGCGCAAGCCTCCGCACGAGTGCGAAGAAGCGCACCTGGTGGTGGAGGTCGAGGGCGGCGGTCGGCTCGTCGAGGAGCAGCACGCGCGGCTCCTGGGCGAGGACGGAGGCGAGGAAGACGCGCTGGCGCTCGCCGCCGGACAGGCGCGAGAGCGGGCGCTGGCGGTACTCGGCCACCTCGGTCTCGGCGAGGCAGCGGTCCACCACTGCGGCGTCGGCCGCCGAGAGGAAGCCCGCGCCGGCCAGGTGGGGGAAGCGCCCCATCGCGACGACCTCCTCGACGCTGTAGTCGAAGTCGGCCCGCACCTGTTGGGGCAGGTAGCCGAGGGAGCGCGCGGTCTCGCGGCGCGAGAGGCGCGCCAAGTCGCGGCCCCCCAGCAGCACGCGGCCCGAGCGAGGCGTCAGCACGCCGGCGCCGAGCCGCAGCAGGGTGCTCTTGCCCGAGCCGTTCGGCCCGATCACCGCGGCCACCTCGCCCGCTGCGACGGCGAGGCTCGCCGCCTCCAGGCGCCAGTCGGACTCGGCATACTGGTAGCTCACGGCGTCGAGTTGGAGCAGGGCTTCGCTCATGGCGGCACCGCCATCGCCTCGGGGTGGAGCACCTCGGCCAGGCGGCGGGCCACGAGGGGCACGCGGGGGCCGGGGATGAGAAGGGCGTCGTCGGTGAGGACGTGGATGCGGCCGCTGCGCACGGCGGGGAGGGAGGCGACGGCCTGCCAGTCGGCCAGCAGCAGGCTGCGGGCCTCGTCGGAGAGCTCCTCGCCGGGGTGGAGGTCGAGGATCACCTCGGGCTCGCGCTGGATGAGCTGCTCCTTGGAGACGGGCGGATAGGCGAGGGGGACGTCGCCGAGGACGTTTTCCCCGCCGGCGATGTCGAGGAGCTCGCTGAGCAGGCTGGCGCCGTGGGCGGTGGACAGGCCGCGCAGGGAGCCCGGGCTGTGGCTCATGCACAGGAAGACGCGGGGCCTGGGCCGCCCGGCGACGCGGGCGGCCACGGCGGCCAGGTCGCCCTGGATGCTGGCCGCCAGGCGGTCGGCCTCGGCCTCGCGCCCCACGGCGCGACCGAGCTGGCGCAGGTCGGAGCGCAGCCTTGCCAGCGTGTCGGTGTTGATGCGGAGCATGGGGATGCCGTGGTGGGTGCAGAAGGCCTCGAGCTTCTCCCCCCTGCCCTGGACGACCACGAGGTCGGGCCGCAGGGCGAGGATTTGCTCGAAGCTGGGGTTGAACTCCCCGCCGACGGAGGGCAGGCGCCGGGCCTCGGGCGGGTGGGAGCACCAGTCCCCCACCCCCACCAGTAGCTCGCCGGCGCCGATGGCGAAGAGCAGCTCGACCACGCTGGGCGCCGTGGAGACGATGCGCTGCGCGGGCCGCAGCGGCGCCGCCGCGTCGGCCCGCCGGGCGGTGGGCGCGGCCCTGGGCGCCCACCCCGCCTCGATGGCGAAGGCGACGCCCAGCCCGATGGCGAAGAGCGCGAGGACGACAATGAGCCGCTTGCGACTGGTCACGTTCCCTGCTTCCACGCTCGGAGGACAGCGGCTGTGAGGGTACATGGCGGTCGGGACGGAGTCAACCTCGCGTCACCGCGGGGCGGAGGCGTTGAGGAACTCGGCGAGCGCGCGGATGGGGAAGTAGCGGCGGTAGTTGTCGTAGTGGATGAGGGTGGTCTTGTTGAAGACGCCGGTCATCGGCTCTCGGGGCCAGTCGCCGTCGGGCTGCTGGAGCTCGGCGAGGTAGCGAGCGGCGCGAGCGGCGGCCTCGGTGTGGGCGCGGCCGGCGCCCACGAGGGCCATGAGCGCCCAGGCGGTGTTGACGGCCAGGCTCGGCTGCCGGGCCACGTAGCGGCGCTGGAGGCAGCTCTGATAGTGCTCGCCCCAGCCGCCGTCGGGGTTCTGATGGGCGAGGAGGAAGTCGGCGGCCTTGCGCATCTGGGGGTCGTCCGGCCCGCAGCCGGCGGCGCGGAGGCCCTGCACGCCGTACCAGGCGCCGATGGTGAAGCAGACGCCCCAGGAGCCCTCCCAGGAGCCGTCGGGCCGCTGGTTGCGGCGGATGAGGCCGGCGCCGCGGCGGACGGCGCGGTCGAGTTCCCTGCCGAAGCGACTCCGCAGGCGCCGCCGCGCCACGGCGAGGGCCTGCACGACGGCCGAGGTGCACTCGGTGTAAGAGTAATCCACCATGATGTCGGCGAAGCTGTGCGACGGGTTGAAGCGTTCGAGCCAGCGCGGGCCGCGGCGCTTCTCGTAAGAGGCCCAGCCGCCGTCGCGGTTCTGCGCCGAGAGGAGCCAGCGGATGGCGGCGGCCAAGCGGTCCTCGGGGAGCGGCTGCTCGGCCAGGGGCTCCAGGAGCACGCAGCTCTTGAATGCTTCGGCCGTGCAGTCGGTCACTGCCCAGCCCTGTGCGCGGCTGCCGAACGGCCAGGCGCCGCAGGACGGGTGGCGGTAGTAGCGCAGCGCTTGGGGTGGGTCCTCGAGAATCTGCGCGTCGGCGATGAAGGCGTGCGCGCGCCGAAGCGTCGGGGCGTACTCGTCGGCAAAAGGCGTAGCCGTGATGGCCTGCACCGAGAAGGCCGTATCCCAAAGCGCCGTGGAGTCCTCCCCGTTCATCAGCAGGCCACTGGGGGACTCGAAGAGATAGACGCCGAGGGCGTGGAAGTGCGCGCGGAAGGCCGGGCCGCCGGGCTGGCGGAAGTGGTGGACGACGGTGTTGAGCACCGCGTTGACCGGGCCGATGTTGATGAGGTTGGTGGTGCGGTCCTCATACTCAATGTGGTCGAGCACGCGCGCGAGCGAGCGGCGGCGCAGCCAGCGCATGGGCCGCCGCTCGTAGGCGTGGAGCAGGCGGTTGGCCGCGCGGAGGAGCTGCGTGGGCCTCACATAGGCGTCGCAGTCCGCCAGCGTGGCGCGGTGGCGGGCAAATCGTATCTGCTCATAGGGCTGGTCGTAGAGCTCCTTGCGAAGCGCGCGGATGAGCGGGGTGGCAGGGCAGCAGGCCCGCGTGGCATACAGGTAGGCCAGGGGCAGGTACACCTGCCGCACGTGGCACCAGAGACGCCCGGGGTGGAAGGGCAGGCACTGGGGGAGGAGCCACAACTCGGGGGGAACCGGCTGGATGCCGTCGTAGCCATAGAGGTTGAGGAAGGCAAGGACGGCCTTGCCCCAGGCCGCGGAGCCGAGGGGCGTGCCGTTGGCACGAATCCACTCGCGCATCCGGGCCATGTCGGGGCCTGGCCCGAGCGAGGTCGAAGGCCCCTCGGGCGGCACGCCCAGGAGCCGCAGGGCGACGTAGGACAGCGACGTGCAGAACATCGAGCCGGGCGCCTCCGTGTGCAGCCCGATGCTGCCGTCGGCGTTCTGCACAGAGCTGAAGTACGCTATCATCCCCCGCCGCCGGGGCTCGGGGATTTCCTGCCCGCTGACATAGGCCCCCGCCACGTAGAGGGGCAGGAGGAACATCGGGCCGCCATACTCGCCGTCCCAACGGCCATCCGTCCTCTGCTGCGATACCAGGAAACCCACGCCACGCCGCACCGCATCGAGCAAACGCTCCCTGCTCATCGCCTCACCGCTCATCCTTGCCTCCGCCTATCTGACGTCATCGTCGTGGGCCACGCCTTTCAGCCGGCATTATACCGGCGAGGACGCGCCGCGGCAAGCGGCTAGCGAGCGCCCTTTCGCGCGTGGAAGAAGAGCATGGGCGTGAAGATGCCCGCCCGCCCGGCCCTGGCGATTGGGTCGCCGGCCAGGCGGAGCAGGCGGATGACGGCGCCCGCCCCCCTGGGCAGCACGCGGGTGAGCTCCAGCGCGCCGACGGCGCCCTGGAGAAAGAGCCCTCCCAGATGACTTCGGCGGAAGGCCGCGAGCGACAGGCCCTCGCCCTCCAGGGGCAGATACCAGGGGGTCGCCGGATCACACTCGGGCGCGAGGTCGCGGCACTCGAGGAGCTCGAGGCCGCTGTCCGCGATGGCCCCCTCGATGTCTGCCTGAGTCGCCAGGGGGGGCACGCCGCTGCCCTCCTCGATGCCGGCCCTGTCGCGGCGGTGGCGGGGATCGCTTGGGTCGTAGGCCGGCGTGAGGACCCATTCGTAGCCCACGAAGGGCGCGCCGGCCTTGAGCACGCGGCGGACCTCGCCGAAGAGGGCGCCGCGGTCGCTGGCGTGGCAACTGGCCTCAATCGTGTAGGCCGCATCGAGCGTGGCGGCACCCAGGGGCAACTGCATCCAGTCGCACTCGATGACCCCGAGCTGCCCGTCCAGCCCCGCCGCGCGGTTCAGCTCGACGGCCCGGCGGACCTGATAGCCACAGATGTTGACGCCGACGATGCGTGCCCCCGTCGCTCGGGCGATGTTGCGCATCGGGCCGCCGATGCCGCAGCCGAGGTCCAGGGCCGTCATCCCCGCCCTCAGGCCCATGCGCTCGGCTAGCCGCAGCTCGTGGCGCACGAGCGAGGCCTCCAGGCTCTCGCCGCGCCGCCGCACGCCGAAGTGAAACGACTCCCCCCAGCCCCACTCGTAGGCGTCCGTTGCGAGGTCGTAGTAGTTGCGGGCCACCTCTCCCGCGTCCGCGCGCTCCCCGCATCCCTCGCCGCCGCGGTGCGCGCGGTAGTGGGCCCTGTGGCGGCGCACGGCGCGCTCCACCCCCCTGCCCTGGTGGGCGGACCTCAGAAAGCTGAAGACGGAGCGCCGCTTCACGCTGGCCCTTCTCGCAAGAGCTTCGGAGCCGCCTCCCGCTAGAGCTCGTGCCGTCAGTATAGTGCGCCGATGCCGCTGCCACAAGCGCGCGCCGGGCCGAAGGCCTGCCACGCACCCGGTTTGTGGTCTTCCCGGCTTGGAGCCCCTTGGGGGCTGAAGGGGGCAGCCGGCGTTAACCTGGGGGCGTGTCAGCTCGAAGGCTCCTTGACTGGGGGCCGCTCCGCAAGTACCATTCGGGGGTCTTGGGGCGCGTTCGCCGGCCGGCAGGCTTGGAGCAGGGGCGCTGCGCAGTGGGCGAAGACACTCCTGGGGCGGCGAGCGCGTTGGCCCGGTTCCTCGGCGCCCTGGGCGCCTGGGCGCAGCGGCGCGGCGGCTGGGTCCTGCTGGCCATCCTGGCCATCACCGTGCCTTGCCTGGCGCTCGTCCCCCATCCGCACGTGGAGATGGACCCCGTGCGCATCTTTCCGCGCGGGGACGCGGCGATCGGGGACTTCCGTTACTTCTCCGAGAACTTCGGCATCTCCGAGGTGATGGTGCTGGTGGTGCGCGGGGAGCGTGGTGCGCTGGCGCCCAAGCTGTGCGCGCTGCGAGCGCGGCTCGAGGCGAGCGGCCTCTTCACCCAGGTGCAGGAGCAGCCGCTGCCGGGCCGCCCCCCCGCCACGGCGCTCCTGGCCTTCCAGCGGGAGTCTTCGATGGACATAGCCCTCGCTCTCGCCCTGCGCGCGGAGGCCAGGGCGGCGCTGCGAGAGGTGGGGGTGGAGGCCGACCTCACGGGCTCGCCCGTGTTCGTCGCCGAATCGCGCGACTCGGTCTTCCACGACGTCACGGTGACAGGGAGCATTGCGGCGGTGCTGGTGGCCGCGTTCCTGCTGGCCATGCTGCGCGACCCGCTGATGGCGGTGGTGGCGATGGTGCCGCTGGGCGTGGGGCTGGTGTGGGGGCACGCGCTGGCGACGGCGGCCTTCGGCCACGTGGACTTCCTGGTGGCCGGGCTGCCTGCCTCGCTGGTGGGGATGGGCATTGACTACGCGGTCTACCTGCGCGTGACGCAGCTTGAGCACGCGGCGGAGGCGTCGGGCGCCCGCCTCTGGGAGCGGGTCTATGCCCTCATCGGCCCGCCGATGGTGGTGGGGGTGTTGACGGCGGCCGGGGCGTTCTTCGCGCTCTTCTGCGCCGACATGCAGTCATTCGCCCGCATGGGGATTCTCGGCGGCACCACCCTTGCGCTTATCTTCGCCCTCACGCTTCTGGCGGCGCCGGCGCTGATGGAGGCGCGGGACCGCTTGGGCCTGCGTGGTGCGCCGCACAACCCGCGTTGGCTCGGACGCCTTGCGGGCGCGGCGGCCCGGGCGCGGCCGTGGACGCTTGCCGCCTTCGCGCTCCTCACCGCGCCGCTCCTGGTGTCGGCCCTGCGCCTGCGGGTGACTACGGACCCTCGGGCATATGAGGATCCCTCGCTGCCCAGCCGCCGCACCCAGGCGGAGCTGGCCGAGCGGATGGGGCTGGTGCTCGACCCCATCCTCGTCGCTACGACCGACCTGGCCGCGGAGCGCCGCGTCCTCGCCCGCCTCCAGGGCCTCCTGGGGCCGGGGAGGCTGTTCAGCCGGGCCGAATGCCTGTCGGCCTACACCGACGGGCTTGGGCTGCCGCCCGCGGTCCTGGGGCTGGTCTCGGGGCCGCTCGACAGCCTGGTGAGCCGCCTGCCGCAGGCCCGCGGCCTGGTGGGAAGGGACGGGCGGCGGCTGCTCCTGCTCTACCCACAGGGCAGTCCTTACGAGGGGGAGCGCCTCGGCGAACTGGTCGCCCTGGCTGCCGTGCTGCGCAGCGAGTGCGGGGCCGACGTCGCCCGGGTCTCCGGCGCGCCGCTGGTCTACCACCGCCTGTCGCGGCTGATAGGGGGGAACCTTGTCCGCACCAGCGTCGCGGCGGGGGCGGTCGTGGTCGTCGTGCTGGCGGCGCTCCTGCGGCGGCCGCGGGACGTGGCCGCCGCCCTCCTGCCCCTGGCGGGCGCGCTCGCCTGGATGTTCGGCATCGTCCAGTGGGCCGGCTGGCAGCTCACAGCCGCCAACATGGTCGTCCTGCCACTCGTCGTCGGCCTCGGCGTGGACTACGGGGTCTACATCCTGTTCCGGCTGCGGACGGCGTCGCTGGAGCGGGCGGTGTCCACCACCGGCCGCGCGGTGGTCATGGCGGGGGGCACGACGGCGGCGGGGTTCCTGGCCCTGGTGCTCGCCCGCAACCACGCCATCGCGGGGATGGGCCTGGCCGCGGGGGTGGGCATCCTGGCGTGCCTGGCGTGGAGCCTGGTCTTCCTCCCCGCGCTGCTTGGGGGGAGCGCGGGGCGCCGCGGGCCTACGCCCGGGCCTGAGCCGCCGGCCGCCCCGCGCGGGTGAGCCACGCAATCGCCTTCTCCACCTCGGCGGGGTCCACGTCCGTCTCCTTGCACGGCCCGTGGGGGCGGCGGTTGCACACTGCGACGACCACCTTGGGCAGGCAGGCGAAGATGCCCGCCCGCAGCTCCTTCTCGCAGGCCACTGCTACGATGGCCCGGATGTGCTTCTGACGGGCCAGTTGCACTCCCAGCCGCCCCCCCTTGACCAGAGCCACGGCCACGCCCGCCCGCGCGCAGGCATCCAGGAGCGACCCGATGCGGCAGCGGCCGCAGCGGCGGCACTCCGCCAGGTCGCCCACGACGTTTTGCTTGCACGCCGCGGCCTGGAGGCACGACGGGAGGAGCACGAGAATCTGGGCGGGCTTCAACCTCGGCCTGCGCGCCTTGACGCTCAGGTTATTCAGCCCAATCACCACTCGGTCCAGCGCATCCATGCTGAGCCTCTGGTCACTCCCGACGCTCTTGTCCCGCGAAGCGGGCCTGGAGGGCGGCGATCTGGGGGTCTTCGATCTTGGTGAAGAGGGGGCGGGGGTCGGGGCTGACTCTGTGGCCGGTGAGGCAGGCCCAGTCCTCGATCTTCGCCCAGGGCTCGGCCTCGGGGGCGCCAGGGAGGGCGAGGTTGGCGAAGAGCTGTCGGGCGGCGAAAGGGATGAAGGGGGAGCCGAGGACTGCGAAGGCGCGGGAGAGGTGGACGCAGGTCGAGAGCGTGGTGCCGGCGGCTGCCTTGTCGGTCTTCACCTGGTGCCAGGGCTGCTTGGCCTGGAGGTAGGCGTTGGCGGCGGCCCAGGCGTCCCGCTGGGCGCGGACGGCCCTCTGGAACGAGCACTCCTCCATCGCGGCGTCCACGGCGCGCACGGCGTCGGCGAGGGTCTTGCGGATGGCGGCCTCGGCCTCGCCCGCGCCGATGGCCTCGGGCACGACGCCGCCCCAGGCCTTGTTGACGAAGGTGAGGGTGCGGTGGACGAAGTTGCCGAGCACGTTGGCCAGGTCGCTGTTGACGGCGGCCTGGAAGCCTGCCCAGGTGAAGTCGCTGTCGCCCTTTTCGGGTGCGACGACGCACAGGTAGTAGCGCCAGTAGTCGGCGGGGAAGAGCTCGACGGCCTGGTCGCTGAAGACGCCGCGCCCCTGGCTGGTGGAGAACTTGCCGCCCTCGTAGTTGAGCCACTCGAATGCCTTGAGCATGTCGCACAGCACGAAGCCGTCGTCGGCGGCCATGATGACGGCGGGCCAGGTGACGGCGTGGAAGGGCACGTTGTCCTTGCCTATGAACTGCACGAGTCTGGTGGCGGGGTCCTTCCAATAGTGCTGCCAGGCGTCGGGCGTGCCGCGGGCGTCGGCCCACTCCATCGAGATGCCGATGTAGCCGATGGGGGCGTCGAACCATACGTAGAAGACCTTGTCGCGGTAGCCGTCGAGGGGCACGGGCACGCCCCAGCGCAGGTCGCGGGTGATGCAGCGCTCGCGCAGCCCCTCGCTGAGCCACTTGTGGGCGATGGCGAGGGTCACCTTCGGCCAGTGGGTGCGGGTGGCGATCCAGCGCTCGACGAGGGGGGTGGCCTTGGGCAGGTTGAGGAAGAGGTGCTTCGATTCGCGCACCTGGAGGTTGGAGCGCTGGCACACCGCGCAGCGCGGGTCGCGGAGGTCCGTGGGGTCGAGCAGCTTGGTGCAGCTCTCGCACTGGTCGCCGAGCGCGCGGGCGAAGCCGCAGAAGGGACAGGTCCCCTGCACGTAGCGGTCGGGGAGGAAGCGCTGGCAATCGGCGCAATAGAGCTGCTTGATGGCCCGCTCGGTGACGTAGCCGCGCTCCCACAGGCGCAGGAAGAGGTGCTGAGTGATCGCTCGGTTCTGGGGGCTGGACGTGCGGCCGAAGTGGTCGAAGGAGAGGCCGAGCTGCTCGTAGATGCGCTTCTGGATGGCGTGGTACTTCGCCGCGTATTCCTCGACCGGCAGCCCCTCCTCGAGGGCCGCGAGCTCGCAGGGCGTGCCGTGCTCATCGGTGCCGCAGACCGCGAGCACGTCGTGCCCCTGCATGCGGCGCCAGCGGGCATAGATGTCGGCCGGCAGCAGCGAGCCGATGACGTTGCCCAGGTGCTTCACGCCGTTGACATACGGCAGCGCGGAGGTGACGAGGAACTTCTGGCTCATTGGGGCTCCTGAGGGTGTGCCCGACTATTCTACCATTCGCGGCGGAGGGCCACAAATAAGGCCCCAGTGCGCCCCCGAATCCTGGCGCCTTCTTCCAGCACAGCCTCCGACCCTCCCCCTCCCCCCTCCCTGAGAGGGAGGGGGGTTGCAAACCCCTCTCCCCCCGGCCCCTCCCCGACAGGTCGGCGGGGGGGTGGAAACCCTTCTCCCTTCCAGGGAGAGGGCAGGGAGAGGGTCGGACCCTGAGCCGTGGTTGCCCCTCGCCCGACGCCGACAACCCCGTCCCAATGCCCCTCTGGCGCCCTTGACCGGCAAGGCGCGAGCGTGGAAGATGACACCCAGCCGAGGGGCCACGGCGTCTTGGCTTGGACGTGGCCCTTCTCGGACACCCCCTTGCCCGCTTGTCTTTCTGAGCGCGCGACCGCCGCGAGGCGGTCGCCGCGAAGAACCTTTCAAGGGATGCCGTAACGCGACGTAAGCGGCGGCTGCTACGCCCCTTGGTCCCTCCGCCAGATTCTTCGCTCCGTTTCACTCCGCTCAGAATGACGACCGACGGGCGGCGGCGCGGGGCAACGAATGTTGTTCTGTCTGAAAAGGGCCACGGCCTTTTGACTTAGGCGTGGCCCTTTTCAGTCGGGCGTCTTGTAGGGGCAGGTCCCCGTGCCTGCCCCAGCCATAAAGGGTTGCGACGCAATAAGATGGGCGGGCACAGGGACCCGCCCCTACCCCCTGATTCCTGCCGCCTGTCCGAAAAGGGCCGCGCCCTTTTGACTTTTGCGCGGGCCGTGGGATATAATGCGAGGGGCGGCCATCCGAGCATTCCCGGCAGGAAGGTTGCAGGGCCATGGGTGCGGATGTCGAGCGCGGGCCGGCGGCAGCCGAGGTGAAGGTGGGCGCGCCGGCCGCCCGCCGCGTGCTGGTTGTGGACGACGAGGAGGTGATCTGCGAGTATCTCCAGCGGGCGCTGCGCGAGCACGGCTGCGAGGCGACGTATCGCCTGGACGGCCGGTCGGCCCTGGAGGAGCTGGAGCGCTCGCCCTACTCGATCCTTGTGGCGGACATACGCCTGCCCGACATGAGCGGCATCGAGCTGCTGCGCGCGGCCCGCCAGCGCTCGCCGCAGACCTCTGTCATCATGATCACCGCCTACGGCTCGGTGGAGACTGCCCTGGAGGCGATGAAGCTGGGGGCGAGCGATTACTTGACGAAGCCGTTCAAGGCCGATGAGTTCTGCCTCGTGGTGGACCGGGTGCTGGGCCAGCGGCGGCTGCTCGACGAGATCGCGCAGTTGCGGGTCGAGCTCGCGGAGCGCTACCGCTTCGAGAAGATGATCAGCCAGGACCCGAAGATGTTGGGCATCTTTGCGACGATCGCGCGGGTGGCGGCGACGAACGCGACGGTGCTGATCACTGGGGAGACGGGGACGGGCAAGGAGCTGGTGGCCCGCGCCCTGCACTTCAACTCGCCCCGCCGCGACAAGCCGTTTGTCGCCATCAACTGCGGCGCATTCCCCGAGACGCTCCTGGAGAGCGAGCTGTTCGGCCACGAGCGCGGCGCCTTCACGGGCGCGGTCGCCGTCAAGCAGGGCATCTTCGAGGTCGCCGACGGCGGCTCGCTGCTCCTCGACGAGATCGGCAACATCACCCCCGCCATGCAGGTCAAGCTCCTCAGAGTCCTGGAGTCGATGGAGTTCAAGCGCGTCGGCGGCGTGGAGACCCTGCGGTGCGACGTGCGGATCATCGCGGCGACCCACGTGGACCTCGCCGCGGCGACCGAGCGGGGGGAGTTTCGCCGCGACCTCTTCTACCGCATCAACGTCGTGCCCATCGTCCTCCCGCCCCTGCGGGAGCGCCCGGGCGACATCCCGCTCCTCGTCGAGCACTTCATCCGCCTCTACGCGTCGAAGATGAACACCGCCGTGCGCGACATCTCGCGCGAGGCACTCCGCAAACTCGTCCGATACTCGTGGCCGGGAAACATCCGCCAGCTCGAACACATCATCCAGCGAGCGCTCATCCTCGCCGACGGCGACACGATTCTCCCCGAGCACGTGCCCCTGGACGAGCCGGCCGAGCCGGACGACGGGCGCGAGCTGCGGTTCAACGAGCAGCTCCCACTCGCCGAGGTGCGCGACGGCCTTGTCGAGCGCCTGGAGCGGGCCTACCTCGACAGGGTCCTGCGACTCTGCCAGGGCAACGTCCGCCGCACCGCGCGCCACTCCGGCCTCTCCGAGCGCAGCGTCCACGAGAAACTCAAGAAGTACAATCTCGACCGCCGCGCCTACAAGCTGCCGCGGGCCGCCGGGCGCGAGCGATAGGACAGCCACAGAACCACTCAGAGCACCACAAGGAAGGCACAAGACTTGGGCCAGGAAGAACCCTCGACAGCAGCGGCGCTCATGGGGTCCCTGGAGGACGCCGCCCGGGCGACGCCCCGCAGGATCGTTCTGCCGGAGGCGCGGGACCCTCGCGTCCTGGAGGCCGCGGCCACGGTTGCGCGACGCGGGCTGGCGAGACCCGTCCTGTTGGGCAACCCCGACGAGTTGGTCCGCGCCGCTCGCCGCGCCGGGCTGGACCTCGGCGGCTGCGAGCTCCACGACCCCGCCGCCTCGCCGCGCCTGGGGCCTTACGTCGAGGAGTACTACGCCCTGCGGCGCCACAAGAACATCAGCCTGGCCGACGCGCGGGCGGCGATGGCCTCGCCCCTGGCCTTCGGGGCCGTCATGGTGCGGCTGGGCGACGCCGACGGCGTGGTCGCCGGCAGCCTCAGCTCGAGCGCGGATGTGGTGCGGACGTACTTCCAGGTCATCGGCCCCCAGGCGGGCACCAAGACCGTCTCGAGCTTCTTCCTGATGGTGCTGCGCGACACCCGCGTGGTGCCCGAGGGCTGCCTGGTGTTTGCCGACGCGGGCGTGGTGCCCGAGCCCACGGCGGAGCAGCTCGCCGAGATCGCCATCGCGGCGGCCAGGAGCTTCGCCCTCCTCACGCGCCGCGAGCCGCGCGTGGCGCTACTCTCCTACTCCACCAAGGGGAGCGGCAAGGGGCCGCGGGTGGACAAGGTGGCCGAGGCAGCGCGCCTGGCAAGGGCCAAGGCGCCCGACCTGGCGCTCGACGGCGAGCTCCAGGCCGACGCGGCCCTCGTGCCCGAAGTCGCCGCGACCAAGTGCCCAGGCAGCCCCGTCGGCGGGCGCGCAAACGTGCTCATCTTCCCCGACCTCGACGCGGGGAACATCGGCTACAAGCTCGTGCAGCGCCTGGCCGACGCGCGCGCCTACGGCCCCGTCCTCCAGGGCCTCGCACGGCCCGCCAACGACCTCTCGCGCGGCTGCTCCGTCTCCGACATCGTGGAGGTCATCGTCATCACTTCGGTTCAGGCGCTGCTCTCCCAAGCGCCCCCATCGAGGTAGCGGCATGGGCAAGGAAACGGTTCGCAGGAAGCACAAGGCTCGGGCGCTCAGGGCGGCGTTGCGCCTCGGCATCGTGGCGGCGGTCGCCATGGGTCTGGTCGTCATCGTCTACCTGCTCCTCGGCGGCGGCAAGCGCACACAGCATGGGCAGACCACAGGCCGAAGCACAGGCCCCTCAGCGGCCGAGGCGCCCAGCCTGTCGCTCTTCTACAGTTGCGACCTCCAGGGCCGGCTGGCGCCCTACACGTGTGAGGAGGGCGAGCTCGGCGGCGTGGCGCGCATGGCCACCGTCTTCGGCCGCTGGGCCAAGGGGCGCGACCACGTGCTCGTGGACGTCGGCAACAGCACCGCCAGCGGCCACGAGGTCGCCGAGACCATCAACGCCTTCACCTTCAGCGCCCTCGACAAGTTGGGCTACGACGTCGTGAACTGCGGGGACAACGAGGCCGAGCTCTCGCTCGACGAGCTCCGGGCGCTCGCCAAAGACCGAAAGTTCAAGCTCATCTCGGCCAACCTCGTGCGCGCCGACACCCGCGCGCCCATCTTCCCCACCCACCACATCGTGCGCCGCAGAGGCCTCCAGATCGCCTTCATCGGCCTCCTGCGCGAGGACATCTTGCCCAAGCACACCGGCAAAGGCGTCCGCCTCATCAGCCCCTCCGCCGCCCTCAAGGGCGCCATCAACCTCGTCAAGGACTCCGTGGACCTCATCGTCGTGCTCGCCTTCCTGCCCCCAGAGGAGCTCCACGAGCTGGCACGCAAGCACCCCGAGGCCCACGTCTTCCTCGGCGGCGTGACGCCCGTCAGCTCGCCACAATACGAGCTGGCCGGGCCGCGGGCCAACCAGGCCACCATCGTCGCCTACCTCGGCGACCAGGGCTGCACCGTCGGACGCCTCGAGGCCACCTTCACCCCCAACCAACTCCCCACCGCCACCGGCGAAATCGCGCTCCTCGACCCCGCGGTGGAGCCCGACCGCGCCTTCGCCGGCCTCCTGGCCGACTTCGCCGCCGCACTCGCCGGCAAGCCCATGCCAGGGGCCAGCCAGGACCCAAAGATGCCCTGCACCAGCGCACACGTCGGCTCCGACGTCTGCAAGCTATGCCACATCAAGCAATACTACTCCTGGCAAAACACCGCCCACGCCGGCGCCTACGTCACCCTCCTCCAGAAGGGCGAGCAGAAGAACCCCGCCTGCCTCCGCTGCCACGCCACCGGCCACAAGCTCCCTGGCGGCTTTGACCCCGATAAGCCCACCGCGCCAGGGGCCAAGAACGGCGAGGACAAGGAGCCCCTCAAGGCCGTCCGAGGCCCAAAAACCCAAGACCCCCTCAAAGGCGTCGGCTGCGAATGCTGCCACGGCGGCTCACGCCACCACCTCGGCCTCGCACTCAAAGACCGCTTCGCCACCGCCCGCACCCCACTCCTCCGCCCCACCCCGTCCCTAGAAAACTGCATCCGCTGCCACACCCCCGCACGCCCCTGCCGCGAACCCGGCGCCGCCGAACCCTTCGACCGCACCGAGTACATGGACAGAATCAAGCACTGGGACTGACGCTCCAACGCCGCTTTCGCCCGGCCCTGATGGCCTGAAGCCTTGCCACAACAGGACGTAGGCCATATCAGCGTCTCATCCTGACGAAGCCCGCCTCCGGGCGCGCGGGGTCGGGCCAGACCCCAAACCCGCCGCCAGCTTCACCACGCGGCCGCTGCGGGCGGAGCGATAGACGGCCTCGGCGACGCGGAGGTTCCACAGGCCATCCTCGATGGGCACAGCGGGCCGGGCGCCGGTGAGAATCGCCCGCGTGAAGTCCTCGATCTCGGCACGGTACGTGTTGACGCGGCGGAAGGGCACCAGCCGCTCCCTGGCGCCCGCCCGCTGCTGCCGGGCGTCGTAGCCCCCGGCCCGCGCGCTCACCAGCCGCAGCTTGCCTCCAGGCGTCTGCCCTATCGTCCCCTCGCAGCGAATCCCCCCCTCGGAGCCGTAGACCTCCAGGACGTTTCTCACCGCCTCGTCGGGCACATTGAACAGGTTGTCCACCATCCCCACGGCGCCGCTGGCGAAGCGGAACGTCACCAGCGCCGTGTCCTCGCTGCGGTAGGCGTGGACGAGGCTCCCCGTGAAGGCGTGGACCTCGGTCGCGCGGCCCAGGAACATCTCGAGGAGGTCGAGACAGTGCGTGCCCATGTCCGCAAAGGCGCCGCCTCCGCCCAGCTTGGGGTCCTGCCGCCACGCCCCCGCAATGGGCGGATACCAGCAGCTCAGTTGCGCGCGGCCCATCACAGGCGTGCCAATGGCGCCCTGCTCAATGAGCTGCTTGATCTTCTGGTGCGCACCGTGGTGGCGCATCATGAAGCCCGTGCCAGCGATCACCCCGTTCCGCCGCGCCGCCGCAGCGATGCGGCGGCCCTCGGCGAAGGTCAAGGCGAGCGGCTTCTCAATGAGGACGTGTTTCCCCGCCGCGATTGCCGCAAGCGCCTGCGGCGCGTGGGCATGCGTCGGCGTGGCGACGTAGACCGCCTCCACGTCGTCCCGCGCCAACAGCGGCTCGACCTCCGTGAACCACGGCACGCCGCCGAAGCGCTCCGAGGCCGCCCTCGCCCGCGCCGCATCAACGTCCATCACCGCCACCAGCCTCGCCCCACGCGCCGGCACAATCCCCTCGGGAATCGTCCGCCGCCACGCGATCCCCCCCGCCCCAATCACCCCCCAACCCACGGACATCTCACCACCTCCTGCCTCCCACAAGAAGCCTGCCCAGGAAAACAAACGGAAAAAGAAGCGTGCCTGACACCTCGAAAAGCTCAAGCGGCACGTTCACCGTAACAGGGAAACACTTGCTTTTCAAGGTGGATTTCGACGTGCCAGGCACCTCCATCCACTGGCCCCTTGCACCCTGACCCCTGAAAACAGGGGACCAACGTGCGCGCAAGGCATTTGGCCCTCTGTGCCAATTCTTGGCACGCTCCCTAAGCTCTTGCCCCGCCAGCACTTGTGAGCTGGGCGCCCTCCCCACGGACAGAGGTTCACGGGCCTCCGCCTCACAAAGTGGCCCTCTGTCGCCCCCCGCCCCCAAGCCCCCGCCCTCTCAAGCCATTCTTGGGCCTCTCGGAGTGCCGCCACTTGTCGCCGCTCTCCACCCCGGCCCAATGAAAAAGGACTTGCCGATAGAGAGGATGTGGGGTAAAATACCCGCCGCCCAGGCCGCCGCGGGTTTCAACGGAACCCGGGCCAATTACTGATACGTGAGGAAAAGACGTGTCGCCGGCGAGCACTAAGGCGTCGGCGCCTACAATCTCTGGCGCGCGAGCAGAGGCCGGTTGAGCCTGTGGCGCCCAATGCCCCACCAACGGTAAGTAAGGAGACCCACGATGCGGTCACGGAGAGCCCCTGTGGTGTCGAGTGTCGTAGCGGCCATCGCCGTCCTGGCCCTCTCAGCAGCAGCCCCCGGCGCGGTTGCGGCGCCTATCTCGCTGTGGACGTTCAATGCCGCCAACGGCGCAGACTCTGTGGACGGGAACAACGCTGACCTGATCGGCGCAGGCGTGTCGTTCCCCCCAGGGCCGCTGGGCCTCTACGCCGACTTCAACGGCTCAAACCAGGGGATCATCCGCATACCTCACAACGCCAACCTCAAGCCCGCCGCGGCCATCACCCTCGAGGCCTGGGTGCGCCCCGTAAACATCCACACCAACCGCTACTACGAAATCTACCGCAAGGAGGACGGCAACGACCGTCACCTCTTCTCGTTCCAGGAATACGGCACTGTGCTCTCCCTGGGCCTCAGCACGGGCGGCGGCTACAAGGAGCTCGATGCCCCCATCCTCCCCGCAATGTTCGAAGACGGCCAGTGGCACCACGTGGCCGCGACCTACGACAGCGCGGCCGCCCGCGCCGTCGTCTACTACGACGGCGCACCCTGGGTCATCGGCCTCTGGTCGGGCGCCATCGGCACCAGCGGCACCGCGCCCTCCTACATCGGCAGCTCGGGCGGTGGGAGCGAGTTCTTCCACGGCGGCATTGACGACATGGCGGTCCACAGCAACGCCTTCTCCCCCTCCGACGTCGCCGCTCGCTACGCAACCGTCTTCCCCCCCGCAGTCCCGACCCGCCAGACCTGGAACCTCCACGACGACTGGAACCCCACCACGGGCTTCCCCGACGACGACCCGCGGCGCGCCTGGTTCTTCCAGCGCCGACTCGCCACCGGCGCCTATGAGGACCTCCTGAACTGGGGTCGCCACTCCTGGTGGACCGGCGGGAACGCCTGGCGAAACGTCGGTTCCGGCAACTACCCCGTCGTCGGCCCACGCATCGGCAACTTCGACCACCAGGAACCCACCGTGGACGCCTACATCGCCGCCAACGGCCTGGCCAGCATGGACCTAATCCAAATGCACCCCGGCTCCAGCAACGACGACACGGCCGTCGTCACCTGGCGCAGCCCGCTCCCAGGCTCACACATCTTCCGCTTCGATGGCATCTTCTGGCACATTGACAACACCGGCAGCAACGGCGTGGACGTCAGCATCAGCGCCTCGCAGACCCTCGGCATCGCCGACATCCTGCTGCCCAGCGCCCTCACCGGCCTCCCAGCCGACACGCTCACCCTCAACGCGGCGAACCCCGGCTTGCCCGACTTCGGGCGCTTCTCCTTCAGCCTGCGCGTCGCCTATGGCGACGAGGTCCACTTCCGCGTCAACGCCCGCGGCGACTACGGCAGCGACGCCACCATGCTGGGCCTCCAGGTCACCTGGGTCCCCGAGCCTGCGACCCTTGCCATCCTCCTCGGCGGCCTCGCAGTCCTCGCCCGCAGCCGGCGAACACCCACCTGACGCATCCAGGCCAATCAGGAAGCAAGGTGCCAGGCACCTTGAACCTCGATCCGGGTGCTGAAGTCTCCTTGTTGACAATACAGCTGGCGCGCGGTATGATCCGCCAGAACAAGCAGCCGTGTGGCAACGGAGGCTGATCATGCCCAGACTTCTGCTCCTCATTCTCTGCATCCAGGTGGGTGGAACGGCCCTGACCGGGCAGAAACAAGTCACACTCCCAGCAGAGGTCAGTGACCTGATCATGATCGAGACGGGCCAGACCGCGATGCTCCGAGAGGAGGTCATAGTTACAGGCACCTTGGTCTTTTCCGAGGGATCACAACTCCAACTCCGAACGAGCAATCCCGTTTCGCTGGTCGTCCAAGGAACATTGAGGGCCGTAGGAACAGAGAAACAGCCAGTCGTGTTTGGCGGGGCGCGCGTGCGGACGGGCCAGTGGAAGGGCATCTTGAGCGTTGGCACTGTTCAGTTGGCCTGGGCACGAATTGAGGGTGCCGATGTCGGCCTAACCGTCAAGGGTGGCTCGGCCAGCCTTAGCGACTGCGTCATTAGATACTGCAATTCCGGTGTGGTAGCGGGCGTTGTGGGTAAGCGCGACATCAACGTCAATCTTAGGAACTGCCTGATCGCCAACAACCTGAAAAACGGCGTGCAGTTCACGGACTGTTTGCTAACAGCCGAGAACACATGCATCTTGGCGAATGGCGGCTGGGGCATTTACGGATATTACTGCCCGAGGCTCGAAGTACGCCAATGTTCTGTCCTTGCCAACAAAGGTGGTGGGGTGATCGGTGAGCTTTACGGCTGCAAGGTCTCGGTAGAAAAAAGCAATGTACATGGGAATGGCGCGATTGACTTCGAGAATCGCTGCACTGATCCCTGGGCGGTCAAAGGGTGCTATCTTGGTCCCATCACCGCACGGGAGATTCGGCTGAAAGGGGAGAAGGCGAACCTGACCCGCGTCAAGGATCTTCGTGACGGGCAGACGGCTCTCGTGGAGATAAGTGATCCCACCCAACAGCAGGTCTTGGCCGGTTGTTCGCTCGACATGAGTTGGGTTACCCGTGAGGTCGGCCCCAGGAAATGATGTGCCAGGGCGAGAGGCAAGGTGCCAGGCACCTTGAAAAGACCCAAGTCACCGATTGCCAGCCATTTGCAGAGGCCAGTGTCATTTCGGGCACCTGGAGCCGGGGAAGCGCAGCCCGGACCAGTTGACCCCGCCCGCCAGAGAGCGCCCGTCCTTTCAAGGTGCCCGGCAGCTTGGTTGCCTTGGCTTGCTATCTCCTGAATGCGACGAGGCACTTCTTGACGGCTTTGAGGACGAGGCGCTGGTGGCGCATGGTGTAGACGGGATGGAGGGTGAATAGGACGAGGGTGCGGTCTTCGAGCCAGGCGGCGTTGGGGCAGTGGACGCGTGTGTAGTCGGTGGCCTTGGGGTCGGCGTTTGGGTCGCCGAAGGGGTAGTTGAGGCGCCCAAAGCCGCGACGCTGCTGGAAGGCGCGCTCTTTGTAGCTCTGGGGCCAGAAGACGGGGCCGCAGGGGACGCCCTCCTTGCCGAGGGCGGCGACGAATTCGCGGATGGTGCAGCGGAGCTTCTCGATGTCGAGGACGAGTGGGTAGACCCAGAAGCCGTTTTCGCGGAGGCCGTCGTTGTGGGGCGGGAGGGCGAGGACTTCGGGGAGCTTGGCGAACTCGCGGTTGAGGAACTCGCCGAAGGCGCGGCGGCGCTTGAGGTTCCAGGTGTCAATGCGCTTGAGGGCGTGGATGCCGAGGATGGATTGGACTTCGGTCATGCGGTAGTTGAAGCCGACGCGGTTGTGGATGTAGGGGAGCTTGGCTTCGAGCTCGAGGAGGCGGAGGCGTTCGGCGACGTCGTAGCCGTGGTCGCGGAAGGAGCGGCATTCCCAGGCGACGGCCTCGTCGTCGGTGGTGACGGCGCCGCCCTCGCCGCCTGTGGTGAAGGTCTTGCTCTGGCAGAAGGAGAAGGCGTTTGCGTGGCCGATGGTGCCGACCTTGCGGCCGCGCCAGGTGGCGCCGTGGGCCTGGGCGCAGTCCTCGACGACGAAGAGGTTGTGGCGGCGGGCGACGGCCATAATGGCGTCCATGTCGCAGACGTTGCCGTAGAGGTGGACGGGGACGATGGCCCGCGTGCGCCTGGTGATGGCGGGCTCGATGGCAGCGGGGTCCATCGTGTGGTCGTCGCGCTTGACGTCCACGAAGACGGGCACGGCTCCGGCCTGGCAGACGCAGAATGAGGAGGCGATGAAGGAGTAGGGGGTGCAGATGACCTCGTCGCCTGGGCCGATGCCGAGGCCGGCGAGGGCGACGTGGAGGGCGCTGGTGCCGCTGGAGGTGGAGATGGCGAAGCGGGCGCCGCACCAGGCGGCGAACTTCTCCTCGAACTCCATTCCGCGAGAGCCGGTCCAGTAGTTGACCTTGCCGGAGCGGAGAGCGCCCATTGCGTCGCGGATGGCGGCCTCGGTGAAGCAGGGCCAGGCGGGCCATTTCGCGGTGCAGGCGGGCTTGCCGCCCTCGATTGCCAGCTTCTCAGCCATTGCGGGCCTCCTTTGTTCGGGCAACCCTCGGAGCCAGCTACTCGCACCGACGGGCAGCTTAGCGTCTTTGCAGCCGGGGGTCAAGGCCGCGTGGGCCACAGCAGGGAGAGCTGCTCTGGGCAGAAACATTTGGGCGTGGTCCGTTTCGGACACCAGGGGGGAAGCGCGGGCAGGGGCAGGTCCCTGTGCCTGTCCGAACTTGATGACGCGGCGTCCCAAACGGACTGCGCCAGGAACATTTCAGAGTTGTTCAACTGTGAAATGTTGCTCAGCGGCGCGGGCTGGGGTGTGTGGGAGCGGTGGGCCGGGGTGGAGAGAGAACATTTCGGAGTTGTTCAACTCTGCAATGTTCTTCTCCGGCATGGCCTCCCGCCCCGCGGGCGCAGGGCCGGCGGGCCCGCGGTCCGTGCCTGCGGCTCGGGAGGCGGGCGCCGCGCTCGCGAGCGGGAGGACTGAGGCGCCGCGCGGGTGCGCGGCGGACTCGGTTGACGGCCGAAGATGCCTGCGCTACATTGGCTGCGGCTGACTGGTGAGGAGCTCGGACCCACATGACCGCAGGCGAGGCGGCGCTCTACGCCACAGGCGGCGTGCTGTCGTATCTCCTCGGCGCCGTGCCGTTCGGCCTCCTGGCCGGGCTGGTGCTCAAGGGGGTGGACATCCGCGCGCACGGGAGCCGCAACATCGGGGCGACTAATGCGATGCGGGTGCTGGGGGCGCCGATCGGCATCGCGGTGCACGTGCTGGACATTGCCAAGGGCTTCGTCCCGTCGTTCGTCTTCGCGCGGCTGTTTGCCGGCGGCGCGCGGGGGGCGGTGCCCGCGCTCGCCATCGCCTACGGTGCGGCGGCCATCGTGGGCCACGTGTTTCCCGTCTACCTGTGCTTTCGCGGGGGGAAGGGGATGGCGACGAGTCTGGGGGCGTTTCTGGGCCTGGCGTGGCTGCCGACGCTTATCGGGGCGGCGGCGTGGTTGGTCATCAGGGGGGTCACGCGCTATGTGTCGGTCGCCTCGATGGCCTCGGTGGTGCTCATCCCCGTGGCGATGGCGTCTGTGCCCGACCCGCTGAATGGGGGGTTGCGGACGTGGTGTCGGGCCGAGTATCTGGTCTTCGGCGCTCTGGTGGCCGCGCTCGTCATCGTGCGGCACAAGAGCAACATCGTGCGGCTCATCCAGGGCGTCGAGCACAAGGTGGGGAAGCCTCCGTGATGCGCAATCCGTAATCGGCAATTCGTGATTCGCAATCCGTAATCCGCAACTGGAGCGGAACACGACGAGAGGCGGCGTCCCTTGATTCTCTTGTGATTATCTTGTGTGGCTACGGCTTGCGAGTTACGGATGGCCAGGCCTGAGAGCGCGAGAGGAACTTCGGAGATAGGGAGCTGCTCTTGAGGGCAGAGCATATCGCAGTGATCGGGGACGGCGGCTGGGGGACGGCGCTGGCGCGGCTGCTGGTGGGCAAGGGCCATGCGGTGCGGCTCTGGGGCGCGTTCCCGGACTACATCGAGACGATGCGCGAGCGGCGCGAGAATGTGAAGTTTCTGCCCGGCGTCGCGCTGCCCGATGGCCTGGAGCTGACGGGTGATATGGCGGCGGCCGTGGCGGGGGCCGACCTCGTCGTGATGGCCGTGCCGGTGCAGTTCATGCGCGGCGTCCTGCGGGGTCTCGTCCGCTGCTATCGCGCGGGAGGAGGCCAGGCGAGGTGCCTGTCGCTGCGCGGGGGCACGCCCATCGTCAGCGTGGCGAAGGGGATCGAGAACCGCACGCTGCTGAGGGCGACGCAGGTCATCACCGATGTGTTGGGGCGGGTGCCGGTGGTCGCGCTCTCGGGGCCGAGCCACGCGGAGGAGGTGGCCCGCGGCCTGCCGGCGACGGTGACGGCGGCGAGCCGTGAGGCGGCCCTGGCCCGCCGCGCGCAGGAGCTTTTCATGACCGAGCGCTTCCGCGTCTACACGACCCGCGACGTGGTGGGGGTGGAGCTGGGCGGCGCGGTGAAAAACGTCGTCGCCATCGCGGCGGGCATTTGCGACGGGTTGGGGCTGGGGGACAACGCGAAGGCGGCGCTGCTGACCCGCGGCCTGGCCGAGATGATGCGGCTGGGGGTGGCGTTGGGCGCGCGGCGCGACACTTTCGCGGGCCTGGCCGGCATCGGCGACCTGATCACCACCTGCACAAGTCCCTACGGCCGCAACCGCTCGGTGGGCATCCAGATCGCCCGGGGGAGGACGCTGCGGGAGGTGGTCGGGGGCATGGAGATGGTCGCCGAGGGCGTGCGCACGACCCTGTCGGTGCGCGCCCTGGCCCGCCGCCACCGCGTCGAGATGCCCATCACCGAGGAGGTCTATCGTGTCCTCTTCCGCGGCAAGGACCCCAGGCTGGCGGTCCGCGACCTCATGCAGCGCGCCGCGAAGGACGAAGCCGGATGAGGCCGCGGGAGGGAAGCCACAAGTTAGAAGCTACAAGCCACAAGCTACAAGCCACAAGCTA
>Ga0101944_10002022_pt1 | contig 35905 bp, 26 predicted proteins | sample DewCreD2012metaG_FD_75245 | JGI IMG/M metagenome (GOLD analysis project Ga0101944, IMG submission 75245) | Hot spring sediment bacterial and archeal communities from British Columbia, Canada, to study Microbial Dark Matter (Phase II) - Dewar... ... | reverse complement strand
CTGACCAACGTAACCTTGTATTATGTCGAGGCCATCATGTGGCAGGGCGGCGGCCAGGAATACTTCTCGGTGGACTTCCGGGATGCGGCCCTGCCGGCGCCGCCGGCCGCGAGTTCGGCGGCGGGTTCCGGCTATAACTCAGGGTATTACGGCGGTTCCGAGGTGGCGTCGGGAGCCTTCTTTGGCCTCTTTGGAGACCCCAACACCCCGGCGCCGATGTTGGTCACCCAACCTCAAAATGTCGTGGTCGCGGCCGGCGCGCCGGTCACTCTCAATGCTTTGGCGAACACCATTTTGGCGGACAACTATGTCTTCCACCAATGGCAGGCATCAGATGGCGCGGGTGGCTGGACCAATGTCGGCCCCAATGTCAACTATAAGAACTACTATATGATGGTCGGCTCCGGCAGCAATTATACCGCCCAATTCTACTACGACACGGATGTGCGGGTGGTGGCGCGCGTGCCCGGCGGCGCGGCGGTGACGAGCAGCGTGGCAACGGTGAGCGTGCCGGAGGCCTTTGCCTTGGTGAGTTCCGGCTGCCTGAACGGCACTAATATCACCCTGAGCTTCAACAAACCGCTGGATGAGGGCAGCGCGACCGATACGGCCAATTATGTAATCAATGGCGGCATTGCGGTGATCAGCGCCGTCATCCAGCCGGACGGCAAAACCGTTGTGCTGGAACCTGAAGCCCCCATCGCGGGAACCAGCTTTAACCTGGAATTCACCGTTTACGAAGTAAAACAGACGGAGGATGTGACCGACGCCATCACGGTGCCGGTTTTCCGGGCGGAAGTCCTGACCGACATCGGCAGCAATCCCGGAGTCACGGATCCGCTGCAACGCGGCTCCATCACCCCGGTGGGCACCGGCGCCGACATTGTGGCGGGCGGTTCGGACATCTGGAACACCGCTGATGGAATGTATTTTGCGGGCCGTCAGGTTACTGGGGACTTTGACATCAAGGTCCGTGTCGCCGCGCTGACCAACCTCTGGCGCGGCCTGACGGATGTGAACATTAAAGCCGGCCTGATGGCGCGGGTGAGCAGCGCGGCCAACAGCCCAATGGTGCATATCGCGGTCGCCCCGCCGGCTATTCCAGGCTGGCCGGTGCAAGGCGCCAACCGCTGGGAATACAACGCCCGTAATACCGCGGGCGCCAGCGCGGTGGCGGTGGTCGGAACGGTGAGTGGCGCTTGGCCGACACCGGAAAGCACACCATGGGTGCGGTTGGTTCGGCGCGGTTCCTTGTTCACCGCCTATCGGAGTTTGGACGGGATCAACTGGAACCTCATGGGGGTGCGGGATACCGCCGTCAATGGCGGGGCTTATCCGGACACCATCCTCGTCGGTTTGGCCACCACTTCGCATAACAACAATACCAACGCGGATCCGTCCTTGGTGACGGCGAAATATCGCGATTATTATTTCCCCGTCACGCCGACCATCACCACCCAGCCGGCGCCGCAGATTGCCAGTGTGGGCGGCACAGCGACCTTTACCGTGGAGGCGAACAATCCGCCCAATAGCGGTCCCATAACTTATCAATGGCGGCGCAATGGCCAGGCCATCGTTGGCGCCAACAGCGCCTCTTTGGCGCTGAACAATCTGTCCACCGCCAATGCCGGAACCTTCACCGTGGTGGTCGCCAACGACGGCGGCGGGGTGCTCAGCACGCCGGCGGCCTTGACCGTCAATAACGCGGTTCCGACGGTCGCGCCCGAACCGGATTTGCTGGCCTTCCAAAACACCGCCACCAATTACACCTTCTCGACGCTGCTGGCGAACAACACCGACGCCGACGGCAACCCGCTGAGCATTGTGGCGCTCAGCACAGTGGCGCCGGCGACGTTCTGCGCCGACTTCAACGACGGCCTGGTGCCGGCGGGCGCCGCCGTCAACGGCAGCGCCGGCGTGGTGGCCGCGGGCGGATTCAACAACAGCGGTTACCTGCGGCTGACCGACGCCGCCGGCAGCCAGAACGGATCGTTCATCGTGAATGACTTCTTCGCGGGCCGGCCGATCAACGCCTTCCTGGCGAAGTTCAAGTTCCGGGTGGGCGACGGCAGCGGCAATCCGGCGGACGGCTTCGCCTTCTGCCTGGCGACCAACCCGCCGGCCAGCGCCAACGAGGAGGGGCTGAACAACGGGCTGACGGTTGCCGTGGATAATTATGACAACGGCAACTTCGAGGCGCCGGCGATTGAAGTGAAGTGGAACGGCGTGACCTACGGCAGCGTCCGCATCGCCAAGCTGAACAGCCCGAACTGGCTGGATATGCAAGTGGTGCTCAAGGAAAACGGGACGGTGGACGTTTATCTGACCAACCTGTTGGTGTTGGCGAATGTCGCCATCCCCTACCAGCCGATTGCCGGCGGCAAGTTCGCCATCTATGGCCGGACCGGCGGCGAATACGCGACACATTGGATTGATGAACTGTGCATCACCGCCTTTACCGGCCGCAGCGGGTCCGGGGCGAACAGCGCCTACACCTTCGCCACCGACTTCAATTCAGGGATGCCTGCCGGCAGCCTGCTATTCCGCAGCTCGGGAGGCACCAACCCGCCGACCACGGCCTATTGGGCCAACCAGGGCGGCGTCAACAACAGCGGTTACCTGCGCTTGAATGATGGCGCGGCCAACTTGGCCGGTTCATTCATCCTGCCGGAATTAACCCCGGGCAAGCCGGTGTTGGCCTTCCAGGCCAGTTTCAAGATGCGGTTGACGGATGGCTCCGCCACTCCGGCCGATGGGTTTAGCTTCAACTTCGCGCCCGATCTGCCGCCTATCGCCGCGATGCCTTCCGGCAACGAGGAGGGCGCGGGCACGGGGTTGTCCATTTGTTTCGACAATTATCCCAACGCCCAGGCCTCCATCAAGGTGAAGTTGGGCGGAGTCTTGATTGCCACCAACGCCATCGCCTATTGGGCCAATGCCAATTTCATCCCCGTGACGGTGCGGCTGGATGCCGACGGGACCGTGGATGTGATGGTCAATGGCACCAACGTGTTCAATAACCTGGCCACTCCTTACACCCCACGGGCGGGGCGGTTTGGATTCTATGCCCGCACCGGTGGCCAATATGAATCCCATTCCCTTGACGATCTGAGCATCACGGTGGAAGTCGCCAACACGGTGGGCCTGGGGGCCGGCAGCGTGGCCTACGCTCCGGCGCTCAACACCTGCGGGTCCGACACGTTCTACTACCTGGTCAGTGACGGTTACGGCGGTTTCGCGGTGGATTACGCCTCCGTCTATGTAAAGGACATTACCCCGCCGGTGATTGTCGCGTGCGCCACCAACCGCACCTTGTATGTGGACGGCTCGTGCAGCGCGCCGATGCCCAACTTCGCCGTCGGCAGCGGGCTGAACGCCTATGACACCTGCGGCAGCGTCACCGTCTATCAGAGCATCGCCGCCGGCGCGGGGGTGGGCCCGGGAGTCTATAACGTCACCCTCGACGTGGTGGACGAGCAGTTGAACACCAACACCTGCCAGGTGACGGTGACCGTGCTGGATAACACGCCGCCCACGGTAACCCCGCCGCCCAACTTGGTGGTGCCCAATATGCTGTGGGTGCCGCCGGCCAGTTTGCTGGGGGTCAGTGTCACCGACAATTGCGGCGTGGCGCAGACCAATTACCTCGGCCAGACGGCGGCGGGCGACAGCCCGCGGCTCATTACCCGGGCGTTTGAAGGCGTGGACATCCACGGCAACCGGGCGACGAACACGCAGACCATCACGGTGCTGAGCACACGGCCAGACCCAATGGCCTACGAGCCGTTTGCCGGCTATAACAATGGCAGCCTGATTGGGCAAACCTATGCGGGCAGCGGCTTTGAGGCGGGCGCTTGGACCGCTCCATCCGGCGACGTCAACGTCAGCGCCGCCGGCGGGTTGACTTATGTCAGCGGGCCGCTGACCTTGCTGACCACGGGCGGCAAGGCAACCACCCCCGCCGCCGGTCCCATTAACACGGCTTTGGGCAACCTGGATGTCTCAGCCGGCGGACCGTTTGGCGGCCAAGGGCTGGTGGACGGCGGTTTCGTTGGCGGTGGAAACGTGAACGGCACGCTCTATTACAGTTTCCTGGCCCGCAACAACAGCGCCGATGTGCCGAATGGGGAAAATGACTTCGCGGCCATGCAACTCTACCGCAATGGCGCGGAAGTCTTCGGGGTGGGCAATTATTGGGATGCCTGGGCTTACAGCACCTTTGGCCTGGGTGGCGACGGCAACCTGCTGCGCCCGAGCGACGACACTTGGAAAGACATGGACAACCAAGTCCATCTGTTTGTGGTGAAGATCCAATTTGTGGCCAACGGTGACGACACGGTGACCGTTTGGATGGATCCCGACCTCACCCTCGACGAAGGCAGCCAGCCCAACACCGTCTATCGGCGCACGGTGACCGGCGACGCTTCCTTCAACCAAGTGGCGGTTCGCAGCGGCAGTCTGAACAACGATAATAGCTGGGACTTCGACGAGATTCGGTTCGCGGGGACTTGGGGCGACGTGACGCCAACCGCGCCGGCGATCACCGTCCAGCCGGTGGCCAGCCAGATGATTCCGGCGGGCAGCAACGCGACCATGAGCGTGACCGCCGTCGGTTCGCCCAGCCTCGGCTATGTCTGGGTGCGCAACTTGAACATCCTGAGCAATCAAACGGCGCCGACGCTAACCATCAGCAACGCGCAGACCAACGACAGCGGCGCGTATGTGGTGTTTGTCTATAATGCCTTCGGCGCGGTGACCAGCGCGGTGTCCACGCTGATCGTGCAGGAACCGCCGCCGCCCGAAGGGCTTTACAAGCTGTCTTTGCGGGTGCTGGAAACCGGGGCGGACTTGGTGTTCCAAGGGCTGCCGGGACGCACCTATGATCTGCTGCGCTCGACCAACTTCACCGAACCTTACGTATGGTGGAAGATTGGCGAGGCCACAGCCACCAACGACGGCAAGTTCGGTTATTTGGACGCCGAGAAGCCACCGCGCGCTTTGTATCGCACCCGCGAGCAGTAAGCGGCGGCCCACGGATGGAAACGCGCGCGGCCTCCCGGCCTCCCCGGGAGGCCGCGTTGTTTCGGGGTTGGCGAGGGAATTTCCGGCGATATTTCAGCAGGCGGCTTTGGGCTTTTATTTCGCCGCCCGGCCTGATAATTAGAAGGCCGTGAAAGGGAAATTGAGCATCGGTTTTCTGGGCGCCGGGAAGATGGCGACGGCCTTGGCCAAGGGCTTGGTGGCGGCGGGACTAGTCCAGCCGGCCAGGCTGCTGGCCAGTGATGTTTCAGCCGAGGCCCGCGACAAATTTGCCGCGGCGACCGGCGGCCGGTCATCCGACTCCAATGCCGAGGTGATACGGCGGTCGCGCATCGTCTTTCTGGCGGTGAAGCCGGGGCAGGTCAAGGAGGTTTTGCAGGAGGTTGGCACGGCCTTTGGGCGGGAGCACCTGCTGATTTCCATCGCGGCGGGGGTCTCGCTCGCCCGCCTGGCGGAAATGCTGCCGGCGGGGACGCGCCTTATCCGGGCCATGCCGAACACGCCGGCTATGGTGGGGGCATCCGCCACCGCGTTCGCCGGCGGGGCGTCCGCCACCAGCGCCGATTTGGCCTTGGCGCAGCGCCTTTTTTCCGCCGTCGGCCTTGCCTGCCCGGTGAGCGAGCCGCTGCTGGACGCCGTCACGGGCCTCAGCGGCAGCGGGCCGGCGTATGCCTGTCTATTCCTCGAGGCGCTCGGCGACGGCGGCGTGGCGGCGGGGCTGCCGCGGGAAACCGCGTTGCGGCTGGCCGCGCAGACGCTGCTGGGAACGGCGCGCATGGTGCTGGAAACGGGGCTTCATCCCGGCGTCCTCAAGGACCAAGTGACCAGCCCCGGCGGCACCACCATCGAGGGCCTTCACGAACTGGAAAAAGCCTGCTTTCGCGGCGCGGTCATCAACGCGGTCCGCGCGGCGGCGGACAAATCCAAGAGACTGGGCCAAGGCTGAGCCGCGTTTGGGCCGGCAACGGTTTGAGTTGGTCATGCGCAAATTTCCCCAAATATCCGTTTGGTTGGCGCGGCTGTGGCTGATGACCGGTCTGGCCGCCGGCAGCGGCGCGGTTCACGCGGCGGACGCCGCTTACGGATTTTTATTCGACGCGCACAAGCTGACGCTCTCCTCCGGCCTGCGCCAGGAAGCCCTGGGGCCGCTCTTCAGCTTCCAAACGGAGGAAACCCGCGAGGAATGGGGGTTGCATCCGTTGTTCTCGCTGTCGCGGGACCGCGATCCGGACCTCGAGGCGCTCGAATGGGACTTCCTTTATCCGCTGATGAGCCACGACCGTTTCGGCCGGGAATACCGGTGGCATTTTTTCCAACTTCTCTCCTTCTCCGGCGGCGCGAACCTGGATGACCAAGCCGGCGAGCGCCGCCGGTTCAGCCTCTTCCCGTTCGTCTTTTACGGGCGCTCCCAGAATCCCGCCGACAATTACACCGCGTTTTTCCCCTTTTACGGGCACACCAAAAAACGCTTCCTGCGCGACGAAATCCGCGTGGTGATGGCTCCGTTCTACGTCCAAACCCGCAAGCGCGACGTGGTGACGGACAATTATCTCTATCCGTTCTTCCACCTCCGCCGGGGCGACCATTTGCGGGGCTGGCAGCTTTGGCCCTTCTACGGGCATGAAACCAGGGAAGCCTTCGCGCGGACGGACTCCTTTGGGGACGCCGAAACGGCGCCCGGCCACGAAAAGCGCTTCATTCTGTGGCCGTTTTTTCTCGAGGAAACCGCGGACATCGGCGGCGCCAATCCCCGGCACACCTGGGCGCTGCTGCCGTTCTACTCGGCGCAGCGCTCCGCCGCGCGCGATTCCACCAGCTACCTTTGGCCCCTGGGCTTGACCCTCACCGACGACCGCGCCAAGAAATACCGCGAGATCGGCGCCCCGTGGCCGCTGGTGGTGTTCGCCCGCGGCGAAGGCAAGACCTGCCACCGCGTTTTCCCGCTCTTCAGTTTTGCGCACACCCCCACCCATCGCAGCGAGTTTCTCCTCTGGCCGCTTTACAAGCGCAACTCGCTCAGCCTCGCGCCCCTTGAGCGCGACCGCTTGCGCATCCTGTTTTTCCTCTACTCGGACACTGTGGAGAGAAACACCGAAACCCGCGAGGCCCGCCGTTTGATTTCCCTGTGGCCGCTGTTCACGCATCGCGAGGAACTGAACGGCAACCGGCGCTTCCAACTGCTGGCGCCGCTCGAACCCCTGCTCCCCAATAACAAAAGCGTTCAACGCAATTACTCCCCGCTCTGGTCCCTCTGGCGCGCGGAAAAAAACGCCGCCACGGGCGAGACCAGCCAGAGCCTCCTCTGGAATCTTTATCGGCATGAGACCGGCCCCACGCATCGCCAGACCTCCCTGTTGTTCGGCCTATGGCAAAACCGTTCCACCCCGGAAGGCAGCCGCACCCGCCTTTTCTTTATCCCTTTGGGCAAAAGCCGGTCCGGCCCGGGCGCCGCGCCGTGCGAAAAGCGCCTGATGGACAGCCCCCCTGCCCTGCGATAAGGTTGGGCCATGGACAAAGATCAGGTTGCCGAGATTTTGAACCGGATCGGGGTGCTCCTGGAGTTGAAAGGGGAAAATCCTTTCAAAACCCGGGCTTACGCCAATGCCGCGCGCACCCTCGAGGCCTTATCGGAGCCGCTGGAAACCTTGGTGGCGGAAAAACGGCTGGGCGGCCTCAAAGGCATCGGCGAAGCGCTCCAGGAAAAGATCACCCTGCTGGTCACCACCGGCCGCCTGCCCTATTACGAAGAGTTGCGCGCCTCCGTGCCGCCGGGACTGCTGGCCATGCTGGAAATTCCGGGGCTTGGCCCGAAAAAGGTGCGGGTGCTGAACGAACGCCTGGGGGTGGAAACCATCGCCCAGTTGGAGGCGGCCTGCCGCGCGGGCCAGGTGGCCGGGCTGGATGGCTTTGGCGAAAAAACCCAGGCCAATATCCTGGCCGGCATCGAATTTCACCGCCAATACCAGTCCAAGCATCGCCTCGACGTCGCGCTCCAATTGGCCGGGCCCATCCTGGCAAGCCTCCGCTCCCATCCGGCGGTCATTCGTTGCGACGTTGCCGGCAGCCTGCGCCGGTCCAAGGAGGTGATTGGCGACATTGATTTCCTTGTCTCGAGCAAGGAATCCGCCGCCGCGCTCGACCTGTTCACCCGGCAGCCAGGCGTGCTGAGCGTCACTGCCAGGGGCGATACCAAAGCCAGCGTTATCCTGCAAGACGGCGTGCAGGCGGATTTGCGGGTGGTGGCCGACGCCGAATACCCATTCGCCCTGGCCTATTTTACCGGCAGCAAGGAGCATAACATCGTCATGCGGCAGCGCGCCATTCAGCGCGGGCTGCGCCTCAATGAATACGGATTGTATCGTTCCCAGGAGGAAACGCGCGATCCGCGGCTGTTGGTCCCTTGCCGCGACGAGGAGGAAATTTTCCGGCAACTGGGCCTTGATTACATCCCTCCCGAGCTGCGCGAGGACCGCGGCGAATTCGAGGCGGCGGAAAAGGGGGCTTTGCCGCGCCTGTTGGAATGGAGCGATCTAAAAGGCTCGCTGCACAATCACTCCAACTGGAGCGACGGACGGCAATCTCTCGAACAAATCGCTGTTATGGCCGAAGAACTGGGTTGCGCCTACTGGGCGATAACCGACCATTCCCGCTCTTCCTTCCAGGCGCGCGGCCTCGAGCCAGCCAGATTGCGCGAGCAAATCAAGGCCATTGCCGAACTAAACCGCAAATTGGCGGACGCCGGCAGTTCCTTGCGGCTGCTGACCGGCGCCGAGGTGGATATTTTGGCGGAAGGCCGCCTGGATTATGACGACGGACTGCTGGCCGAGTTGGAAGTGGTGGTGGCCAGCATTCACCAAGGCTTTTCGCAGTCCGAAAGTGAAACCACCAAGCGGTTGATCAAGGCGGCGGAAAACCCCCACGTGCATGCCCTCGGCCATTTGACCGGGCGGCTGCTGCTGGAGCGCGAGCCCTACAAGGTGAACCAGCAGGCTGTCATTGACGCCTGCGCCGCCACCGGAACCTGGATTGAATTGAATTCGCACCCCCTGCGGTTCGACATGGACTGGCGGCTCTGGCAATACGCCAAGAGCAAGGGGGTGAAATGCGTGATCAACTGCGACGCCCACCGGGAGGAACACGCCGGCTACCTGCGCTTGGGGGCGCAAATCGCGCGCAAGGGATGGCTGGAGAAAGGCGACGTCGTCAACACGCTGCCGCTCGACGCCCTTAAAGCCGCTCTTCTCGCCAAGCGCAAGCAATCGTCCGGCAAGAGGGGTTGACGAACGCGGCTCAGACCGCCGGCTTCCATCCTGGCCGGTATTCGCGCTCCCACAACCCTTGCGCCTCCTGCCCCTCCTCGATCCGCCCTTTGGCGGCATCGTAGTTGATCGTGCGCCCGGTGCGCCAGGCAATGTTGCCCAGGTGGCACAGCAGGGTGCTCTTTTGCGCGTCCTCAATTTCCGCGTTCAATTTGGCGTCTCCCCGGATGGCGTCCAAAAAATTGCCGATATGGACCGCGTCCCCGCCGGCGCCGGTCTTTTTGTCCACCTCCAAGCCTTTGGGGTCCAGAAGGCGATAACCGCCGCCATCAATAATCAGGGTGCCTTTGTCCCCGTAAAAATGCGTGAAGCCAACTTTGTCGCCGGGCCGCGGGAGGCAACTGCTGCCCTCCCAGGTGGCAAAGCAGGCGCCAAAATCAAAAGTGGCGACGCCGGTGTCCGGAGTTTCCTGGTCGTCCTCGAAGTGGTAACGGGCGCCGCCGTAAGTCACCCGGCGGGGCGCATCCACCGCCAGGCCCCAGCGCGCGACATCCAGGGCATGCACGCCATTGTTGCCCAGCTCCCCATTGCCCCAATGCCAATGCCAGTGCCAGTGGTAATGGACCAGGTTGTCCTTGTAAGGCCGCTCGGGAGCCGGGCCTTGCCAGAGGGAATAATCAAGCCACTCGGGGACCGGCGCCGATTTGCCCCGCCCGATCGAGGCCCGGCTGTTGTTATACCAGCAACGCGCCGCGAAGACCCGGCCAATGACGCCGGCGCGCAGTTTCTCGATTCCTTCAATGATGCCCGGCCAACTGCGGCGCTGGTTGCCCATCTGTACCAACCGTCGGTTTCGCCGCGCCGCCGCCACCATCCATTCGCCTTCGCGAGGGTTATGGCTGCCGGGCTTTTCGACATAGACATGCTTGCCCGCCGCGCAGGCGAGGATCGTGGCCGGCGCATGCCAATGGTTTGGCGCAGCTACAAACAGGGCCTCGACGGTTTTGTCTTCCAGCATCTGCCGGACATCCTTGAAGCCTTTGGGACGGGCGCCGGTCTGTTTTTCCACCGCCTGGGAAGCGCGGTCAACGCGGCGCGCATCCACATCGCAGACCGCGGCGACCACCACGTCGGGCAGAGTCAACAGCGCTTTAATATGATCAAAGCCTCGCCCCAATCCCATCACCGCGACTGCCAATTTCCTGGCGGGCCGGCCGGATTGGACAGCCGCCCAGGCCCCGGCCGACGCCAACGCCAGGCCAGCCATCGTGCTTTGTTGCAAAAAAACGCGCCGTGTCGAAGTGCTTTTCATGAGGGAATTCTACCTATCGCCCGCCAAATGAAAAGCCCAAGCCTTCCCTGGAAAAAATTGCTAATCACGGCTTGGGCAAGGCCGGAGCGTAGGCGTTCAAACTGGCGGTGACTTTGATAGTTCCGCCGCCCAAGTTTTTAAGGCCCAAGTCGGCGGCCTTGATCTCAAAGCTCATCCGCACCCGCAAAGTCGCGTTTTTTTCGTCCCCCTTGCCGGCCGGCGTGGGAGTGATTTCCGCCACCGCATTGATCGGCAGGCGGCGGCCAAACATTTGCAATTCGCCGGTCGCGGTCGCGAAGAAAGTGCTCTTATCCTTCGGCTTCACCCCCGCGGGCGCCGCCGCCGGTCCCAGCCGGGCGATGGTCAGCGCCACCGTGTTTGATCCGCCTGGCTTGAGCAACTCGCCGAGCACCCGCCGGCTTTGATCGCCGTTCTTTTGCGCCTGCTGGTCACAAATCAGGGCGAACGCCCCGGCGGGATTGGCGGGATCATTCTTTATGCTGCCGTTGCCGGCAGGCTTGCCATAAAAGAAATTCGGCCAGAGTTTTTCGGTCGGATCGCGGAATTCAATGTCGCAGGTGACATATTTGGGAAAGGCGGGCGAAAGCAGGTAAACCTGGCTTGGCGCCGGAACTGGGGTTGGTGGAGCAGAGGAAGTCATGGATGCAGTCGCCCAAAAGGCGATCGCTGCGGCTATGGCAGGCAGGCGGATTTCCCATCCGAGGGATTTGCCTGAAGCCCTTGCGCATCGAACCGCCGAAAGCCCTGCCGACTGGAAGTCGGCGATACCCGCCTGCCTGGCGGCGGGCGGGCAGCAAGTTGGAAACCTGCGACACGCCAATCGTTGGCCGCTTGCGTCGCCGCCCACCTTTCCCCAACTTGAACGCTTCTTCATAAACCAAACGCTCTTTAGTCCCGGCATATTCCAAGCTCTCCTGCTCATTTCGCCGAAAGATCCAGCATCAAGACATGTCCATCGAGCAAACCGCCGCCAAACCTGGGTTGGCGCGCGGCCACCGCCGGGGCGCTTAGAAGGCCGCCATAGGTATCTTCCTTGTCCACCGCGCCGCTCAGAAAAAGCACCACGCTTTTGCCCTTGAGCGCGCCCGAGACAATGCCCCAGTTGGCGCCGTCGTTGACTTCCGCCTGGCCGGTGGCGGGCATCGCCGAGCTGAACCGCAGCGAAGTGCAATCCTTGTTCAGGACCGCCACGTAGTTCCCGCCCGGCTCTTTGCCAAGCGCGTTGCCCGTCTGAATCAAACCCCAGGCGGAGCTGCCGGCCACACACACCGAGCCGTCCCGCGCAAAGCCCAGGCTTTTTATGGTGATGCTGTTCGGCTTGTTTTTGTCGCGCAAATAGGCCACCCAAAGGGTGCCGCCGGCCACTTTGTAATGGGTGGTTTCAATTTTAATAATGTAAGCGCAGCTCAGCACCCCCGCTCCCCACGCGCCAAAGCCAAGCCCGCTCATTTTCTTGCTGGTCGTCCGGACGTCATTCGGCTCGCGATACATCACGCTGTTGCCGCCGTCGGACCAGGCGTGGATCAGCAAATTGCCATCGGCATCGTAACAGACTCCGCGCACCGCGGAGTCCGAAACCAGCCGCAAGTTGTTCAAACCCACAAACGGGCCGCCCCAGTTATAAAGCTCATACAGGAGCGTTCCATCGGGCTGGTAAATATTCAAGGTTGGGCAGCGCCACGGCTCCCGCCCGGTGGACCAATGGTGCTCCCCGCCGCGGGCGTAAGTGCCGTCTTTGGGATTGACCGCCACCCGGCCGCCAAGCCCGCCCGGCACGGTGACCAACGACAACTGTTTGCCCTGGGCGTCGAAGGTGCGCAAATCGGGGCCCTGAAACTTGATCTGGCCATTGGCGGTGATCTCGATGTCCGGGGCCCCGGAGAACCCTTTGAAATGCCGGACCCACAAAACTTTGGCGCCGTCGGGCGAGATTTTGGCCAGGTAGGTGTGCTGCACCGCCCCCTTGGTCAGGCCATTGTCCGGCACCGGCAGGGCTTGCACCTCGCCCCCCAGCGAAACAATGCCCTCGGAAGCCGGCCCGCAAATATAAATACTGCCTTCCTTGTCCACCGCCGCCCCGGTCAAGCCGCCCGTCTTCCAGCCCAGCCGCGTTACCGATTTGATCTGCTTTAGATCATCGGATAGCCGGGCGATGAAAGCGGTGGCGTTCTCGTGAAGCCAGGAAAAGGGCTCGTATTTGGGGCGGCCCTCCTTGTCCAGTTCCGGTTCGCCCTTTTTATTTTTTTTGGGCAAACGCGCCGGCGGGGAGATGGCGCTGTCCCGCCCCAACACGATGGTTTTGGGGCCAAGGTCTAAATCCGGACCCAAAGCGACCCCGGCCAAAACGAGGGTGCCATCCGGTTGAAAACCGCCACCGGTCAGCCATTCCGTGCCCGTGCCGCCGAAGTAAGAAGAGAGCAAAACTGCGGCCTGATCGGGAGTTTGGGCAAATTTGGCGGTGTATTCGTCAAAACGGCTGGCGGCTTGCAGGTCGCGGAGCATCGCGGCTGCGACCAAGCCCGCTCCCAATAGGTGGAATCCCTTGCGCATGACAACCAGATTGAAAGGAACCGCTGGAAAGTCAAGAAAGGGTTGATTTTCCAAGGCAACTGGCTAACCCTTGGCGCCGCGCTCGATGGGTTTCCGTCCGGGTCCTCGCGCCCTTGGCGCATCCGCGAAGGCCTGGGGCGGCACAGTGGGCTTATGACTTGGTATTACGCTATCAGCGGACAGCAGCACGGACCGGTGACCGAGGCCGATATTCAGGCCTTGATCAAAAGCGGCGCCATCAAGCCCGATACCTTGGTGTGGCGCGAAGGAATGGCCAACTGGGCGCCGTGCGGCGACGTCCTTCCAGCCGCCCTGTCCGGCCAGGCCGCCAGTCCGGCTGAGCCCGCTCCGCCGCTTTATTCGGTCTGTTCCCAATGCCATCGCTCTTTTAGCCCGGACGAAGTAATCTCCCTCGGCCATCAATGGGTCTGCGCCGAATGCAAACCCATTCTGTTGCAGAAAATCCGCGAAGGCGTCGTGGTGAACCCGTATGGCCTGGCCTTTGCCAGCTTCGGACAGCGGGCCGGCGCCAAAATCATTGATTGGATCATCGAAGGGGTCGTGACCAATGTGCCGGCCTTTTTTTTGGGTTTTTTCATGGCCAGCTCCGGGAATGCGCTGCCGGAATTGACACCGATCTTCCTGCAAATCGGCATCACCCTTTTCAGCCTGCTCTTTTCCATGGCCTACAATGTGTTTTTTTTGGCCAAATACCAGGCCACCCCGGGCAAGCTGCTGCTGAAAATCAAAGTTGTGCGAGCGGATGGCTCGCGGCTCACCACCGGCCGCTGTTTTGGCCGATATTTCGCGGAAGTCCTAACACGCTGCACCTGCATCGGCTACTTCCTGCCGCTATGGGACGACCAGCGGCGCGCCTTGCATGATCATATTGCCGACACCCGCGTGGTGGTTAAACAGGATTAGGACCCGCCCATGGAAAACGCCTCCATTGCCTGCCCCAAATGCCGCCTGGCGCTGGCGCCGGCGGAGTTCAATCCGGAAACTTATTCCGCCTGTCCCAATTGCCTGACCGAGCTCAAGATGGAGACCTTTCCGGCTTTGCTCGCGCCTCCCGCGCCGATCCGCGCGGGAGAAGCCATCGTCATGGAGGGTGAGGCCAGTTGTTTTTATCACCCGGCAAAGAAAGCGGTCATCCCCTGCGCCAATTGCGGGCGTTTCCTTTGCGCGCTCTGCGACATAGACCTGCATGGCGACCACTATTGTCCTTCCTGCATCGAAAGCGGACGGAGCAAAGGCAAATTCAGCGCCCTGACCCACGAACACACCCATTATGACGACCTCGCTTTGACATTGGCGGTCGCCGGCTTCCTGACCTGCGGCCTGACAGCGCCCGTCGCCCTTTACCTGGCCATTCGCTATTGGAAAAGGCCCGGAGGTCCAATCCCGCGCTCGAAGGTCCGGCTGATTTTGGCGCTGTTCTTTGCGGTGCTTGCTATGGCGGCAACCACCGTGGTCGTGGTTTTGAACCTCTTTGAAAACTGACCCGCCGATGCCAGACAACGCCCGGCCATACGAAAAACTCGGACGCAGCACGCGCAAAAACCTGGGGTGGATTGCGGGCACGGTGGTGCGCGCCAGCCTCTACGCCGGTTCCGATCACCTGCTCCTGGCCGAACGGGAGTATTACAAGGAACGATACCGCCGGTTTTATTACCGGGACATCCAGGCTTTCGTGCTGCGCAAGACCAACGCCTACGCCATCGGCAATGTGGCTTGGACAACGGTTATGCTGGCCTTTTTCGGGCTGGGTTTGGCCACCGGCGATACCGTCGGCTTCATCATACTGGGAGGAATAGCGGGCCTGTGCGGGATTTTCCTGGCCGCCAATTTGATTCAGGGGCCATCGTGCCGGTTTTATTTAAAAACCGCGGTGCAATTCGAGGAACTGCCCCCCTTGAACCGCGAGCGCGCCGCCCGGAAAGCCATGACCTTGCTGCGGGAAAGGATCGCGCGGCATCAAGCCGCAACGCCCCAAGGCTCAACTCCGGCCACGCCGTCCGCCGCCTCGGCGGAGGGCGCCGTCCCTTAATCCATGAGCGGGCTTCATCAGCAACGGTGCTTCAATCATGCCCAGCGGGAGGCGGTGGCCCGCTGCCCGGCGTGCCATCGTTTTTATTGCCGCGAATGCGTAAGCGAGCATGAGGACCGGCTGCTCTGCGCCCCTTGCCTGGCGGCGTCCACCGGCCAGCCGCACCAAACGAAGAATCGCCTGGCCGTCATCGGCCACGCGGCGCGGATTTTCCTGGGGCTGCTGGCCGGCTGGCTCTTTTTTCAGGCGCTGGGCGCCATATTAATGCGCATCCCGTCGGATTTTCACCAGGGAACCGTCTGGACAAAGAGCTGGCTGGAGGAATAAGACCGGACGCAAAAGGCTCGCATGGCCGCCAATAAGAAGCAAGGTGAGGAACAGGGCGCAATGGATCTCCTTGAGGAGGCCTTCCATCTCCTGCGCCACGCCCCGGCCGCCGTTTGGGTTTGCTACCTTGCCGGCGCGGTTCCCTTCGCGATCGGCTTGCTTTTCTTCTGGGCGGAGATGAGTCATGGCGGAGAGGCCTGGCGTCATGCCCGGGTCAGATCGCTCGGCATGGCCTTGCTGTTCGTCTGGCTCAAAGTCTGGCAGACCTTTTTTTGCCGGGCGCTGTTAAGCCGCCTGACGGGAGAGCCGTCCGGCCCCTGGCCGGCGGGCCGCGTGGCCCGCTTGGCGGCCATCCAGGCCGCCTGGCAGCCAACAAGCCTGTTTTTGCTGCCCATCGCCGCGCTCATTATGATTCCTTTTGGCTGGGTCTTTGCTTTTTACCAAAACCTGACGGTGATGGGGGATGGCGCCGCCGACGGGAAGGAAGCCACCCGCCAAGCTCAGCACTGCGCGCGCCTCTGGCCGATGCAGAACCACAAGCTGCTGGCTATTCTCAGCCTGGCCGGCCTGTTTTTGCTGCTGAATTGGCAGAGCGCCTTTTTGCTCGTCCCGCAGTTGCTGCAAAGTTTCCTCGGCCTCGAAACTATTTTCAGCCGGGGCGCCGCGGCCTATCTCAACACCACCTTCTGGGCGGTGCTGGCGGTCCTGGTCTGGCTGTCCCTGGACCCGCTGGTCAAGGCGGTTTATGTGCTGCGCTGTTTTCACGGGGCCGCCCGGACTTCCGGCGACGATCTGCGGGCGGACCTTCGGCGTCTGCGAGCCGCGCGCGCGGCCAATAGCCTGGCACTGGCCGTTCTGCTGGTTTTGCCGCCAGCCGCGAATCTGACAGCGTCCGTGATCCAGACCCCGTCGCCGGAAGCGCCGCGGCTGGCCGTAAAACCGGCGGAATTGGATCAAACCATCAACCAGGTGCTGGCCGAACGGGAATATGCCTGGCGAATTCCCAAAGAAGAATTTCCAAGCCCGAAACTGGAAACCGAGGTTGGATTTCTGCGCGGGTTCGCTGAAGAAATCGTGGAAGGGCTCGCCACCACCTTGCGCGCGATGGGCCGCGGCGTGCAATCGTTTTTCAACTGGGTGGACCGCATCCTGGGACGCAAGCTGCCCAAACCCGGCTCCGACCCGCGGCTGCTGGAAAGCGATTGGTTCTCACCTTTGCGCATCATCCTCTACCTGCTTTTGCTCGCGTTCGCCGCGGTTATGGGCTGGTTTCTTTACAAGGTCTGGAAGAAGCGCCGCCGCCGTCCACCGCTGGCCTCGGCGGCTGAAATCCCGGCGGTCCGGCCCGATTTGAACAACGAATCGGTGCTGGCAAACGAATTGCCCGGCGAGGAATGGCTGCAAATGGCCCGCGAAATGATGGCGCGAGGCGACCTGCGGCTGGCGTTGCGGGCGCTTTATCTCGCCAGCCTGGCCATCCTGGCGGAACGTCAGTTGATCCTGATCGCGCGGCACAAATCCAACTTGGACTACCTGCGGGAATTGGGCCGGCGGGCGCATGCGCTGCCCGGCCTGCCGGATGCTTTCCAAGCGAATCTGGTCGTCTTTGAGCGGGTCTGGTATGGCCGGCACGAAACCAGCGAGCCAATGCTGGCGCAATTCCAGGAGAATCTTGAACGCTTGCGGGGCCCATGAAACGCCAGAACCTCATGCTGGTGCTGCTGCTGGGGCTTGGCCTGCTGTTCGCGACCGCGGTGGGACGCCTTTTCTTTTTGCGTTTCGAGACGGGTGACATATACCCCGCCTACAGCTCGCTGCGCGCCGATCCGTTGGGGGTAAAAGCGCTTTACGAAAGCTTGCAGCGCCTGCCGCACCCGCGCCTGGCGCGCAATTATCTTCCTTGGCGCCGGCTGCGGCCCGCGGCGGGCCAGACCTGGCTTGTGCTGGGCGCCAGCGTCGAGGAATTCTCGGAGGAGTGGCCGGACCATCGCCAACGGCTGGAGTCGTTGCTGGCAGGCCAGGGCCGGCTGGTCATCGCGTTTCACCCCGAGCACCGCGCCCCGCGCAAGCCTGACCAAGCGCCCGGCCTCCCCCGCCGTTCGCGCCCGACGGCGGACGGCGAAAAACCGCCGCTCTCCCTGGAGGAGGCCTGGGGATTCCGTCTCGGCCATCAGGCCCTGCCCGAAATCGAACGCGTCTTGCAACCCGTCACGGTTCGCCGCCAAGGCCCGGCGCCAGGACCTGAAACGCTGGCCTGGCATAGCTCCCTGGTGTTCGAACAACCAAACGCGACATGGCGGGTCATTTACACCCGCGACGGCCAGGCGGTGGTCATGGAACGTGCGCTCAGTGGAGGGACGTTGGTTCTGCTATCGGACAGCTACCTCTTTAGCAACGAGGCCTTGCGCCGCGACCGCCACAGCGATTTGCTCGCCTGGTTGCTGGGCGGCAATCCCACGGTGATTTTTGACGAGGCTCATCTCGGCGTGGCGGAAGAGCCGGGGGTGGGCGCATTGCTGCGGAAATACCGCCTTCACGGAGCGCTCGCGGTTTTTGTTTTGTTGGCGGCTCTTTTCGCGTGGCGGCAAGCCGCCAGCCTGCTGCCTCCCGCCGCGCCCGCTGCCGGCGGTTTTGTGCTGGGCCGCGATTCCTCGGCCGGGCTGGTGAATTTGCTGCGCCGGGGCGTTCAGCCACGGGAATTGCTGGCCATTTGCCTGGAAGAATGGCGTAAAAACGCCCCGCGCGGCGATCGGGCCCGGCAGGAGCGCCTGGCCCGCATGAGCGTTGTCGTGCGGGAGGCCGGTCGCTGGCAGGCAACCTCCCCAAACCTTGTTCAGGCTTTTCGTGAATTGTGCCGCATCGTTTCCGAAAAAAAATTTGCTCCAACCAACCCCAAAAAAACGGAATTATGAACGAAACCACCGATCCCCTGAAGCAAGTCCTCAACCAGGCCCGCGCCGAAGTCGGCAAGGTCATCATCGGCCAGCGCGAGGTTGTGGACCTATCCCTGGTCGCCATCTTCACCGGGCACCACGCCCTGGTCGAAGGCGTGCCGGGCGTCGCCAAGACCCTGCTGGTCCGCGCCCTGGCCCAAACCCTCGGGTGCGCTTTTGCGCGCATTCAATTCACGCCGGACCTGATGCCCTCCGACATTACCGGCACGAACGTCTTCAACCTCCAGCGCAATGAATTCAACCTGATCAAAGGGCCGGTGTTCACCGATTTTCTTCTCGCCGATGAAATCAACCGCGCGCCGGCCAAAACCCAGTCCGCTCTGCTGCAAGCCATGCAGGAGCGGATGGTGACCATTGACCGCGAAACGCACGCGCTATCCCCGAACTTTACCGTCTTTGCCACTCAGAATCCCATCGAATACGAGGGCACCTACCCGCTGCCCGAGGCGCAGAAGGATCGTTTCATGCTCAAGATCAGCATGGGTTGCCCGTCGCGCGACGAGGAATTTGCGCTCGCGCAAAGGATGCTCGGCGCCGAGGCCCCGGAAAGCGTCCTGGCGCGCGGCGAGGTCCGCGCCGTCATCGCTCCCGCCGATCTTGCCGAGCTGCGGCGGCAATTGGCCGGCATCACGGTCCGCGACGAAATTGTGGCCTACCTGATGGACATTGTCCGGGCGACGCGGGAGCACGAGGCTATTTTGGTCGGCGCCGGCCCCCGCGCCACCCAAAGTCTGCTGCTGGGCAGCCGCGCCTGGGCCGCGCTGGCCGGGCGCGATTTTGTGACCCCGGACGACATCAAAGCGATGAGCGTGCCGGTGCTGGAGCACCGGCTGATCTTGCGGCCCGAGTTTGAAATCGAGGGCGTGGGCGTACGCGAAGTCATCGCCCGGATTCTCGAGCAGATGGTGGTGCCCAGGTAATTTTTAACCACGGATGAACAAGGATAGACACGGATGGAGGATTGAAGGATTGGCGAGGGCGCAGCTCCCCGCCCCCACCGCCAAACGTCATCATTATTCGTGTCCATCAGTGTGGTTGGTGTAAAATGTGATCGTCCCGCGTTCCAAATTGCTGTGGTGGGTGGCCCTTGGGCTGTTGCCGCTGAGCCTGCTTGCCGCGTTCGTCCCCGGGGTCACCGGCTTGGTCACGATTCTGTTTTTGGCGGCGCTGCTGATGTTCTTGGTGGACGCGATGCTGGCGGGGCGCAGTCTCGAAAACCTCGCGGTCGAACTGCCGCCGCTGCTGCGGTTCTCCAAGGATCGGCCGGCTAATCTGGAACTGCGCTTTCGCGGTCCCGGCCCGAAAGACCGGCCCTTGCGCCTGGCGCTGGCCCTGCCGGAAACCATTGTCGCGGAATATGAGGAGCAGACGGTGCTCCTGCCCGGCAACAATCTCTGGGCGCGAGCCTCCTGGCCGTGCCGGCCCTTGCGCCGGGGGCGGTTCCTATTGCGGAGCGCCCACGTGGAGGGGCCTTCCCCGCTGGGGTTTTGGGGCGCGCGAGGGGTGTTGCCGCTGCAAACGGAAATCCGCGTGTATCCCAATCTGCTCCGGGAACGCAATCGTCTGGCCAGCCTTTTCCTCAACCGGGGCGTCTTCGGCCTGCACGCCCGCCGCCAGGTCGGCAAGGGCCGCGAGTTCGAGAAATTGCGCGAATACCTGCCGGGCGACGGCTACGAGGATATTCACTGGAAAGCCACCGCCCGCCGCGCCCGGCCCATCACCAAGGTTTTCCAAATCGAGAAAACGCAGGAGATCTATGTCATCCTCGACGCTTCCCGCCTGAGCGCCCGAGTCGCCGAGCACGCCCGTCCCGCGGCGAACGAAAGCCCGGAAACCGCCCTGGAACGTTTTGTCACCGCCGCCCTGGTGCTTGGCTTGGCGGCGGAACGGCAAGGCGACCTCTTTGGGTTGCTGGCTTTCACCGACCGGGTTGAGGCCTTCGTGCGCGCCAAGAATGGACGCGCCCACTACCAAGCCTGCCGTGACGCGCTTTACACCCTGCAACCGCGCGAAGTCACGCCCGACTTTGACGAAGTCGCTGCGTTTATTCGCCTGCGCTTGCGGCGCCGCGCCCTGTTTTTTTTCCTCACCGCCCTGGATGATCCGGTGCTGGCCGAGAGCTTTGTTCGCAATCTTGATATGCTGCGCCGGCAGCACCTCATATTGGTGAACCTGCTGAAGCCCCCCTTTGCGGACCCGATTTTCAGCGACGGCCAGGTGAGCACGGTGGACGACATCTACGCGCGCCTGGGCGGCCATTTGCGCTGGCACAGCCTGCGGGAGTTGGAAAAGGTCCTTCAGCGCCGCGGCGTCAGGCTCTCGCTGTTGGACAACGAAAAACTGGCGGCGGACATGGTTTCGCAATACCTGGAAATCAAGCGGCGGCAGGCGCTATGACGCCCCGCGCCGGCGCGGACCTCAAGGCTGCCGGCTTTGGCGTTGCAAGCCGGCCAGAATTTCGGGGTCGCGCACATCCACCCAGCGTCCCTCGATCGCCAAGCCCGCCAATTTATGGCCGGCCTCCTTCATCGCCACAATGGCATCCGTCAACTCATACTCGCCGCGCGGGGACTTTTGCAGCCGGGCGGTGAAGTCAAACAAGCGGGGCCGGAAAATGTAGATGCCGGCGTTATACCAAAGCGGCTGACCGCGTTGCAGCAAGCCGTCCCGCTCGAGTTTTTCCAACTGCGCCGGCGAGGGTTTCTCGACCAGGGCTTTCAAGCAGAACTGCTCGTCAAAACAGACCACCGCCCCTTTGGTGACATCCTCCCCCGGCGCCACGGTGAGCACTCCCGCAAAACAGCCCGAACGATAGCGGGCCACCATCCGGGCGTAAGTTTCCGGTCGCACCAGGATGTCGCCATAAGTCAGCAAGAACGGCGAATCGCCCGCGAATTCCCTGGCCACTTCCGCCGCCCGTCCGGTGCCGTCCTGCACCGCCTGCCGTCCGTAAACCACCCTGGCGCCCCATTTCGCCCCGTCCCCAAAATAGGCCTCGATAGTTTCGGCGCGATAACCGGTCACCAGAAAAATTTCGTGAATGCCGGCCGCCAAAACGCCCTCGACAATATGCTCAAGGATCGGCTTGCCGTCCACGCGCAGCATCGGTTTGGGGAGCTCGTTGGTGAGTTCCTTCATTCGCGTGCCCTTGCCCGCCGCCAAAATGATCGCCTTCATAACCCGGGATGTTTTAACGCGGCACCCCCCCGGATGGCGACGAGAAAATCCCCCAACGGGCATGAGTCAACGCTTCCACAAGACGGCGGGCGCAACCCATCCCCGCAGCGCGCGAGAGCGTGGCCTGCCGACAAAGCGTCTGAGACTGGTTGTTTGAACGCCCCGAGCGCACTTGAAAAAAGGTTCCTCGACGTTTCCAGTGGGTAAAGGCGGGGCAAGGAGCATCGGTCAGCTGCTGTTTGACATCGAAAACCCCAGGCTTGACGTTATACACCGTAATTCGCTTCCGGCAATTCCACCGAAAACATCGAAGAACCTGAAAAAATATCTCACGGGGGAGAGGGAGAACCTCGCGCACGGTGACAAATGGCGTATTGCATCCCCAAGGCCAGACGTTACTGCCAGGCCATGGAGAATCTCAGCCTTTTTCGGAGGCGCAGGCGAGCCCGAATTGCCGATGCGCCTCCGGGTGAGCGAGAAAAAAATCGGCCAGGGCGCCGAGCCGTTCCACGGTGGCGGGGCTTAAACAATGCTCCCAGCCTTCAATATCGTCCTCCTGGGTTTGCTCATCCACCCCGATAACCGAGAGGAACCGCTTTAAAGTGGCATGGCGCTGCTTGATCTGCGCGGCCACGGCCAGCCCCTTGTCGGTGAGCAAAAAACCGCGATAACGCTCGTAGTTGAGATAGCCGGCGCGTCCAAGGCGCTGGACCATGGCGGTGACGGAGGGCTGGCTGACTTCCAAGGCCGCCGCGATGTCCACCGCGCGCGCGTAGCCTTTGCGCTCGATCAGCTCGGCGATGCGCTCCAGGTAATCCTCGGTGCTGATCGAAGGCAAGGCCCCCGCCGCGCCAGCGCCCTGGCGCGGCACGCGCGTTTTGGCCCGTATGTTTTTGCTCATCGCTAACTCGCCCCATCGTGCCCCAAACCCCGTGCGCTGCCAATGACAAATCGCATTTTGGAGTTGTCATCGCGCCCAACCCCGCGCAGTTTTGGCCAGCCGGAGATTTCCAAACAATGCTGGGAACCCTGTTAAACGCGGTGGGAATTCTGTTGGGCGGCTTGGCGGGCGCCAATCCGCGCTGGCAGTTGTCGGCGTCCCGGCAGAGTTTCCTCAAGGCCGCCCTCGGGGTGTTCACTTTCTATGCCGGGGCGCGCCTTGTCTGGATGGGTTGGACCGGCGGTTTTCTGCACGGCCTCGCGCAATTCGGCATTGTCCTGCTGGCCATGTCCGCGGGCAAAATCCTGGGAGGCTTGCTGGGGCTGCAAAAATTGTCGAACGCCGTGGGCCAGTTCGCCAAGGACCGCCTGAATGGTCCGGCCCCGCCGCAATCGCGCGGGTCCGACGGCTTTACGGTGTGCGCCGGTCTGTTTTGCGCCGCGCCGCTGGCCATCTATGGCGCGTTGCAGGAGGGCCTGCAAAACAACTGGCACTTGCTGGCTATCAAAGCGGTGATGGACGGTTTGGCCGCCATGGCCTTCGTGCCGCTGTTTGGCCGGATGGTCCTGCTGTCGGTTCTGCCGGTGGTGGCCTGGCAGGGATTGCTGACCCTCGGCGCCCGGGTTTTGGTGGAATTTTCCCTTATCCCCGTTCCTTCCCACCCGTTGGATTCCCTGAACATGACCTGCGGCGTGTTGGCCTTCGGCGTGGCGCTGGTGGTTTTTGAGGTGAAAAAAATCGAATTGGCCGATTACCTGCCCAGCTTGGCCCTGGCTCCGCTATTGACCGCCTGGTGGCTTTGATTGGACAAACGGCTTTCCGCGTCCAAATATTGACCGGATTGGCAATATGAAAACCAGTTGGACAATGAAAGGCGCGATCAGTCTGGCGGCCCTGCTCTGCGGAAGCGGCCTCCACTCAGGCCAGGCCCAAACGACCGACACCTGGCCGATGTTCCGGGGCAACCCCGCCTTGACCGGAACCACTTCCGCCAAGCTCCCCGCCAAACCCGCGCTGCTTTGGACCTTCAAAACCGGCGGACCGGTCAAATCCTCCGCCGCCATCGCCAAGGGCCGGGTGTTTATCGGCTCGGATGACGGTCACCTTTATTCGTTGGACTTGCGGGAGGGAAAAAAAATCTGGGCCTTCAAAACCGAAAATTCCGTCGAGGCCCCGCCGCTGGTGATGGGCGACCTGGTGGTTTTTGGCTCGGTGGATGGCAACCTCTACGCGGTTTCGGCCAAGGAGGGCGCGCTCGTATGGAAATATGCCACCGGTGACAAAATCATTGGGGGCGCCAACTACGCCCGGGTGGATGGCCGGGAACTGGTGTTGGTCGGCAGCTACGACAACCACCTGCATGGCGTGGACGCCCTGACCGGAAAATCCAACTGGGTTTATGATACCGGCAATTACCTCAACGGCGCTCCCGCCGTGCTGGAGGACCGCGCTTACTTCGCCGGCTGCGACGCCATCATGCATGTCATCTCGGTGCGGGATGGCCAGCAAATCCAGCAGTTCGACGCCGGGGCGTATGTGCCCGGCTCGATGGCCATTGCCGGCAACCGCGCCTTTTTCGGCCAGGCCGAAAGCGCCTTCCTTTGCGTGGACCTGGCCAAAGGCACCAATGCCTGGACTTACAAGGACAAGCTTTTCGGTTATTTCTCCTCGCCGGCCGTCGCGGGCGAGCGGGTGTTGGTGGGCGGGCGCGACAAACGCCTGCACTGCCTGAATGTCCAAAACGGCCAGGCCTTCTGGACCTTCAGCGCCCGTGGCAAGGTGGACAGTTCACCGGTGGTTGCGGGCGACCAGGTGGTGGTCGGCTCCGACGATGGTTTTGTGTATATGGTGTCGCTCTCCGGCGGAAAACAAATCTGGTCCTATGAAATCGGGCAATCCATCAACAGTTCTCCCGCCGTGGTTGAAGGCCGCTTCGTCATCGGCAGCGACGATCATTCGGTTTATTGCTTCGGCGCGCAATAGCCGCGCTCCCGGACGCGGAACCGTTTAGTTTTTCCTGACCGCCGCCGGCAGCGGCAGGGACGGGTGCGGCCCCGGTTTAAGGTAGGTGTCATCGAGCTTGCCGCAGGCCCAAAGCAGCCCGCGCGTCACCAATTCGAGGTAGCGCGCGTCGGCCACCGTTTCGTTGAAATGGCCCAGGGTGGTGTTGAACACCCGGGTGCCGTGGTAATCGTTGATCCACGTGACCACCGCCTCGGTCTTTTTGAGCGAGCCGTCCTTTTGCTTTATTTCCTGGGTGCCATGATGCAGCGGCGTCGCGGTTTTAAGCACCTGCACGTTGTTGTAAAGTTCCTCGTCAATGGTGGTCCAATTTTTCCAATTTAATTTGGCGGTGATGGGGTGCTTTTCATCCAGGGTGGTGACAGGGATGGGCAGTTTGGGACCGTGGCCGCTCGACTGGATGCCGAGATACTCGAACCACAAGGCCCGGTCGGTTCCCACTTCGGCGGGCTGGGCCGGCGAACCGATGCGGTAGCAGTGGATCGCGCAGTGGATGTTCACACCCGGCACCCCCGCGCGGTGCGGCGCCAGCACGCCTTTGATGATCTCCGGGTCGCTGATGCCCGCGGCGCATTCGTCGTGGATCACCACGTCGTAGCCCTTGGCGTAATCCGGCTTGCCAAGAATAGCCAACGGGGGCTTGGTGGATTTGTCGTCGCTGTGAAGTTGGTCCACCACCACATGCGCGCGCGCTTCGATGCCTGTTTTCAGCAGGCCCTTTTGGGTGGCGTAATCGTGACAGCAGCCCCCGGTGATCAGCAGGGCACGCAGCGGTTTGGGTTGCGCCATGGCGCTTGTGGGCAGCCAGGCCAGACATGCGAGCGCGCCCAGCGCGCCCCCCAGTTTCAGCATCAGGTTTTTCATTTTGTTTTGCTGGCGCAATGGTTAAGCCAAATTACGCTTCATGGCAAGCCCCGGAATCACCAAAGAGCCGGCGGCGGGCGCTGCCGCGCGAAGCCGGGGTGAAGATGCCTTTGGAGAACAGCCATCGTGATGGGTGAAGAACCCCAAAAAACGGCCAATGGCAGCCTGGAATGGGTGCACAGCCCCAATCGCGAGCCCTCGACAACTTGGAAGGCTCGATTCTGAAAAACGCAAACCATTACTGTCCAACGAGATAAGTATTATGCCGCTATACAAGTTTCTGGCATCATAAATGCTAAAATTCAGGGGATGTTTTGTGGTTTGATTTTTATGGCGAAAAAATCGGGCAGGAATTAAAATTTCCGAGAGTTGCGCTTATGAAAAATTTTTTGCGTTTCTTGGCCGTCCCTGTCATGGGATGCGCGTTGGTGTTCGGCGCGAACGTTCGGGCGCAAGATTCCAACACCTATCCCGGCGCCCCTGGAACCGGAACTCCGACCGACCCGCCAATCATGGTCTCCAATAAGCCGCCGGTGATTCACCTGGTGCTGCCCAATGCGACCGCGGTTTTTACCGCGCCGGCAAATATCGGGCTGGTGGCTGAGGCTTTTGACCAGGACGGCTTTGTTGTGCGAGTGGAGTTTTTCGAGGGCCAAAACAGCCTCGGAGTCCGCTACCTGTCAACCACCAGCGGCGCCAATAGCGCCGGCATCCTGACCAACGGCGGCAGAGTGAGCTTGATGTGGACCAATGTCCCTGCCGGACAATACGTGTTGCGAGCCACCGCGACGGACAATCAGGGCGCGTTAGCCGCCTCGCCGGCGATCACGGTGGTGGTGCGCGCGCCGGAGCCGCCGCGCACCGTCGTCAGCCTGGCAGTTTTGGATGCCGAGGCGGCGGAAATGGGGACCATCGCTTCCGGCGCCAATACGGCCATAAACCCAGCCGTGCTGGAGGTCAGGCGCTCCGGTTTGACCAACGACGCGCTGGAGGTCTTTTATCAAATCGGCGGCACCGCCCTCAACGGGGTTGATTACCAGGCTTTGTCTAACAAGGTGGTCATCCCGGCGGGCCAGGCAACCGCGCGGCTTTATGTTGTTCCGATTGACGATAATCTGCCCGAGCCCAAGGAAACCGTCACGATTGCGGTCATTCCCCCCACCTGCATCATGATTTACCCGCCGCCGCCCAGTTGCTACCTGGTGGCCTCCAATTCCGCCGGCACCGTTTACATTCTGGACAATGACACGCCGCCCCCGACCAATCACCCCCCGCAAGTTCGTTTGCTCAAACCGGAGGCCGGCATGACGTTCATCGCGCCGGCGACGATCGGCATCGAGGCGTCCGCCTACGATGTGGATGGGCAGGTGACGCAAGTGGAATTTTTTGCCGGCAATCGGAGTCTCGGCGTTGTCTATCCGCCGCCGGTGATGGACCCGGTGGAGGCCAATTCGGCGGGCGCCAGCCCTATTTACAATTGGCGTCCGGCGTTGACCTGGTCGAACGTGACAGAAGGCACTTATACGCTGACCGCGGTGGCCACTGATAACCAAGGCGCCACCGGTGTTTCCCAACCGGTGACGGTGGCGGTTGTGGCTCCGCCACCCGCCAATCAACCGCCGACAGTCACCATCACCCACCCGCCCGCCGGCGCAACCCTTCCCGCCGGCTCCTCGATCCGCATCGAGGCCCGCACGGTGGATGTGGACGGCTATGCCAGCACGGTTAAATTTTTTGCCAACAACCTGCAAATCGGCGAGCAGACGCTGACTTTCATCCAACCGCCCCCGCCCGGTCAGCCGCTGGTGCTGAGCATGGTTTGGAGCAATCTGGCCGCGGGCGAATACACGCTGACGGCCAGGGCGATTGATGATCAAGGCGCGATGGGCGTTTCGCCCGGTGTGCGCGTCGTGGTGCTTGGCGTCACCAATCCCCCGCCGCCGGTCACCAATCTGCCGCCGGCCATCATTGTCGCCACGGACGCTTATGCCGCCGAAGGGACAAACGCCGCCGGCAAACCCAATCCGGCGGTGTTTCGGGTGCAGCGAACCAGTCGCGACACCAATGAGCCGCTGGTTGTTGAATACGCCATCAGCGGTTCGGCCGTGAATGGCGTGGATTACCAGGAATTGCCGGGTGTCGTCACCATCCCGGCTGGCCGCCCGGCAGCGGAAATTGTCGTCCTGCCGGTGGACGACAAGATCGTGGAACCAACGGAAACGGTGGTGCTCACCTTGAAGTTCACCAACTTCGTAACCATTGTCCCGATAACCACGAATAATTTGCCCCCGGTAACCGCCACTGGCGCTGTGGAGCCCAATTCCGCCAACACCGCCGCCGGACTGATCATCCAGCCGATGCCTTCCTATAAATGGCAACTCAGGGCCGCCGCGTTCATCGTGGACAACGACAAGCCGCCGCCGCCCATCCGGCCGTTGCCGGACGGCACCTTCAACGTCTCCGTGCCGCAGGGGAACTACACGGGCTGCGTGCGAATTGAGATCAGCACTAATCTGGTGGATTGGACCATCGTCGGCACCAACATGGTCACCGAAGGCGCGGCACGCTTCGTGGACCCCGAAGGGGCCACCGGTCTCAAGCGTTTCTACCGGGTGACCACCGTCCCCTGCCCCACTACGGACTAGCGGACGCCACGCCAGCAAAGAAAGGCCGTTTTTTTATCCTACGGCCTTGCTGCTTCGCTTCCTGCACGGCTCAGGACTGCTGACAGGCCAGGCACATCGGTAATTTAACCGGGGATGCAACGCAGCGGATGCTCACGACGCGCCGCTGCCAAATTCGCGCTGATTTAGTTCACCCGCGCCCGCCCGCCAGCGCCCAACCAAGCAACTCACGCGCTGGCGGCAAGGTTATCAGCCGGAGGCGCTTAAACCTGGATTCCGCAGTTGGAAAATCGCGGGGAAGTTGGAAACCACGGATAAACAACGATGCACACCGATGCTGAACAGAAATGGCCTTCACCCGCCGGGTGCAAGCCTCTGCATTCGCAAATCTTTGGTATCTGTGTCCATCCGTGTTTATCCGTGGTTGAACTGCGGTTTTTAGGTTAAAACGGATTTTCCCGCGAAAAATTTTAGCTTCCTCGACGTTTCCAGTGGAGTGCGGTCGCCATCTCCGTTAGGAGCGGCATGTTTATAGCCCGGCCCGGCCCCAAAACCCCCTCCGCCGTTTGGGGCGGCATGATCAAGATATTCGTTACCTGCGAATTCAACGTTGCCGAGCGCGGAAACGCCGGTTAGTCTAAACCCAGCCATCCGAAAGGGCGGATCATTCACATGGGAAAATTTTACGAAATGCTGGCCGGGGCCCGGCAGCGACTGGCTTTGCCGGTGGCGGTGTATCCCGGCATTCAAGAAACGGGCGCCACCGTGGAGATGGTGGTCACCGACGCGCGGGCGCAAAGCGCGGCGGCGCTGGCCATTCACCGCCGATTCAAGACCCCGGCCTTGCTGGCCGCGATGGATTTGAGCGTGGAAGCGGAGGCCTTTGGCTGCCCGGTGCAAATCAGCCGCGACGAAATCCCCACCACCGTCGGCAACGTGGCCGGTGATCGCGCGCAAGCGGAGGCGCTGCCCGTGCCGCTTCCGGGGGACCGGCGCACCCGGGTGCAAATCGAAACCGTGCGTTTGTTGGCGGCCACCGGCGCGGCGCCGGTATTGGCGGGTTGCATCGGGCCTTTTTCGCTCGCGGGACGTCTGGCGGGTTTGAGCGAGGCCTGCAGCCTGACCTTGAGCGATCCGGAGCACATGCGCCTGCTTTTGCGCAAGAGCACTGCTTTCCTCATCGCCTATTTGCGGGCGTTGAAGGAGGCCGGCGCCGCGGGAGTCATCATGGCGGAGCCGGCGGCAGGCCTGCTTTCGCCCCGGGGCATGGCCGCTTTTTCCTCCGCCTATGTCCGGGAAATCATCCAGGCGGTGGAAGATGCAAACTTTGACCTGGTGCTGCACAACTGCGGGGCCAAAGCGGTCCATCTGCCCTCCTTGTGGGAAGCCGGCGCCCGACTCTACCATTTTGGCGCCGCGATGGACCTTATGGCGGCCTTGGGCAAGGCGCCCGCCAGCGTGATCGTGTGCGGCAACCTGGACCCGGCGGCGATCTTTTTGCAGGCCGCCCCGGCGCAAGTCGCGGAGGCAACCCGCGCCTTGCTGGCGGCGGCGCGGCCTTGGCGTAACTTCGTCATTTCCTCCGGCTGCGATGTGCCCCCGCCCAGTCCGCTGGCCAATCTCGAGGCCTTTTTTTCGACGGTGTCCGCCGAGCAAAACTGCTGAGGGCCATTCGCCTTTTCCCACCGCCTTTCTTCTCATATCGAGGCGGCCCCAGCGCCTTGCTCAGGAGTGCTGGGGAAGAACAACACGCGCCCCCTCACCCTGCCCTCCCCATGAACTCCCTGGTTGTAGGAGCCGACGTAAGGAGGCTCAAATTTGCCCACGGGCGTGATCGCCATGAAGTCAAAGCCTCCTTACGTCGGCGCCTACGCGGTTCAGGGGTGGCAAGGCGCGAACATCGTTGGGAAAATATGCGTTTGCTCCCGGGCCCGCCCGACTTTACCATGCGCCCGCCCCGCCACCGTGGCGACGGGAATTAATATGGCGTTGCAACATTTGAGCGATGAACAGGTCCGCACGTGGACCCTGGAACAAAAAGACCGCTGGTGGTTTGAGAACGTCTGGCGGGGAAATATGCCCCAGTTAACCTTCCGCTCGGCCAGCACGGGCATGATGCTGGGTGGATTGCTTTCGCTTACGAATCTTTACGTTGGCGCGAAAACCGGCTGGACCCTGGGGGTGGGCATCACTTCGGTAATCCTGGCGTTCGCCATGTTCAAAATCCTGGCCAAACTGGGGTTGGCGCATGAGTTCACCGTGCTCGAAAACAACGCGATGCAATCCATTGCCACGGCCGCCGGCTACATGACCGCCCCCATGATATCCTCGCTGGCCGCCTACATGCTGGTCACCAACGCGACGCTTCCCTGGTGGCTGACCATGATCTGGATCAGCGCCCTGGCGCTGCTGGGCGTGCTGTTCGCTTTTCCCCTGAAACGCCGTTTTATTAACGACGAGCAGCATCCCTTTCCCGAGGGCCGCGCCGCCGGCGTGGTCATGGACGCCCTGCATTCCGGCGACGCGCGCGACGGGCTGTTCAAGGCCAAGATCCTGATGGTTTGCGCCGGCCTGTCGGCCTTCGCCAAAATTTTGGGCAGCCACGCCCTCCTGGAAAAAATCAAGTTGGGCTTCCTCGCCTTGCCGGAATTTGTGGATGGCTGGTTTTACCAGCTTTCCGCCCACTACCTGTCCTGGACGCCCAAATTATTCGGGACCGACCTGCGGGAGCTGACGGTGCGGCCGGACACGGATTTTGTCATGATGGCCGCCGGCGGGTTGATGGGCATTCGCACGGGGGTTTCCCTGATGGTCGGCGCGGTGCTGAACTACTGCTTGCTGGCGCCGCTCATGATTGCCCGCGGCGACATTCATCCGGTGATGGTGGAAGGCGTTGCCCGCTTCGGCTTCAAGCCGATCACCATGTGGGCGCTTTGGGGCGGCGTCGCCATGATGACCACCGCCTCGCTGTTTGCCTTTTTTGCCAAGCCGCAAATATTCATCAGCGCCTTTCGCGGCTTGTTGGGCGGGCGCCGGCCGGAGACGCAGGCCGACATCTTGAAGGACATCGAGCTGCCCATGAGCGTTTTCGCCATTGGCATCCCCGTGGTTGGCGGGCTTATTGTCTATCTGGCGCACACCTTCTTCGGCGTGGCCGTGTGGCAGGGCCTCCTCGCCATTCCGCTGATTTTCATTTTTACCCTGATTGCGGTCAACTCCACCGCGCTGACCAGCATCACGCCCACGGGCGCGCTGGGCAAATTAACGCAGTTGACCTACGGCATTTTGGCCCCCCGCAACATCACCACCAACCTGGCCACCGCCTCCATCACCGCCGAGGTCGCCGGCAACGCCTCGAACCTCCTCATGGACATCAAGCCCGGCTATATGCTGGGCGCCAAACCCCGGCAACAGGCCATCGGCCATGTCCTCGGCATTTTCGCCGGCGCGCTGGTGGCGGTGCCGGTTTTTTACCTGGTCTTTCTGCACCAGGGCCCCGCCAAGCTTATCACCGAGCAATATCCCATGCCGGCGGCCACGGTCTGGAAGGCGGTCGCCGAGCTGTTGACCAAGGGCCTCAGCAACCTGGAGCTGTCCGCCCGCTGGGCGGCGCTCGCCGGCGGTTTGCTGGGCATCGCCCTCGAAGCGCTGCGCGTCGCCACCAAAGGCCGGTTCTGGCTGTCCGGCGTGGGCATCGGCCTGGCTACCGTCATCCCTTTCAACACCTGCCTGGCCATGTTCCTGGGCTCTTTGTTTTTCTGGCTCGCGGAACGCCAATGGAAAAAAACCGAGTCCGTGGCGAACCGCGTGTTTGTGCAAAACCTCGAACCGGTCTGCGCCGGGGTGATTGCCGGGGGCGCCTTGATGGGCATCGCCATCATCCTGCTGGAAAATTTTGTGCTCCGTTGACGCCCAGGGTGCGGCAATTTTCGCGCCCTTTGGCCGCCTTTACTGATGAGTGCTTGGGATAAACGACACACGCCCCCTCACCCTGCCCTCTCCCCCCAAGTGGGGAGAGGGATAACGTCGCCCGCAGTGACAAACTATGTATTGCACCCGGAGACCTTACAGTATTTTCGCGTCAAACGTTTTTCCCTCACCGCGGTCCAACTTGGGTGAGCGCAAAGCGAATTCCCTCGGCCCGCCGGCGCTGGCTGCCGTTGGCGGCCGTGGCGGGGCTGCTGGCTTTTGTGGCGTTGGCCAAATTCGGCCGGCCTCTTTGGCATCCCTGGCTGAAATTCCTTTTCCCACCGGCGGCTTGCGCTTAACCTGCGTGGCCGATGGGCAACGAGAGCCAAATGACTCCCATGATGGCGCAGTATCGCCGGATCAAAAGCGAACTGCCCAAGGACGCCCTTTTGCTGTTCCGGCTCGGCGATTTCTACGAGCTGTTCTTCGAGGACGCCGTCGCGGGCGCGGAAATCTGCAACCTGGCGCTGACCAAACGGGGCGTCGCGCCCATGTGCGGTATTCCGTATCATGCCGCCACCGGCTACATAGGCCGCCTGCTGAAGGCCGGCCGCAAAGTGGCCATTTGCGACCAGATGGAGGACGCCCGCCCCGGGCAATTGGTGAAACGGGAGGTCACCCAGATTCTCAGTCCGGGAACGCATTTCGACGAGCGCCTGCTCCAGGCCGAGCATAACAATTTTCTGGCGGGCGTGTATGCGCTGGGATCGGTCTTTGGCCTGGCGGTCGTGGACCTGACCACCGGCGGGTTCAAGTGCGCCGAACTCGAAGGCGAGGCGGCTTTGCTGGCCGAATTGGAGCGGCTGCATCCGGCGGAAGTCATTCTCCCGTCCGAAGCGAATTCCCTGCATGTGCTGTTGCGCCCTCGCTTCGCGCATCTCAGCGGCTATGAGGATTGGGTCTTTGCGCCGGAAACCGCCGTGTTCACGGTGCGCGACCATTTCAAGGTGGCCACGCTGGACGGCTTCGGGCTGCGGGATCACCCGGCCGCCATCGGGGCGGTCGGGGCGGTGCTGCATTACCTGGTCCACCATTTGCGCCGGGATGTTTCGCATCTGCTCTCGCTGAGTTTTTATCAGCCCCGCGATTTCCTGGCGCTGGACGCCGTCACCTTGCGGAACCTGGAGATCCTGGAGCCGCTCCGGTCCGATGGCGGGCGCCACGCGACGCTGTATGGCGCGGTGAACCGCACGCGCACGCCCATGGGGGCGCGCCGCCTGCGGGAATGGCTTTCCCAGCCGCTGGCGGAAGCCCAAGGCATTCAGCGGCGGCAGGAGATCATCCAGGCCTGGGTCAACCAGCCGGAGTGCCTCGGGCGTTTCCGCGACGCGCTGGCCGAGGTGCGCGACCTCGAACGCACCCTTGGACGGCTGAGCGCCGGTTCCGGCAACGCGCGCGACCTGCAGGCCTTGCGGCTGGCGCTGGAGCAACTGCCGGGCTTGCGCCAAATTCTCGCGGACCTCCAAGCGCGGCCAGCCGGGGCGAACGAACCCGCGCCTGGTCTGCTGCCGGTGCAGGAAACGCCGGCCCCGCCTCCGCCGCCCCTCGCGTTGCTTGAGGAATTGCGCGGACAGATCAGCGAGCAACCGGAGCTGGTGGACCTGATCGCGCGCAGCATCGTGGACGAACCGCCGCTGACGCTGAAGGAGGGCGGCATCATCCGGGATGGCTTCGACGCCAGCCTGGATGAGCTGAGGCAGGCCATGCGCGGCGGCAAGGACTGGATCGCCCGCCTGCAGCAGGAGGAGATCGAACGCACCGGCATCGCCTCGCTGAAAGTCCGCTTCAACTCGGTGTTCGGCTATTACATCGAGGTCACGAAATCCAACCTGGACAAAGTGCCTCCCAACTACGTCCGCAAGCAGACCATCGCGAACGGCGAGCGCTACATCACCCCGGAATTAAAGGAGATGGAGGCAAAAATCCTCGGGGCCGAGGAGCGGTCGGCGCGCTTGGAATACGATCTTTTCCAACAGGTGCGGGAGCGCATCCTGGGCCGCTTGGGCATCCTGCAGCAGACCGCCGGCGCGCTGGCGCAACTGGACGTGCTGGGCGGGCTGGCGGAAACGGCGCGGCTCCACAATTACTGCCGGCCGGTGGTCGGCCAGGAGGGGATTTTGGCCATTCGCGACGGCCGGCATCCGGTGCTGGAGCAAACGCTGACCGAAGAGCGCTTCGTTCCCAATGACACGCGGATGGATGGACGGGAATGCCAGATCGCCCTGATCACCGGGCCGAACATGGCCGGCAAGAGCACCTACATCCGACAAGTGGCCTTGCTGGTGCTGCTGGCGCACACCGGCTCGTTCATCCCCGCCGCCGAGGCGCGCATTGATTTGGCGGACCGCATTTTCACCCGCATTGGGGCCAACGACGACCTGTCGCGCGGCCAATCCACCTTCATGGTGGAGATGAGCGAGACCGCCAATATCCTCAACAACGCCACGCCGGCCAGCCTGGTGATTTTGGACGAGGTGGGGCGCGGCACCAGCACTTTCGACGGCCTCAGCCTGGCCTGGAGCATCGTCGAACACCTGCACAACGTCGTCGGCGCCAAGACCCTTTTCGCCACCCATTACCATGAGCTGACCGAGCTGGCCGGGCGCCTGACGCGCCTGCGCAACTACAACGTCGCGGTGCGCGAGTGGCACGACCAGGTGGTGTTTCTGCACAAGATCATTGAGGGCGGCGCGGACAAGAGCTACGGCATCCAAGTGGCGCGGTTGGCGGGCGTGCCCAAGCCGGTGATCGAACGCGCCAAGACCATCTTGCGCAACCTGGAGGAATCCGAACTCACCCCCGGCGGCGAAGTCCGCCAGGCCAGCCGCCGGCAGCAGGATCGGGAGCGGTTGAAAGAGCTGGAGATCAGTCCGCAGATGGACCTTTTCGCGGGACATTGACCCGGATCGGCCCCCGCTTCGGCTCGGGCGTCGCCACGCTGCGGCAGCTCTCGATGAATTCCTCGCGCCATTCGGTGGAGAGCGCCAGGCCGGCAAACGGCTCCGTCACCCAAAGCACTCCTTCGAGATTCCCCAACTGCAGCAACAGTTGCGGCACGTCCCATTCCGGCAGGGCGGCAATAATCCTCGCGAAGGGCACTTTTCGCTCCTTGCCCAGCAGCAGCGCGAACACTGCCGCGGCGCCCGGCGCCTCGATGCGCCGCAGGCGCTCCGCCCGCCGAAAGGCCTCCCGCCCGGCGAACACCATCTGCGGCGCGGCCAGCAGCAAGGCGCGCGCGAAACGCATCGGCCCGCTCAAGCCGCCCGGCGCCAGAAAATCCACCCCGTCGGTCAAGTGAGCGGAGGGCGGGAATATCGTTCCCATTTCCTGGCCGTTGATGAGACCCAAATCCACCGCGACGCCGGCGGGACGCTGGAAACGGTTGACCCAATGAAACAGCAGCAGCACCAGCCCGCCCGCCAGCACGCACCGGCACCAAAACGGCATCACCCACAGCCAGTCGAAGGCCAGCGCCACCACCAGCACCAGCACCCAGTACGCCAGCAGCGCCGCCAGCGCCCCAAACGCCACCAACAACGCTCCCCCCGTCCGATTGGCCGTGATGGCTTCCTGAATCTTCAACCGCACCAGCTCCCGCACCCGTTGTTGGAAATCCTCGGGGGTCATGCAACTACGGCACAGTTCCCGGGATGCAATACACAATTTGTCACCGTGCGCGACATCCTCCCTCTCCCCCCTTGGGGGGAGAGGGCAGGGTGAGGGGGCGCGTGTCGTTTATCCCAAGCACTCATCAGTAACTCTATGCCTTCCCGCGATTCCCGCGAAACCGCCACAG
>Ga0101944_10002021_pt1 | contig 35922 bp, 33 predicted proteins | sample DewCreD2012metaG_FD_75245 | JGI IMG/M metagenome (GOLD analysis project Ga0101944, IMG submission 75245) | Hot spring sediment bacterial and archeal communities from British Columbia, Canada, to study Microbial Dark Matter (Phase II) - Dewar... ... | reverse complement strand
ATGCCGCCCCCTGGCGGAGCAGGGCCGCCAGGCGCCGGTCGGCGGGGCAGAGGAGCTCGTCGTCGAGTTCCGCGACCGGCACCCAGCGAAGCTCGGCGTGATCCAGGCAGCGGGGGCGGCCGTCGGCGCCGTCGATGCGGTAGGCCAGCAGCCGGATCGGCGGCCGGCTTGCGGCATCCCGGCTTTCCCCGAAAAAGGCGCCCACCCGGGCTTCGACCCCCAGCTCCTCGCGCAGCTCGCGCGCGAGGGCCTCCCGCGGCGTCTCCCCGGGACGGAGCTTGCCGCCGGGAAACTCCCAGCGGCCGCCGTGCGGGCGGCCGGCTCGCCGGCGGGCGAGAAGGACGCGTCCCGCTTCGCACCAGATGGCGGCCGTCACGATGATCATGGCGCAAGCCGTTCGCGCAGCCAGCGGATGACGGGGGCCAGGCGCCCGGGCGCCAGGGCGGCGAGTTCCTCGAGGTCGACCCAGCGGAACTCGTGGTGTTCGGGCCGGCCGAGCGCGGGGTTGACGGGAAGCTCGACTTGCGCGCTCTGCGTTTCGGCGAGATAATAGCGCGCGATCTTCGTTCCGCCGTTGTAGGGTTCGGTTTCCACGAAGTCCAGGCCCCAGGGGAAGGAAAGATCGCGGATCCCGGTTTCCTCGCGGGTTTCGCGCAACGCCCCCGCGAGGGGCTCCTCGCCGGGCTGAAGCTCCCCCTTGGGGAAATCCCAGTTGCGGAAGGCGCGCAGGAAAAGGACCCGCCATTGCGGGCCCTGCCGGCGCAGGACGATGATGCCTGAGGAGCGGGTCACAGGGTCCGGCCTCGGTCCTTTCTTTGAAGATACATGGTTTTGCCGCCCGAAGCAAAACGCCGAGCAACGGCCGCCGCGCCGCCTCCCGCCCTCCCGGCCGTCTCCTTTCGCGACACCGTCCGCGAGGGCGACCGGGAGGTCGTGCGGGGGATCGTCTCCTCGACGGGGTTTTTCCACCCCGGGGAAGTCCTCATTGCCGTCGAGCTGGTCGAGGAGCGGCTGGCGCGGGGGGCGGCGAGCGGCTATTTCTTCGTCTTCCTGGAAGAGGACGGCCGGACGAGCGGCTACACCTGCTACGGCCCCGTCGCCGGGACCTCGGCCAGCTTCGATCTCTACTGGATTGCGGTCCACGGCGCGCGGCGGGGCGCGGGCCTGGGGAGCATCCTGCTCGCCCAGACCGAGGCGCGGATCCGCGCCGCGGGCGGCCGCCGGCTCTACGCCGAAACCTCGGGCCGGCCGCAGTACCGTCCGACCCGCCGGTTCTACCGCCGGGCGGGTTTCCGGCGCGAGGCCCGCCTGCGCGATTTTTACGCCCCGGGCGACGACAAGCTGATCTTCGTCAAGGAGCTTTCTTCTCCTTCGCCGCCGTGACGCAATGGAGGCCCTCGCCCCGGCGCGGCGGCCCGTAGCAGAGGTTGTCCGAGGTGCAGGCCGCCGGCCGGCGGTCGCCCGATTGCCAGCGGCGCACGAGGTCGGGCTCGCGGATGAAGGGGCGGCTCATGGCGATGAAGTCGCAGACGCCCTCGGCGAGGAGCCGCTCGGCCGTCTCGAGCGAGCGGATGCCGCCCACGAGCAGGAGGGGCAGCCTCACGCGGCGGCGGATGCATTCGGCCTCCGGCCGGTTGTAGGCCTCCGCCTCCGGGCCGAGGATCCCCTTGCGCGCGGACCCGTGACGGGCATGCCGCGTCATGCCGCTGGAGACCTCCACGGCGTCGAGGCCCGCGCCTTCGAGGATCGCCGCCGCGGCGGCCGCTTCCTCGGCCTCGAGCCCGCCCTCGATGCCATCGTTGCCGTTCAGCTTGATGAGGACCGGGTAATCCGCCCCCACGCGCCGGCGCACGGCGGCGAGGATCTCGCGGTGGACCCGCACCCGGTTCTCGAGGCTTCCGCCGTAGGCGTCCCGGCGGCGGTTGAAGAGCGGGGAGAGAAACTGGTTGAGGAGGTAGCCGTGGGCCGAGTGGAGCTGGACCCCGTCGAAGCCCGCCTCCCGGGCGCGGCCGGCGGCGGCGGCGAAGGCCTCGACCAGGCGGGCGATGTCCTCGCTGTCGAGTTCCCGGCGCGCGGCGTCGTCCAGGCGGACCGCGGCCGAAACGGCAACCGGCGGCCGACCGGTGAGCGCCGGGTCCGCGAAGTAGCCGGCGTGGGCCAGCTGCAGCAGGATCGCCGCCCCGTGCCCGTGCGCGGCGGCCGCCAGGCGCCGCAGCCCCGGGATCAGCCGGTCGTCGTGGGCCCCGAGCTGGCCCGGGCCGGCCTGGCCCTCGGGGAGCACGAAGGCGTGGCTGGAGATGATCAGCCCCACCCCGCCGCGGGCGAGGAGGGCGATGGTTTCCTCGAGACGGGCGGTGACCTCGCCCGCGGGGGAGGCCAGGCCTTCCCAGGTGGCGGAGCGGACGAAGCGGTTGCGCAGACGCATTCCCTTCAAGGCGACGGGTTCGAAGAGCGGGCTCATGGGGTCCTCCGCAGGGGGTTCAGGGAATGAGGCGGCCGGCGACGACCTTGTGCCATTGCTCGAGGAGCATTTCGCGGTGCGCGCGGATCCAGGCTTCGCCGTTCAACGCGAGCAGTTCGCCCAGGCGGGTGCAGAGGGCGGCGATTTCCCGTTCGTTGCCCGGGATCGCGCGCGTTCCGAGCAGCTCGGCGACGTCCTCGAACGATAGCCGGGGCATGGGCGTCCTCCCGGCCGGCGGCGGAGGTGCCTCGGTGCGGCCCCCCGCCGGCTAACGGGGTTTTCCGGAACGGCCTGCCAAGGCATTCTTTACCGGGGGAGCGGCCCCCGGGTCAACCGGGTTGCGGCCGGGCGGCCGGCGTTTGCAAGCCGGCGGGAAGCGGGATATAGACCGATGCGCCGAACCCCGCATCGCCCCTGGGAAGGAGCGCCCCGATGGAGCCCTTTGTCATCGACCCCGAAGCCTGCACCCGCGACGGCCTGTGCGTGCAGGAGTGCCCGGCGCGGATCATCCGGCTCGAGGCCGGCGACCCCGTGCCCGTGCCCCGGCCCGATTTTTCCGCCGGCTGCATCGCCTGCGGCCATTGCGTGGCCGTCTGCCCGACCGGCGCCTTCCGGCTCGGCCGGCTCGACCCGGCGGATTTCCGCCCCCGCCGGCCGGAGCTGCAGTTGAGCGCCGAGCAGGCCGAGCACTTCCTGCGCGGCCGGCGGTCGATCCGCAGCTACGAGGAAGCCCCGGTCGAGCGCCCCGTGCTTGCCCGGCTGATCGAGGCCGCCTGCTGGGCGCCTTCGGCCAAGAACGCCCAACCCTGGCATTGGACGATCGTGGAGAACCCCGCGGAGGCCCGCCGGCTGGCCGGTCTCGCCGTCGACTACATGCGCGGGTTCATCCGCGAGAAGCCCAAGGTGGCCGAGCTTCTCTCCTTCACGCGCGTCGTGGACGACTGGGAACGGGGCTGCGACCGCGTGCTGCGCGGCGCCCCGCATGTGATCGTGGTCCACATCGACCGCAACTGGGCCTTCGGCGCCGAGGACACGGCGCTGGCGCTGTCCTATCTCGAGCTCTACGCGCCCGTTCTCGGCCTGGGAACCTGCTGGGCGGGCTATTTCTACATGGCGGCGAACGCCCACCCGCCGCTCTTCGAGGCCCTCGGCATCCCCCCGAAGCACAAGGTCTGCGGGGCGGTCATGGTGGGCCGGCCGCGCGTCCGCTACCGCCTCCTCGTGCCGCGACGGCCGCCCCGGATCGACTGGCGCTGAACGCTCGGAAGCCCGTTGCGATGAGCGCGAGGATCCGCCGGGCCTCTTCCGGGCCGCAAGAGGAGAATCCCGCGCGGTAGAACCTCAAGCGCCACCGGCGATGCCGATGCGGCCGGCGCGGTCGAGCCTCGCCGCCTAACGGCGCAAGGCTTCCGGGCCCGTATCGGCGCGCGGGCTTGCGCGCTTTCCTCCGGGACTGCCGCGTCAGGCGCACCTGGCTTCCCGGGCGAAGCCCTGCTATAGAGAAGTGCACTCCGGCCGCCCGGAGGTGCTCTTCAAAAACCCGGTGCTCGTTTTGCCGAGCGCAGCGCAGGAGGGATCATGCGCACAATTCTCTGGCTTGCGATTTGCTGCCTGGCCGTCACGGTCGGGAAGGCGGGCGACGCCGCGGCCCAGTTCGCCAAGGCGGAAGACGCGATCAAGTACCGCCAGTCGGTGATGTCCGTCGTGGGGACGCACTTCACGCGGCTGGGGGCCATGGTGCGGGGCGAGGCGCCCTTCGCCCGGGAGGCCTTCGAGGAGAACGCCGCCCTGGTCGCGACCCTGCTCAAACTCCCCTGGGAGGCCTTCCAGGTGGCCGGAAGCGACAAGGGAAGCTCGCTGCAGCCCGAGGCCCTGAGCAAGAAGGAGGATTTCCTGAAGCTTGCGCGGGCGAATCAGGACGAGGTCGCCAAGCTCCTTGCGGCGGCGAAGACCGGCGACCTGAATGCCATCCGGCCCGCCTTCGGCACCGCCGGCGCAAGCTGCAAGGCCTGCCACGACAGCTACCGCCGCAAGTAGGCCGGCCGCGAGGCGGGCTAGCGCACGAGGAGCCACGCCGCGCCGCAGGAGGCGAGCGCGAGGAGGAAGGCCAGCACCGTGGAGGCGCGGCGCATGGGGGGCGGCGGCCCGCCGCGCCAGCGCTTTTTCCCCGTGATCATGGGGAGGATGAGGTTTTCGCGCTTGTAGAGAAGGTAAAACAAGACCGCCGCGATGTGCACGCAGGCCGTCGCCGCCAGGATCCAGCGGTTGAGCAGGTGGATCCGCGTCAGGCGGTCGCTTGCGGCCTTGCTGACCCAGGGGTAGAGCGGGCCGGTGAAAAAGATGTCGTCGTTGGCGAAGAGCCCGGTTCCGGCCTGAACGAAGAGCAGGGCGAGCATGGCGAGCACCGACCACCCGCCGAGGGGGTTGTGGCCGGGGTGGGGCGGGGTCGGCCGGACGAACAGGGTGCGCGCGTAGCGCCACACCGCGCGGGGGCCGGCGGCGAACGAGGAAAAGCGCGAGGCCGTGCTTCCCAGGAAGCCCCAGGCGAGCCGGAAAAGGAGGAGGGCGAGGATCGCCTCCCCGGCGCGCAGGTGGAGCTCCATGGCGTTTCCGCCGAGACGGCCCGTGAGGTAGGCGAGCAGCACGAGGCCGACCAGGACCCAGTGGAAGAGCCGCGTGGGGAGGTCCCAGACGAAGAGCGACCGCGGCCGGGGGGGGCGGGTTCTGCGTCGTGCCATGGAGAACTCCTTGCCCGCAAGGCCGCGGGCTGCGACCCGCGGCCACAGCCCGCGTGGCGGGGAAACGATCGCTCTCTATCGTTTCTTCGCACCGGGGACAAGCCCCGGACCGAGGACGCCGCCGGAGGCGGAATGCTAAACCCTTCTTACGCGCCGCAGAGCCGCTCGTACCCCTTGATCGAGGCCGCCCTCGCCCGGATCGCAACGCACCCGGAGACGGCCCGCGACCCGGAGACGCTCGCCCGCAAGCTCGGCCTGACCCCCGCCGGGCTGCAGGCCGCGGTCCGGAACTGGAGCGGGGCCGCCCCCGAGCGGTTCTTTTCCCTGTTTGCGCCGGGAGGTCTTGCGCGGCGGCTGGCCCCCCCCCGGGGGCCGCGGTCCCGGGGCAGGGCCGCCGCCCCCTATCCCGCCGTGCGGCTTGGGGTCGTCGCGAAGCCGCCGCCGGGGGAGCCCCTGCGCCATGGGGCCCATGAAACCCCCTTCGGCTTCTGCCTGGTCGGGGTTCTGGGGGAGGCGGTCTGCTGGCTTTCCTTCCGCGAAAAGAGCGATCTCGGCCGCGCCCGGCGGGAGCTCCTCGATTTCTGGCGGGGGGTCCCCGCGGTTGCGGATGAAGCGACCACGGCCCGCTGGATCCCCGAGATTTTCGACCTTCCCCACAGCCGGCCCGGCGCGGAAATCCCGGTGGCCGTGCGCGGGACCCCCTTTCAGATCGCGGTCTGGAAAGCGCTCCTGACCCTTCCGCCGGGGTCGGTGTGCACCTACGGGGAGATCGCCCGCGCCGCGGGCCGGCCCGGGGCCGCCCGCGCCGCCGGAAACGCGGTCGCGGCGAACCCGGTCTCCTTCCTCATCCCCTGCCACCGCGTCGTCCCCCGGGGGGGCGGCTTCGGAAACTACGGCGGGGGCCGCTTGCGCAAGCGCGCCCTTCTCGCCTGGGAGGCGGCGCGTTTTCCCGCGCCCTGAAACCGGTTTCGCCCTTCAGGGGAGGGCGCGCCGCTCCTCCTCCAAAATGTCGAGGGCGCGATCGACCAGCCCCCGGTCGGCCTGGGTGCCCATGTGCCCCAGGCGGAAGACCTTGCCGGCGAGGGGCCCGTAGCTTCCGCCGACCACGAGGCCGCGCCGCCGGAGGCGGCGGTCCCATTCCGGCCAGGCGATGTTCTCCGGCACGCGCACGGCGGTCACCGTGGGCGAGGGCACGGCCCCGGGGGCGGGAAAGAGGGCAAAGCCCGCCTGCGCGAGCCGCTCGCGGCAGTGCGCGGCGACCGCGTCATGGCGCGCAAAGCAGGCCTCGAGCCCCTCGGCGAGGACGGCCCCGGCCGCCGCGTGCAGGCCGGATGTGGCCTGCCAGCAGGGCGTGTAGGGAAAGAGGCGGCGCGCGAGCGCATCCCGGAAGGGAAGCAGCGCGTCGTAGCCCGCATACCTCACCTGCGCCGCCGCCTCCCAGGCGGCCTCGCTCACGGAGAGAAAGCAGGTGTCGGGGAGCGCGGCGAGGCATTTCTGCGAGCCGCCCAGGCAGAGGTCGATGTACCAGGCGTCCGGGAGCACCGGGGCGCCGCCGACGCTCGAGACGGCGTCGACGTAAAACAGCGGGACCCCCGCCTCGTGTTTCAGCCGCCCGAGATCCGCCAAGGGGTTGAGCGTGCCGGAGGGGGTTTCGCAGTGGACCGCGGTGATCATCTTGGGCCGGAACTCGCCGATCGCCTGCGCGACCGCCGCGAGATCCCCGATCGTCCGGTCGTAGTCCAACCCCACCGTGCGCACCTCCGCGCCGGCCGCCGCGGCCATCTCCCCGATCCCGTAGCCGTAGACCCCCGTCGCGACCGCCAGCACCCGGTCCCCCGGGGACAGCACGCTCTTCAAGGCGCCCCACAGCGCCATCATGCCTTCGCCCTGCCAGACGACGACCGACGCGCGGGTCTGGAGGATGCGCTGCAGGCGGGCGGTCGTCTCGGCGTAGAGGGCGAAGAACTCCTCCTCGAGGTCGGCCGAGCCGAAGTCCCGGCCGTAGGCCGCGAGCACCTCCGGCCGGACGCGCACCGGGCCGGGGACCAGGGGGATGGGGTAGGTCTCCATGGGGCCTCCTTGGCAGCCAGGGGAGTGGCGTGTTCAGAAGAGGTGGGCCACGTCGCGGACGACCTCCCGCACCCGGGCCTCGACCTTCTCCAGCACCTCGGAGGATACCCCCAGCAGCCGGGCGGAGACAATGGCCGCGGGTTCCTCGGCACCGGGGTCGAAGAAACTGTAGCCCATGCGCCGCGTCAGCCGGTTGGCGAGGTGCACGGCGAGGATCGCCGGGTGGGTGTCGGCGGTGAGCTCGTCCTTCTCGTGCAGGGCGATGCCGCGCGCGAACTCCTCGCCGAAGCCCCAGCGCTTGACCAGCATCACCCCCACGCTCTGGTGGGCGTCCTGGATGGCGTTCAGGATCGTCTCCGGGCTCACCGTCGCGCTCTCGGGCAGGTCGGCGAAGGCCCGCAAAAGCACGACCTTGCCCACGTCATGGGTGAGGCCCATGAGGAAGATGCCCTCGGGGTCCTCGAGGAGCAGGCTTTGGGCGACGAGTTTCGCCGCATAGGCGCTGGCCAGCGCATGCACCCACAGCTTGTCCATGAGCACGCGGTGCAGGGGGTGCCGGGCCTCGTAGAGGCTCTTGTTGGCGATCGCCACGACGATGCTCAGCGTTTCCTTGAACCCCAGCCGCGGGATGGCCGCCTGGACGCTCTTTACCTCGCCGTAGCCCTTGTAGATCGGGCTGCGCGCGACCGCGATCAGCCGCAGCGACAGGACGGGATCCTTTTCGAGGACGTCGGCTAGGTCCTTGACCGAGGAGTCCTGGCGCTTGATCACGTTGCGCAGCTCGAAGACCACCTGGGGCATGGCCGGCGGGACGAGCTTGCCCGAGCTGAACTTCTGCAGGATGCCGGCGAAGCTCTGCCGGATCAAGGAGGCTTCCTTGCGGGCGAGGAAATCGCCGGCCGGGGGTTCGCCGGACTCGAGAAACCGGACGAAGGGCTCGACGAGCCCGGGGTCGAGTTCGCCTCCGGCGAGCTCCCGCAGGCGCGCAAGCGCCGCCCCCCGCTCCAGGCTCCCCGGCCCGGCCGCGAGGCCGTCCCAGCAATCGACCAGGCGCAGGATGCGGGCCTCGAGCGGGATCGCCTCCCCGGCCTTGCGGTCGGGGTAGCCCGTGCCGTCGAAGCGCTCGTGGTGGTGGCGGACCGCGGGGAGAAGCGGCGCGAATCCCTGGAACTTGGAAAGGGCCTGCACGGCGGCGACGGGATGGCGCCGCTGCCGCGTTTCGTCTTTGGCCGGGTCGGCCGCCTCCTCCATGGGCGGTGAGGCGATGTGGCCGACGTCGTGCAGCAGCCCCGCGAGGTAGAGCCGGTAGGGCCCCGTCTCCTCGAGCAGCCGGGCGCTTTCCGCGAATTGCGCGGCGAGGTTCGCCACCCGCTCGCTGTGCTCGCGCCGCCGGGGGCTGACCTCCCCCAGCAGGCTCACGATCACCTGGGCGATCTCGTTCAAGCGCTGCAGCCCTTCTTCGATGTCGGCGGGGTTCAGGGGTCGAAGCGTCATCTGGCCTCCTTGAGCGTTCGGGGCGTCGGGGTCGGGGAGAGGCGGGCGGCTAGAACAAGTGGGCCAGATCCTTCATCAGGGCGGCCGTCTCCTCGCTCAGGCGGCGGCACTCCTCGGGGCCGATGCCCAACAGCCGGGCGGAGCGGATCTCCTCGGGGTTCAGGGCCTCGCCCTCGAGCAGGCTGTAGCCGATCGCGCGGGTGAGGAAGTTCGCCAGGTTCACGACGAGGGCTTCCCGGGAGACGGCGGGGTCGAACTCGTTCTTTTCGTGGAGCGCGGCCGCGCGCAGGAAGGCCTCGTCGAACCCCCAGCGTTTGAGCAGAAGCTGGCTGATCCCCACGTGCGCCTCTTGAACGGCGGTGAGCACGAGCTTCACATCGACGGTCTTCACGGCCTCCTCTTCGGAGAAGGCGCGCAGCAGGAAGGTCTTGCCGATGTCGTGGGTGAGGCCGAGGAGAAAGAGGACGTCGGGTTCGGCCAGGCCGAGGTGCAGGGCGATTTTCTTGGCGCCGTAGGCGGCGGCGAGCGCGTGCGCCCAGAGCTTTTCCATGAGGGCGCGGTAGTGGGGGCTGGGGGTCTCGTAGAGGCTCTTGTTGGCGATGGCGACGACGAGGTTCATCGTCTCCTTGAGCCCCAGCCGCGGGATGGCCTGGCGCACGGAGCGGATGTCCTTCATGCCGCGGTAGGCCGGGCTGTTGGCGATCGACACCAGGCGCAGGGCGATCACGGGCTCCTTCTCCACGGCCGCCGCGAGGTCGTCGGCCGTGGGGTTGGGCCGGTCGATGATCTGCTGCAGCTCCTGCACGATGCGCGGCATGACCGGCAACGCGATCCGGCCCGCGGCGAACTTCTGGAGGATGCGGGTGAAGACCTCCTTCAAGTTGACGCTCTCGGTCTTGCGGCCCCGGATGTATTCCTCGGGCTTGCCCGGGGCGGATTCGATGTACTGGGCGAAGGAGTCGACCAGGCTGCCGTCGAAGCGCCGGCCGGAGAGCTCGATGATCCGCTCCAGGGCCGCCTGCGGCTCGATGCCCTGCCGCGGAAAGGGCGGCGAGGTGAGGCCGTCGAAGCAGTCGAAGAGCGCGATCAGGCGGGCGCCTAAGGGGATCTCCTCCCCCTTGAGGCCCGCGGGGACCCCGCTGCCGTCCCAGTGCTCGTGGTGGTGGCGGATGAAGGGCAGGGCGCGGGAGAGCGCGCTCATGCCCGAGAGGAGCTTTTCGGCAAGCAACGGGTGCTGGCGCAGGGCGACGTCGTCGGCACCCTCCTCGGCCGCCTCGAGGAGCTCGGGCGGACCGAAGGCCAACCCGAAGTCATGGAGCAGGGCCGCGAAATAGACCGTGTCGATCTCCTTCGCCGGGACGAGGTTGAAGCGGCTGCAGAAGTGGGCGACCCCGTTGGCCACGCGCTCGCAATGCTGCCGCAGCGACCAGTTTTTCTCCTCGACCACCGCGAGCAGGGTGTCGACGCACTCGATCAACAAGTCGCGGGTGTCGCCTGCGGTGCGGGCCATCCTGCGGTCACCGGTCCGGGTTCGGGGGAGCAGCCATCGTCTTTATCTTACTACGGAATCCGCAAGGTTGCAAAATGCCGCCGCCGTCCCCGGTTTGACATGCCGCAGCCTTTTTCCCTATGATCGCGCGGCGAAGCCGGAGAGCGCGGCCGCCTCCCGGGAGAGACCGCCCGCCCGGCCGCCCGCAACCTTTGCTTGCTTTCGTCGGCGCCCGCCGATTCCGGCCGGGGTCCTTCCCTTCCGCAGCGCTTTCGCGAAGGAGCGAGCCGCCATGTCCTCTGCGCCCATCACCCTGAACCTCGACTACATCGAGGAGGAGTACCGCCGCTGGCGATCGAACCCGGCGGCCGTTTCCGCGGACTGGCGCTTCTTCTTCGAAGGCTTCGAGCTCGGGCAATCCGGCGAGAGGCTCCCCCGTTCCCCGGAGGCGGGGGCCGGGCTGAAACAGGGCCGGGTCCAGGAGCTCATCACCCGCTACCGCACCCTGGGCCACCTCCTCGCCTGCCTCGACCCCCTCGAGGCCTGCCCCACCGAGCACCCCCTGCTCCGCCCGGAGGCGGTGGGGCTGCTCCCCGAGGACCTCGATTCCGCCTTCGCCGTCCCGGAGGGGCCCGAAAACGTGCGCGCCCCGTTGCGGGACATCCTGCGGGGGTTCCGCGAGACCTACTGCCGCGCGGTGGGTGTCGAGTTCATGCATCTGCCGGATCCCGAGGAGAGGCGCTGGCTCATCGAGCGCATGGAGCCGGTGCGCAACGCCCCGCGCTTTCCCGCCGCGCTGCGGCGCCGCATCCTCGAGAAGCTTCTCCAGAGCACGGTCTTCGAGCACTTTCTCCACACGAAGTACGTGGGCGTCACGCGGTTTTCCCTCGAGGGCGGCGACGTCCTGATCCCGGCGCTCGATGCCCTCTTCGAGCGGGCCTCCGAGCTCGGCTGCCGCGAGATCCTGCTCGGCATGGCCCATCGCGGCCGGCTGAACGTCCAGGCGAACGTCCTGGGAAAGCCCTTCGCCGACATCTTCGGCGAGTTCGAAAACTGCTACGACCCCGGGGTGCTCGTCGGCGCCGGGGACGTGAAGTACCACAACGGCTACCTGGGGGACATCGCCACCGCCTCCGGAGGGCCGTTGCGGGTGGTGCTGCTCAGCAACCCGAGCCACCTGGAGGCGGTCGACCCCGTGGTCGAGGGGCTCGCGCGGGCGAGGCAGGAGGCCCTGGGCGAAGGGGGCCCGGCGATGGTGCTCCCGCTGCTCATCCACGGCGATGCGGCCTTCAGCGGCCAGGGGATCGTGGCCGAGACGCTCAACCTCTCCCGGCTCGCCGGCTACGGGACAGGAGGAACCGTCCACATCGTCGTCAACAACCAGATCGGCTACACGACCCCCCCGGAGCACGCCCGCTCCTCGCGCTACGCCACCGACATCGCCAAGATGCTCGCGGTCCCGATCTTCCATGTTCACGGCGAAAACCCCGAAGCCGCCGTGCACGCGATGCGGCTCGCCGCGGAGTACCGCTGGGCGTTCGGCAAGGACGTGGTTGTGGACTTGGTCTGCTACCGCCGCTACGGCCACAACGAGGGCGACGAACCCTACTTCACCCAGCCGCTCCTCTACGAGCGCATCCGCGCCCGGCCGTCGCTTGACCGGATTTACGCCGAAGCGCTCCTCGAGGAGGCCGTCATCGACCCCGAGGAGCCCGCCCGCATCGCCGAGGCGCTGCGCGCCCGGCTCGAGGCCGACTGGCAGGCCGTGCACGGCAGCGTCTGCGTCTTCCCCGAGCCCCGCTTCTACGAGGCCTGGGAGGCCTACAGCGGGGCCTACTCGCCGGTCAGCCTCCCGACCGGGGTTCCGGCCGAGACCCTGCAGGGCCTTGCCGACCGCCTCCACCGCCCCCCCGAGGGGTTCCGGCTGCACCCGAAGCTTGCGAAGGTTCTCGAGCGCCGGCAGGCCGCGGTCGCCTCCGGCGAGGGGATCGACTGGGCGAACGCCGAGGCGCTCGCCTGGGCGAGCCTTCTGGTCGAGGGGCACCCCGTGCGCCTGAGCGGGCAGGACAGCGGCCGGGGGACCTTCAGCCAGCGGCACGCGGTGTGGGTCGACACGGGGACCGGGGAGCGCTTCGTGCCGTTGAACGCCCTCGGCGACGGGCAGGCCCCCTTTTCCGTCCACGACAGCCCGCTCTCCGAGGCGGCCGTGCTCGGCTTCGAGTACGGCTACTCGCTCGGCCGTCCGGAGGGCCTGACGCTGTGGGAGGCGCAGTTCGGGGACTTCGTGAACAACGCCCAGTCCGTGATCGACCTCTTCATCGCCAGCGGCGAAGCCAAGTGGCGGCGCCTGAGCGGCCTCACCCTGCTGTTGCCCCACGGGCTCGAGGGGCTCGGCCCCGAGCACTCGAGCGCCCGGCTCGAGCGCTTCCTGCAGCTTTGCGCCGACGAGAATTGGATCGTCTGCCAGCCGACGACGCCCGCGCAGTACTTCCACCTGTTGCGCCGGCAGGTGAAGGCCGGTTTCCGCAAACCGCTCGTCGTCCTCACGCCGAAGAGCCTGCTCCGCCACCCGGAGGCGGTCTCCCGGCTGGAGGAGCTCGCCCGGGGGTCCTTCCGCGGCGCACTCGAGGACGACGCGGCCGACCCGGGGGCGGAAACGCTGCTCTTCTGCAGCGGCAAGATCTTCTACGAGCTCCTCGCCCGGCGGCGGGAGGAGAAGCGGGGCGACATCGCCCTCATCCGCCTCGAGCAGCTCTACCCCTTTCCGCAAAACCCCCTGCGGCTTGCGTTGACACGGTTCCGGAAGGCCCGGCGCTGGCTCTGGGTCCAGGACGAGCCCGAGAACATGGGCGCCTGGAGCTTCATCCGCCCGCGGCTCGAGGCCTTGCTCGGAAAGCCGCTGGCCTATGTCGGCCGCAAGGCCTCGGCCACGCCGGCGACGGGCTTTCCCGCCGTGTTCCGCCGCGAACAGGCCGAGATCCTCGAGCGGGCCTTTGCGGCGGGCGACTCCGGCCGCTGAGAGCGGTTCCCGGGAGGTGCGTGTCCATGGCGATCGAGATCCGCGTACCCCATGTCGGCGAATCGGTCACCGAGGCCCTGCTCGCGCAGTGGCTGAAGCGGGACGGCGATCTCGTCCGCAAGGACGAGGTGCTGCTGGTCCTCGAGACCGACAAGGTGACCCTCGAGGTCACGGCCCAGGCCGCGGGGAGGCTCTCCATCCTCGTCCCCGCGGGGTCGAACGTCAAAATCGGGGAGGTCGTGGGCAGGATCGAGGAGACCGAGACCGCGGCGGTGAAACCGGAGGCCCCGCCGCAGGCCGGCCGGCCGCCCGCCGCGGAGCCCGGGGCCCGGGAAGCCCGCGGGGAGGAGCCCTCTCCTCCCCCGCCCGGGCCGGCCGCGGCGCCTTCCGCGAAGCCGGCGGCCGCCCGTGAAGCCCCTGCGAAGGCGCCCGCCGCGGCCGCCCCGCCCCCCGCCGCGGCGGCGGGGAAGACCCCGCCGCTTGGGGACCTTGCCCCTTCCGTCAGGCGCCTCGTGAGCGAGCACGGCCTCGATGTCACGCAGATCGCCGGGACCGGACCGGCGGGGCGGGTGACCAAGGGCGATGTGCTCCTCCACCTCGAGAGCCGCGCCGCTTCCCCCCCGCCGGCCGCCGCCGTGCCGGGGCAGGAGGCGGTCTGCCCGCCCTGCGCGGCGCCCCTCGTCGAGGAAAGGACCCGCAAGCCCATGAGCCCCATCCGGCGGCGCATCGCCGAGCGGCTGCTCCAGGCGCGCCAGAACACGGCCATGCTCACCACCTTCAACGACATCGACATGAGCGCCGTGCTCGCGCTGCGCAAGCGTTACAAGGAGGCCTTCGAGAAGAAGTACGGCGTCCCCCTCGGGCTCATGTCCTTCTTCGTCAAGGCGAGTGTGGAGGCCCTGAAGGCCGTCCCGGAGATCAACGCCTACATCGACGGCGGCGACATCGTCTACCCGCACTACCACCACATCGGGGTCGCCGTGGGCGCGGAGCGGGGGCTCGTCGTCCCCGTGATCCGGCACGCGGACCGCCTGAGCTTCGCCCAGATCGAGCAGGCCGTGCGCGGCTTCGTGGAGCGCATCCGCGAAAACCGCCTCACGCTCGCCGAGCTCGAGGGCGGCACCTTCACGATCACCAACGGCGGGGTGTTCGGCTCGCTGCTGAGCACCCCGATTCTTAACACGCCCCAGAGCGGCATCCTCGGCATGCACCGCATCGACCCGCGTCCCGTGGTCGTCGACGACCAGATCGTCATCCGGCCGATGATGTACGTCGCCCTCTCCTACGACCACCGCATCGTCGACGGACGCGAGGCCGTGACCTTCCTGCGGCACATCAGGGAGTGCATCGAGCACCCCGAGCGGATCCTCATGGAGATCTGACCGATGGCGGAGCCCTACGACCTGGTGGTGATCGGAGGCGGGCCCGGCGGCTACACCGCGGCCGCCCATGCGGCGCGTCTCGGGCTGAAGACGGCGTGCGTCGAGCGGCGGGAACGGCTGGGCGGGGTGTGCCTGAACGAGGGCTGCATCCCGAGCAAGGCGCTCCTCGATTCGAGCGGGCACTTCGCCTTCGCGAAGGGCCGCTTCGCCGAGCACGGCATCCGGCTCTCCGGCGTGGAGCTCGATCTCGGCCGCATGCTGGCGCGCAAGGAAGAGGTCGTCCGCGACCTGACGGCCAACGTGCGCCGCCTGCTCGAGACCAGCCGTGTCGAGATCCTCCACGGCACGGCCCGGCTCGCGGGGCCGCAGCAGGTCGAGGTGGCCTCGGCCGGGGGGGTGCAACGCCTGGAGGCGCGCCACGTGATCCTGGCCACGGGGAGCGAGCCAGCCGCCCTGCCGCACGCGGCCTTCGACGGCGCCTTCATCGTCTCCTCGACCGAGGCGCTTTGCTTCGAGGCCGTCCCGCGCCGCCTCGGCGTGATCGGCGGGGGCTACATCGGCCTCGAGCTCGGCTCGGTCTGGCTGCGGCTGGGCGCCCGGGTGACCGTGATCGAGATGCTCCCCGGCATCGTCCCGGCGATGGACGGCCAGATCGGCCGCCGGCTGCTGCGCGTGCTCAAGAAGCAGGGCTTCGAGTTCCGCCTGGAGACCCGGGTGCTTTCGGCCGCGGTGGACGGGGAGGAGGTGCGCGTCGAGGTCGAAAGCGGGGCGGGCCGCGAGGTGCTCACCTTCGACCGGCTGCTCGTCAGCGTGGGCCGCCGGCCGTTGACCGCCGGGCTCGGCCTGGAGGAGCTCGGTGTCGCCCCCGACCCCCACACCGGCCGCATCCCCGTGGACGAGGGCTGGCGCACGGCGGCGCCGCACCTCTACGCCATCGGCGATCTCGTCGCCGGCCCCATGCTCGCCCACAAGGCCTCGGCCGAAGGGGCGGCCGTCGCCCGGCGGATCGCCGGCCGTTTCGGCGAAGTGAACTACGATGCGATCCCCGGGATCGTCTACACCGCCCCCGAGGCGGCGGGGGTGGGCTTGACCGAGGAAGAGGCGAAGGCCCGCGACATTCCTTGCGTGACCGGGGTCGTTCCCTTCACCGCCAACGGCCGGGCCCGTTGCGCCGGCGAGACCGAGGGGCTGGTCAAGGTGATCGGCCATGCGCGGACCGACCGCCTGCTCGGGGCGCACTTCCTGGGCCCCGGGGCGGCGGAGATGGTCGCCGAGGCGGCGCTGGCGATCGAGATGGCCGCAAGCCTCGAGGACATCGCCCGCACCGTGCACGGCCACCCCACCTATGCCGAGGCCCTCATGGAAGCGGCCCAGGCCGCGCGCCGCGAGTGAGGCGCCGCGGTCCGCCGGCGCCCCGGAACCCCGCAGGAGGGAACCCATGACCCGCGAGACCCCGGAACAGCGCTTGCAGCCCCGGAAGTTCATCGCCGCCCAGGTCGCCGCCATCCGCGAGGCCGTGGGCGAAGACACGGCGATCAACGCCCTCTCCGGCGGGGTCGATTCCTCGGTGGTGACGATGCTCGGCCACCGCGCCCTGGGAAGGCGCCTTCAGACCGTGTTCATCGACAACGGCCTGATGCGCGCGGGCGAACCGCGGCGGGTGGTGGGGCTCTTCCGCCGGCTGGGGGTCCCGGTCAGGCTCGTCGACGCGCGCCGCGAGTTCTTCGCCGCCCTCCGCGGCGTCACCGACCCGGAGGAAAAACGCGAGGCCGTGACCCGCACCTTCTACCGCGACGTCTTCGGCCGCATCGTGCGCGAAAGCGGGGCGCGGGTTCTCCTCCAGGGGACGATCCTCACCGACATCGAGGAGACGGTCGCCGGCATCAAGCGCCAGCACAACGTCTTCAGCCAGCTCGGCATCGACCCGCAGCAGGCCTTCGGCTACCGCATCGTCGAGCCCCTCGTCGCGCTGCGCAAGGACGGGGTGCGCCAGGTGGCCCGCGCCCTCGGGCTGCCCCCGGAAATCCACGGGCGCATCCCCTTCCCGGGCCCGGCGCTCGCCGCCCGGGTGATCGGGGAGGCAACCCCCGCGCGCATCGAGACCGTCCGCCGGGCGACCGCCGTCGTGGAGGAGCTGCTCGCCGGCCGCCGCGCCTTCCAGTATTTCGCCGTCCTGCACGAAGACCGCGTCACGGGGGTGCGCCGCGGACGGCGCGAATTCGGCCAGCAAATCGAGATCCGCTGTTGGGACAGCACGGATGCGCGCACCGCCGTCCCCACGCGGCTGCCCTGGGCGACGCTCGAGGCTCTCGCCGCGGCCCTCCTGCGCCGCGTCCCCGGGGTGGTGAGCGTCACCTACCACCTGGCCCCCAAGCCGCCCTCCACCATCGAGGCGGTATAGGGGGATATCCGCGACCGTCTCTCGGGCCGGGGCCCGGCCCGGCGCGGGTTGCCGAAAGGACCGCCGCATGGGCCGCCGGCGTGCGGCAACCCCGCTCGGCGCGCTTAACTAAAAATTTCCTTCATCAGTTGAATTTATGCCCAACAACTGAGCGTAACGTTCATCTAAATTTTTCGCTTGCCAAAGAAAAAATTCTTTTATAGAAGCTGAATCCTCATTCAGCATCCGGTTTTCTGCGCTTCACCCCAGGCAGGGCCGACCGATGCAGGACGCATCCCGAAGATAGGCTGAGGGCTCAATCCAAACGCAACAGAAGGAGGGAGACGAGATGCGCAAGGCAGGGATCGCAATCGGGGTGTTGTGGCTGGTGGCGGGGCTTTGCGCCACGCCCTATGCCGGGGGAATCATCAACAAGCAGAACTGGAGCGCGGAATACCTCCGCACGTTGAACCGCAACGCGGCGACCGACATGGCGGACGCCGCGGCCTTCAACCCCGCCGGAACGGCCCTGATGAAGGATGGGCTCTACCTCAAGGCCGACGGCATCTACCTCATGAAGGACTACTCAAACGAGCTGCCCTCCTCGCCGGCGATCCTCAACCTGGGGACCCTCGACTCGGAGGAGCCCTCGATCATTCCGGGCCTCTTTGCGGTCTACAAGAAAGACCGCTGGGCGGGGTTCTTCGCGGTCACCATCCCGGGGGGCGGGGGTTACGTGCGCTTCGACGACGGAAACGCACGCACCGCGATGCTGAGCCTCCCCGGCGCCCTCGGCGGGTTGGGGACCTACCTCGGGGGGCCGACCGGCAACCCCACCAACATCGACCAGTTCATCGAGGCCGACAGCTATTACGTCGGCTACAGCCTCGGGGCCTCCTACCGGATCTTCGACACGCTTGCGCTCGGCGGCGGCATCCGCTACGTGGACGCGAGCCAGACCTTCAAGGGCAAGGCCCAAGGCGCGCTGAACAGCGTGAATGTCAAAATCGAGCGCACCGACGAGGCCTTCAATTACTTCCTGGGGCTCAACTGGATGCCCATCCCGGACCTCACCTTCGCCGCCACCTACATGTCGAACACGCCGCTCAATTTCAAATCCGACACCAAGGACAACTCCCCCGGCGCGGCGGTCTCCCGCGGCGTGGGCTGGACGGACGGGACCCACGAGCGCGAGGATCTCCCGGGCTACATTTCCCTGGGACTCTCGTACTTCATCATCCCGGGGAAGCTGAGGATCGAGCCGAACCTGAACTACTACCTCGAAAAGCAGGCCAAGCTCGAGGGGCGGCGCTTCCAGGACTCGATGCCCGGCAACAGCATGGACTACGGGGTGACCCTGGAATACATCCTGAACCCGCAGTGGCGCTTCAGCGTGGGCTACCTGCGGACCGACATCAAGGGGATGGACTCCCCGGACCTCCTGCCCGAGGCGCCGGAGCTCGATGCGAACACGATCGCGGCGGGCTTCGTCTGGAGCCCGACCGAGCGCCTGAGCCTTTCGCTGGGCGGGTTGAGGGTCTGGTACGAGTCCGAGAAGGTCGACCGCTCCTCCTCCCGCGCGCCCGCGGGGACGACCCTCGACAAGGATGTCTGGGGCCTGGCGGTCGGGCTGCAATACCGCTTCTTCTGATCCCCCGATCCCCGCCCGCAACGTCAGAGGGGGGCGGCGTCCCGCCGCCCCCCTCATCGTTTCCAGCCCTCGATTTCCCGCCCGATGAAGGAGACGATGCCGGCGTGCTCCTTCTTGCCGGCGCCGCAGACCCAAAGCGGCTCCCCGAAGCGGATGTGCACGGTTTTCTCCGGCGCGATGGGCCCGAAATCCTTCACCCGTTTGCCCAGGCCCCAGGCGTCGGTCTTGAGGGCGACGGGGAGTGCCGGCACGCCGCAGCGCGCGGCGAGCTTCACCCCCAGGGTGTTGAACTGGCGCGGGTCGAAGTCGAGAGCCCGGGTCGTCTGCGGGAAGATCACGACCGAAACCCCGGCCGCGAGCCGCCTGCGGCCCTCCTCGAGCACGACCCTCAGATCGTCGCGCGCCTTCTCGCGCCCCACGACGATCGGGTCGCGCGAGCGCATCACGTGGCCGAACCAGGGATAGGTGACGAGGCTTTCCTTGATGACGAAGGTGAGCGGCCGGTAGGGGACGATCAGGCAGGGCAGCACGAAGGTCTCGAGGATGCTCATGTGGTTGGCGATGAAGACCGCGGCCGAGGAAAGCCGCCGCACGTGCTCGAGCCCCTCGATGGCGAAGCGCCCGCCCACGGCCTCGAGGGCGGCCACGGTGGCCCGGCTGCTCTCGACCCAGCAGGCGTCGTCGTAGAGGCCGCGGCGGGCGCGCGCGGAGGCCCGCCGCACGATCTCGATGACGCGCAGGTAGAAGCAGACGGTGGGGAACCTGCGGGCGATCGGCCCGCCCCGCCCCGTCGGGGTGCGGTAGGCGTCCGATTCCGTCAGCGGAGCACCGGGCATGAGGCGTCCCCCGGAGGACAGCCGTCCTGAAGATAGCGGCGGACCGCGGGCAGAAGCTCCCGCGCCGCCTCCGCCGCGGACTTCCCGCCGGTGTCGTAGACCAGGTCGGATGCCCGGCGGTAGAGTTCCTCCGACTGCTCCCAGATCGCCCTCAGCTCCTCCTCCGTCCCGGCGGCGCGCGTGAGGGCCGGGCGCTCCTCGTTTCGCAGGCGCCGGGCGAGCTCCCCGATCGGCGCGGTGAGGAGAATGAAGAACCCCGATCCGCGGAGGACGTCGCGGTTCCAGGCGTAGCGCACGGTCCCCCCGCCCAGGGCGATCAGCGACTTCTCCCGCCGTGCGAGCCGCTTGCACACGTCGTACTCGAGCTCGCGGAACGCGACCCACCCCCGTTCGGCGACAAGCTGGGCGTAGGGGCGGCCGAGAAGGCGGTCCACCTCGGCGTCGAGGTCGAGAAAGGGGACTTCGAGCTCGGAGGCGAGCAGCCGGCCGATCGAGCTCTTGCCCGTCCCCCGCAGGCCGCAGAGGTAGACGTTGCCGGAGGCGCGCGTCATGGCGTTCGCCGCCCGCTAGAGGGCGTCCTTCTCATAGACGTTGCAGATGCAGCAGAGGAAGGTCGCCGGTTCGGTTGCGCTGAGGTTCCGCATGCCGTGCGGCTCCATGCTGGGAACGACGACCGTGTCGCCGGCCTGGGCGACGACCGTCATCGTCGGCCGGTCGGTCTCCGGGTCGAAGCGCAGGCATTCGAAGCGGCCGCTCAGGATGTACATGCTCTGGATGTAGAAATGGTTGTGGATGGGGATTTCGCCCCCGGGCTGGGCCGTGAACAGGCGCAACCCGTATTCGGGGTAGCCCGTTCCGTCGTCCCCGAACCGGGAAAGCCAGCGCACGCTGATCCCCTTCACCGGGTAGGGCTTGCCCTTGTAGGGAAAGCTCGTGATCGGAAGATCCTCCACGTCCTGCCAGCGGACCCGCTCCATCGCCCCTCCCGTTCGCCGCGGGCTCTTTGGCGGCTCCCGCCGCGCCCGCTCCCGGCGGCCCCTCACGCCCCATCTAAAGCGGCCGGCCGCCTCCTGTCAACCGCGTCAATAGCAGCCGAGCAGCTTGAAGAACTCGCTTTTCTCCTCGACCGCCCGCCGCACCCCGGCCATCTCCGGGGCTTCGAGATCGGCTTCGACGTCGATGTAGAAGAGGTAGCGCCAGGGCTCGCCCGGGATCGGCCGCGATTCGAGCTTGATCATGTTGATGCGGTGCTCGGCGAAAACCTGCAGGATGGAAAAGAGCGCCCCGGGCTCGTTCCGCGCCGAGCAGAGCAGCGAGGACTTGGCCGCCTTGCGCGGCTCGATCGGCTCGCGGCCGACGACGACGAAGCGGGTGAAGTTCCGCGGGTTGTCCTCGATGCCGGGGACGAGGATGTGGAGCCCGTAGTGCTCGGCCGCGCTCTGGTTGGCGATCGCGGCGAGCCCGGGATCGGCCGCGTCCCGCACCCGCTCGGCGGCGGCCGCCGTGTCGCTCACCGCCACCTGCTCCCAGTCGAACTGGGAGAGGAACCGGCGGCACTGCTCGAAGCCCTGGGGGTGGGAGAGGACCCTCCGGATGCCGGCGAGCTCGGCCCCGGGCACGGCGAGCAGGTTCTGGGTGATGCGGATGGGGAGCTCGCCCAGGATCCGCAGGTCGTATTCCCGCAGCAGATCGTAGTTTTCGTGGATGCTGCCGGAGAGGGAGTTTTCGAGCGGGATCACGCCGTAGTCGATCCCGCCCTCGCGGATCGCCTCGAAGATCGCCCGGAAGGCGGGAAAGGAGACGGCCTTCACCGCGTCGGCGAAGTACTGCAGGCAGGCCTTGTGGCTGAAACTGCCGGCGCGGCCCATGAACCCCGCGCGCGGTTTCCCGCTCCCTTCCCGGCTGCGGCGGCCGATGGTGCGCACCCGCTCCATGTGGGTGAAGTCCAGGCGCTTGCCGATGACGGGGGCGATCACGTAGAGGTCGCGCATGAGCTGGCGGAACTGCCCCGGGTAGAGGCTCTGGGCGCCGTCGGAGAGCGCCCGCTCGGGGTCGTGGTGCACCTCGACCATGATCCCGTCGGCGCCGGCCGCGACGGCCGCGCGGGCCATGGGGCTCACCTTCTCGCGCATCCCGGTCGCGTGGCTCGGATCGATGACGATGGGCAGATGGGTCAGCTTCTTGATCACCGGGATCGCCGAGAGGTCGAGCGTGTTGCGCGTGTAGGGTTCGAAGGTGCGGATGCCCCGCTCGCAGAGGATCACCTGGCCGTCCCCCTCGGAGAGGATGTATTCGGCCGACATGAGCCACTCCTCGATCGTCCCGGCGAGTCCGCGCTTGAGCAGCACGGGCTTGCCCATGCGGCCGGCGCATTTGAGGAGCTCGAAGTTCTGCATGTTGCGGGCGCCGATCTGGACGACGTCCACGTACTTGAAGATCAGGTCCGCCTGTGAGGGCGAGGTCATCTCGGTGACGACGGGCAGCCCCAGCGTCTCGCGCACCTCGGCCAGGATCTTGAGGCCGTCCTCCTCGAGCCCCTGGAACGAGTAGGGCGAGGTCCGCGGCTTGAAGGCCCCGCCGCGGAAGAGGGTCGCGCCGGCCTGCTTGACCTCGCGGCCGATCGTGAGGGCCTGCTCCAGGCTCTCGACGGCGCAGGGGCCCGCGATCACGCAGAGGTTTTCCCCGCCGACGAGGACGTCGCGCACGCGGACGATCGTGTCCTGGGGGTGCATCTGGCGGCCGACGAGCTTGTAGGGCGTGGTCACGCGGACGACGCGCTGGACCCCCGGCAGCCGCCCGATCTCCTCCTCGCCCGGCCCGGGCTTCCCCAGGATGCCGATCCGCTGGGTCCCCTCGACGGCGGGCAGTTCCCGGCAGTCGCAGCGCAGGGCCTTGAGCCGGCGGATGAGCTGCGCCTTGCCTTCGGGGGTGAGATCCTTTTCCAACTCGAGAATCATGGCACGGGTCTCCTTCTCGAGGGCCGCGGCGGAAGGAAGCGAACAAAAAAAGCTCCGAGAGCGGTCTCGGAGCCCGAATGCGTCGCCTCGCCCCGGACAGACCGCCGCCGGTCCATCCGGGCCTCGAAACGTAGGGGGTTTCGGTTCAGAATCCCGGATGGACGATTCCAAAGCGCCAAAAGCCGAGGAATCGTCCGATCACGAACGCACCTTTTTTCCTTTCCGACACGTTCCGCCTACCACGTCCCCCCGCGGGCTGTCAAGAAGCCCCCTCCTTTACAACCCGGCACCGCTCATTACCTTGATCCCGAAGAAGCCACTCCACCCCAAGGAGCGTTCATCCATGTCGACCCCCAAAGCCTTTCGCATGGCCCCGGAAACCGAGGAGCGCTCGCGGGAGAACGAGTCCCTCACGCTGCCCGCGGAGCTTCCCATCCTGCCGCTGCGCAACACGGTCGCCTTCCCCTTCACGATTCTTCCGCTCTCGATCGGGATCCCTCGCTCGGTGCGCCTGATCGAGGAGGCCCGCCAGGGGGAGCGGCTGATCGGGCTGGTGGCCATGAAGGACCCCCAGATCGAGGAGCCCATGCCGGGCCAGGTGCACGAGGTGGGGACGATCGCGCGCATCGAGCGCGTCGTCCAGACCGCCGAGGGCCATTTCAGCGTGATCGTCCAGTGTCTCGAGCGCTTCCGCATCGCCTACTGGACGGCCGATCAGCCCTACCTCAAGGCGCGCGTCGACCTCGCCGCCGACCGGCTCGAGGAGGACCTCGAGACCGACGCCCTGCAGCGCAGCTTGGTCGATCTCGCGCGCGAGGTGGTCGCCCTTTCGCCGAACTACCCGAAGGAGGCCGCCGATTTCCTCGCCCAGGTGAAGAACCCGCGCTACCTCGCCTACCTGGTCGCCAACTACGCCGGGCTTCCGATGGAGAAGGCCCAGGAGGTGCTGGCCGCCGACGAGCTCAAGCAGAAGCTCCGGCTGCTCATCGCCCACCTCGCCCGCGAAAAGGAGGTGCTCTCGCTGGGGCAGAAGATCCAGAGCGACGCCCGCGAGGAGATGGAAAAGGCCCAGCGCGACTATTTCCTGCGCCAGCAGCTCAAGGCGATCCAAAAGGAGCTCGGCGAGACCGACGACTCCCGCTCCGAGGCCGACGAGTACGCCGAAAAGATCGCCGCGGCCGGCTTGCCCGAGGAGGCGCGCAAGGAGGCCGAGCGCGAGCTCAAGCGGCTGCGGGGGATGTCGCCCCATTCCCCCGAGTCCTCGATGATCCGCACCTACCTCGACTGGATCCTCGAGCTGCCCTGGAAGAAGCTGAGCGAGGACCGCACCGACATCGGCCATGCCCGGCGCGTCCTCGACGAGGACCACTACGGGCTGCAGGAGATCAAGGAACGCATCCTCGAGGCCCTCGCCGTGCGCAAGCTTCGCGCCGAGCGGGGCGCGGGGGCGGAGGGGGCGCCCGGCGGCGAGGCGGAGCCCGGGGGGGCGATTCTCTGCTTCGTCGGCCCGCCGGGGGTCGGCAAGACGAGCCTCGGCAAGAGCATTGCCCGCGCCCTGGGGCGGAGTTTCACGCGCATGAGCCTGGGCGGGGTGCGGGACGAGGCCGAGATCCGCGGGCACCGCCGCACCTACATCGGTGCCATGCCCGGCCGCATTCTCCAGGCCATCCGCCGGGCGGGGACGCGCAACCCCGTCTTCATGCTCGACGAGGTGGACAAGATCGGCCAGGACTGGCGGGGCGACCCCGCCAGCGCGCTGCTCGAGGTCCTCGACCCGGCCCAGAACCGCGCCTTCCGGGATCACTACCTCGACGTCGATTTCGACCTGAGCGAGGTGATCTTCATCACCACCGCGAACCAGCTCGAAACGATCCCCGCGCCGCTGCGCGACCGCATGGAGGTGCTCGCCCTCGACGGCTACACCGAGGCCGAGAAGCTCGAGATCGCCCGCCGGCACCTCATCCCGCGGCAGGTCAAGGCGAACGGCCTGCGGGAAGAGGAGCTCACCTTCACCGACGACGCCGTGCGCAAGATCATCCGCGACTACACGCGCGAGGCCGGCGTGCGCGCCCTCGAGCGCGCCCTCGGCGCCGTCTGCCGCAAGAGCGCCGTGCGCATCGTCGAGCAGCAGTGGAGCCACGTGCTGGTGACCCCCGAGCTCGTCCGCGAGGTGCTGCGCAAGGAAGCCTACGAGGCCGAGCGCTCCGAGCCGATCGAGATCCCCGGGATCGCCACCGGGCTCGCCGTCACCTCCTTCGGCGGCGACATTCTCTTCATCGAGGCCACCCGCATGAAGGGCAAGGGCACCCTCACGCTCACCGGCCACCTGGGCGAGGTGATGCGCGAAAGCGCCCAGATCGCCCACAGCTACGTCCGCTCCAAGGCCGAGGCCCTCGGCGTCGACCCGGCGGTCTTCGAGGCGAGCGACGTCCACCTCCACGTGCCCGCGGGCGCCGTGCCCAAGGACGGGCCCTCGGCGGGGGTCGCCATGGTGCTCGCCATGGCGAGCCTCTTCAGCGGCCGGACGGTGCGCGGCGACGTGGGCATGACCGGCGAGGTGACGCTGCGGGGCCGGGTTCTCCCCGTGGGCGGCATCAAGATGAAGCTGCTCGCCGCCCACCGGGCGGGGCTCGCCACCGTGATTTTGCCGCGCCGCAACGAAAAAGACCTCGAGGACGTGCCCCGCGAGGTGCGCGACGCCCTGCGGCTGGTCCTCGTCGAGCGGATCGAGGAGGCCCTGCCCGTCGCCCTGGGTACGGAAAACCGCCGCCAGCCCGCGCTCCCGCTGGTCGGCTGAAGGCGCGATGGGCAACGCGGCGGCGTGCGGGGAGTGGTTTCTGCCGGAGGGCCGGGGCGGGGTCCGCGCCGCGGCCCTCGTCCTGCACGGGCTGAACCTCGACCCCGGCAGGATGCGCCCGCTGATCGCGCTCGTGAACCGGGCGGGGATCGCCGCGTTCAACCTCGCGCTGTCCGGGCACGGGGGCCGTTTCGACCGCCGGCCGGGCGCCGGGGCCGGCGAAGACCGCCTTGACGCCTTCAAGGCCGCCTCCTACCGGCGCTGGGCCGAAGAGGCGCTAGCCGGCTACCGGGAAGTCTGCCGGCTGGCCGGGAGGGAAGGCTGCGGGGTGGTGTTCCTCGGTTTTTCCTACGGCGCGCTCCTGGGCTGCGACCTCCTCGTCTCCCGCCCCGAGGTCGCCTTCGAGCGCATGCTGCTCCTCGCCCCCGCCCTGCGGCTCAGGCCCTGGGACCGGGCGATCCGGCTGCTCTCCCCCTTTCCGGGGCTCGTCCTCCCGACCCCCGCCCCCCGGGGGTACCCGGCGAACCCCGGCACCCCGGTCGCCGCCTACAACGCCCTCTTCGAAACCCTCGACCATTTCGCAGCCTGCCTCGGCCCGCGGCTGAACGTCCCGACCCTCGTGCTCGTGGACCCGGGCGACGGGCTCGTCTCGGCCGAGGGCCTGGGGCGCCTGATCGAGGAGCAGCGTCTCGACCGCTGGCGGGTTCACCTTCTGCGCGTGAGCCGCCCGGTCCTCGCCGCCGCCTACCGGCACCTGATCCTCGACGAGGAGAGCGCCGGCCGGCGAGCCTGGGCGGAGCTGTCGCGCGCCGTGCTCGCCTTCCTCGGGGGGACGGCCGGAGGCCAAGGCGGCGCGCCATTTTCCTCTCGCCAAAACCCCGATTCGGGGATATAACCCCGTCGTCTTCTTCGCCGTCGAGTCCTTTCCGCTTGTCGAGCCCGTGCCGCAAACTGCCGCCCCCGGCGGCGGGCGGCTGAACCGCAACAGGAAGGAGGGATCGTCATGCTGAGAAGCCTTGCCTCGTTTTTCACCCACGTGATGCGGAACTACCTTCCGGACGCCTATCTCTTCGCCATCCTGCTGACGTTCCTCTCGGCCATCCTCGCCCTCGTCTTCACGGACGCCGGATTCCTGAAGGTCGTCACCACCTGGGGCGACGGGATCTATGGGATCATCGCCTTCGCCATGCAGATGGTGCTGATCCTCATCACCGGGCACGCGCTGGCGCTCACCCCGGCGGTGAACAGCGTGCTGGTCGCCATCGCCGCGATCGGCGGCACGCCCGTGCGCGCGGGGATGATCGTCGCCTTCGTCGGCGGGGTCTGCTCCTGGGTCAACTGGGGCTTCGGGCTGATCGTGAGCGGGCTGCTCGCCCTCGAGATCGCCCGCCGCAACCGCGAGGTCGACTTCCCCTACCTGATCGCCGCCGGCTATTCGGGGTTCGTCGTCTGGCACATGGGCCTATCGGGCTCGATCCCGCTGGTGTGCGCGACGGCCAAGCACGCCCAGAACTTCATCGAGAAGGCGACGGGGGCGGCGGTTCCGGTCTCCCAGAGCATCTTCACCGCCTTCAACCTCGTGCCGCTCATCCTGATGGTGCTCACCATCCCCATCCTCTACGCCTTCATCCACCCCCGGCGCGAGGAGGTGAAGCTCATCCCGCCCGAGAAGCTCAAGGAGGTGGAGAGCGCGACCGTGCGGGTGCCGCGGCCGGAGAACCCGACCATCGCCCAGCGGATCGACCACAGCGTCGTCATCAACCTCATCTTCGGCATCCTGGGGCTGATCTACCTCTACCACCATTTCAGCACCAAGGGCTTCGACCTGAACCTGAACATCGTGATTTTCATCTTCTTCATCTGCGGCGTGCTCCTGCACGGCAAGCCGGTGAACTACATCAACGCCATCTCGATCGCCATCCGCGGCGCGGGCGGGATCGCCCTGCAGTTCCCGCTCTACGGCGGCATCCAGGGCATCATGGTCGGCACCGGGCTCGCCAAGGTGATCGCCGGCTGGTTCGTCGCCGTCTCCTCGGCCGGCACCTTTTACATGCTCCAGTTCTGGGCCGCCGGGATCATCAACCTCTTCGTCCCCTCCGGCGGCGGCCAGTGGGCCGTCCAAGGGCCGATCACGATCGAGGCGGCGAAGGCCATGGGGATCGACATGGTGCGCTCGGCCATGGTCGTCGCCTGGGGCGACCAGTGGACGAACATGATCCAGCCCTTCTGGGCGCTGCCGCTGCTCGGCTTGGCGGGGCTCTCGGCGCGCGACGTCATGGGCTACACGACGATGACCCTGCTGTGGAGCGGGTTGATCATGACCGTCTGCGCCCTGCTCATGGGCTACGGCGTGTTGTGAGGCGAAACGAAGGCGGCTGACTTGACGCCGCGGAGGGATCCGGACTAATTTTCGCAAAGGCCGGAAGGGCTCCGGCCGCAACACGCGTTGAAAGGGTCATGCCAGGCGAACGCCATCCCGACCCGGGTCGGGATGGCGTTGCCATTTTCGGGGCTTCCGGGGGGTGCCGATGGAGACGAGGCTTTTCGTGCTGGCGGGCTATGCGCTCGTGCTGCTGGCGATCGGCGCCATGGCGCGCACGCGTCTCGGCGAGTCGCCCGTTTCCTATTTTCTCGCCGACCGCAGGCTGGGGGGGGCGGTCCTTCTCGCCACCATGGCGGCCACCAATTTCTCCGCCTTCACAGTCTTCGGCGTCTCGGGGGCGGGCTACCGCGACGGCTGGGCGTTTTTCCCGGTCATGGGCTTCGGGACCGGCTTCATGGCGCTCACGTTCTGGGTGATCGGCCGCCGCGCCTGGCGGATCGGCCGGGAGCAGGGGCTGATCACCCCGGCCGAGCTCGTGGGGCACCTCTACGGCAGCCCCGCGCTCTCCGCGCTCTTCAGCCTGGCGATGATCGTCTTCACCCTGCCTTACCTCGCACTCCAGCCGCTGGCGGCCGGCTACGCCCTGGAGGAGCTTTTAGGAATTCCCGCCTTCGCCGGCGCGGCCTGCGTCACCGGCCTCGTGGTCCTCTACACCCTGCGCGGCGGTCTCCGCGCCGTCGCCTGGACCGACGTCTTCCAGGGGGTCCTCCTCTTCGGGCTGCTGCTCGCCGCCGCCGTCGTGGCCGCGCACCACCACGGCGGCTTTGCGGCCGCCAGCGGCGCGGTCTTCGCCCACCGGCCCGAGCTCTTCGGCCGGCCCGGGGCGCAGGGCGTCTATCTTCCGGGCATCTGGTTCAGCTACCTCGCCCTCTGGTTCTTCTGCGACCCGATGTTCCCGCAGCTCTTCCAGCGCTTTTTCGCCGCGCGCGACGAGAAGGCGATCGGCCGCATGATGCTCGCCTATCCCCTCCTGTGCACGGTGCTCTTCGCCGCCCCGGTGGCCGTGGGGGTCCTGGGCCACCTCTCCTTCCCCGGCCTCTCCGGAAAGCAGGCGGACCGGATTCTCCCGATGCTGATGTCGGCGGCGGCGGGCGATCTCTTTGCCGCGCTCGTCGTCACCGCGGGGCTCGCCGCGCTCATGTCCACCCTGGATTCGCAGCTCTTGACCCTGAGCGCGCTCTTCACGCGCGATCTCCTGCCCCGCCTTCTGCCGGGGACCCGCTCGAACGCCCTCGCGGGCCGCCTCTTCGTCGTCGCCCTGGGCCTTGCCGGCCTGAGCCTCTCCTACCGGCCGCCGGCGACCATCCTCGAGATCGCGACCGCCTCCTTCACGGGGCTGGCCGTCCTCTTCCCCACGGTCGTGTTCGGCCTCTATCTCCAGCGGCCGCCCGCTGCCGCGGCCGTCGCCTCCATCCTGGCCGGGGAGGCGGCGCTCGTCCTCTTCCAGACGGGGCGGATCGACCCCGGCCCCTTCCTCCCCGTCGTCGGGGTGATGGCCGCCGCCTTCGGGGCCTACGGCGCCGTGTGGGCGGCGGGGCGGCTTCGACGGCGCGAGAGCCTCTGGGGGATCCCGGGCTGGGTGCGGAACCCCTGGGTCGCCGTGCAGGCGGCGATCTTCGTCCTCGCCCACGACCTCTGGGCCTGGGGGGTCGAGGGACCGCTGGTCGCCGGGGTTCCGGCTTGGGCGGGCCATTTTGTGGCCCTTTCGCTCGCCCAGACCGCGGCCATGGCCGCCATGCTGCGCCGCAAGGAGGCGCAGGCCGACCCCCCGCAGGCGGCGGCCGCGCCGCTTCAGGCGATGAGCCCCGCCCGGCGCAGGATCGCCGCGATCGCCGCCCGCTCCTCGGGGCCCGAAGGCAAGAGCGGCGGCCGCGGGTCCCCGCCGAAATAGCCCCGCAGGTCGAGTGCCGCCTTCAGGCCGGGTACGCCGTAGGTGGCCGTGACCGCCGTGTTCACGGGCAGCATCCGCAGCTGGAGGCGGCGCGCCGCCTCCCAGTCGCCCCCGGCGACGTGCCGGGCGATGGTGACGCATTCCTCCGGGGCGACGTTGGCGAGCGCGAGCACGCCACCCGCCGCCCCGAGGCTCAAGGCGCCGAAGAGCGCTCCCGCCGTCCCCACCAGCACGGCGAAGTGCTCACGGTCGACCCGGGCGATGAGCTCGCCCAGGGTCGCCACGTTGCCGTTGCTGTCCTTGATGCCGATGATGCGCGGGTGTTCGGCCAGCCGGGCCGCGAGCCGCACGCTGACCGCGAGGTGGGTGAACTTGGTCACGTTGTAGACGAGGATGGGGATGTCGCTGGCGTCGGCGACCGCCGTGAAGTGGCGGTAGAGCGCCTCCTCGGTCATCTGCGGCCCGTAGTAGAAGGGGGTCACCACCAGGGCGGCGTGGGCCCCGAGCCGGGCGCAGGCGTTGGTCAGCCGGATCGTCTGCGCCGTGGACTCGCAGCCCGTCCCGGCGATGACCGCCATGCCGGGGGCGGCGGCTTCCACGACGGTCCGCACCACGGCGAGCTTTTCCTCCTCCTCGAGGAAGACCGACTCGCCGTTTGAGCCGAAGGTGACGTAGCCCCGCAGCCCGGTCCCGTTCCAGCGCGCGATGTTCTCCGCGAGCCGCTCGAGGGCCTCCTCGGAGATTTGCGACTCGGAGAAGAACTTCCCGGAACCGCGGGGCGGCATGACCCGGCCCCTTGGGAACCTAGTGATGATCCTGAACCTCCTCGACCCCTTCTCCCCCTCGACGTCGACGAAGTCCATGATCTGGTTGGACTGGATCTTCGGGGCTCTGTTCATGCTCGATTTGATTGACGTTTTCATTTCACTCCATCTCCTCGGAGAAGAACAGGTCCGGGGCTTTCACGAATGGCGTGAGCATCCCGGACAAGCCCGGGTCCCCGGCGGATGACGCGGTCAGGGACACCTTCCCGATGTAGCTGGGATGGATCCCCCTGTATCGGATGCTAACGCTCGCCCCGGACTTGGCCGACATCGACTGCGGCCCGCGGCAGGTGAACCGGAGGGCGCTGGTGAACAGGTCGATCGCGTTCGTCGCCCCGTTATACCTCAGGAGCTCGTTCGAGACGAGCTTGCTGATCAGGAAGCCCGGGCTGATGTTGAACATTGACTTGATCACCCCGAAGGTGACCGACTTGCTATTGAGGATCCTGTACGTCGAGTTGGAGAACTTCAGAAGCAGCGGGAACACGAGGTACTCGGAGAGCCTGATCCTCTTGTTCGCCAGGTCGAAGTTGTCCTTCCTCATCAGTGTTTCGTACTTGACCATCATCCACCTGATGATCGAGAAGATGGACTTTTTGTCCTCCGGGCTGACCTTCAGGAAGAACTTCGTCCTGCTGTCGAGAATTCGCTTAAAGGAAAGGAGGATCTTCTTAGTCTTTTCCAACTGGTTATTGGTGTTCTTGGTGAAACACCCGCCGAGCCTCTTCTTCCAATATTCCAGGTCGTGGACGTTCTGGGTGTTGCTCCTGTTGTTGAGGATGTTCAGCAGGGTCGCCACGAAGTTGATGACGAAGTTCCGCCTCTCCGAGTCCTGCCGGAGCAGCGCCTTGGAGACGTAGAGCGAATTCTTCTTATTGAACTGGAAGAATGTCTTCTTTTCGACGTCCTCCTTGGTAATGTCGGAGTTCGCGACGAACCCCATGTCCTCCTCGCCGAACCCGAAGTACTGGAGCACCGAGGACATCCTGGTGTGCCCGAGGTAGTAGTGTAGGATGTTCACGTTGTGCCTGAACAGGTTCAGGCTGAACACCTTCCCGGAGTACTTCTTTCCCGCGCTGTCGACGATCAGCGTCTTCTTGAACCGAAGTATGATCGGCATGAGGAGCGTCTTCAGGACCACGGCGTTCCTGCTGTTATAGGTCGACTTGTCGACGACCTGCAGGATCGGGTAGTACCGCGACGAGTTCAGTTGGAAGTAGAAGCCGTCGACTAGCTTCGGGACGTAAATGGACTTCTCGATAACCTCCTGTTTGCCGTCTTGGGAGATTCTGAACTTCATGGTGATCAGGTTCAGCCGGCTCTCCTCGATCGAGACGAACTTGGAGTTTTCCCGACCCCTGGTCTTGAACTTGCTCTCGTCCGTGACGACATCGCACCCGAGAAACTCGACCCCCTCCACTACTTGGAGGGCCTTGCAGATGTCGCTCACGTAGTCGACGATATTTTCCTTGTCGCGGAGTCTGATGAACTCCTCATTGAACCTTTCCTTCAAGGACTTTTGGTACTGCCTGAGCATTCCCTTGTTCACTGCCACTCCTTTCAAATCGGACTATCCTAATTATATATGGACGTTTCCAAGTCGCCTTTCCGACAAACGAAGGCCTGTTTTGGTTTGGTAGCTTTCGTTCGAACAGAATTATAACCAAAATCGGGGGCGTCGCAATCCGGCGCGCCGGATCGGCCCGCGGAAGAAAAACTTAGGAGAACGTATGAATGGATAAGAAGGAACTCATCTCCGTCCTCTCCCACAAGCTCGAGACGACCAAGAAGGAGGCCGGCGAGATCCTCGACGCCGTTTTCATGGCCGTCATGCAGTCCGTCAAGAAGCACAAGCTGGTGCGCATCACCAACGTGATGACCATCCAAGCCAAGGAGGTCCCCGGCCGGCCCGGGATCAACCCCCGCACCCAGGAGCCCATCGAGATCCCCGACAAGACCCGCCTGTACTGCCGATTCGGCCGCGCCTTCAAGGCCTTGGTCGACGGCCCGAAAGCCCCCGCCCAGCCCAAAAAGAAGGGCAAGAAGTAAACCGTCAGGAACCCGGAAGGGGCGATGGCCGTTACGGCCATCGCCCTCTTCCTTTCCTCAGTAGCACTTTTCGAAATACTTCGGGAAGATCTCTTCGAGCGCCGCGGCCTCCTCCTCCGACGCCTCCCTCTGGGATCTCACATAGAGCGCCTCGACCTTCTCATCCGGGTCTTTTCCGATCGTCTCGAACCCAGCCACGTCGAACAACATCCAGTAGAGCTTTCCGGTACGCCCATTCTTGGCCACGTTGGCGAAGACGAAGTCCTTCATTCCCTTAAAGTGGTCGAGGTCGGTCCTTCCTGAGTTGTGGTCGTAGACGGCCACGACCTTCCCGGAGGAGTCCAGGATCCTGTGGATTTTGAAACCGTAGGCCTTCATGATCTTGGACTGTTTTTGACTCTCGTCAACCTTGGGGAGCATTTCGATGACCTCGCCGTCGTCGGCGAACTCGATAAGGTAAACCTCCTTTTCGAACACGGCCATTTCATACCCCCTTTCCGCCGGACGAAAGGTCTTCAAACTCGAGCGGGAAGGCGCTCCTGACCCGGCCCTGGGGTACGACCGACTCGGGCACCAGATATGTGATGGAATACTCATTGTTCGAAAGGACCATGATCTCGCAGTACCCCTTGTGAGCACTGACCACTTCGGGTACAGCATCTTGGGAACACCACTCGTCGAATTCGGCCTCCGTCTCGAAGACGACCACGTGGCCGCCGTCGGCGTGGATGTTCTGTTCGCGGCCAGGATAGGCCTCGTTGAGAATCCTGATGATGTCCCGCGCCTTCTCCTCGACGACCCCCTTCTTAAGAAGGGCAAGGTCCGCAACGGTCTTTAGGGTTTTCATTTTTACTCCTATTGTACGGTTTTGAATATGTGTATCGTTGTAAAGTCCCCGTCGGCGACCTTCAAGAAGACGTACTCCCCGGCTGAGGCGATGGAAGCCTCAGACTTGGCCGAGCCGAACAGGTACTTGTGGTGAAGGATGACTTTCAGGCCATTTCCTTCCCGGCCGACCCTCGGACCCCCCTCGCCCCCGAAGCGGATTGGGACCGGGTACTCGTTCGAAGCCTTGACTTTTTCGAACTCCGACGCCGGAATGCTTTGGTAGTTCCCGGGTTCGGGGAGTCCTTCGAAGCGGGCCCTGCACTTCTTCGCACGCGACGCGGAGTACCCGATCGACACCGACGCGCCGGGAACGCTCATATCCTCCTCATAGACCCTGGAGAGGAACGAAACGATCTTTCCCTCCTTGCGGTATTCCGAAAGGGCTGGCGTCGACTTGTCGGACTTTTTCAGCTCCGCGAGCTTCTTTCCGAACTCAAAGAACTCCTTCGGGTCGATCGACACCTTTAAGCCCAGAACTTCATCCGAGGCGGCGCTGGGCTTTCTGGGGAAGAACCTTCCGTATGCCGCCCCGATCCCGAACCCTGGTAGAAGAATGTCCCCCTTCGAGAAGATTATCTCGGAGGGGGACAGCTTCTTGTACGCCTGAACTATGGAATGTAGTATTTTGAAAACCGCCTCGGCATAAGTTGGCGGCATCTTTCGGTTACTCCTTTTCGACGAGAGTAATCTTGATCTCCATGTTGAGGATTTTCGCCCACTTCTGGACGCTCTCGAAGGAGATCGTGTTCCTTTTCCGAAGCCCGTAAATCAGGTTGTACCCGGCATTGTTGTTCGGGCTCGCATCATAAACGTCCTTCATCGTGATGCCCTTCGCGTTGACAATCTCCTTAAGCGTCCTGACGATCTCGTCGTCGTCCTCGTTGATCTCGCATGAGAGCGGCGGCTGCCTGGCCTCGGCGTCGGTCTTTTTCCGCTTCCTGTCCATTACTTCTTCTTTGGAGATCTTTTTGCAGTCGTCTACGACTTTTTCCAGCTTTTCCAAAGGGCAGTTCCGGACGAGGTCGGCCTTCCGAAAGCCCTTCCCGTCCGGATATTGGACGAGGAAGTACTCCCCTGTCCTTTCGCTGAAATAGACCCCTGGCTTTTCGAGCCTGTCGGCGGGCTTCCTTGTCTTGCCGAGGTACGGGTACACGCACCCGTCCTCCATCAGGTACGCCTTCCCGAGCGCGAACGGCCCTTTCGAGAACTCCAACAACCTTCCTTCATGCCGAAGAAACTTTCTGTTCATCCGCTCCTCCAGTGCGGCCTAAGAACGAGTACGGGCGGGAAGGCCGAAGCCTTCCCGCCCGCACAGGGCTTCTGTCTAGAATTCGATACCTTCGTCGGCCGTGGTGTCGGCCGCCTTCTTTTTCTTTTTGGGCTTGATGACGGCCTCCTCGTCGTTGGCATCCCCCTCGGGCTCGGCCGTCTTCTTCTTCCTCGCCGTCTTCTCGGCTGGGGTGGCCTCCTGCTCAGGGGCGAAGACTTCCTCCTCGGCAGTGGTTTCGTCGACTTCGACCGGGGCGACCTTGCGCCGGGGGGTGGTCACTCTCCCGGAAAGGCGGCCGCCAGACCCGCCGGACCCACCGTCCTGGGAGGCATGGCCGCCGGAGGACAGTCTGGATTCGATCTCGGTCATCGCCGCGAAGTTGAGCAGCAGGGCGGAATGGAGGGAGAGGTTGAAATTCTTGAGGAACCTCACCACCGCGGAAAAGGTCTGGAGGTCGACCTGGGCGATGTTCTCGACCCCGTTGACCTCGATGAAGACCCCGCGCTCTTCCTCGGAATCCTTCTTGGAGATGACCGCAGGGTACGCCTTGATATACTTGCTCTTGTCGCCGGAAGGGAGTTTGACTTTGGTGTACTTCTTCTCGTGGTCTCTGTTGATGAACAGTTCGCCGTTCTTTTCGACGAAGAGATCCTCGGTTTTGTCGATAAACTTGCCGAGTTCGACGAAGGCGTCGACGACTTCCCAAAAGTGGCTGTGGGAGACATAGACTTCCTCGAACACCCGGTTCTCCTTGTCGCCGGCGCCGTAGGAAAAGACGAGGAACTCCGAGTACTTGAGATTCCCCCGCTGGAGGCTGTCGTAGTTGTCGTACTTTTTCGACGCGTACTCCTTCGTGAACCACGGGGAGAACCGCTTCTTGTCCTGCTGCCCGGCCGACCCGAGCACCAAGACGTTCTTGAGACAAAGCGACGACGAAAGGATGAATATTTTCCTTTCGACGTTTTCCAAGCTCCGAAACAACATTCTTTCTCTCCTTTTCGATTTGGGTTTGGCGTCAATTAAATTATATACCGCCGACCTTCAGAATGGCTTACAGAGGTTGAGCTTGAAGATTTTCCTGGCCTTCGAGTCGAGAATCTTAGCTCTAGACTGTCTCTGCCTCTTGCACGAGGCGAACCCCACGTCGGTGAAGTCGACGTAGACCGACTTCTTGCCGGCCACGTTCCTGAGCCTTCCGATGGACTGCTCGATCACCACCGGGCTGGAGAGTGGCACGGTATTGACGATGACCTCCATGTCCATCTGGTTGATCCCCCTCTGGAAGCTCTTCTCGGTGGTGGCGGGAACGTTGCACACCTACAGGTTCAGCTCCTTCTCCTTTT
>Ga0101944_10002020_pt1 | contig 35947 bp, 24 predicted proteins | sample DewCreD2012metaG_FD_75245 | JGI IMG/M metagenome (GOLD analysis project Ga0101944, IMG submission 75245) | Hot spring sediment bacterial and archeal communities from British Columbia, Canada, to study Microbial Dark Matter (Phase II) - Dewar... ... | reverse complement strand
ATCAATTCCACGTCGTTTTCACCGAGGATCACGTCGACCTCGGCCAGGGGCTCCTGGGCGAAATAGGCCCGCCAGTCCGCGGCGACGGCCTCCAGCCCGCCCGATTTCCATGCCTCAATGCGGCCGTGGTAGTACTCCGCGGCCAACGACCGCCAGTATTCCACGAGGGCCTGCTTGCCGTGGCGGTCGTGCAGGTGCCGGAAGATGGCGTTCGCGGCGAAATAGAAATCAGGCGCCGACACGCGCGTCGTGCTCCTGGAACGCCCGGGCGATTCGGCCAAAATACTCCGTCAAGGCGAGCACGTCGGCACCCACGTTGATCATTTGGACGCCCGCCGCGATCTTCTGCGGCATGCTCTCCAGCGTGGCCACGGCGCCGGCGAACTTGCCGTGACGGCGCGCGGCCTCGACCACGCGCCGCTCGGCCTCGACCACCCGCGGGTCGTCCAGGCGGCCCACGCATCCGATCGCGTGGCTGAAATCGCCGGGGCCAAACAGCAGGATGTCGATTCCCGGAACCTGGGCGATCTCGTCCAATTCCGCCAAGGGTTCCGGGTCTTCGATCTGCGCGACGACGAAGCGTTCCTCGTTCGCTTGGCGCACGTATTCGGCGGCCGGGATGGTGCAGTAGGCGCCGTCGGCGTTGCCGCCATCCATGGGACGGCGCCCGATCGGATGGAACCGCGTTTGCCAGACGATCTTTCGGGCGTCTTCGGCGCTCATCACGTGGGGGACCATGATTCCCGTGGCGTCCATCTCCAGAGGATAGACCAGGTCGCTGTAGCTGCCGCGGGACACGCGGACCACGGTGTCGACGTCATGCACCTTGGCCGCCCGGATTTGGTTTTCGATCTCCCGGAGGTCGTTCGGAATGTGCTCCAGGTCGAGCCAGAGGCAGTCCACGCCGCTGGCAGCCGCGATGTCGGCCACCCGCGGATCCCCCAAGTTGAGTTTCACGCAACCGGCGATCTTGCCCGCGCGCAACTTCTCCAGCACCCGACTGCGACGCATCCGCGCCATGCAATTTTCTCCGAAATCAAGGTAAGGCGTCCCCCGCGGCCGATTGCCACCCGAGAACGCCGATGCCATAATGCACCAGCCGAGTCTCCTGCCCTCATCGAGGGAGCGAGGCAAGAAAAAAAACCGGAAGCGCCCCTGGCCCGCGCCGCCGAGTTCGTGCGCCGCGGTTCCCAAGAACGAGCTTGCTTCGCCTTCGCTGAGGTTCCACAAAAGGCAACCGTTGCCAGGTCGGGGGCAGTCCCATGCTCGCGGATTGCGCCGCGACGATCGGGAGACTCCCCGAGATCGGCTGCCATAAGAATAGACACCAGGTCGGGATTGATTGTCAAGGAGTTTCCCGTGCGCTATCGCGTGCTGGTCATTGGCGTCGGATCCATTGGCGAGCGCCACCTGCGGTGTTTTCAGGCGACAGGCCGGGCGGACCTGGCCCTGGTCGAAATCCGCGAGTCGGTGCGCCGCGCCGTTGCCGATCGCTACGGCGTCCAACACGCCTTTGCCGATTTGGACGCCGCGCTGACGCAACGGCCCGACGTCGCGGTGATCGCCACGCCGGCGCCGTTGCACGTCGCCGTGGCGACGCGTTTGGTGGAGGCTGGGGTCCATGTGCTCATCGAGAAGCCGCTGAGCGTCAGCCCGGAGGGGATTGGCGCCTTGCGGGATGCGGTGCGCCGGCGCGGGGTCACGGCGGCCGTGGCGTATGTCTATCGCTGCCATCCGCTGTTGACCGCGATGCGCCAGGCCGTGCGCGGCGGACGCATCGGGCGGCCGGTGGAACTGGTCGCCGTCGCCGGACAGCATTTTCCCACCTATCGGCCGGACTACCGCCAGATCTACTACGCGGACCGGGCGACCGGGGGCGGGGCGATCCAGGACGCCCTGACCCACCTGGTCAATGCCGGCGAGTGGCTGGTGGGCGGGATCGACCGCCTGGTGGCCGACGCCGCCCGTCAGGTCCTCGACGGCGTGAACGTGGAAGACACCGTCCACCTGTTGGCTCGCCACGGCCAGGTGATGGCCAGCTACAGCCTGAATCAACACCAGGCGCCCAACGAGGTGACGATCACCGTGATCGGCACGTCGGGCACGCTGCGCTGCGAGCTTCACCACCATCGCTGGCGCTGGATCGAGCGCCCCGACGAGCCCTGGCACGACGAGCTGATTGCCCCCTTGGATCGCGACACCCTGTTCATCGCCCAGGCCCATGCCTTCCTCGACGCCGTGGAGGGCCGGACCTGCGTGCCCTGCTCCCTGGACGAAGGCATCCAGACCCTGCAAGTCAATCTGGCCGCGCTGGCTAGCGTCCAGTGCGGAACCTGGAAAACCGTCGAGGGATTCGCCCCGACGGCGTAGTCGCCGGAGTTCGGAGCCGGCCTGCGGTTCTCACGGGGCGTCTTTGCGTTCAGGCCATGGCTCCAACGGCCGATCGCGGGAGTTGCCGAACGTCGCCGGAGAGGCCACAATGGCCTGGGACGTCGTGGGCGCGTCGCCCCAAGTCCGTGTCGCCGGGGATTGTCTCCCGTGAGTTGTTCTGAACGCCGATTGACGGAACTGTTAGGCCGCCACGGCCGCGAGATCATGGCCGCCGTGGACGCGGCGCAGAGCTTTCTGCGCGGGCGCGACGTGGGCGAACTGCTGGAAGCCGTAGGGCAGATCGTCGACGAGGTTCCCCGGGCGACGCATTTGGACAAACGTTTTTTCCAGGCGTCGTACGGGGGCGGCGTCGGCCAGGCGCCCGACGATTTGCTGACCGGCCGCGGCGTGTTCTACGTCAGCGAGCAGGGAAAGCTGTATCTGGACTGCACGGCCGGGCATTATCAGATGACCTGGGGATACAACCACCCGGGCCTCAACGCCTTGATCCGCGAGGCGATCGACGCGGGGATCGTCTGGGACGATCACAGCAACATTCCCGGCGCGACGGTCAAGCGGCTATCCGAGCGTCTGGTGGAAGCGGCCAACGACGTCCCGTCCGCCAGCCCCGGGCTTCTGGAGGATTCCAAGGCCCTGAACACGGTGCTCCTGGGCGTTTGCACGGGTTCGGTCGCGGTGAACGCGGCCTTGAAGCTCGCCTTGGCGCATCACGAGTCGGTGCGGCCGAGCGCGGAACCGGTGTTGATCGCGCTGTCCGGAAACTATCACGGCACCGACTTTCTCGCCCAGCGGCTGCGCGGAATGTGGCGGGAGTTGTTCCACAACGTCCAGGTGGTCGAGGTCGAGCCGAACGATCTCACCGGGCTGCGCAAGGCGTTCGCCACGCATCGCGGCCGGGTCGCGGCGATGTTCTGCGAACTGGTGTTGATGAACCGCGAGGCGATCCTCCTGGACGAGGATTTCGTGGGCGAGGCCCGCACCCGATGCGACGAGGCCGACGCCTGCCTGGTCGTCGACGAGATCCAGAGCGGGTTTTGGTATCCCCGCTTTTTTCTTTACCACCAGTACGGCGTCTTGCCCGACATCCTCGTCGTCGGCAAAGGCATGACGGCGGGGTTGCATCCGTTGTCGGGCGTCGTGTACCGCCGCGAGTACGACCGGCTGGCGCAATACGACGTGATCAGCACCAACGGCAACGCCCCGCTGGCGGCGGTCGCCGGACTCGGGTGCATGGATCTGATCGCGAGGGAAAGCGAACGCATCGCCGCGGTGAGCCGGCGCTTTTTCGACCGGCTTCAGGAACTGCCCCGGGCCGCGCCCTCGCGCATCGCGGCGATTCACGGGCACGGGCTCCTGGCCGGCGTGAAGTTCCGCCGGGTCGAAGACGCGCTGGAGGCGCATCGCCGCCTGCTGGGCCGCGGGCTTTGGACGAGGGTCCACGCGTATCACGAAGGCCACAGCACGATCCTCACGAAACTGGCCTTGGCGGCCGATGTTCGCGTGGCCGATTTCGTCGTCGACGCGCTCCACCAGATCGTGCGGGAGATGGACGCCGGGAGATGAATCATGGAGAAGCAGCTTGGGGTGGGAGTGATCGGGCTGGGGATGGGGCGGGATCTGTTCTACTTGAACCAGGATCCCGGCACGCGCTTGGAAGTCCGAGGCCTTTGCGGCCGCTCGCCCGACAAAACCGAACGCCTGGCCCGAAAGCACGGCATCCCGTTCTGGACCACCGACTACCGGGAATTGGTCGCCCGCGACGATCTGCACGTCGTGGCCGTGTTTTCGCCCGACCATCTCCATGGCGAGCATTGCCTGGCGGCCTTGCGCGCCGGCAAGCACGTGGTCGTGACCAAGCCCATGGTCACCCGGCTCAGCGAGGCCGTCGAGATCACGCGTGAGGCCGAGGCCCGAGGACTCAAACTCCTCGTCGGCGAGACCTGCCGGTGGTACGCGTCGTTTCTGGCCCTGCGGCGTCTTTACGACGACGGCGACCTGGGGCAGATCCTCCTCGCCGAGGCCCACTACGTCCACGAAATCAAGGACTATTTCGGCCTGACGCCTTGGCGCTTGGAGGCGCCGCAGGATTTCATGTACGGCGGCGTTTGCCATCCGCTGGATTCGCTCGTCTGGTTCCTGGGCGAGGTGGAAGAGGTCCACGCCTACGCGAACCGCGGCGGGCTGTCGGCTTATCCGGTCGAGGAGAACTTCTTGTTGAACCTCAAGTTTCGCAACGGCGTGCCGGCAAGGGTGATCGGGGCCTACGGCGTGGTTCAGCCCCCCTGGCCGATGATGGGCATTACGCTCTACGGCTCCAAGGCCACGGCCACCGCCACATTCGAGGACTTCAAGCCGTGCGAACTCCGCGTCGTCTTCGACAAGCTCAACACGAACGAACCGGCGGTGATCCCCTATGCGGCCGACATGGAGGGCGCCTACGGGCAAGGGCAGGCCGTGCGCCGGTACATGGCCCACTTCGAGGACTGCATCGTCCATGACAAGCGGCCGTGCGAAGACGGCCGCGAGGGCATCAAGACGATCGCCGCGCTGGACGCCGCGTGGCGCTCGGTGAGAACGGGGCTGCCGCAGCAAGTGGTCGTGCCCTGGTGACCTCCAGCCTCGGATAGACGGCCTGGCGTTTCTCCCGGCGGTCCCCAAGTTGCGTTGCCGGTCTCGCCACGGGCAGAGTCCACCCGAATCCGGCGAGTTTTTCGCGCCCGCGGGCGGCGTCGGGAGAGGGATCTTTCGATCGAGATTTCAGCCGAGCGTGTGGGGCGTGGGCCGTTCCCGGCGCAGGTTCTCTTGATGACCCGCCGCGTCGTCGCGGCGCGGCCCCGGGGTTTTCCCGCCGCGGGCGGACGCTATAATACCCCGCGTGTGGTGCGCCACCGGTTGCTGCAACACGGTCGAGGAAACCGAAATGAGCGTAATGATGGCATTGGCATGGGCGATGGCGGGGGTTGGGCAGGTCGAGGGGGCGGGACGCGTGCCGCGGCTTGCTTTCGAGAAGTACGAGCTTCCCAACGGCCTGGACGTGATTCTCCACGAGGACCATTCCACGCCGATCGTCGGGGTGAACCTGTGGTATCACGTGGGCTCGAAGAACGAGCGGCCGGGCCGGACCGGTTTTGCCCATCTGTTCGAGCACATGATGTTCCAAGGCTCGAAACATTACGACAACGACTACTTCGGTCCGCTCCAGAAAGCCGGAGCGCGGCTCAACGGCTCGACCAATCCCGATCGCACGAATTACTGGCAGACGGTGCCGTCGAACTATCTCGAATTGGCGCTGTGGATGGAGTCCGACCGGATGGGCTTTCTCCTGCCGGCGATGAGCCAGACGAAACTCGACAATCAGCGCGACGTGGTCAAGAACGAGCGGCGGCAGAGCTACGAGAACCGGCCCTACGGGTTGGCCTACGAGGTGATTCTCGCCGCGATGTTTCCGCCCGAACATCCGTACAGTTGGCCCACGATCGGCTCGATGGCCGACATCTCAGCGGCGTCGCGCGAGGACGTGGCCGATTTCTTCCGTCGCTATTATCATCCGGCCAACGCCAGCCTGTGCATCGCCGGGGATTTCGATCCGAAGGAGGCCAAGCGCCTGGTCGAGAAGTATTTCGGCCCGATTCCCGCCGGTCCGCGGGTCGAAAAATTGAAGCCCGCGGCGGTTCGCCTGGGAGAATCGGTTCGGGTGAAGATGACCGACCGCGTGGGGTTGGCGCGGATCTACTTGAACTGGCCGTCCGTGCCGATGTTTGCCCCGGACGACGCGGAACTGGACATTCTGGCGGACGTGCTGGCGGGCGGGAAGACCTCGCGCCTGTACCGCGCCTTGGTGCGCGAAAAGCAAATCGCCCAGGACGTCCAGGCCTCGCAGAATTCGGGCGAGATCGCCGGCAGCGTGAACGTCACCGCCACGGCCCGGCCGGGCCGCGCCCTCCCGGAATTGGAAACAGCGATTCTTGCCGAGATCGAGCGTTTGCAGGCCGAGCCGCCCTCGGCCGAAGAGGTCGCCCGCGCCGTGGCCCATTTCGAATCCCAAATGGTCCGGGCGTTGGAGTCGATCAGCGATTTCGGCGGCCGGGCGGATCGGCTCAACATGTACAATGTTTACACGGGTGATCCCGGCTTCCTGGAGAAGGACTTTGCCCGATACCTGAAGGTCCAGCCGGCCGACGTGCAGCGGGTGGCGCGGAAGTATCTGGCGGGTCCTAAGGTGGTGCTGGAGGTCACGCCGGGCAAGGAAACCACGATCACGCCTGATCCGCGTTTGCCGGCCGAGAAGGCTCGCGAGGCCCTGGCCAAGACGCGCCAAGAGCCGCCCCTGCCCGAGCCGCCGGCCATTGCCGAGGACGAGGATCGCCAACGACTTCCCGGCCCGGCCCCCACGCCGAAATTCCAATTGCCGCCGATCCATCGCCGCAAGCTTTCCAACGGGATGCAGGTGCTGGTGGTCGAGAACCATGAGCTTCCCAGCGTGACGATCCACGCGGTGTTCCCGGCCGGCCGCTCCAGCGACCCGCCCGACAAAATCGGCCTGATGAGCCTGCTCGCCGCGGTGTGGGACGAGGGCACCAAGACGCGGACCTCGGACCAGATCGCCGACGAGCTGGCCGACATCGGGGCGAGCCTGCACGTGTCGGCCGACTGGGACGCCTCGGCCGCCCGGCTGTTCACGCTCAAGCATCCCCTGGGCAAGGCCCTGGACGTGTTTGCCGACGTGCTTCAGAACCCGTCGTTTCCCGAAGCCGAACTGGAACGCCAGCGCAACATCGCCCTGGGCCGGCTGGACCAGGTTCGCAACGAGCCGATGGCCTTGGCGAGCATGGCGGTCGCGGCGACGCTCTACGGTTTCGATCACCCGTATGGGAAACCGGCATTCGGCACGGCGAAGTCGCTCAAGGCGGTTACGCGAGACGACCTCGAGGCGTTTTACCGCGACCGCATCCGTCCCGATCAGGGGGCCCTCATCGCCGTGGGCGACGTAACGCCGGACGAGATCGCCGCCGCGTTGGAAAAATCCCTCGGGGCGTGGAAGGCCCCGGGCAAGCCGAGCGCGCCGAGCTTTCCCTCGCTGCCGCCGAAGCGGCCGTCGCGGATCATCCTGGTGGACAAGCCGGGCGCGGCCCAATCGGTGATCGCCGTCAGCCTGGTGGGAGCCAGCCGCAATTCGCCGGATTACTTCGCCCTGGTCACCATGAACAGCATTTTCGGCGGACAGTTCTCCAGCCGGCTGAACATGAACCTCCGCGAGAACAAGGGCTACACGTACGGGGCGCGGACTTCGTTCGATTGGCGGGTCCATCAGCCGGGACCTTTTGTCGCCATGGCCTCGGTGCAAACCGCCGTGACTGCTCCCGCGCTGGTCGAGTTCCTCAAGGAGTTCGAGGGCATGGTCGGCGGCCGGCCCGTGGACAAGGACGAATTGGAGTTCAACAAGAACTACTTGACGCGCGGCTACCCGGCCCAATTCGAAACGCCCGGCAACGTGGCCTCGCAACTCGAGACCCTGGTGGAGTTCCAGCTTCCCGACGATTATTTCAACACGGTCGTGCCCAACATCTCCGCCGTGACCGAGGCTGACGTGCTCCGCGTGGCCCAGAAGTATCTGGACACCAAGCACCTGGCGGCCATCGTGGTCGGCGACCGCGAGAAGATCGAATCCAGCCTGCGGGAGCTGCCCATCGGCAAGGACCTCACGGTGGTCCACTTCGACGAGGACTTCCGCCTGACGCCCTGAGCCGCGCAAGGCGCCAGCGGCGCGCGAGGGGCCTCGGCTGGATGGGGACTGGCCGATGAGCCGCGCTTGCCGGAATCGCCGGCATGCCGTGTCGGGTCAGGCCCCCCGCGATCGGGACGGCGTGCCGAGGGCGCCCGACGCGCGAGCCGCCAAACCCCGACAGGCAGCCCCCGACCTCTCACGGCCGTCAACGGCTAGTCGTTCCGCCAAACCATGCTGCGCGGCGACCAAGATGGATGACGGGGTCTGTCCGGCGGCGACGCGAAGCGGCCCGAGGCCCAACCACGCCAGTTGGGTGATTGCCCCGCGGGGACGCGCGCCGGACACTTTATTGCACGGAGCGTGCGTCCTGGGGTGTATCCGTGCGTATCGGCCCTCGACGCGAGGGGCGAGGCGTTGGGCAGCGGAGTTGGGAACCGAGCGATGGGCGGCAAAGCGGTCCGGATTGGCGGCATCATCCAAACGTACCAGAAGTACGACCCCAAGAATTTCCCCAGTCCCACGCAGCCGCCGCCCGATTTGGTCTCGGGAGCCTTCCAGCACATGCTTGCCTACGGCAGTCTCCGCGAGTTGACCGACGAAGAGCTGGCCAAGGCCGTCAAGCTCGATCCGAGCCAGATCGCCGGATTGGGGCCAAGTCTGGATTATTTGATCGAGAAGCTCCGCGAACGGAAGCGGAAGATCCTCCAGACGTACGAGACGAACCGCGTGCGCGCCGAAGCGGCCGGGCGCTACCGGCAGTGGGGCCTCCGCATGAAGCCCCCGGCCAATCTGGAGAAGCGCTTTCAGCGGGCGTTTGCCGAGGAACAACTCTACGATCTGGAACGCCTGTGGTACGCCACGGGAGACGAACGCAGCGCCTTTGCCCGCGAACTGATCCAACTGGTCCACCGGCTGGGCGACAAGTATCAGATCGACGAGCTGGCCTCGAGATACGAGTTCACGGGCCGCACCGAGTTGTCGATCCCCAGGGCTTTGGAAATCAAAGAGGAATTGGAAACCATTGACCGGCTGCTGAAGCAGCTCGAAGAGGCCCGCAAGACCGCCCGCGTCGGTCTGATCGATCTGGACGAACTCAAGGAGTTCGTCGAGCAGGCCGACATCGATCAGCTCAAGAGCCTCGCCCGGCAGGTGGAGGACTATGTTCGGCAGATGGCCGAGCAGCAGGGCCTGGAGCGGACCGCGGGGGGCTACCAGCTCACGCCCAAGGCCTACCGCATTTTCCAGGGCCGCCTGCTGGACCGAATCTTCAGCAACCTGGAAGCTGCCCGCACCGGCCGCCACCACGGCCCTGTCATCGGCGAGGGGGCCGTCGAACTTCAGCAAACCAAGCCCTACGAGTTTGGCGACTCGATCGCCAACCTCGACATTCCCGGTTCGATGATCAACGCCCTGGTCCGCTCCGGGCCGGGGCTTCCGGTGCGGCTCCGCCCGGACGACCTCGAGGTCCACCGCACGCGGAACTCGCCGAAGTGCGCCAGCGTGGTGCTGATGGACATGAGCGGGTCGATGCGGTACGACGGGCTGTACATGGACGTGAAGCGCATGGCGTTGGCGCTGGACGGCCTGATCCGCCGCGAGTATCCCGGCGACTATCTCCAGTTCATCGAAATGGCGTCGTTCGCCAAACCCCGCCACCCCGGCGAGATCGCCGCCCTGATGCCCAAGCCGGTGACCATCTACGAGCCGCTGGTTCGGCTCTACGTAGACATGAGCGACCCGCGGATCAGTGAGTTGGACGTCCCGCCTCACTTCACGAACATTCAGCATGGGCTGGCGATGGCCCGGCGATTCTTGAGCGTTCAGGACACGCCGAACCGGCGCATCATCTTGATCACCGACGGCCTGCCCACCGCCCATTTCGAAGACAACCTGCTCTACCTCCTCTATCCGCCGCACGAGCGCACGGAAGAGGCCACCTTGCGCGAAGGCCGGTTGTGTCGCCGGGAGGGGATCACGATCAACATCTTTTTGTTGCCCAGTTGGTCGCAGTCGCGCGAAGACGTGCAATTCGCCTACCGGCTCGCCGAATCCACGGCCGGCAAGGTCTTTTTCACGGCCGGCAAGAGCTTGGACCGCTACGTGGTTTGGGACTACCTCAACCGGCGTCGGGAAATCGTGGGCTGATCGCACCTCCCGGCTCGGACGCGCCGCGGAGGCGCAAGGCCGCCGCCAGCGGCCCGGGCCGGTCGGCCGCTTCCCCTTGCGGGACAAAGGACGTAGAGTGGTGAGGGGCGAAGCGGCAGCCGCAGGCCGGGGTCACGTTGTCCCGCGTTCCGCGCCGCGGTCCTGCTGGAATCCACGCTCACCGGCGAGCGCTTGCGATGAAATGGTACCTGGGCGCGATCGTTCTTCTCGCGGCCGCCCTGATCTTCGAACTCGGCCTGATGGCTTATGCCATGTACGCCCTGTTGGGCGTGATGCTATTGAGCCGGTTCCTCGCGCGGAGGTGGGCGGAGAGCCTGGACGCCGAGCGGGAATGCAACCGGTTTTCGGCCAACGTGGGGGAGACGGTGGCCGTCATCCTGCGGGTGAGGAATCGGGGCAGCCTGCCCCTCGCCTGGGTGCTGCTGGAAGACCTGCTTCCCCCGCAAGCAGTCGGCGGCCCCGCCCCGCGCCTGGAAGTGCTCGGTTCGCGCCTGCACCTGGCGATGCTGTTTCCGCGGGGACGCAAGACGCTTTTTTATCAGTTGCGGTGCCGGGGGCGGGGATATTTCCAGCTTGGCCCTTTGATGGTGGAGACCGGGGACCTGTTCGGCCTGCATCGGCGGTTTCGCGTGGCCACGGCGCCTCATTTCCTCTTGGTCTACCCGAAGATCGTCCCCTTGGAGGGCTACGACATCGCGTCGCGCCGGCCCATTGGCGAGGTCCGCCTGACCCATCGGCTGTACGAGGATCCCACGCGGATCGCCGGGGTCCGCGAATATCAGGCGGGCGATCCGCTGAACCGCATCCATTGGCGGGCCACGGCGCGAACCGGTTCGATCCACAGCAAGGTTTACGAACCCTCGACGGTGGCCGGGGCCACGCTCGTCGTCGATTTCCACCGCGACAGCTTCGAGCCCAGCCACGAGCCGTTCCGTTCCGAGTTGGCGGTGACGGCCGCCGCCTCGGTTGCCCACGCGTTGTACCACCTGGGCCAACAGGTCGGGCTGGTGAGCAATGGTCGAGACGCCGTGGATCGGATCCGCCGCGAAGGCTGGGATCCCGACCCGCAAAATCGCCTCGTCGCCCGCCAGACCGCGGCCATGCTCGACTCAAGCGACCGCCTCCAACCGCTGATGGTCGAGACGCGGCGAGGGCCGGACCAACTGCTTCGGATTCTCGAAACCCTCGCCCGGCTGGAACTGACCGACGGCTTGACCCTCGCCCAGGCCCTGGACGAAACCGTCGGCCGCATGCCGCGCGACGCCACGGTGCTGGCGATCGTGACCAAGGTCACGCTGGCCACGGCGATGGCGTTGGGCGAGCTGAGGCGGCGGGGGTTCGCCGTCGCGGCCCTGGTCAATGCCTACCACCTGCACGAATTCGAGGCGGCGTGCGGTCCGCTGCTGGCCGAGGGCGTCGAGGCCCGCCACCTGCCCGACGAGGCCGCCGTGGCCGCCGTGTGCGAAGATTGCCTGCTGCGGGGATCGGTGCACCGATGAGCAAGCGGCTCCATCCCACACTGGCCGATTACCTGGTCATCGCCGTCAGCCCGGGGCTGATCATGGCCCTGGTCGGCAGCCTGGTCTTCTTCTTGATCGACCTGTTCTATCAAGGCCAGTACCCCGAACGATTGCACTTCATTTTCGCCTTGTTCGTGATGGCTTCGGTGTTGGTGGGGCGGATCGCGATCGAGATGGGATCCAGCCACGCCATGCGGTACGCCGCCCCGCTGGCGTTGGTCACGTTCCTCGCGCTCCAGCGATTTGTGCAGTTTCCCGGCGGCGCGGCCGCCTACGCACCGGCCGTCAATGCGGGTTTGGTCGGGCTGATCTTGTGGTGTTCGCAGAAACTGACCTGGGATTGCACGTTCATCGATGAATCGCTGGAAGAGTCGGGCGAAGGGGTGCTCCGCACGATGGGCCTGGATCCGCCGGGGGCGAAACGTCCGCCTGCAACGTCCACCGCCTCGGAGGCTCAACGGATCGTCCAGGCGGCGTCCGAGCGGCCCCGCCCGCACTCGGGCGGCGTATGGGTCGTCTATTTCTCCCTGGCCGCCTTGCCTTTGTTCGGGATTGGACAGCGATTCCTGCCCCCGACAGACCTCGATCGGCGCCGCTACGCCTTCTTGCTGTTGTGCGTCTATGTGGGCAGCGCGCTGGGGCTGTTGCTGACGACCAGCTTTCTGGGGCTTCGGCGCTACTTGCGCCGCCGGCGTTTGCAGATGCCGGCTTCGATGGCCGGGGTCTGGGTGCTGACGGGCTGCCTGCTGATTGCCGCGATCCTCGGCTTCGCCGCCATCCTGCCGCGCCCCAACCCGGAATACGCCCTCGCCGAGGTCCCCTGGAAATGGTCCTCCGAACAGCGATCCGCGTCGCCCCACGCCGCGGGCAACGAAGGCACGAAGGACTCGCGCAAGGACGCCGCGACTGGCGAGGACCACGGGCTGGACCACGCGGCAAAAAACGCCCCGCGCCAACCGGCCCAGCGCCCCGACGACGCGCGGCAACAAGACGACAGCCCACGCGGAAAAGGAAAAACGGCAACCAGCGACCGAACGCCCCAGGGAGCCGAATCGGCGACGGGCCAGGGCCGCGGCGGCAAGCCGGACGGTTCCCGGGACGCCGCGGACCACGTGAAGGGACGATCCCAAGACCAAGGCAAGGGCGGTTCCTCGGCCGGGGAAAAAGGCCTGCCGGAGCCATCGCGAGGGCCCGAGTCGGCAAGCCAGAAGAGCCCCCAGGGCCAAACGTCCGAGTCGAAGGGCGAGGCCAAGGCTAAGGAGACTGACAAGAGCGCTTCGCCGCGGCCCGAACCAAAGCCAGCGACGCCCCAGCCGCCAGGCGCTTTTTCTGCGTGGAGCTTCTCGCCAGGCGGGATTCTGAAGTGGCTCTTCTACCTCGTCTTGTTCTTCTTCGTGGCGTATGCGGCCTGGCGTTCTCGGGCCGTGCTGCTCCAGAGCGTGGGGGAGTTTTGGGAGGCCTTGCGGGCGTTTTGGGCAAGGCTTTTCGGTCCGGACGGCGGCGCCCGTCAAGCCGCCGCGGACGCAAGCCCCAGCGAAGCCACGGCGGCCGCGCGGCCGTTCGCCTCCTATCCCGACCCTTTCGCCGCGGGCTGGGCCGAGCGGTGGTCCGCCGACGAACTGATCCGCTACAGTTTTTCCGCCCTGGAAGCTTGGGCCCGCGAGCGCGGCTGCCCCCGCGCTCCCGAGCAAACCCCCCGCGAGTTCGCCGATCGGATTGGCGACCGCTCCCCGCGTCTGAAAGGTCACTGCCTGACGATGGCCGAATTGTACTGCCGGGTGGCCTACGCGGGCGGGACGTTGCCGGCGGGCAGCATGGCCTCGCTACGCGAGTTCTGGCAGCAGCTTACTTCGGCTTGACTTGCGGGGGAGGAGATGTCTTCGCGGCTGGCGGCCGCGACGCGTCGTCGGCGCGCGGGTTGGAGCCCTTCCGGACGCCCTGCTTCTCCTTGGCCGGCCGAAGGGGCGGCAACTGGCGGAGTTTCCAACCCAGATACATTTTCCACAAGGTTCGCTGCATCTCTTCGGGGGAAAGGGTGGTCAGCAATTCGCGTTGCTGGGCGGTGAGTTCGCGTTCGAAGAAATCCGCCATCTCCTTTTCGGTCACCGAATGGATCGGCACGCCGGCCTGCCGCGCCGAATGCTGCCGAAGCATGAACGCCGTGAACAAGCCCGAAACCATGCGCCACTGCTCGGCGGGCGGACGCGTTTCGAGTTTTTCGCGGGTCGCCGGGGAGAGTTTCGATCGCAGTTCCGCCAGGTCGCGATCGCTGAACGAAGGCGGCTTGCCCCGATTGTCCAATTGCCACCAGAGCCAAATCCAACCGATCAGCTCCTGGCGGCGGACCGGGTCCGTCACGCGCTTCAGTTCCTGCCGGACCCGCTCCTGGTCCTTCTGCGGAAGCCGGGCGAGCACCTGGTCCGTGTTCCGTCTCGTGTATTCGTCCATCCAGACGAACAGTCCCTCCATGTCGGCCGGATCGAGGCGCCGGGCAGCCTTTTTGGAGGCGCCGGGAGCGTTGCCCTCCCCGGACTCGCGCCGCGCCAATTCGCCCCAGGCCTCGCCGCGGCCCGGCCGGCGCGACTGTTCTTCCAAAAGCGCTTGCACCCGCTTGACCCGCTGCTCCGGAGGCAGTTCCCGCAACTGCGCCCGCTGGTACGCAGGCAACGTCTTCAGCCAGTCGTAGTAGCGCTGCATGACGAGGCGAAGCTCCGCGCTCCGCGGGTCCTTCTCGAGATCACGGCTCAGACGCCGCAGCCGGTCCTGTTCCTCGGGCGGCAGTTTGAGGAACTTTTCCTGGTGATCGAGCAACTCCTGCTTCTCGGCGGGGGTGAGCTTCTCGATCCGCTCGCGTCGCTCGGCCAAGACGTCTTCCGGGACCGACGCGACGGCGACCGTCGGACTCCCCCACGCCGCCAGGCCCATGGCCAGGCAAACCAGGCCGCATCGCCACCCCCGGCGCGCGATGCCGCCTCCCTGCGCACGGTGAAGCCGCGGCGACCGTCTCCCCGCCGCAGCCATCTCGAATCCAAGGGTCTGTGGGGTTGGGTTCGGCATGATTTCGGTTCGCGAATCGACGTGGACGCCGGATGCGGCAAGCGGCCGGTCATGCGTCGTCGTCGGGGCCCTTGACGAACAGCTTGTGCTCGTGGAGCAGGTTCAAGAATTGCAGGTCTTGGTCTTCCCGATTGAATACGTGTTGAAGCTCGTCGAAATCCTCCAGCACGGGCAGATCCTCGAGCAACTGGCGATTGGGGTTCGGCCAGAACAGGGCGACCGCCAAGAATCCCGCCGCGCCGCACGCGGCCAGCAGGCCGACGGCGGCCAGCCACTGTCGGCGGCGCCGCCGCGGGATTTCCGCCTCTTGCCGGGCCAGCTCCTCGGCGGCCTTCACCGACACCATTTCCAGCGTGGTCCGCGTAAACGACTCGTCGACCGAATCGCCGGCGGCCTTGTCGAGCATCGTCCAGGCCCGCTCCAGCGCGGACAAGGTTTGCCGCGCCTTCGGGTCAGAGGCCAGGAGTTCCTCGACCTCGCGGACTTCCTCGTCGTCGAGTTCGCCGTCCAGATACGCCACGAGGCGCTCTTCCAGCGGACTTGGCTCAACGCAGTCGATCTCAACCGGATCGGAAGTCATCGATGCTACCAACGCCGTTGAAGGATCCAAACCACCACCATCGCGCTGGACGGGGCGCCCAAGCCTTGCCCCGGTTCAGGACTCCGGCTGGAGGGATGATTCCTCCGGATTAGCCTCCGGGTTGGCGTCCGCCCGATTCTCGACCGCCCGGTCGAGGCAGGGCCGCTCGCCGCTCTCAAAGTAAGGTTCCAGCACCGCGCGGAGGTTCACCCGCGCGCGCGACAACAACGACTTGATCGCCTGGGGCGACAAGGCCATGGTCTCGGCAATGTCCGCGTAGCTCATGCCCTCGAACTTGCTTAACAGCACGGCCAGCCGCTGACGTTCGTTCAGCGAACTCAAGGCGAGCCGGACCACGTCGCGGATCTCGGCCTTGTCGAGTTGCCGGGCGGGGATCTGTCCCGTAGAGGCCAGCAGCATCCGCTCCATCGGCGGCGAGCCCGACGAACCGCTCGGACCCGGCCGCAGACTCACCTCGTGGCGACGGAACCGCGACCGGTTCGCGTTGGACGCCACGTTGTTGGCGATCGTGAACAACCACGTCGAGAACTTCGCGTCCGGCCGGTAGCTCTTTCTGGACCGATAGACCCGCAAAAAAACCTCCTGCGCCAAGTCCTCGGCCTGATCGCGGTCGCCGACCATGTGTTCCAAAAGGTTGACCAGCCGCGTTTGGTACCGGACGACCAACTCCTCGAACGCCTCGGCGTCGTCCTCGCGCACCGCGAGCATCAAGCGCACGTCGGGATCGCGCAGGGCACGGGAGCGGGCGGAAGACTGGCTGGCAAACAAGATAGAACCCGAAGTCGAGGTATTTCCGAGCCGTTGCGGAAATCACGGGGGACTGTCCGTCCTATCCAGTTTAGGCTGGCACTCGGCCCGCGGCCAGTCATCCGCCTTGCGCCGCCCTATCCGAGAAATTAAACCCCGAAGGCCCCCGCGGGTTTCTCCGCATTTCGGCAAAACAGCGCGGAACGCCCCGCAGGAGCCCCCGAGGCCCCGCTACGGCTCGATCAAGTAGGCCGTCCCTTCCAGATTGACCAGCACCGGCTCATCGAAGACCAGGTACTGGGCCAAGGCGCGGCCTTGGCGCCGGGCAAGCTCGAAGTACTTGTCGCTGAACTGTTTCACGCGAACGGGGTTCTTCTCTTGCTCCTTGGAAACCGTGGAGTCGATCCACTGGTTGTTCCGCCGGTAGAACGCGCGGTTGCCGATCTGGCGAACGTTTTCGGCGGCTTGGGCGATTTCCTTATCCGCGCCGGCGATCTCGGCGGGCAGGGCGCTGGACGTTCCAGGCATGGCGCCCCCAAAACCGCCCAGCCCTCGGCCGCCGCCTCTTCCGCTCGGGGCTTGAATGCCGCCAGGCGCTGCCGGCCCCATCGCGGCCCCCATCATGCCGCCGGCGTCCCTGGCGAACCGGTCGGCCTCGGCCAGCGACAGTCGGGAGTCGGCCGACCGGGCCTGCTGGAGCGAATTCTTCAAGCTCCGTTGGGCAAAGCCGATCTGGCCTGACGATTCCCGGAGCGCCGCCACGCGGCGGTCGGCGCGGCCGACGTTGCCCGCCAGATCGCGGATGTTCGCGCCCTCGTCGGCCAGGAACGAAGTGTACGGCGTGATGATCCCGTGCCGCGTGGCCAACTCGACCAGCTCGCGGACCAATTCCTCGGTCTTGCCCGTCAAGTCGATCTCCTCGAGGATCTCGCCCACCCGGCGAACCGCCCAGAGCTTTTCCACAAAGGCGCTGGTTTCATCCGTGCTCCGATCGACGAGCCTGGCCGGGAAGTCGAAGCGCTGGACCTTGCCGTCGACCGAGCCGGCGACCACCACCTTGGCGTTGCCCGCCGCGCGGTATCGCCCGACCATCACGAGCTGTTCGCCAGCGAACAGGTCCAGCGAGCCCTTGGGATAAACGCGGTTGATCACGCTGGGGGAATCGCCGCCGGGCGAGTCGACCGCAACCTCGATCTTCACGTCGGTCATCACCGGGGCCTCAATGCGCCGATAGAGCCGGCCGACCCGGTCCTCGATGTCTTCGTTCGGGCGCACGTACTCGCTTTGGCCGTGCGCGTCGCGCGTGAGGCGGTCCAGCAAGCGGCTGTTCACGTCGTATCCCACGCCGAAGGTGAAGATGCGGGCCCGCACGCGATTCGCCTGCCGGGCGTTCTCCGCGATTTTCGCCTCGTTGGTCACGCCCGTCGTGGGAAGCCCGTCGGTCAGGAAGACCACGTAATTGGGGCGGCTGGAATCCTGCAATTGCCCCAGCGCCGCGCGCAACGCCCCGTCGATGTTCGTGTTGCCCCCGGCGTAGATCCCCTCGGCGAACGCCAGCGCGGCCTTGCGCGTCGCCTCGTCGAACCGCTGGAGTTCCGGCCGGAAGGACTCCACTTCGCTGTCGTAGGCGATGATGTTGAACAGGTCGCCCGGCCGGAGGTTTTCGATCACGAATTTCAGCGCCCCCTTGGCCTGCTCGATCTTCTTGCCGCTCATGCTGCCCGAACGATCCACCACGAAGACCACGGTCTTCTTGGCGGGCTCGCGACCGGCGGACTTGATTTCCGGGCTGGCCAAGAGCAGGAAATACCCGTCCTTGTCCGCGTCGCGCTCCGGCCGGTAGCTCAACACCCGCGCGCTGACCACCCCCTTGCCCACGTCGTAAAGCAAACGGAAGTCGGCGCTGGGCACCTCGTGCCTGGCCGTGTACGTGACCGTGGCGTGGCGTTCGTCGGGGCGGCGGACCTCGACCGGGTGCGTGGGGCTGTAGACGTTCTTGATGTCCGAACCGCTCTCCACCGTCGCCCGGATGAGGATGTTCTCCACCGGATCGGCCGTGTATTTGGCCGTGCTCAACGGGAAGAGGAAATCGGTGAGTCCCTCCACCTTGCGGCACAACTGCGAATAGCGGAGCGAGACCGTCCGCTTCTGGCCCGGGGGGATAGGAAAAACGTTGGTGCGAAACAGGCCCGTGCCGATCCACTCCAGCAACGCAGGGTCGCGGTTCTTGCGCACGATGCTCTCGTAGAGCTGCCGGGCCTCGTCGGCCTTCAACAGCCTGGCGGGAAACTCCTTGCCATCGACCAGCAAGGTCATTTGATCGACCGCCCCATCGTAGGGGAGCGGAAAGATGAAGGCCGCCTCCAACGGGCGGCTCCCGGTGTTCACGAACGTCTGCGACACGCGAACCTGGGCCACCTGGTCGGTGATTCGAGCCTGAACGTCCAATTCCTGGATCTTGTACGAGACAGGAGGGGGCTCAGGACGGGGGATTGGCGGCCGGGGCGGAGGATAGGGCGGATGCGGTGGATGCGGAGGATGTGGTGGCCAGATAATGATCGGCGGTCGCGGCAACCGGACCACCTGATCCGGATCCACCACGACGAGCAATCCCTGGCCCCAAGCCCATGTCGGCCCAAAAACCGCCAACACCCCCAACACCGCCACCGCCCCGATGCCGACCCGCAAGTGCCTCCCCATGATCGAGCCTCCTTCTGGTTCGTGCAAAGCCAGTGCCCGATATCATTGACGTTCCAGGTTGTCAAGAAGTTTCGCCGGCGGGATGGATTGGACGTTCCAACGAACGGGCCTGGCCGTCGGACCGGGACGAAAGCCAAGCGACGTGGGGAGTCTTCTCCACGCCAGACCATAGGGGGTGCGGCATGGCGGATTCGGCAGCGGATGCAGGGGCGTCCGGGCAGAGGATGGAGCTTCCCGGCCGAATGGGTGAAATCGACAGGGGTCCGGGTGGAACCGCCAGGCGTCTTGGCTTCGGGTCGAAGCCTGTCCGCAGACTCCGTCGCCCTTGCAGCGAGGGACCGCGCTACACCAAGCGCCAGTCTTGCACACCTTGTTCGAGCACACCTTGTTCGACCAGATTACCCCCCAAGGCTGCCTTGTGGTACACTCTCCGCATGAGGCCTGAAAGTCTGCGACTGTTGATCCAGGCGGGCAATCCGATCATCGCCATGGAAACGCCGGATGAACCCCGCGCCGCCAGCCTGGCGCGGGCGACGGCCGAGCGTTTGGCCCTGCCGCTGTTGGAATGGACGCTCACCGCCGGGCTGCGGGAAGCGCGGCCGCAGCCTGGGAGGACCCTCGTCGAGGCAGGCAAGGCAGCGGCCGCCTTGGCCTACGTCAAGGATTCGCCCTATGCGGCGATCTACCTCTTCAAGGACTTGGGCGCGATGTGCAAGGATCCGCTCGTCGTTCGCTGGATCCGCGACCTGTACTTCACGCCCAGCAGCCGCCCGTGGACATTGATTCTGGTCGACGCGGCGCCGCTGCCTCCGGAAATCCGGCGCCTGACCGTTCCTTTCGACGTGGGCTGGCCCTCCGAGGACGAGTTGGCCGAGTTGGTTCGCAGGACGTTCCAGGAGGCCAAAAACCGGAGCCTGGTCGACGTGCGGGCGAACCTGAGCAAACGGGAAATGGAGCAACTCGTCCAGACGCTCCGCGGGCTGACGGCCGACGAAGCCGAGCGGATCGTGGCCGGGGCCATCCACGACGATTATGTGCTGGACGGTTGCGACCTTTCCCGCGTTGTCGACGCCAAGCGCAACCGCCTGGGAACGCTGGGCTGCCTGGAATCGATCGTCGCCGACGTTGGGCCAGAGGAGATTGGCGGCCTGGCGAACCTCAAACAGTGGCTCGCGCGACGGCGCGGCGGTTTCGGCAGCCGTGCCCGCGAGTTCGGCCTCGATCCGCCTCGCGGAGTCCTGCTGTTGGGCGTGCAAGGTTGCGGCAAGAGCCTTTGCGCCAAGGTCGTGGCCTCGGCGTGGCGCATGCCCCTGTTGCGCATGGATCCCGGCGTGCTCTACCAGAAGTTCATTGGCGAAAGCGAGGCACGCCTGCGCGAGGCCCTCGATCAGGCGGAGAGCATGGCCCCGGTGGTCCTCTGGATCGACGAAATCGAGAAGGCGTTCGCGTCGGCCAGCGCCGTGTCGGCCGACGGGGGCCTTTCGCAGCGGATGTTCGGCACGCTGCTGTCCTGGATGCAGGACCATCGCCACCCGATCTTCCTGGTCGCCACGGCCAACAACATTGCGCAATTGCCGCCGGAACTCATGCGCAAGGGACGCTTCGACGAGATCTTTTTCATTGACCTGCCCGGCCTGCAAGAGCGTCGAACGATCTTCGCCATCCACCTCCGCAAACGCCGCCGCGACCCCACGCGTTTCGATCTCGATCGGCTCGCGGCGGCCGCCGAGGGCTACAGCGGGTCGGAGATCGAGCAGGCCGTGGTGTCGGGCATGTACGCCGCCTTTTCAGACGAGGTGGAGGTGACCACCGACCATATCCTCGACGCGGTCCAGGCCACGCAGCCCCTTTCGGTGGTGATGCGCGAACGCATCGACCGTCTCCGCGCGTGGGCCCAAGGCCGCTGCGTCCCGGCGGACTGAGCGGCGCAAAAACAATCGCTTGCGTTTCCGGGGCGGCATCACACCACGGTCTGGAAGCGATGGGTTGGCTGGGGGCGGGCCGGGGCGAAGCTCTGCAACTCCTCGATGACGCACCGCGCCGCCGAGCCCGCGGCCGCTTGCGCGCACCGCTCGACGAGTCCGCGGAGGGCATCGGGTTCGATCCGGGCGCGCACGTTGAGCAACAAGCGGGCGTTGCCGGCCGGCTCGCCGGGCGTTTCCCGAAGCAGCGGCTCGTCGTCGTTGTTCGTCAGATTGGCAACCAGCGTGCCGCCGCCGGACGTCAGGTGCAGTTTGAGATGGGCGATCTGGGCCGAGCTTTCCCGGAATTCCCGCCGCAAGGCGCTCATCAGCGACAGGCAGAAGGCTTTCCAGTCCGGGGCCGCTTCGGACTCAAGGCGCATCGACGCGTTGAGCCAGCCCAGGGCCGCCTCGCCGTCGGCGTACTGGTCGTAATCGACCTCGGTGATCGTGCGCCCCGCGCCGTCGCCGGCAAGCACGTAATCGAGCCACGCATCGACGCCGGCGTCGCGCAGGGCCGAGATCGTGAACACCGGGGCCTGGGTGAACTCGCCTTGGAGGACGGCCTGGACCTCGGCCAGCTCGTCGCTCGGCAGCAGGTCGGCCTTGTTGAGCACGATCAGGTCGGCCTCCTCGAGCTGCTTCTGGTAAATGTACATCACGTTCTCGGGAAAACGTGGCGACTGGGCGTGCTTGAGCGAATTTCGCAGGCGCTGAAGGGTCCGCACCTGCTTCACGTCGACCAGCACGGAGAAGGGAGCGGCCTGGAAGCGGTCCTGGTGGAACTTCTTGAGCGGCTGGAGCACCGTGGCCGAAAGGTCCGTGCAACTCCCCACCGGCTCGCCGAACAGCACGTCGGGCATTCCGGCCTCGACCAGGCGGTCCATGGCGCCCATCAGATCGTCGAAGCGGCAGCAGAAGCAGCCCCCGGCGACCTCCTGCACCGCGGAGCTTGCCTCTTTGAGGATCGCGGTATCGACGAGATTGGCCGCCTGATCGTTGGTGATCAGGCCCACCCGCTTGCCCTGGCGGACCAGCCGTTCGGTCGCTTTCGCCACGAGCGTCGTTTTTCCGGCGCCCAGGAAGCCGCCGACGAGGATCACTTGGGTCTTGTTATGCATCATTCGATGTCACTCAGAATCGAATCGGGCTCGCGAGGATAGAGCGATTGGGTCGCGCAATCGACCAAGAGGTCAAGTTCCTCCAAGACGATAGCCCCGATCAAGGCATCGATCCCCTCGGGCTCGACAACGGCCGAGAAGACCCCATGCCGGCCCGCGAGTTCAAGCCAGACATTGCTAACCAGTGGGCGTTTTCCGCGCCGCTGGTCGGCGTAACGGACAACGGTCTCGCCCTCGACCGGCAATGGGAGTTCATCCACCACCCGCTGAGGCAACACCAGCCGGCTCGCTCCACTGTCCACCACGCCGCTGAGCACGACGTGCTTGACACAATCCTTCAATATTGCCCCCGTTCGCTGTCGGCAAGATTCACCACGTCGCGGTTGTCGGCGACTACAAACTCGACGGAGAATCGTCCCACGGCTTGGGGTGCCAGCATGATCGCCGTCTCCGGAGTTTTGCTGACGATCACTATGGGCATCGTACACGTCGGCGGGGGCCTGCGTCAAATGCGGGGCAACCACCGTTCAACTCCGGGCGATGCAGGCCGTCCCCGATCACTACGGACGAGAAGTGGTCCGCCAAGCAAAAGCGATATCAGGGTGCACCCTGGATGAACGCCAGTCCCGGTCGTATGGGGGCATGGAAATCCGCCATCAGTTGTATGCCAGGTGGTCGGCTTGGTACAACAACCCACGGGGCGCCTTCGTGCTAAGCTGGGGGCTGGCACGCCGCGCATTGGGCGGTTAGATTAAGGGTCTTGGAGCAGGCATTTACCGCGTTTTCACGGGAGAAGTCCATGTCGAACCCTTCAGAACTCTACGACGCCATTTTGACCGGCAACGCGAAGAAGGCCGAGGAAGCGACCAAGGCGGCCTTGGCGGCCAACGTGGACCCTTCGGAGTTGCTGGGCAAGTACATGATTCCGGCCATGGACGAAGTCGGCAAGCGTTTCGAGTGCAACGAGTACTTCGTGCCGGAGTTGCTGATTGCGGCGCGGGCGATGAAGACCGCGTTGCAATTGCTGACCCCGAAGCTCGCCGCATCGGGCGCCAAGGCCAAGGGCCGGGTCGTGATCGGCACGGTGCAGGGCGACCTGCACGACATCGGCAAGAATCTGGTGGCGTCGATGCTCGAGGGGGGCGGCTTTGAAGTGGTGGACCTCGGCGTGGACGTCCCGCCGCAAAAGTTCATCGAGGCCGCCAAGGAAAAGGAAGGCACGATCATCGCCATGTCGGCCTTGCTGACCACCACGATGACCCAGATGAAGGCCGTCATCAAATCCTTGGTGGACGGAGGGCTTCGCGACAAGGTGCGGGTGATGATCGGCGGCGCGCCGATCACCCAGCAATACGCCGACGAGATCGGCGCCGACGGGTACGGCGACAACGCCTCCAGCGCGGTGGCCCTGGCCAGGAAGCTGGCGGCCGTTTGAATCCTGCACGAGCACGCGGGGCGTCCGGTCCAGGACGCCCACGCCGGAATCGGAGACGCCGGCCCGCGTGCGCCTCCTTACCCCTCATCATCTCGAAGGGACGCGGCCCGCCGCGTTTGGCATCATGGCAACCGTGGTCAGTTCCTCGCTGCGAGAGATTCTTACTGGCAGCCGCTTCGCCTACGGAGCGGAGATTGTCACGACCCGGGGTTATAGCACGCCGGGCGCCGCAACCCAGTTGGTCGAAATGGGTTCGGCGCTGCTCCAGGACCCGCGCATCGGCTGGGTGTCGATTACCGACAATCCGGGCGGCGCTCCCATGCTCCCACCCGACTGGCTTGCCCGCCAAATCGGCGCCGATCCGAAGCGGATCGTCATCCACCTGACGTGCAAGGACCGCAATCGCAACGGCATCGAGGCGGCGGCCTGGGGCTATGCCGCCGAAGGGTTCGAGAACATCCTCGCGGTCACCGGCGATTACCCGACCACCGGTTTCGGCGGCGTGGCCGACCCTGTGTTCGACCTGGACTCGGTCGGCCTGATCTCCCTGCTGAAATCGATGAACGAGGGGCTGCGGGTGCCGGGGCGCAAGGGCGCGATCGAGACGCTGCCCAAGACCCATTTCTACATCGGCTGCGCCGTCTCCCCGTTCAAGCAGCACGAACGGGAGCTGGTGCCCCAGTATTTCAAGTTGCTCCGCAAGATCCGCGTGGGGGCCGAGTGGGTCATTCCCCAACTCGGCTACGACATGCGCAAGTTCCACGAAATCAAACTCTTCCTCGCCGCCCGAGGCTATGAACACGTGCCCGTCATCGGCAACGTCTACATGCTCAACCGCGCCGTGGCCGAGCTGTTCCACAGCGGCAAGCTGGCCGGCTGCGTGGTCTCCGACGGCTTGTTGGAGCAATGCAACCGCTACGCGAAAGGGCCCGACAAGGGCAAAACGTTCTTCCGCGAACTGGCCGCCAAGCAGTTGGCGGTCTTCAAGGGGTTGGGGTTCGCCGCCGGATACTTGGGCGGGATCAACAAGGCCGAGACGTTTTTCGAGGTCATCGACCTGGCCGAAAAGTACGCGCCGGACGACTGGCGTCAGTTCATCAAGGAGATCCAGTACAGCAACCCGGGCGAGTTCTTCTTCTTCGAGCACGATCCGGAGACGGGGCTGAGTGCGCCGGACCGGATCAACCCCGAGTATCTTCGCTCGCTCAAGTCGCCCCCCAAGTCCAAGCACGTGACCCTCGGGTACCGCATCTCCCGCCGCGTCCACGACCTGGCGTTTCATCGGGGCAAGGGGATGTACAATCTGCTGACCAAGATCTTCGCCCGCTGGGACAAGAAGCCGGGCTGGATGAGCCGCTTTTCGTACTGGCTGGAACGCGAAGCCAAGCACCTGGGCTATGGCTGCCAGGATTGCGGCGATTGCAGCCTGCCCGATTGCGCCTACCTCTGCCCCATGGCGTCCTGTTCGAAGCACTCGCGGAACGGCCCTTGCGGCGGGTCGGCGGGAGGGCTGTGCGAGTTGCTGGACAAGGATTGTTTCTGGGCCCGCGTCTACGAGCGGCTGAAGTACTATCGCGAGTCGGAGCAGATGTTCGACGGACCGGTCGTCATTTACGACGCGAAGCTGAAGCACACCTCGGCCTGGGCCAACACCTACCTGGACCGCGATCATTTCGGCCGGGAACACCAGAAGCAGCAAGCGGCGGCCGCGACGGCGGACAAGCCCAACGCCGCGACGGCGACCGCCGATCCGCCGCCGGAACCCAAGCCTGACCGTTGAAGGCCGGGGCCCATGTTTTTCTCCATCGACGGCGGCGACGGCGCGGGCAAGAGCACCCAGATCCCCCTGTTTTGCGACTGGCTGCGAAGCCGCGGCCTGGAGGTCGCGTCGTGCCGGGACCCGGGAAGCACGCGCCTCGGCGAGGCCGTGCGGCGGATCCTGCTGGACGCCCACGACTTCCCGATGGGCCGCATGAGCGAAATGCTCCTCTACATGGCCGCCCGCGCCCAGCTCACCGAGGAGGTCATCCGCCCCGCCTTGGCGGCAGGCAAGACCGTCGTGTGCGACCGGTACCTGTTGGCCAATGTCGTGTACCAGGGGCACGCCGGCGGGCTCGACGTGGGGTCGCTTTGGCAGGTCGGGTTGATCGCCACGGGCGGGCTCCTGCCCGACCTGACCATCGTCCTGGACCTCCCCGTCGAGAAGGCCGCCGCAAGGCGGACGCGGCCCTTGGACCGCATGGAACAGCAAGGGCGGGAGTTCCACGAGCGGGTGCGACGCGGCTTCCTCGACGAAGCCGCCAGGCAGCCCGACCGGATCGTCGTCGTCCAGGCCGACCGCTCGGTGGACGAGGTGCAGCAAGCCGTGCGGCGCGCGGCGTCGCGGTGGCTGGACGAACACCCGCAACGCCGCTGATTCAACGAAGCGGCCATCGCGGACCGGGGGATCCGCGATGGCCGGGTGTTTCCAGGCCCCGCCCTCCGGTCCGTCTTCGGCGGACCGCGAGGACTGCCCGCCGTGTTCCTATCACGGAGGCGGCTGCTGGATGCCGAGCCGTTCCTCTTCCTCCTCCTGGATGATGATGCGCGGCGTGACCATCATCATCAGGCTTTGGGTTTCACGGCCGATGCCGACGTTCTTGAAGAGGCGATTGACGTAGGGGATCTTGTTGAGAATCGGCACGCCGAACTCATTGCGGCCCTCGCTGAGCCGCTTGATGCCGCCGAGGAGCACCGTGCCGCCGTCGGGCACGCTGACCGTGGTGGTGACCGTGACGAAGGAGTAGGTCGGCAACTGGACCGTGGTTCCTTGCCGCGACCTCGTCGTGCTGTTCGCCTTTTTCGTGTTGTCGTTGGGCTGGTCCTGCTGGCCCTCTTGCGAGCTGCTGGTCGTCGACGTCTCCGAGCCGGTGAAGGTGAAGGTGTCCACCTTGCCGATGGTGCTGAAGTACGGGACGACGGTGAGCCGGACGAATCGCCGGTCGCTCGACACGACCGCCTGCACGGTAAGGAACGTGCCTTCGGAGAGGATGACGATCACCGGCTGCTGGGCCGCGGCGAAGTCGCCGACGACCGGCACGACGCTGATCACGAACGGGCTGTTCGAGGTGTCGGCCACGAAGGCCATCTGGCCGTTGAACAGCGTCACCTTCGGCGCTTGGAGCACGTTGCTGCGGCGGTCGCCCTGGGCGGCGTTGATGAAGAAGAACGCCTCGATCTCGCTGAGGATCGCAAAGCCCATTTGCATGCCCGCCTCCGGCGTGAAACCGCCGAACTGGGGCACCGCCAGCCCAAAGCTGTTCTGCGTGAAGGGGATGTCCAAGTCGGCCTGGAACACGCCCGGCGCCGACATGCCCACCGTGCGCGAGTTCTCGTGGCCGAACTCGTTGAAGATGTTCTTGCGGTTGTCGCGGACGGGTTCGGTGCCCGGCGGATCGCCGACGCCCACCATGCGTCCGAACTGCATGTTCGACTGGTCCGTCTTGTCGTTGACCTGGAAGTCGAAATCCACGCCGATCCGCTCGAAGAAGTTGTCGTTGAGCGTGATGAAGCGGACTTCGATGGTCACCTGGAGGTCCTGGATGCGGCGGAGCTGCTCCAAGAGGTCCGCGATTTCCTCATGCACTTCCTGGGTCTGGCTGACCACGAGGCTGAGGTTGGTCTCGAACGGGGCGATCGAGCCGGGGCCGCCCACCTCGTCCCACGTCGTGGGCTGGATGGTGGAGGTGATCAGGTCGATCAAGCTGTCGAAATCGGCCATCGCGGCCCCGCCCATGTTGCCCGGGCCCCCGGCCGGCGTGGTCGTCGGGGTCGCGTTGCGGCTTCCGTTGGAGATCTGCGCGAGGACCGTCGGATCGATGGCCGCGCTGGCTTTCCGGCCGTCGCGGCTGGCCACCACCGCCAAGGGGGTCGAGGAGCTGGCGCCGAAGGGCCCGACGCCGCCGAAATTGACGTTCGACATCGCGTCCTTGTACGCTCCCGCCAGTCCCAAATTGCCGCTGGGGACGAAGTTCGGAATGGGAATCACCAGGTCCGCCACATAGTACGTCTTGGTGTACACCTGGACGTTCTTGTACTGTTCGCTCGTGATCTTCAAAACCTCGTCCTTGATCACGTAGCTCAGGTGGAGCGGATTGAGAATGAGATTCAGCGCGCTTTCCAACTTGATCTCGTTGCGCAGATCGATCGTCACGGGGCTGTCGGTCGATACGCCCTGTTCGGCCAGGCCTTGGGGGTCCATGTAGAAGTTGACGCCCGCCAGCTTGCCGAGATGATCGATGACCTTGGCCAGCGGGGTGTTCTCGAATTGGACCGAGACCGGCGTCTTCAGCTTCTGTTGGATTTCCAACTCCCGCTCGGAGAGCTTCCGGCTCTGTTCCTTGGCGTACTTGGCCCGCTTGGCGCTCAGCTCCTTCCACGTCTTGGCGTCGCCGTGCACGTAGGGAATGCTGTCGTCGATCGGCACAGAGGCCACGTCGACGTTGTGCAGGGCCTTGATGAACCCGTCGGCCTTCTGGCCGCGCACGTCCATCGCGTTGGCGAAGTTCACGATGAACTTCGCTTCCTCGAGCATCATTTGGGCGACCTGGTTTTCCGGGTCCAGTTCCACGGCCCGTTTGGCCACCACGAGCATCTCGGGGAACCGATGCTCGTGGCGCAAGGTGTTGTATTCATCGACCATTTGGGCGAGCTTGTTCTGCACGTCCAGCTTGGCCTGCTGATCCCGCTCGACGGATTGCCGGGTCTTGCGGTTCTGTTCCTCCTGGCTGATCTTCGACTGGTTGTCTTCGATGTACTTTTTCGTTTGGGCCAGTTGGCGTTCGAGGCGGCGGAGCAGGAGGTCCTTGGAAGCCTGATCCAGACCGGCCGATTCGACCTTGGCCTTGGCCTGCTCCAAAGCCGCGATCGCCCCCTTGGGATCCGTCTCCCGGAGTTTTTCGGCCGTGCGCTCCTGGAGCCCGATTTCGGCGGAAAGCTGGCGAGCCAGCAATTGCTGCTTGTTGGCGACCTCGTCGACCATGGGCGGCTGGCCGGCGGGCGGCCGGGGAGGGGCCGCCGCGGCGGAAAGCAGTTGCAGCCGGTCCTGAAGCTGCCGCGCCGTGGCCGGATCGAGTTCGTGAACGCGGGCGTAGGCTTGCCGGAAGAAGTTCAGGGCAGCCTTGGCGTCGTGGGCCCGGAGGGCCGCTTCGCCCTGCTGGTACAATGCCATGGCCGAGCCCGCCTGGCCCGCCGAGGCCTCTTCGCCTTGCTGGTTGGACGCCAGGATGTTCCGAGTCGGATCCTGGCTCGGATCGTAGACGGCGCTGGACGCCTGGCGGTCGAAGTCAAATCCCGTGGCCGGAGCCACCGACTCCGCCCCCGCCGGCATCACTCCCGAGCTGCCCGTCGTGGACCGCGCCTGCCGCCTGGCCGCGGCGACCTGGTCCAGAATCGTCTCGGGCCGCCGCTCGTAGGGAGTGTAGTTGACGCGCAGCCGGGCGGCCTCGGCGGCCAGACGTTCGGCTTCGGCGTAGTCTCGCCAACGCAACAGGGCGTCGGCTTGATCCAGGAGCAACCGAGCATGTTGGCGCCGCCAGGCTTCGGTCGTGCCCCGTTCCGTTTTTTGGGCCATCAGGTCCGAGTAGGCGGCGATGGCCGCGTCGACCTTGTCGGGATTGTCGTCCAGCGAGGTGTAGGCCGCGCCGGACGCCCTGGCCTGCTGAACCTTCTGCGCGGCCCGACGCGTATCGCCCACCGCCAGGGCCCGCCGGGCTTCCAGCAAGGGATCGTTGCCGCCCATCGAATCCGCTCGGCGTTCGCCGCCGGCCTGACCATACATGGCCGGGCCGTTCGAAGGGCCGCCGGTCGCGTCCACCGGAGGCAACCGCCTGGCGCCTTGACCGGCGCTGCCCGTCTCCAGATCCTCCGGTCGCGCGCCCATGCGCCGCAGGTCGGCCGCCAGCCGTTCGGGCGAGTCTTCGTTCGGGCCGAAAGTGGCCGGCTGTTGAGCGGCCTTGCGGTAATAATAGACCGCGCCGCCCAGATTGTTGCGAGCCATTTCGGTTCGGGCGTTGAGGATATTCGCCTTGGCGATGGTTTTCGGATCGTTCGACGCGGCGGAGGCATCCCCTCCTCGGCCCAGGAACGGATCGGCCGAGGCCGCGCCGGAACGACTGGCCGCCTGCCCGGGCTGCCGGCCGGCAGCCTGATAACGGGCCTCGAGGTCGCGGCGAAGCCTCCGCGGCGTGTCCCCCAGGTGCAACGCGCTGTAAGGCACGTCCAGGGCCTCGACCTGGTTGAGCAACTGATAGGCCGCGTCCAGGTCGTTCTCGGCCATGGCGCGCCGGGCCCGGAGCATCAGGTCGTCGGCCTGGCGCCGCCGCTCCTCGACCCCGCTTGCCGCGGGTTGGTCGGCGCTTGCCCGATCGACCGTGCTGCCCGATCCGTTCGGACGCGGCTGCGCCGAGACAAGGGCCGCCGAAAAACCCAGTGCGACTGTGAACAGTCCGGGCAGGATTCTTGCGGTGGACTTCAACACACGATTCTCCTTTCGAGACTCGCAGGATTCACGAATTCTTTTGGCGGTGGAGAGGAGTTCCGAGTCGCAACAGCCGCGCTGGATACGACGGCCGACACGATGTTCGCAAAGTGTTTTGACTGGTTCGGCAGAAGAGAGCGGGATAAATACTCGCGATCGCCATGTGGGTCAAGGGCAGTTCCACAAAAAAGCCGCGAGGCCGCGATCGGGTATCCAGGAAATCGCGCCGGGAGCCGGGGGTGATCAAGCGTGAAAACAAGATTCAGAGAATCTCTGTATCCCCGAAGGGAAACTAGGAAACATAGGAAACCCCGGAAACAGGTTTCCGCGTTCAACCAGAAACCGCCGTGGCAGCGGTGGACATCACGGTTGAACAACGGGACGCACGGGCGGTCTTGGACGGGATTTCCGGGCGGTGGGGTAATCGTTCGCGACACCCCAGGGAGGGCCACGCTCCGGCGTGGCCGCAATCAATACCGGGGTGCGAAACAAGAAAGGGACATCACGGATTCTTCTTGCCGCTCTTGCGAGGATCCGTGATGTCCCTCTTTTCGCTCGACCCAAACCGCCGTAGGGCTAGGGCTTGGCGTCTTTTTTGGCGGGCGGGACCGCGGGTTTTTCGGCGGGCGTCTTTGCCGGTGGAAGCGGCGCGGCGCCGGGCTGGTCGAGGATATCCGGGATCCTTGGCTTCTTGGGAGGTTCGGGGACCTCCGCCGGCTCCACGGCCGCGAGTTCCTCCTCCGACTCCAAACGGATTTGCCACCCACCGCCCAGCGCGCGGTAAGCCTGGATCAGGCCTTGGGCGATCTGGCCCTGGGCCTGGGCGAGCAAGTCTTGCTGCCTCACCAGGTCCTGGGCGATGAGGGCCACGCGGTTGAAGTCGACGGTTCCCGCCCGGTATTGCGCGATGACCACGTTGACCGCCTTCTGGGCGTTGAACACGCTTTCCTCCAGGAGCTTCGCGCGTTCCTGGGCGCGAAGGAACGTCACCAGCCCCTCCTCGACTTCCTCCGCGGCCAACAGCACGGTCTGTTGATAGGCCAGGATGAGTTCCTGGAGCCGGGCGTCTTGAAGGCGGATGTTGTTGGCGATGCGCCCGTAGTTGAGCAGGTTCCATTGGAACGACGGCCCCTCGCTGCCCGTGAAGGCCCTGCTGCTAAACAACCGGGAGAACTGCAACGCTTGGAACCCGAGGTTGCCCGTGATCGAAATGGCCGGATACAGATCCGCCTGGGCGATGCCGATTTCCTCGCTCTGCGCGGCCACCAGCCGTTCGGCCCTGCGCACGTCGGGTCGGCGGGCGAGGAGTTGGGCGGGAATGCCCACCACGACGTGCGTTGGCGGCGAGGGAATGGTCCGCTGGCCGAGGCGCTCCTCCAACTGCTGCGGCGGCATGCCCATCAGCACGCACAACCGGTTTTGGGCCCGCCGCAGAACAATCTCCAAGAGGGGAATCTGGGCCTCGGTCTGCGCCAAGGTGCTGCGGGCCTGGTCGACGTCCAACTCGCTGACGCGGCCGGCCTCGAACCGCGCCTCCGCGATTTTCAAGATTTGACGCTGCAACTGGGCGTTGGCGCGGACAAGTTCGATTTGTTCCTGGGCCACCCGCGTTTGAACGTAGTTCGTCGCCACGTCGCCCAGCAGCGTGACCAGGACGTCATCGTAGTCCTCGACCGAGGCGCTCAAGCGGGCGTCGGCGGCCTCCACGGCGCGGCGGAATCTTCCCCAGAAGTCCAACTCCCAGGCCATATTGAACCCGAACTGCCACTGATCGAGATAGCGCTGCCCAAAAAAGGGCCCATTGATCCCGGCAATGCTCCGGCCCAGCGCCGTATAGGCCCCCGACGCAGTCTGATGTTGGGGGAAGAGGCCGCCTACGGCGATCCCCAATTGAGCCCGGGCCTGGAGCACGCGCATCCCCGCCTGGCCCAGCGTCAGGTTCTGCCGATACGCATCGACGATCAACGCATTGAGAACCGGGTCTCGAAACACGGCCCACCAGCGGGCCTGTTCCTCCGGTTCCTGGCGGACGCGAACATCGGCGGCGTCGATCCATTGTTGGGCCGTCGGTGCGGGCGGGGGACAATACTCCGGCCCTACCTTGAACCCATTGCGGATGTAATCGCGCGGACTCGTGCAGCCGACCGTCGCCATCGCCAACCCTACGGCCCACCAGCACCAGCGCATGCGTCGCATTTCCGCGCCCCCTGGATTGTTGCGTCGAACTCTGGATAGAAGCTCCCGGCCGGTCAGCGCGCAAAAGACTCTCCCAGCCTGCGGGAATAATCGTTCCTACCGTGTCCATCGGTAAAATCGCTCTATCCGGACCAGAACGACGCATACCCGGTGTTTCCGACGGCCAATTTGCCCTAGTCGATGCAAACCACGCTAGCTACCCAAAGCCCCCGGCGTGACATGCCCAATTGGTTTCCACTAAGGCCTGCCCACAGAAGCGACATGGCGCCGCGGTCGTGAATGAACGCCATGCGCCGTTGCCCGGTGCTGGGACCGTTCACCACCGCGAGGCAGTCAATTCGGGGGCTATTGACCTGTGCCTGAAGAAGTCCAGTCGTTCCGTGGGGATGCCGGCCAGCGAATGAAAGCTCGCCGTCGATCCGCAGCATCCCCCGGCCGCCTCGCCCCCCGATTTTTCCACGCTGGTCGTCGCGCTAGGCAGCGACGACAAGCCGACGTACCTCCGCGCCGAGGTTACCCACGCCGCTCCCGTGCAGCGCGGCGACAAAACCGTGTATCTTGTCGGCTGCCGGTTCACGAACCGGGTCTACCTGACCACGCGGGTCAGCGACTGAGTGTCGCTCGTGCTCCCAGTCTGGCACGGAGGCGAGAACAGATCGATTTCCGCTTTCGTCGTCGTTCGCGACACCGCCTGGAGGGCCACGCTCCGTCGTGGCCGAAATCCACACCGTCCCGGGCGAAATCCACACCATCGCGGACGGGACGAAGCGCGTCGCTGCCTTTTCCCGCCCCCATCCGCGAGAAAAGGGCAGACCCCATTTTCAGCAACTTCGCTGCGAGAATGGGGATAGTCTTCGCGAACGGCGACCCTTTTCCTCACTCCGGTTTCTCGGCCTCTTGGAGGCGGCGGCGGAGTTTGCGCACCCCGTCCTGGACGACCATGGGGAGCTTGGAACGTAAAAGGGCCGTGCCCTTGAACCAGGCTTCGGGCTCGCAGAAGGCGTGGTGGTACTCGATGAACAAGGCCCCGGCCGGCTCCTTCAGCCGCGTGACCTTGGCGTACAACCCGGCCGCCTCGTAATCGTGCGGTGGGCCAAGCTGGAGCTCGCCATGCTCGTCGCGTTGCACGGGCCGCCAGTGATTGGGGTGCTCGGACGATTTCGTGAATCGCGGGTCGATGATCGCGGCGACGACCACGGAGTCGGGCCCTCGCGTCACGACCACACGGCGGGTCGCGCGGACCAGCACCCGGTCGAACAGGCCAAACGTGCTGTAGAAGTACCGCTCCAACCGGTCTGGCCCGTCCTCCACCAAAAGACCCAGCCGCTTCATCTCGTCGCGGTCGAGAATGCCCTTGTCAAAGGGCAACCGGCCTTGCTTGCTCGTTTCCGCGGTCTCGACCAGCCGCTGCAAGAACTCCTGTTGGCTGAACAGCTCCAGGCGGCCGTGGGCGATGAACCACAGATCAATGGTCCGAAACGGCTGTTTGGAATCGGCGACCGTCGCGTCGCCAAGCTTGAGCACGAAGGGACTGACCACCGACTTGCGAACAAGATCGGCCACGCGCCGATCTGGGGCGGCGACCCGCGCCAAGACCTCCTGCTGGCCCGCACGATCCAGCCCGTCGGGCATGGTCGGCGGGGGCAACCTCACCGCCTGGCCGTTGCCGGCCGGTATTCCCTGCTCGACAAGCTGCTTAAGCACGGGATTGTCGGGCGAGCCCGTCGCCAGGCTCCCCACCGCCACCAGGAGAAACATCATGCCCATGTCCCATCTTTCAGCAAAAAAACCGGCAATTGTTCCCCGGGTTGGGGACTGGCAGTTTCTTCGAGACGTTTCGGACCGAAAAAACGCGTCTACCCCCTACTGGCCGGGGGGAATTCTCCGTGAACGGCTACCTCGACCGTAACCTAGCACGGAAATCACCGTTTGGGAATCCAAGACGATTGCGGGGACTATTCGGGCGGATCGAGTCGGTTCCCACCCGCCGCAAACCCTCTTCTGATTCGCCCCGCGGCTCGTGTCGATACAGGAATAGGGGAAATGCGGTTCTTGCGGGATTTGACCAATGCAGCGGATGGCATGGCTTGCCGGCATGGTGTTGCTTGTGACCTTGGCGGCGGGATGCCGAGGGCCGCTCCAGGCGGTCACGCAGAGCCGGGTGACCATGTTCAGTTCCCCGGTCGAGGACCGCGGCCCGCTCGTCGAAAAGGACGTGGTCGCCGACGAAGGCGAACCTTGCCAGAAGATCGCGATCGTGGACGTCGACGGCCTGCTGGTCAACAGCGGACTGGTCGGCCTCGGGTCGGTGGGCGAGAACCCCGTCGCGTTGTTTCGGGAAAAGCTCGACGCCGTGGCTTCCGACCCGTGCTACCGCGCGGTCGTGCTGCGGATCAACAGCCCCGGCGGCGGCGTGACCGCCAGCGACATCATGCGGCACGACTTGTTGGCGTTCCGCGAGAGGCCCGGGCTGCCGGTGGTCGCCTGCTTGATGGACATGGCGACGGGCGGGGCCTATTACCTGGCCACGGCGGCCGACCACGTCATGGCCCATCCCACGACCGTCGTCGGCGGCATGGGCGTGATTCTCAACCTCTACAATCTCAAGGACGCCATGGCCTATTTCAACGTCGAGGCCGTGCCGGTCAAGTCAGGCCGGTTCATCGACCTCGGTTCTCCGGTGGAGCCGATGGGCGAAGAGGGCCGGGCGATTCTCCAGCGGGTCGCCGACGAGTTCCACGCCCGATTCCAGAACGCCGTGCGCCAGGCGCGGCCGCGGCACGATCCCTCGCGCAAAGAAGATTTCGACGGCCGCGTTTTCACGGCGTCCCAGGCCCTGGAGCGTCACCTGATCGATTCGATCGGATACCTCGACGACGCCGTCGCCGCGGCGCGCCAGTTGGGCGGCTGCCCCACGGCCCGCGCCGTGCTTCTCCGCCGAGCCCACGAGCCGGCCCGCTCGCCCTACGCGACCACGCCCAACGCTCCGGTGCAGGGCAGCTTGTTTCCGATGAGCATTCCCGGCCTGGACCGCAGCCAGCTTCCCACGTTCTTGTACCTCTGGCAGCCGGAGCCCACCTTCGAGCGGCGTGCGGCCAGGTGACGCGGTCCGGCGAAGGCCTCATGGCACGAGGAACTTGACGCACACGGGCATGGGCACTCGGATCGATTGGCCCGACGGCTCCAGCTTTCCCGTGGCGGCGTCGATACGGAACACCACCACGTTGTCCGTGTCCTGGTTGGCGGCCAGGAGGAACGCGCCGGTGGGATCGATGCCGACCTTGAGCTGTGCCCCCGCCGTCGAATCCGACCGGCGGTAGGGCGCTTCGGCGATGATACATGAGGTGGTCGTGTCGTTACAGGTATATACCCACCCATAGCCGGTGAGCTTGACAACCTCGCCATCGGTCAAGCCACCCACACGCTGATACCCCGCAGCGGTGAACTTGGCGAAGCCCTGGTTAATGTTCCACGAGGCGGACCCATCGCGAACCTGCAGCGGGTCCGTATGCGGGAAGGCGACCGGCGCACCTTCGCCAACCCAAAGGGTCCAGCCGTTCGGTACCGTGCGGTTGGCCGCCCCTTGACCGTAATAGGGCTGTTCCATGCCGCCGTTGACCAGCAAATTGGTTGCCTGCGCCTGGGCGGATCGCGTGTGCCCCGACCATGCCGCCCCCAGCAGCATCACGACCGTCACCATTACGGCGATGAAGAGATATCGCCTGCTCAACAAGGTTTGTGTGCCCATTTTGTGCCCGATTCCTTCCAACTCGGCGGTGTTGACTTGGGTGCTCAAAACACGCTTTCATG
>Ga0101944_10002019_pt1 | contig 35971 bp, 34 predicted proteins | sample DewCreD2012metaG_FD_75245 | JGI IMG/M metagenome (GOLD analysis project Ga0101944, IMG submission 75245) | Hot spring sediment bacterial and archeal communities from British Columbia, Canada, to study Microbial Dark Matter (Phase II) - Dewar... ... | reverse complement strand
CAACAAAGGGCTGTATTCATCCCTGCAGGAGATGGTTGCTGATGTAAATAAAAACTTTTCAATCAAAGCCATCCTGGAATGGAATATTACAAGTAACATTGACGAAGCAATTGATACAGTGCATGTATATTACATAATCCGTGAAGCGTTAAATAATGCGGTAAAGCATGCAAGTCCAAAGAATATTGCCATAACGATATCAGAAGATGATGCGTATTATTATGTAAAAATCATGGATGATGGCAAAGGCATTCCGGATGAAGTTGATCTGGCAAAAGGAATGGGTATGCACATCATGCAGTACAGGGCATGGATTATTAACGCTTCGTTTCAGGTACAGAATAATAAAAGCGGTGGGACCTTAGTGCAATGTATTATCCAGAAGAGTCCTCAAAAGGCAGTTATAGACAAGCCAAAGACAGGAAAGAAGTATACCGTTGTAATTGTTGATGATCATCCTATTGTGCGCCAGGGTTTGCAACAACTTATCAATACTCAAAAAAATTTAGAAGTGATTGGCGAGGCCAAGTCAGCAGATGAAGCAATAGATGTTGTTAACAAGAATATCCCTGATTGCATTCTGGTGGATATATCGTTAAACGGGACAAGCGGCATTGAACTGGTTAAAGCATTGAAACAGCGTTTTCCAAGATTACCGTCACTTGTTCTTTCCATGTACGACGAAAAGTTATATGCCGAACGGGCTATTAAAGCTGGTGCAAAAGGGTATCTTATGAAGCAGGAAGCACCGGATAAAATTATACATGCTATCTATACAGTGTTAAAAGGTGATGTGTATCTTTCCAACGAAATGAAGGAACAGATGGTGCAATCATTATCAGATAAAGGTACAATGGATAGCCCTGTAGAAGCACTGACAAACCGTGAATTTGAGATATTCCAGTTAATTGGGCATGGACTGGGTAACAAACACATTGCTCAGAAATTACATATCAGCGTTAAAACAGTTGAAAATGTGCGTGAAAAAATCAAGATGAAATTGCGTTTGGAGTCTTCCCAGGATTTGCTGCAATTTGCAATTCAGTGGGTACATGAACATATTGAAGAGTAAAATATGGATATTATTCATTGTTAATTCCTGAATGTATTTTTATGTACAAAAAATAATTAATATTGTACAAGTATTTATGTTAAATTATTTTTAAGGAATAAATATTGGATATTATTCAAAATTATAACAAGAATAAAAACACTGTTAATTCCTAAATGTATTTTGATGTACAAAAAAACAATTAATGTACACTCCCGCCGCCTTCGGCGGCGGGAGTGTACATGTATTTAAGATAAATTATTTTTTAGGAATAAATACTTGAATAAAAATATTTTTTGACAATATGTTTATAATTTATTACTTTTTGTAAAGGTAAGAATTATTATAAAAGTAAGGGAATATGAATTCAATTTCAAAAATAACAAAAAAAGGGCACGTAACCATTCCCAAGAGGATAAGTAATTTTATTAATTCTGATGTCATTGAGTTTGAGATTCGTGACAATGGTATATATATACAACCAGTAAAAAGTATTGCTGGGAGTTTAAAACACTATGCCACAAAATATGTTCCTTTAAATAAAATACGCGATGATGTCTGGGAAAATATATATAAAATAAAATAAACATATCAGTTCTTAACGCATAAGTAAATTCCCCTATATAAAAAAAGATAAATTTCCCTATTTACAACGTGCTTATTTTATGCCATATTCTTGATAGCAAGAACAATGAAAAACATTTTTTTGGTATGAATTGTATGATTTTGAATTTCATTATGGTTAGCGAGGATAATCTATGAGTTATACGCCAGGTGTATGCACCTTTTGTGGAACAGGGTGTGGCCATTATTTAAAAGTCAATGGCACATCTGTACAGGGAGTTTTCCCATCGCGGGTACATCCCGTAAGCAAAGGCAGGCTATGTGTACGGGGCTGGAATATTCATGAACTTCTTGGTACACATGAAAGAATTACCAAACCTTATGTGCGTGATGCAGGTGAGGTTAGTTACAAGGATGCTGTTGCCAAGCTTGTTTCAGCATTATCGTCGTATAAACCCGAAGAGATTGCATTCTATGCTTCACCACGGTCATCCAATGAAGATAATTTTGCACTAATGAAATTAGCCCGCCTGATTTTTAAAACCAACAATATCAGCATACAGGCAGAATCAGGCCATCGCAACAGTTTAGATGTTCTGTATAACGGTACGGGCTTTGCAGGCATGTTGGGATCGCTTGAGGATATACGCAAAGCTGAAGTGCTTATTGTGGCAGGGATGGATATCACCACGCAGAATCCTATTATTGGGAGTGAGTTGCATTATGCTGCCCGCAGTGGTTCATTGCTTATAACTATCGACAGCCGCATGACAAAGATTGCAAAGCTTTCTAAAAAGTTTATTAATATAAAGCCGGGGACAATGCGCCAGGTATTTGATGCAATTGCATATTATATAGATAAACAACAATGGGGAAATACAAAACCAGCACATTATGAGGAATATAAAAAATATTTGGCAACCGTACCATTTGATTCAATAGAAAAGGAAACAGGTGTATTGCCAGGTGAGATAGCTTTTGTAGCTGAACGGTTGGCAAAGGCAAAAAGCGCAATGGTGTTTTTTACTTCAGGCATTTCTGGATTAAGCTATGACGCGATTGCTTCAATTTTTAATGCTTTTGTATTGGCAGACAAGATTGGTAAAGAGGGGTGTGGAGTAAATCCAATTGCTGGCATAAACAATTTGCAGGGTAGCTTTGATATGGGCTGTGCCCCTGATTTGCTAACCGGTTTCCAGAACATTGACGATGCAACAGCCAGAAAGAAATTTGAAAAAAAATGGGGACAGGAATTGCCCACATTTAAAGGAAAGACGGTTGAACAGCTTCTTGCCGACAACTCATCGCCATTGAAAGCTCTGGTGATAGTTGATCATGATGATGGCATCGTCAAATATGCAGACCGTTTGAAGTCGTTACCATTTGTTGCCTATATAGGTGCTTTTACCAATAAGGTTGCAGATTTTGCTCATGTTACTCTTCCTATAACAACGTATATTGAAACTGATGGCACATTTACCAACACTGAGAGGCGTGTTCAGCTTTCAGTTCAAAAATGCAATCCTGCGTTTGATGTGTTGCCAATGTGGAAGCTTATTGACACCATTGCTGAGGCAGCGGGGAAGCCATTTAATTATCAGCATGCATCTGATGTTATGGACGAGATTGCTGCCCTCACTCCTGCGTACGAGGGAATAAGCCATAAACTCCTTTCCAAAAAGCATGGTGTTCAGTGGCCGTGCACCAAGAAAAATCATGATGGCACAAAATATTGTGTGCCTGAAAAAGTTTCATTTGTGCTCCCACAAAAACCGTATGCAGCGGTGCAGGCAACACAAGAATATCCGTATCTTCTTATGTTGGGCAAAGCACAGCATTACTGGCATCAGAATAATATTATGCATAAGACTTTTATCCCACTGCGTGAATACAATGCCACACTGTTGTTATATCCTGATGGGTATGTGGCGGTATCACCTGAAGATGCAAAGAAGATTGGTGTACGCGACCGCTGGCCAGTAAATGTGGTTGCCCAAAAGGCAAGCATGAAAGCAATGGTCATGATTTCGGATGATGTGGCACCCGGCACGGCGTATGTTCCCTATTTTATACGAGAAGGGATTGCATCATTTTTATTAGCATATAGTGACATTGTGTCACAGGGCGAAGAAGCAACTATCCCAGTACGAATTGAGAAGGTGTGATATGTATCTTGTTAAAAAAAATGATATTAAAAAAATTGCAAAGGCTTTAGAAGAAAAGTATACATTATATGGCCCATATATGGACAAGGAATTTGGGCAGTGTTTCTTTGACAAAGTAACTGCAGACACAGTTGACCTGAATGCACCCATCCCTACCAATCCGCCCAAACATGTGGTGTTCCCTCATCTAGAAACAATCATGCAGTATAAATATGATAAAAATGCCAGGAAGGCGGACATTGCAATGGTGTTTGATGATACTCCAAAGGCACTGTTTGGCTTACGTTCATGCGATTTAACGGGCTTGCAGTGTATTGACCGGTTTTTCTTAGGGCAGGAATTTGTTGATGAGGTCTATCGTCATCACCGAAGCCGTATGTTCATAGTGGCCAATACCTGTGTTATTCCATTTAAGCAGTGTTTTTGTGTTTGTACTGATAGTGGCCCTGCAGCACAGGAAGGGTATGATTTAAATTTAACGGATTTGGGCGATAGTTACCTGGTAGAGGTTGGCAGTGAAAAGGGTAAGACGTTTATTGAAAAATTTAATTTTCCCCAGGCTACAGAAGAACATCTGAAACAAAAACAGAAGCTTGTGGAAAAATCAATCACCATGTTTGATGATATAGCAACTGAGTCAAAGGCATGGGTATCGCGCGTAATGAACCGTGTAACAACAGGTTTTATTAAAGAAGAAATCTGGGAATATATAGGCAATCAATGTATTGAATGTGGTGCGTGTTCTTATGTATGCCCCACCTGCACATGTTTTAATATAAATGACGCCAATACTGCTGCTGGGAATACCGAGCGCTTGCGAACATGGGATTCATGTTCATACGAAGGGTATTCACGAATGGCTGGTGGTCATAATCCACGGAAACCAATAGAAGACAGAAGAAACAAACGATTTTTCTGTAAACTGTCATACTCACAGTCAAAGAAATATTTGAGGCCAGGATGTGTTGGATGCGGGCGCTGCGCATGGGTATGTCCTGGCGATATAGGTTTACCAAACGTTGTTACATATATTCGAAGAGAAATTCATGAATAGGTGATAGCTATGAGCGAACAAAAAATAGTAACAGTCCCTGAGATTGCCACAATTGAAGAAATTAAAGATGAGATTGTTGATGTAAAAACCTTTTATCTTAAGTTTGATAATAAGGAGATTGATGGCAATTTTAAATTTAAATCAGGCCAGTTTATTATGTGCACAATATTTGGTGCAGGCGAGTTTGCAGTGTCTTTGCCACCAAGCCCTGAAAATGATCGATTCCATATAACTGTGCGGCGAATAGGAAAGGTAACCAATGCCCTTCATGACCTGCAGGTAGGCGATAAGGTAGGAATACGCGGGCCATTTGGCAACGGATTCCCATTTGAAGAAATAAAAGGCAAGAATGTTATCTATGTGGCTGGAGGTATTGGGCTTATTCCATTGCGGTCATCAATTGTTCATGTATTGCAGCACCGTAATGATTTTGGCCGTATCCTGCTTTTGTATGGGTCACGTTCACCACAGGATTTAATGTATCAGTATATGCTGGAACAATGGCAGAACATTGAAGGGTTTGAAACATTCATCACTGTTGATAATGGTACCCCGGAATGGAAAGGCAATGTGGGTATTATAACAACCCTGTTTGATAAAGTAGAAATACCAGTGGAGAATACGGTGGCATTTGTCTGTGGACCTCCGGTAATGTTTAATGCTGTTATTAAGGAGCTTATGCAACGCGGCATTAAAGATGATATGATAATCTCAACGTTAGAGAGGCATATGAAGTGCGGCGTGGGAAAGTGTCAGCACTGTGCCATCGGGAGAACCCTGGTGTGCACTGATGGCCCGGTTTATACGTATAGGCAGATCAAAACGTTAGGTGAGCAGATATGAGTTGGCTGCAGACAATGTACAATATCTTCAAAGACACAACCTGCATCGTTGGTGTTGGCAATTACTATAGATGTGATGATGCAGTTGGTCTGTACATTGTTGATGCACTGGCAGCAACAGTACAACAACCACATATAGTGATATTCAATGTAGAGGATATCATTGAAAGCTATTGTTTTGCAATTGCTGAATCAAACTGCAAAAATGTGTTGATTATCGATGCTATCGAAGCGGACGCAGAGGAAGGAACGGTAGTTTTTGGCAGGCTGAGTGATTTTGTGGAAACGGGATTGGATGTTTCAACGCATAAATTGGCATTACGGATGTCATGTAAAGTATTAGAGGCATCTGGCAAGGATGTATATATGCTGGGGATAGTTATAAGGCATAATGATTTTGGAAAGGGACTATCGCCCATTATCCATAATAAGGTAGATTCAATTGTTAGTATGGTTCAATCCTCAATAATGAGCAACCAAAAGGAGTGTGTGTATGAACATTGATCTTTATGGTACGTTATTACAGGCTTTTGCTATATTGCTTGGTGCAAGTATAATTGTACCACTAGTAGCCAATAGACGAAAATTAGCAGGATGGTTAAACACTATTGTGGTGGCAATTGCTGCAGGGCTTTTGCTGTATGTGGCGTATGTGGCAATATTTGTTCAACAGTCAGCCCAAACGCAGGTAATATATTTTGGTAGTGTACCAGTCTATTTTTTAATAGATGCATTTTCTGGATTCTTTATAGCCATCATTTCCTTTATGGCAGTGATGAGTGCACTGTACTCTATTGACTATATGGAACATTATAAGGACTATTCGTTACGGCCATACTACATCAACTTCCCGCTTTTCATATTGGGGATGATTGGCATAGTTACCGTTGATGATTTAAGCATTGGATTCACGGTAGCATGGCAGCTTATGACAATAGCATCGTATTTTTTGATCCGATTTGAATATAAAGAAAAACAGAATGTACGCAATGCAAATAAATATTTAATCCTTATGGAATTGGCATGGGTTTTTGTAGTTGCCGGTGCATTTCTTATTAACGGTTCAGCTATGGGTGATTCAATTCACACGTTAACACAAAAGATTGGTGCAACTGGCGGCATGATTCCTGTTGTTTATGCACTGCTTCTTCTTGGTTTCAGTTTCAAAGCTGGTGTATTCCCGTTTGGCCAGTTGTGGTTGCCTGATGCCCATTCCATTGCTCCTTCTCCTGTAAGTGCGCTGTTGAGTGGTGTCATGATTAAAACCGGTATTTATGGCATAGTCAGGACATTTTTCTGGATGATTCCACATGAAGGGCATACTGTTGATCCTCTTGTATGGGGAACTATCATAGCTGGTTTTGGTGTTGTAACGTTGTTTATTGGCACCTCCCAATCGTTAAAGCAGAGTGATGCTAAACGTCTGCTTGCTTACAGCTCCATTGGCCAGATTGGATACATTGTTCTGGCTATTGGAGCTGGCCTGTATATGTACCACAGCAGCAATATGTTTGTACAGATGCTGTCGTTTGTGGTCATCATTGGGATACTGTATCATGTATTAAACCATGCAATCTTTAAAGGGCTGCTCTTCCTCACGGCAGGCAGTATACTGTATGAAACAGGCACAAAGGACCTCAATAAATTAGGTGGTTTGCTTAAATTTATGCCGGTGAGTGCTGTGATAGCTGGCATTGCTTCCTTGTCTATTGCAGGTGTTCCTCCATTCAGCGGGTTTGCAAGCAAATGGACAATAATATCTGCTACACTTTTAGGTGGAAGCCAGATTTTCTTCCTTGCACTGTTTGGCATTATTGCACTGTTTACCAGCGCATTGACACTGGCATGCTATGTAAAATTCTTTGGGATGTCATTTGCTTCAACAGGTGTGGAATGGAATGTGGAACATAAACCACAGGAAGTTTCATGGAAGATGCTTGTACCAAAGGTCATTTTGGCAGTTCTGTGCATAGTCCAGGGGATAGTTCCTTTCATATACTATGGAACAATTATAAATATTTTCAGGTCCTCAACTGGTTCCATAGTGCAGGCTTCATTCAATGAACTATCGACGCGTAATGCTGTGTTTACTTCCGCTATGGGGGTTGCCATTAATGTCCCGGGCATGCAATATGCCAATGCTATTGCTGTCCCACTTGTTGTGATAATAATAGTAATTATTGGATTTACGGTTGCATATATAGTGAAAAGGAGCGCAGGTTCCCAGGAAAAAGTTATGCCAACCTGGCTATGTGGATATCAGGACCTTAATAATAATAACAGATATAAAGACAGACATATGTTTGCAGCGTTGAAGTCCATGTTGTGGTGGACAGGTGGTAATGTGAAATAAAACATCATTTACGAATAAGAGGTAAGATATGCCATCGATAGACCAAGTTAAAAAAGATTTAAAAGATAAGTTCAAAAGCGCTGTCAAGGGCTTTGAAAAACCACTTGAAACACGGCTGTTTGTTGATGTGGATAAAAAGCATATACGGGCTGTATGCAATGCGGTCATTGAGATGGGTGGCCGTTACCTGGTAAGTATAGGTTATGATAATATAGCCCGTGATAATACATTGGGGTTAGTACATACTTTTAGTTTTGATAAAGACGATATATTCTGCTGTATCAGGACAAAAGTACCTGCTGACAAACCAGTACTTGATTCAATCACACCTGATATTCCCAATGCAGGGTGGTCCGAACGCGAATACATGGACTTACTGGGAATGCAGTTTGAAGGCCATCCAAAACCAAAACGGCTTATACTTGCCGATGACTGGCCTCAAGGTATCTATCCACTTCGTAAAGAGGTACCATGGAATTTAATGCCACCCGCAGCTGAAGATGTGGCATATCAGTTAGATGAAGCACCGGAAGGATGCACCACGGTTCCTATTGGACCGTTTCATCCAACATTGCATGAACCAGCACATTTTGCAGTGTATGTTGATGGCGAGACCATAAAAGGCTGTGATTACCGTGGCTTTATGACACACCGCGGCATTGAAAAATTGTGCACCACACAGGTAACCTATAATGAAGTGCCGTTTATTGCAGAGCGTATATGTGGTATTTGTGGATCGGTTCATGCTACATCTTATTCACAATCTGTTGAGCTTGCTGCAGGAATAAAGATTTCCCGTAAAGCAGAATATATTCGTACATTTATGTTGGAGCTTGAAAGGATTCACTCCCACCTTTTGTGGTTAGGTGTTGCCGGCCACCTTATTGGATTTGATACGGTGTTTATGCACTCCTGGCGTGTGCGTGAACCTGTAATGTGGCTTGCAGAAAAGATTACCGGCAACCGCAAAACTTATGGGATGATAATCATTGGTGGTGTACGTCGTGATATTCTGCCTTATAAGGAAGATATACTCAATGTAATGGACAAGGTTGAAAAAGAACTCATTGCAATTAAAAATGCAATAGTTGGTGATACCGCCATTCACCGTAGAACAAAAGGTGTTGGATATATTTCAAAAGAGGATACAATAAAGTGGAGTTTAGTTGGCCCTGTTGCCCGCGCAAGGGGGATTGATATTGATACCCGGCGTGACCATCCCTATGCAGCATACGATGCCGTGCAGTTTGATGTACCTGTTGTAGATACGTGTGATGTTTGGGGCACAGTTCTTGTGCGCATCTTAGAAACGTTTGAATCCATTAAGATTATCAGACAGGTTTTACGAGACATGCCTGTTGATGAACCATTGTTATATGAATTTGATGAGCCCATAAAGCCACTGATTCATTCAATATCCGCAGTTGAAGCACCACGCGGTGAAGTAGTGCATTACCTTATTACCGGTGAAGAGAATAGGGCGGACCGCTGGCGAGTACGTGCCCCCACGTACCCCAACTTACAGGGAGTACCATTGATGCTATTGAATAATCAGTTGGCAGATGCGCCGATAATCATTGGCAGCATAGACCCGTGTTTCTCATGTACTGACAGAATGGCACTGGTTGATTTAAAGACTGGCAGGCAAGCTATACTTAATAATGAAGAGCTTGAAAGTCTGTCACGAAGCAAAAAAGCATAAGGCAGGTGGCATATGGATATACTCATGATAATACTTAACATTGTAGTGTTTTTAGGGTTGGCACCATTATATGAAGGTATCATTAGAAAGCTGACTGCCAAGGTACAGTCAAGGCAGGGGCCACCTATCTATCAGCCGTATCTGGATTTGCTTAAGTTACTGGGTAAGGATAATTTAGTAAGCGACAACTGGGCATTCAAATTAGCACCAATGATGGCCTTTGCGGCAGTGACTGCAGTGGTTACGATAGTTCCTATTGGATTTAAGCCTAATTATTTAACACAGTATGCTGATGTAATTACTATCGTATATTTACTGACATTAGCAGGCATATCAATATTGTTGGGTGCATTATCAAGCAAGAATGCCTATGCAATGATTGGTGCAAGCCGTGAGATGATAACCATGATTATGGTAGAACCAATACTGGCCATGACCTTTATACTGGGCGCAGTTAGAATGAAAAGCCTGGCCATTGATGCAAGTATGTTCAGTATACTTTCTACAGGCTATTCATGGTCGGTGGTGCTCATGCTTGTTGTGTATCTTATGGCATTACAGGCATTTGTTGCCCGTCAGCCATTTGATATTTCTGAAGCTGAAGTTGAAATATTGGAAGGACCGTTTATTGAATACAGTGGGCCTAACTATGCATTGTTTAAATATTCAATGATGTTGAAACAGATGTTCTATGCAGTTCTTTTTGTAACAGTATTCATGCCATTCCTCCATACGGGTATATTTGTAGTTGATCTTATAGTGCAGCTTTTAGCGGTTGCAGTGATTTTTGTGCTGATTGCATTGTTAGGATCCACCAACCCGCGGTTGCGTATTGACCAGGCAGTGAAATACTATGCAGTGTTGATTGTTATGTCATTGTGTACCATTGCATTGAGCGTATATGGAATTTAAATCTTATAAGCAAGGAGAACGATCGTGTGGCTTACAAGTAAAATAAAACAGCTATTTGTGGTTACAAAGCCCGGTACGGTAACATTGCCCTATCCATTTGAGCCGCGGCCTGTCCCGGAAAATTTCAGGGGGCAACCATACTGGGATCATCATAAATGTATAGGATGTGGCGGGTGTGCCAATCATTGCCCTGCCCGTACAATACTTGTGCGCGATCTGTGCAATGAACTCAGGGTAATGATGTATGATGGTTCACGCTGTACCTATTGTGGGCGATGTGCGGATCTGTGCCCTGAAAAGGCAATAACAATGACACCTCAGTATGAACTGGCTACCGATGACAAGCGCGATATAAATGAAACAATGGAATTGTTTATGTTAACATGCCAGCGCTGCGGGAGATGTTTTGATCATGAAATAAAGAATGCAATTGATAAGCTGGCATATTTAGGATATCGATACGATAATTTAGAGATGAGGGCAGTCATTCCTGTTTCTTCACAAACGTTTGATAAAGAACTGTATGAAAAAACCAAGACCTATAAAAGGCCTGAAAAGATAGGAGAATAGCCATGTTGGGTAAATTAGCAAAAAAGGCATTTCCAAAATCATTATGGGTGTACCACTGCAATTCTGGTGCATGTAATGGATGTGATATTGAAATATTGAATGTTTTAACTCCCTATTATGATGTGGAACGGTTTGGCATAAAGCTTGTTGCATCCCCCAGGCATGCTGATGTGATGCTTGTTTCCGGTGCTGTTACCAGGCCAACATTTCCTCTGGTAAAAAAGGCATATGATGCAATGCCATCGCCAAAACTTGTATTTGGGATAGGCTCCTGTGCAACAGGTGGGGGTTGCTGGTTTGATACCTATAATGTAACGGGTGGTGCTGATAAGGCAATACCGGTGAACTATTTCATCCCTGGTTGTCCTCCAAGGCCAGAAGCAATTATTTATGGTGTTGCATTAGCATTAGGCCTTGTGGATAAGAAAGCTGCTCCTATTGAATTGAAGCAGATTGAATTTCCAATAGATATCTATCAGCGAACGAAGGCATGGGAAGAAAGAAATGTAATTTATCAGTTACTCTATGATTAAAATTTGGTAGATGGAGTATACACAATGGCAAAAAAAATATTATTAGTTGATGACGATAGAGACCTTGTTGAAAGCTTAAAACAGGCTTTGACGATGAATGGATACGAAGTGGAAGTTGCCTATAGTGGTGCCGAAGGCTTAAAAAAGTTACTATCGTACCATCCTGACCTTATGATTTTAGACGTAATGATGGAGACTGATACTGCAGGATTTGAGATATCATATCAGATACGCAGCAACAGGGAAGATTCAAAATACAGGGATGTTAAAAATGTTCCCATAATTATGCTGACAGCCATTAATCAGGTTACTAATTCACGGTTTTCGCTTAATGAGGAACAATCATTCCTGCCCGGTATTAACGATTTTTTAACAAAACCTGTGCGTATAGATGAGTTACTGGATAAGATCAAAAAGTATGTATGAGTTTACCGTGATGTGCATATAGTATCACAACAACCTGTTTACAATCGCAAAGCCGGAATATCAGGATATATTCCGGCTATTTTTCGCTTTTCACTTGCGTATTAATAAAAAAGGTTGTAAAATATATGCAATATGGTTTATAATATTAAACAGTATTAAATGAATGATAATATCAATATGAGAAAGAGATTTGCCTCACAAATACGGTTTAAATTATTTATAAGCATACTTTCCATTGTGCTTTTATCGGGGATTGCTTCAACCTTTGTGGGCATACGGACAATTGAAAAACATGTTGTTGGTCAGGCCTTTGATACAGTATTAAAAGATTTAGATACTGCTGATTTTATTTACAATAGCAGGATAGCGCTTAAAAGCAAGATGCTGAAGCATATTGCCCTCTTAGAGTATATTCAATTGGCAATCATGCAAAATAACCGGCAGGTATTAATTCATAAATGCAAAGAAGTGCAGAAAGAATTGGGAATTGATATCGTCAATATTACTGATGCACAAGGAAAAGTAATAGCTCGTGCAAATAATTATTCATTTGGGGATGATGTATCGGATGACAACCATATTTCATATGTAATAAAAAATAAAGTGCCGTGTGAAGGAACTGATATCGTAACCCATAAACATCTTGAACGGGAAGGAGAGGTAATAGCCAAAAAAGTAATTATTGATATCGTGCCAACTCCTAAATCAAGAAAGGTAGAACGGACAAAGGTTGTTGATGCCCTGGCTATAAGGGCTACCATACCAATATTTTATAATAATAATTTTATAGGCATTATCTATGGTGTAAGGATTTTAAACAATTATAACGGGATAGTAGATCAGATAAAGGAACTGGTGTTTAAAGATGAAAAGATTGGGGGACTGGAGGTTGGCACTTCAACCATATTTCTGGATGATGTAAGAGTGTGCACCAATGTAAAAAAACCTGATGGTACACGGGCAATTGGCACATTGCTTTCAGAAGAAGTATATAATAAAGTAATATTGCAGGGAAAGGTCTGGTGGGATAAAGCCTTCGTTGTCAATAACTGGTATATATCAGCGTATAAGCCACTGTTAAATGTATATCATAAACCTATTGGTATTCTTTATGTTGGGATCCTGGAAAAAAAGTTTGATGAAATTAAGGCAAGTTCAACAGTCAATTTTGCAGTGATTACAATTTTAATTGCAATTGTTGCAGTTGGGATTTCCCTGTATCTTTTAAATATGATTATCCAGCCGGTGCGGACACTGGTAAAGGCATCGGAATCGGTTATTAATGGGAACTATGACGCACACATTGAGATAGAAAGCGAAGATGAGATTGGATATTTGTGCTATACCTTTAATCAGATGATAGATGCTATCAAGGAACGGGACAGAAAATTAAAAGAACAAACTCAGGATCAAATACTTCAATCAGAAAAATTAGCATCACTTGGCAGGCTTGCATCAGGAATTGCCCATGAAATAAACAATCCCCTTACGGCTATTCTTACCTACAGTTCCCTATTGCTGGAAGATTTAAAAGATACTGATTTTGAGGAAGACTTGCGAGTTATCATTAAGGAAACATTGCGGTGCAGGGATATTGTGCGCAATATTTTAGATTTTGCCCGTTCAACAAAGCCTGACATAAAGCGGACTAATATTAATAGTCTTATAAATGAAGTTCTATTAATACTTGATAAGCATGTTAACTTTCATAACATTGTGATTAATAAAGAGCTGGATCCTGATGTGCCTGATATGTATATCGATGAAAATCAGTTTAAGTCGGTTATTAATAACCTGGCTATGAATGCAGCAGATGCCATGCCACACGGAGGTACGCTGACAGTGAAAACACGGTATAATTTCCATAATGACAGCATTACCATCATTGTGTCGGATACTGGTACGGGCATCAAGGAGGAGCATTTAGATAAAATATTTGATCCATTCTTTACCACAAAGGAGCAGGGAAAAGGTACTGGCCTTGGCCTGGCAGTAACCTATGGTATAATAAAGCGATACCATGGTAACATTGATGTGCAAAGTGAGATGGGGAAGGGTACAATGTTTACCATTACGTTCCCCTTGGCTAAAAATAAGGAAGAATATGCAGTATTTCAAAAAGCATGAAAGGTGTGAGCCATGAAAGATATACTTGCACGAATCCTGATAGTAGATGATGAGGATATAGTACTTAAAAGCTGCCTCAGAGTGCTCCAGAAACTAGATTATGAGATTGAAACTGCATATTCAGGTCAAACCGCACTGGATCACCTGGACAAGAAGAAATATGATATTGTTGTTACTGATCTTATGATGCCCGGGATGGATGGTATGCAGCTTTTGGAGGAAATTAAAAAACGGTATCCCGAGGTCATTGTAATTATATTTACAGGGTATGCAACGGTTGAAACAGCGCGGCAGGCATTGAAGGCAGGGGCATTTGATTATATCCCCAAGCCATTTACCCCTGATGAATTGCGCAATGTTATAGAAAATGCAGTTAAGAAATTACAAAATAAAAAGCAGTAATGTATTCATAATGAGATATTGAACGGTTTTGAAGAGCTATAATATACACTCTGAAGAATGAATAATTAAGGTTATAGGTAATTAATAAGCATATTCCTGAATTAATCTGTCATAGTGGCGGTTTTTTTCTTCATGCAGTTCCATAAGATCTTCAAGCTCATCATACAAGCTACTCAGTGTTTTTTCTAGTTTATTAATTTCAATGGATAAACGCTGAATTTCACTGCTCTTCTGTAATTGTGATGCAATGATAATATCAGCATTATATTGTTTTAATAGGTTGTCGTAATGAATGATTTCATTCTCAATGTGTTCAATTCGTTCCTGTAAGGGCTTGCATTCATTCTGTTTTTCCTGCAGCAGTTGTGATCGTATCCTTCGTAATTCTTTTTTATTGAGCTTGAGTTCAGCCTCTCCTGTGTGGCCAGCTCTGCGGGTATCTGCTTCAGAATCCCATCCAACTTTTTCAAGAAAGCGTTCATAATCGCCTTCAAAAATGCTTATGGTGTTATTTTGAAAAATGATTAAACGCTGTGCGATAGCTCTAAGGAATAGTTCGTTATGTGTAACCAGTATCACTGCGCCTTCAAAGCTGTCAATTGCCGTGAGCAATGCATCACAGGCTTCCATGTCCAGGTGATTAGATGGCTCATCCAGAATAAGAAGATTTATTGGCTTAACCAGAATTTTTCCTAAAAGCACGCGGCTCTTTTCCCCACCTGAAAGAACAGATACAGGCTTTAGTGCATCGTCACCTTCAAAAAGAAGCGAGCCACAGATATTGCGGGCCCGCTGTTTGTTGTTATCGGGATCGCTGTAAGCAATTTCATCTTCAATGGTGGCATTGGGGTTTAATGTTGAAATATTTGTTTGCTCAAAGTATCCTGTCTCAACACCCAGTGCAGTTGTGATAGTTCCTGATTGAGGTTGCAGGCTGCCAGCCAAAAGTTTACACAATGTGGTCTTGCCTTTGCCATTGGGTCCTATGATACATATCCTGTCACCAGCAGCAACTGAAAATGAAAGATTGTTAATCAAAGGTTTTTCATCATAACCAAATGAAATAGAATCTACCTGTACTACATATTTTGCTGTTATTGGCTTGTACCTGAATTCAAAATCCAGATTCTTTAACGGTACCAGCTTTTCTCTTTTCTGCATCTTTTCGATAGTCTTGATTCTAGATTGAACAAGGTTTGCAAGCCTGGCCTTTGCCCTGAATCGGGAAATAAATTCTTCTATTTCTTTTTTCCTGCGCTCATCGTTGATGCGGGTTTTTTCATATATTTCTTCTTCAAGCGCTATTTGCTCATAAAATTGCTGAGTATTGCCCTTTATTTTTTTAATCCTGTTACGATGGATTCCTAATGTATGAGTAACAATGGAATCCATGAAACCTCTATCGTGCGTAATCAATACAAGTTCACCTGGCCAGTTTTGTAAAAAGCGGTCTAACCAGCGGATAGAAGTAATATCAAGGTAGTTGGTTGGCTCATCTAAAAGCAACATATCAGGATTTAGAATTAATGTTTTTGCCAGTTGTAATCGCACCTGAAATCCACCTGAAAGTTCAGGCACCCTTTTAAGCATGTCACTGGTATCAAATCCCAATCCTGACAGGATTTTTTCAGCACGCCAGTATTCATGCTGCTCAGATTCAGGCAACAGCGATAACGCCTCATCGCGGACTATTGGCTTTGTAAAATGAAGCTGCTGGGACATATAGCCAATGGTATAATGGCGGGGAATAGCCACACTGCCTTCATCGGGCTGTTCAATGCCTGCAATGATTTTGAGCAAGGTTGTTTTTCCCAGTCCATTGCGGCCAACAAGCCCAACCTTTTCCTTGTTGCCAATTGTAAAGGTAACGTCTTCAAAAAGGACTGTATTGCCAAATCGTTTAGCTAAATTCTGAACAGTGATCATTCTGAGATATCTAAGCCTGTGAATTCAATGCCGTACTCTTTCCCAAACTGGTTTAATGATTCAAGACATTTTTTCTTTATTTCATCAAAATTTTTTTCAAATTCAGATTTTGTAACCTTAGCGGCAAGTATTGACAGCTCCTCTAATGCTTTGTTGCTCATCTCCTCGTCTAACTTCTCAAAGGTAAAAAAAGGTGTGTATGGGTCCCATAATAAAAATGTTGTTCTAACGGTTAATTTTTGTTTAGAGCTATCGCCAAAAGATATTTCTTGTGTTACCGGCACCCCCTCCCGTTTTTCAACAGGAACAATGCGTGCCGAAACAAATGGGCTAATAATATGAAAACCTGGCCGTAACGTTTTATGGTATTTGAGCTGTTTTTCAATAATGCAGATAGAGTCGCGCGGGACAATCTTTATCATCCTTTTTAAAAGAATTAATACAACAATGATAATGATACTATACACATATACCATACTGTTACCTCCCCTAAAAATAAAAAAAGCTAAAATGCATTGCGCTATATGAGATACAATGTTATTATGAAAATGTCTAAAAGTATATGTACTTCATGCAATAAATATTTTCAACAAAAGTTTTATTTATTTTGGCGATAGTTCATATTATTATATCATTGCATATACCATACTATTCCTTACAAAATATCTAACTAAAAAAAATACACTTGAAAAATAGCATTTTGGGGTTATATAATGTTTTTACTATAGGAATGATACTATGGATGTAGAACCAATACGAATTTTAGTTCTGGATGATGACCCTTTTATTGGTAAGATGCTTGCTTCAATATTAGCTGGCTATAATGTGAAATACACAACATCCTTTAGCCAGTTTCAGCAGGTAATAGAAGAATTTAATCCAGATATTGCCATAATAGATTTACATTTGCCTGATGCGCATGGCCTAGATGTGTGTAAATGGATCAGAAGCCAGAATCAATATGAAGATGTTATCCTATATATATTAACAGCTACAAATGAAGAACAAACCCTGATTAGGGCATACAGCATAGGGGTTATGGATTATATCATAAAGCCTTTCAACAAATTTATACTGTTTTCAAAATTACGCCGCTGCTCACTGATGATTGAGATTAAACGAAAATTAGAGCATTCATTAGAGTATCAGAAGGATATAAAGAAGCGCTTATTAAAGCTGAATGATTTTATTAAAAGGTGCATTAACATTGATGACATCGACACACTTGTGGCGTTGCTGCTGCATGTTAAAAATATTATCCCGGTAGATGGGTTGTTTATATTTAACAAAGTTAAAACTGGCAAACATACTGTATTGAAATTAATTGCACATGAATCATGGAAATCACTTATTCCTAAACTTCAGAAGGTAATTACTCAAAGTACCTCTAAACCGGTTTCATTTTTCTTTGAATCGCATAATAACGTATATGTTGCCTGTATATCATTGCAAGAGTATGGGTATGCATTTTTTATCAGTAATATCCCATACAACCCTGATGAAAAAAATCTTATTGGATTGTTAGCTGAGATCATAAGGGTCATAATAAGTAGAACCGAGATTTATGAATATGTCCAAAAGCAAAATAAACTATATCGTGATGAAATATCAAAGGTACGGCAGATACAGGTTGCCCAATTGCCAAAATTCAAAAATATTAATGGGTATGAGATAGCTTCAACCTTCTTGCCGGCTGAGGATATCTCTGGGGATTTTTTTGATGGATTTTATGTTGAAAATGGTGTATTCCAGATTGTGCTCTGTGATGTCTCCGGCCATGGGATAGCATCTTCATATATTGGCAATGCGATGCGGACATTAATACGCACTTTCAGTTTCAAAGAACAATCGCCAGCCCGGGTGTTGCATAATGTTAACAAACAGATGATAGTTGATGGGAAAGGATTATATTATTTTGGAACAACAGTAATTTGCCGTTTGTATACTGATGGAACAATACACTATACATCAGCGGGCCACCCTCCATTATATTTCTATAACTATAAGGCCCATACTATTGAGGAGTTACCTAATACCGGTGGGCTTTTGGGGGTTTTTGATGACATGGATTACCAAGATAGTAGAATCACATTGCAAAGTGGTGATATGTTGTTTTTATATACTGATGGATTAACCGAATCCATGAATCCTGGCATGAAAACACTGTATGGAGAGCATCGGTTAAAAGAGAATATACTTGCATATGCGCATGAAAACCCTGGGGAAATATTACACTCGATATGTGGGAGCATGTACGAATTTACGGGATATGCGCCGCTAGAAGATGATGTAACGTTAATGTGCATTAAAAAAGTTTAATCTTTCCTGAAAGCCTGTAGTCTAAAGTCATCTATTATTCCAGCTATATACGCCTGAATTTTTCTAATTGCTGATGAGGGCGTGTCATCTTGAAATTGGGCAATTGTTTTTTTTCGTTTTTCCTCGTTTATGTAAAGCTTTGCAAATGATATGCGATTGGCATGGCTATAGTGTGGCAAGATATCAGACAGCCATTGATATATGCGGTGCAATAAAAATGCACATTCTTTCAGGTATTCATTCTTATCCTTTTCAATTTCTATATGCTTAACAGATGGCCTTCGTAATAATGCAATATGGTCTTCTATTCGTTTGGAAAAACGGTTTGCAGTATGGTCACATAAATATTGTAGCTGCTGCTCAAATTCATAGAGCATGGTGTGGTCATCAAGGATAATCCATAACACAGGGAAATAAAGCTCTAATAACTGATTACATGCACCATACATGTGTATAATCTCAAAATGAGCCTTAGGGTGGATTTCAATCTTTGGGTATTTTTTAATTTTTGCAGTCAATTCTTCTATAAGGGCATCTACCTTTTTGCTAAAACTATTTTCACTTTTTTTCTCCTCATAACGCTTTCTAATTGTTTCAAAATGGGCTATTTCAGCAACAATGAACGCTTCAAGGTCAATTTTATTTCGTAGTGCTGCCTGTAAACGTTCTTCAAAAGCATCTTTGTTAAACCAGCGAGGGCTATATTTATTGGCATATTCATCATATTTATTACGCAATTTGGCAATTAAAACTTCTATCTCATTATCATGTAACATGCACAACACCATCTTTTGTTTAATGTAATTTACTGATTATTGGTAACTTGCGCATGTTATTACAGGAATTAATATATATATGCAAGCATCATTTTAGAATAAATAGTGAAAATTGATGATAAAATGTCGATTATTATACATAAGGAATAACTATGTCCTCATTTTCAAAAAATTTTATTAAAGGATAATCAGTGGCTATAATTCAAATTCCTGATCAATGTAAGGACCCTTTCAGTTTTGAATCGGTTATTGGGCTATATCAAAACATCATCAATCAGAAAGCCAGAGGGCTAGATCTATCGCATGTAACTTTCATTGATCCGTATTCATTAGTATGTTTGCTTCTGATTGGCCGCAATTACCTGCGTTTGACAGGGAATAAATTGACTTTGTACCGTATCCCTACTCAAATACTCCAATATGCGGTAAGGATGGATTTTTTTTATCATAATATATTTGATTGTGATGAAACACTAGAAAAGCAAAAACAACTAAAGCGAAGCATGGCCTCTTCACGTTTGCTAGAGGTTATTGAATTACCTGGGAAGGAAAAAGAAAGCGTCAGGGTTATTGCAAAAGTTATCACTACTTTTAGAAAGCGTGCACTTGTCATTTTAAAACACTGGTTTACTTTGGCAATGGTGGATTACCTTGTTACTGTTATTTCAGAAATATGCCAGAATATTTTTGAACATAGTTTAGATTCAGGGTTCATTGTTATACAGAGTTATATGTATTTAAACGAGCGCATATTCCGCATAGCTATTGTAGATTCAGGTATAGGAATACCCGGGTCTTTTGAATATATGCCTGAAATTAAAACAATGTCCAATGCAAGGTTGCTGGAATCTGTTTTAACCACGCCACTATCCAGTAAACGCAGGTATGGATATGGTTTATGCCAGGTTAATGCAATTATGGAACAGCTAAAAGGGTCAATTTTTCTGCGTTCTGAGAATGCATATATCAGTGTATTGCATCACCGTCGATCGGCAAAAGGAAGTTATATCTTTTTGAAGGATGATTGCCCATCTTTCCCTGGTACGCAGTTTTCAATCACACTCATTGGATGAAATAATGGTAATTGAAATTAAAAAACTGGCAACATCTGTTGCAATAACGCGTAAAAGCATTGATTTGTTTACACGATATGTTGGCAAGTTGTTGTTTCAGAAAATTCAAGAAAAGCTAAAACATCTGGCTGAACATGAAGTTGTTGTTATTGATTTTGATGGCATACGTTCTGTTGATGCTTCCTTTGTTGATGAGTGTATCGTTCCATTATTAGAGCTATCGCAGGCAAATACTACTCCATTTTATATCAAGTTAATCAATATAACCGATAATGTGGAATATATTGTTCATCAGGTTATTGGAATGGCCCAAGAACAAAAACGATATATTGTGATGACCGATAGATTATGTAAAAACGGATGCCATGCGTTGGGTTCTATTTCAGAAATGGAAATAGATATTATTGAATATTGCGTAATAAACAAACAGGCAACAAGCACTGATATTGCTTCTTTTTTGCATATATCTGAAAGTGAAGCACATGATTCCCTGATGCGCTTGTATGAAATGCGTGCTGTAAGAAAGATACATGATGATAATGTATTCCATGCTATTTAGTAAAATACTTGATAAATAAATAACTTTCTGTATAATTGAATAAATTGTGAGTATATCAGCACTGTTAATTACTAAATGTATTTACATGTACAAAAAATAATCAATGTACACTTCCGCCGCCTTCGGCGGGAGTGTACAAGTATTTATGTTAAATTATTTTTAAGTAATAAATACTGGTATATCAGCAATAATTAAATCAATTAATATCTATAATACTATATGAAACAGATCATTAAAAAGAAAGAAAGTGAAGATGATTCATTATTTGGGCTTTTAGCTTCATATAAGAATCTTTATAGCTATTTGCTGATTCTAGAATCACAGGAGGGCACCATTGCTGTAATTATTGCCAAGAACCCTTCATCATTTGATGAATTAACAAAAACCAAATACCAGCAATACAAGCCAGTAAGAAGAATCAAAATGGGTGTTTCCAGACTGTTTGTTAAATACATCTCGCCGGAATATATTATAAAATTTTATGGCCCCCTCTTAGGATTAAAAATCCCAGAGAATAAAGTACATATTATTAATAATTTAGAAAATGGTTATTTCATATTAGAAATTCCAAATCATTATAAGGAACAGGTTATTCAGTGCATAAAACGTATTATTACATTAACCCCTCAAAAAAAATATGAAATAATTGAAAAAAGTTTAGCTGAACAAGAGGTTGAACTGTAAATGCCCAATAATACCCAATATGATTCATTCAGTGATCAGACACAGCTTATAAACAAAGCGCTAAAATATACAAATGGAAATCTGGAAAAAGCCCGGCAGATGGCTGCAGGAATTTTACAGGATGTTGCTGTTATAAAAGGGAGGTTTAGAGCAGGTAAAGTAGGTGCCTTTTATATTTTTTTGAATGTTGAATATAATTATATTATTAATATTAACTCTCTGGTAACCTCATATAGTGATATTTTCAATAAAATTCGTATTTTTGATGCATGGAAGCAATTTTATAATTTATTTGGTGATATTGTTAGTGATTTAGGTGGAGCTACCGAAGACTCATATAAATTTACCAACCACCTTGCTGATGCAATAGAAGGGTATGATATATATGAACCAGCTAAGGCTCAAAATATCCAGGTTGTATCAGAATTATTTGAGGAAATAATAGGAAAATATTTTTCACAGAATACAGAATGCCAGATTGAGATAGATAAAACATCTTCTCTAACCCTGGAAATTGAGAATATACCAATGGAATTGCCAGGGAAGCAGGAAGAAAAAGAAGATGAGCTTGGCCCCGATGAGATAAAGATGCGCGAGATAGAATCTCAGGTTGAATATGTTATCCCTGGCTCAGTTGTTGTTTCTCCTGTTAAGGGTAAGTATATAAATGATATAAAAGCAGGGGAAAAGATTACTGTAATGCTTAGTGGCAAAGACCCTGTATCTGATAAAATTGCACGTATGTTCAATGCAATAACCAGTGATGGGCAATATCTTCCTGTAAAAGCACGGATTAAAGAAAAGATATCGCTTTCTACAGGTGGTTATGCTATTTATGCGCTTGTAGCAAAAAATGTACTGGTTAAGATAATAGAAGAGGAAAATGTAAAGATTGAAACTGATAAACAGGAGCAAAAAAAAGAAGAAACTAATGAAAATATGCTATTTGTTTATATAGCACTTCTTTTGGGCTTATTGATCATTTCGGGTTTTATTGTTTTTGCTTTATTATAAATGATGCTATTACAAATCAATATTATATTTCTTCATTTTAGCTTTCAATGTGTTGCGTGCAATATCCAGAACACGGCTGGTTTTTTGAAGATTCCAGTTTGTTAGTTCCAATGTATGAAGTATGTAGTCTCGTTCAATTCCATCAATAACTTCCTGTAATGTTTTATAGTCGGGTGGCAGATATGTTGATTTTTTCCGCCCTTTTCGGGTTGTATTTTTTATAATAATTTTTTCTTTTATAGCTGCCATATGCAACTCCTTGGTAAACCTTAAAAGATGTCAGCGCATGCTATACATAATACAGAAAATGGTGTATATAAAATATCACCCAATACAATGCCATATAGCATATTCAACATAAATCAACACTGGGAAATTATTCAATTCATTTTTTTATATTATTAAAAAAATATTTTTATTTTGATATAATTATTTATAATATAAATCCAATATAAAATACTAATCATATTAATAAATTTGTATACTATTATATAAAAGGGTTGCAATAGTGCTATTGTCATACTTTTAGCCGAGTGTGGTGCAGTCAATTTTAAAAATTATAGCCACTGCCTTACTGCCAGCACTTAGATATGATTATTAACTTGTTATATCAATAACAATGAGTGTTATGTCATCAAGCAGCGATTGATTGTTGCTTGCCCATGAAAGGACATCATTTTTTATATATGAACAAGCTTCCGGAGGCTCAAGGTGTAATGCCTGTTTGATGGCTTTAATAAAGTTATTTTCCCCATACATAACCCTTGAATTATTCAGTGCTTCAATAATTCCATCAGTATAGAGGATGGTACGAATGTTTGGATGAATGGCATGAACAACATTGTTGCAATTAAGCTTATCAAATGCCCCTATGATTCTGCCTCGAGTATGTAATTCATAATATTCTCCTGATGGGGTGTCTACTATTATGCATCGTGGATGGCCTGCACTTGATGCAACAAGTGTGTTGGTTGAAGTGTTTATATACAGGTACAACACTGATAAAAGCTGGCCTGCAGTTTTATTAAGAAGTATTGTATTGATTTTTTCTAACAAAGCTTGTGGGTTGGTAAATACATCACTAGATGAATGGAATGCTATTTTGCACATGGAAGCAATAAGAGCAGCGGATACTCCATGGCCGGTGATATCTGCAATAATAATTCCAATTTCGTGGTCACTGATAGGAGCATAATCAAAAAAATCTCCACCGACAATTTCAGCGGGAATATATTCTGCTGCTATAATTAGGTTTTTATGGTATGGTGGATTTAAGGGTATAATTGATTGCTGTATATTACGTGCTATGTTCATATCTGCTTTACTCAATGCAATCTTTTCTTGCATTAGTGTGTACTGCCTGATAAGAATAATTGAAAGCGTGATTAAAAGTATGAACACTCCCCAGTGAATATAGAGATGAAAATCTCTTGAAAAAAAGCCTAATGCCACAGCGACAGCATGCAATACAGTTATGCATAATACGAAAATTCCGGCAAGCAATATGGCAGCATCCTTATTTCCTTGCTTTAATTTTTGTATAAATATTGAAATTATTATTATAGAATCCGCTGCCAGCAGGTATTGAAACATATAACGTATTTGTAATATTAATGCGCTTGTTTTAATTGTTCCGGTTATATGTAGTTCGCCTATGGTTGAAAGAAGTATTAATGATTCAAAGGTGGCGTAAGCTATGTTGATGAGGAATAAAATTCCCAATATTGACTTTTGTGAATAATTCAAGATTACTTTGACAAAACCAATAAACATGCTTGAGGACCACACTGATGAAAGCAGCCAGAGGTATATCCACAGTAATGGCGCATCGAACAATAAATCACGCAGCGACGTATAATTGGTAATATATAAAACCTGAAACAAAGCAAAAAAACCAAAATAAAAATATTCCCATTGCTTTCTGTTGGCAATAAAAATCATTAATGCAAAGAACCCAATAAAAAACGCTATGACTGCAATACTGATATTGTCAAAATCGGATACTATGATGTGTTTGATCAAGGAATATTCTGAACCGATGAACACCGGGCTGGTAATTCCTATAACCTGATAGTTTGACTGTATTTTGAAGTATATTTTTTTGCCTGCTGCATCATCGGGGATGGGTATTACATGGGATTTTTTTGCAATAAATTCTCTGCTATATTGTGTGTCCAGGTCCCAGAAAGAATAGATTGGCTTGGCGTCAACATACACAACAACAGAAAGATATAATTCACGGATATAGATGGCAGGGTGCATGGGCAGGGTAGCAGGCAATGTTGTACGAAGCCATATAGTATTGGATTGTTTATTCATGTGTGGCAGTGGAAGTGTAACCTTTTGCCAGTTACTATCGCCCCTATTAATGTTTTGTATAGAAAATTCCCAACTGTATTCCCAGTTATGTGTGAATGGTTCAGGGTCATTGTATATAGTAGATTGCCCTAATGATATAATTTTGCATCCTGTTACAGAAAGTGACAGTACTAGTAATGTGTAAAGAATATACCTAACAATCCCTTTGTATGTATTTAGCATAGTACTGTAACAGGATATTGTTTTATACATGTGAAGCATCTTATGATAGTAAGAGAAATGAGGTAATGTTGTAAATGAAATTTTTTGCATCACAAAAATTTTCTAATAAATGACAAAAATTTAAAAAAAATCATAAAAAAGTTGTCAATTTTTTACTATACTATCCTTATAGTAACATAAATCTAAAAAGAGTAACGGGTATGTTTGCTATATTTCAAAAAGGTGGCCTGGTAATGTGGCCAATTTTGTTGTGTTCGGTGTTGTCATTGGCAATATTTATAGAACGGTTGTATGTATTAATAAAATCCAAACCGTATATTTGGGATTCAATAAATTTTTTTAAACAACAGTTTGTTAATGGTGCAATGAGCAAAAAAGATATTCCTGCAAGTCCGGGGATAGTTAAGGATATGGCAAGCATGCTGGACATGGAAAAGGATTATTCCATAGACTATGAATTGCATGAAGCTGAACATAAACTGGTGCGTTTTGCCACATATTATGTGCGCAACTTAGAGCAGCGGTTAAACTGGCTTGCCATAATTGGTAATATTGCTCCACTTTTGGGACTCTTAGGGACGGTAACCGGGATGATTAAAGTGTTTATGGGCATTCAGAATATGCAGGGGCAGGTTAATCCTTCAGCGTTGGCAGGTGGAATATGGGAAGCACTGATTACCACAGCGGCAGGGTTGATTGTTGCAATTCCAACCATCATTGCCTACCATTACTTTGAAGATAGGATAGATGATATTACCGGTGCACTAAAAGAGTTGATCAGCGATATATTAGAGGTTATAAAGCAATGAGTGCCGAGCGGCTGTACATTGAACGCAGAAAGAAAGTGGTGATTGATTTAAACATAGCACCACTTATTGATGTTGTGTTCCAGTTGCTTCTTTTCTTTGCGCTCACATCCTATTTTGTTGCCAATCCTGGTATTGAGGTGTCGCTGCCCAAAGCAAATTCAGCTGTTGCCGTGCCACGGAACACTATTGAGATATATATTACCCGCACCAACTCCATTTATTGCAATGCCACAGAGATTGGACTGCCGGCACTTAAAGAAACGCTGGCAACACTGTCAGCGGGATCAAAGACTGTTGTCCTGAAGGCTGATAAAACAGTACAGCTTGGATTGGTAGTACAGGTGATTGATGTCATAAAGCAAACACAGGTTAAAGACCTGGTGATAGCAACAAGCATGGATGAAAACAATGGCAGTACAAAATAGCAACATCGTGTACTCTGCATTGTTAATTTCGATAATTTTGCATGGTGTATTCTTGTGTGTGTCGTTTGGGGGTAGTGCTTCGGATATGCAAAAGCATACACTAAACGTTACCATGCATACACAAACCATGTTGCCGCATATCGAGAATGTAGGGGATGCAACCAGGTTCAAGAATAATCCTGTGCAATCAGTTAAAAGGCAGGGTGGCACCATGGCCTCACAATATATGATTTCCGATGAAGACAGCCAGACCATTACCATGCGCTATACTGATATGATACGGCAGCGTATTCAGGAAGCCCTGGTGTATCCAACTGCTGCACGCAAGGATGGTATTGAGGGAAAAACATATATTAAATTTACTATAGATAAATATGGCAACGTGCTAATAGTTATGCTGGTACGTTCTTCTGGTTCAGGCCTTTTAGATGATGCTGCACTTAAGGCAATACACAGCGCCTCGCCTTTCCCACCCATTCCTGAGGCAATTGGCAAAGAACGCATGACATTTGTGCAGGGCCTTACGTTTACTTTGAAATGAGTTATTTAACCAATAATCCAATCACTTCAGTATGATAGGTACATGGGAACATATCAATCAAAAATAATTTTTTTAGGCGATAGTTACTGTCAATAAAGCTTTTGACATCACGGGCAAAGGTTACAGGATTACAGGAAACATAAATAATTGCAACAGGATTTATTGCTATAATAGTCTTTCTTCCCCGCTTTGATATACCCTGGCGTGGCGGGTCAATGAGAACGCATTCATAATTGTTTTTATAAGGGTGATAGTTTTCAATACTGACTGCATGAAAATCTACATTAACATTATTTAGAATAGCATTCTGTTTTGCCCATTCAATGCTTTGCATGCTTGTATCGATGCCAGTGCCTTTCATTCGACGGCCTAGATATATACTAAAAAAGCCAACACCACAACCTATGTCAAGGAATGAAGCATAGTTGTGCGATAGTTGGTCAACAATCCAAAGCATTTCCTTTCTAAGGAACCTGTTTGCCTGAAAGAATGTGTCAACACTACGTTTATAGGTTATGCTAGCTTCCTCTTCGGTGATAACTACAGTGGGGTCAGAGCATATAGTGCAATGTGCATCAATAGCTATTTTTATTGGGCTCTGACCCCATGTACCTGTTAAAATAGCTTTATTCAATTGTTCATGAAGAAGCAGGCAGCCCTCCTTGGGCATTGGTTCAATAATATGCGAATCCTTTTTATAAAAACCTGTAAATGTGGTATCTGATTGAAGGGTGGCATGGCTTCGATAATGATGGCGTTCACTATGGCGCAGTTCTATTTCTGTTAGAGTATCATTGGGAATTGCACCCATGCGGATTAAGGTATCTTTGAATAACTCATTTTTTAACGTAAGTTCATCTTTGTAGGCAATATGGAGAAAATCACAACCACCACAATGGGAAAATGCAGGGCATTGTGGCAGAATACGATGAGGTGAAGGGGTTATGATATCAGTTATTGCAGCAAAACAGTAGTTTTTTGCCTGTTGTGTAATAGTTACAGAAACAACATCTCCAATAGCACTATAGGGTACAAATACAGTTTTACCATTAATAAATCCTAATCCATAGCCATTGTTGGCATAGCGCTGTATGGTAATTGTATGTTTTTCCATTGCTTTGACCCCTTAATTTAATAAAAATTGGATTATTTTATTGTATAACTCAATATATTGAGGTTTTAAAGAATTTAGGATAGTTAGTTAAAAATTTTCTCAATCTAATGATATAACTACTTGTATGTATATGATTTTATATGCTCTGACCCTTTTTATGTGCATGTCCATGTGTGCCTCCTACCCTACATGCTTTGACCCCTTTTTAAAATAAACATTGGACATTGACCAATGATTTTTTAGGCTCTGACCCTGTATTTCAAAACATTGAACCTTGAACTTGTAACTTCGAACATCGAACGTTAAACATTGAACATTACCTATGCTCTGACCCCATATTTTTATTTTTTTCACATTTTTTTAAAAATTTTTCAAAATCCTCCTAAGATTTTTCACACTCAAGCGTTATATATAATGAACACCTTAAACTTATTTCTAACACATGGAGGAATACTATGGCAAGGAAATTGCGTGTACAATTACCAGGTCTTACCTATCACATCACTTCCCGCTGCATTGAATGGAGGGGTATGCTCCAGGAAGACTACTTTAAGGCAATCTTTGTGGAAATATTGCGTAAAGCCAAAGAAAAATACCATTTTAAGCTCATTGCCTACTGTATTATGGACAATCATATCCATTTGGTTATCCACACGGTAGATGATGGAGCACCAATTTCGCGTATTGTGCAGTATATTAAAGCCCGATTTGCTGAAATGTATAACAAAATAACCGGAAGAACGGGACCATTCTGGAATGAGCGGTATAAGGATAGCATAGTGCAATTTGCAAGAAATGTCGTACATTACTTATTGTGGTTATTGTGGTATTTGGCGTATAATCCGGTAAGAAAACGCATGTGTAATAGTCCCGTAAAGCACCGGTATAGTAGTATACAGGCGTATTTAGAAGAAAATGCAGATGTAGGAGTCCCCATAGATCATCACGAGTATTTTATGCAATTAGGAGAAAGCTTTGCTGAGAGGGTAAAAAAATTCATGCAGTATGAGGAAGCTTACCGCAAGCGATATTCGTTAGTTGTTGAGTGGGTGTAAAAAAAAAGGGTCAGAGCTTATTATGATTAAAAACTGCTTTTATAGTTTCACTGAAATTTTCATTAATATAATTATCTCTTAGTTGTTGTAAACCAATGTATATTGAGTAATCGCGCAAAGCTAATATATGGGCAATACGTGAACTTTTACCTGATTTGAGGTACAATTCTTCAAGAAAGGATAGTCTGCGCTTATCGATCCTATCCTGAAACTGCTTTACTGATATATCATATAATGCCCACGCGCGAATAGCAAGTTCAAGCTTACTGGAAAGCCTAAACGAGAGCTCGGTTAATTTTTTAAGTCCTGTCTTAGGATCATTGTTTTCACTTGCCTCTTGAATTAATTCAAGAGTAGTCATTTTTTCATAATGTTCCAAAAGTTTTTTAATATAATCATCGCGGTTTTTGAAGTGATGGTAAAATGAACCTTTGGTTTTCTTTGTTTTTGCAGCAAGTGAATCTATTGAAAGCATTCCAGGCCCATTTTTTTCTAGTATTTTCAACCCTTCTTCAAGCCAGATAAGTTTAGCATTATTTTTGCTTGACATTTATATACCTCCATACCATACGGTATGGTATTATATTTTATGTAATTTAGTCAACACATATTTTATTGGAGATTTTATGGATAAGACTCTGATATATGAATGTAACGTTACGGAAAGATTTAAACAACTTAATAGGATATTTTCACCAGAAAAGATTGCTATTGTAGGCGTATCACAAGAAGGGTTCAGTTTTGGAAGAGCCATCCTTTTATCACATCTTTCAATTGGATATGAAGGGAAATTATATCCAGTAAACAAACGCGGAGGAACTATTGAAGGGATAACAATATACAAATCAATAGAAGAAATCCCAGAAAATATAGATTTTGGAATAATTGCAATTCCAGCTCCTGAAGTGCCTGCAGCTGTTGAATCCTGTCTTAAAAAGGGTGCTGCAGGTGTTGAAATACTTTCTTCAGGTTTTAGGGAAACAGGGACTGAAGAAGGAATATTGCTTGAGGAGGAACTCAAAAAAATATCAAAGAAGGGAATAAGAATTTTAGGTCCTAATTGCTTTGGGATATATTGCCCTCGTTCGGGGCAAACGCTTCTTCCAGGTCCAGAGCTTTCACGAGAACCTGGTGGTGTGGCATTTCTATCTCAAAGTGGAGGCCATTCAGTAGACTTTGCTTTAATAGGTAAATGGCGGGGTGTACGTTTTTCAAAAGTGGTAAGTTTTGGCAATGGTTGTGATTTACGGGAAACTGAGATGCTATATTATCTTAAATATGATCCAGAAACGAAGGTAATTTGTATGTACATAGAGGGTGTACAGGATGGACCAGAATTTCTTGAAGCTGTTAAAACTGTTACAAAGGAAAAACCGGTTCTTATAATAAAGGGAGGCCTTTCTGATTCCGGCAACAGAGCAGCAGCAAGTCATACGGCATCACTGGCTGGTAAAAGGCAAATCTGGGAAGCGGTTTTCAAACAAAGCAAAGCAATTCAGATTGATAGCATTCCACAAATGGTTGATGCTGCGCTTGCATTCACCATGCTTCCTCTTAAAGAATATCGGGGATGCACAATAATTGGGGGTGGAGGGGCTTTAGGGATAGCTGCTGCCGATGCAGCTGAAGAATATGGCCTTACTATACCACCACTCAGCAATGAACTGCAAGCAAGTATAATGAAAATTCTTCCAAAACCAGGGTCAAGTGCAACTAATCCTATTGATGTTGCAAATCCTTTTGTACCTCCAAAAATCCTAAAAGAAATTTTATTATACGCATCAAATGATGAAAATATTGATGTGCACCTGCTTGTATTCCTTATCTATCACTATATGGCGCAAAAAAAAGTTATGGGAGCTACAAGCCTTCATTCATTTATACCTATAGAAGAACTGGCTGAAGTGTGCAAAGAGGTTGTAGAAAATATAGGAAAACCTGTAATACTAGTAATGCCAAATTACCGCCAGGAAAAAGATGCTATGGAGCTTGAAGAAATTGTACGCAAAGCCCGAGAGCTTTTTTTAAAGTATGGAATACCGGTGTATGATGATGTGCGGAATGCGCTTAAGGCGGTTTCACTTGTTTCAAGGTATGCGTATTATAATCGTTCATAAAGAAAGATACCTCTGCTATGCTAAGCTAAATAATATTAAGCTCTGACCCCAGCTTTACAATAACTATCGCACAAAAAATAAAAAAAATTTGACAAATATATACTACATTTGATATACTACCAAAAAGGTTATAATAGTAGCAAATAAGGATGTGCTAATATGCGGTTATCAACACGAAGCAGATATGGTGTGCGGATGATGTTTGAATTTGCATTGAAATTCAATCAGGGGCCTGTTTTTTTAAAAGATGTGGCTACAATGCAAGGGATATCATTTAAATATTTGAGTAAATTGGTAATCCCACTGAAGTCTGCTGGGCTATTGCAATCAGTGCGAGGTGCCAATGGCGGCTATATGCTGGCAAAACATCCATCTGAAATCACCATACGCATGATTGTGGAAAAACTGGAAGGGGATGTGTCCCTTGTTGAATGCACTGAAAATCCTAATGTATGCAGGCGTAATGCTGATTGTGTGGCACGCACTATCTGGAAAAAGGCTGATGATGCAATTATGCAAGTGCTGGATGGTATAACATTACAGGACATGGTGGATGATTATAAGCAATCATCATGTGTGTATGAGATTTAAGAATTGAAAAAAGGAGATAATACAATGGCGCAATTTTATTCAATTATAGAATCAATTGGCAATACACCACTGGTTAAGATTAAAAAATTAGCACCAGATGGCGTAACACTATATGCAAAGGTGGAGTCGCGCAATCCTTTGTCCAGTGTCAAGGACCGCATTGGGTATGCTATGATTGCGGATGCTGAAAGCAAAGGGTTGTTGCATCCGGATTCGGTGATTGTTGAGCCAACCAGTGGCAATACGGGAATTGCGCTTGCATTTGTGGCTGCTGTTAAAGGGTACAAGCTAATTTTAACTATGCCTGATACCATGAGTATTGAGCGCCGTAAATTGCTTGCTATGCTTGGAGCTGAAATCGTGCTTACTGATGGTGCATTAGGCATGCGTGGTGCGGTTGAAAAGGCTGAGGAGATAGTTACCAAAACAAAGAATGCCTTTATGCCACAGCAGTTCAACAACCCCGCAAACCCTGAAATCCACCGCAAAACGACTGCCATTGAGATATGGAATGATACTAACGGCGAGGTTGATATCTTTGTTGCTGGTGTTGGCACAGGTGGCACCATCACTGGTGTTGGTGAAGTGCTGAAAGCAAAAAAGGCCACGGTTAGTATCATTGCTGTGGAACCTGCTAACTCGCCGGTGTTGTCAGGAGGCAAACCCGGTCCTCACAAAATTCAGGGCATTGGAGCAGGTTTTATTCCAGCAGTACTCAACCGGTCAGTTATTGATGAGATAGTAACTGTTGATGAGGCTGATGCTGGGGCTATCGCCAGGACACTGGCAAGGCAGGAAGGCATCCTTGCTGGTATTTCTGCTGGTGCTGCAATGTGGGCAGCGCTGACAATTGCTAAGCGTCCTGAGAACAAAGGAAAAACAATAGTTGTTCTTCTGCCTGATTCGGGTGAACGCTATGTAAGTACCTGGCTATTTGATTAGCAGGATTTTAAATATAGTAGGCAAAGAGCGATTTAAAAAATGTCAAAGGGAGCAGGACAATGTCAAATAACTATCGCATAGAAACAATAGCCCTTCATGGGGGTCAGAGCCTTGATGCTACTAAATCGCGTGCGGTGCCGGTGTATCGTACAAGTTCGTATGTGTTTGATTCCACAGAGCACGGTGCTGACCTTTTTGCCCTGAAACAGAAGGGATACATCTATACGCGCATCATGAACCCAACACAGGATGTGCTGGAAGAACGCGTTGCAATGCTGGAAGGAGGCAGGGCGGCGCTGGCACTTGCATCAGGTACTTCTGCAATATTTTACGCAATCATAAATATATGCAGGGCAGGTGATGAATTTATCAGTGCAAGTAATTTATATGGTGGTACCTACACCATGTTTGATGCCATATTGCCGCAGTTTGGCATAACCTGTACGATGGTTCCGTACAATGATTACGGTGCGTATGAAAAAGCAATAACTCCAAAAACGCGCGCCATCTTTATTGAATCAATTGGCAATCCAACATTGGGCGTGCCGGATTTTGAAAAGGTTGCTTTAATTGCTAAAAAGCATCATCTGCCACTTATTGTGGACAATACCTTTGCAACGCCGTATCATTTCATGCCAGTTGAGTATGGGGCTAACATTGTTGTGCATTCGCTTACCAAGTGGCTTGGCGGTCATGGCACGGCAATAGGTGGTATAGTAGTAGATGCTGGCAACTTTGACTGGACTGATACAAGGTTTGCACTTTTCAATGAGCCGGATGCTGGCTACCATGGCATTCGGTTTGCCCATGATTTGGGTGATGCAAATAAATTGGCGTTTATACTGCGTATGCGGCTTGTTGCGCTGCGTAACCTGGGTGCAGCAATTTCACCTGACAATGCATGGATGTTTTTGCAGGGCATAGAAACGTTTCCCTTGAGGATGCAGCGTCACAGCGAAAATGCATTAAAGGTGGCACAATTTTTACAAAAGCATCCCAGGGTGGCATGGGTCAGGTATCCGGGTTTGGTGGGCGATAGTTCCCATGAAAATGCATCACGGTATTTTAGCAATGGCTTTGGCGGTATGGTAGTCTTTGGCATCACAGGTGGGTATGAAAGCGCCGTGAGATTTATAAACAATGTGAAACTCTTCTCGCATTTAGCGAATGTGGGTGATGCAAAAAGTCTGGTATTACACCCCGCAAGCACCTCACACTCACAGTTATCCCAAGAGCAGCAAAGAGAGGCAGGCATAACGCCGGACCTTATTCGATTGTCTGTAGGGATAGAGCATAGTGATGACATCATTGCAGCACTTGAAGAAGCATTACAATGATAAATAAAAAATTGTGCACATTCCTGTTTTAAGGAAAAGCAGGAATGTGCACATGGATGTATATAAAAAATTATAAAGCAGTATTTATTTCTTAAAAATAATGTAATATAAAGAGTGGTCACATACCCTCAACTGAAGTCGCTGAGAATGTGCATTTATTATTTCTACATGAAAATGCATTTGGGATTTAACAGTGATTTTGAAGAATAAAAGCTGTTGACATTGTAATCCGTCAGTATTATATTCTTGTATAAGAGATGAATTACGAATCAAGCTATTTCAATACAAATACCAGATAATTTAAAACAGGTGCTTACATTCAGTACAGTAGAGCAAAAGCTGGTATTCTAATTAGTTGGCGATTCAATTTAAAGGTATATAGCTGTTAAAAAGTTCAGGCAACTAAGAAATGCTGTTGTGCTATATGTTAATGCCCGGGGTATTTTGAATGATATAGATATAAAATTATTATGTTTCAGGAGGAAAGTATATGGTTAAAAAAATTATTATTGCTATTGCCTGCATCGTTGTTGTTTTTGGTGCGGTGTATTGCTATGTGTATTTTAAGGCAACAAAGGTTCCTGCAAATAATGCACAGGCGATGCTACAATCAACATTGCCGGCTGACAAAAAGATTGTGGTGTGCTTTGGCGACAGTTTAACACACGCAACAGTTAGTTTTGATTATGTTAGTTACATGGCTAACGATCCTGATTTGCAAAACTTTGTGTTTGTCAATGAAGGGATTAATTCGCGATTGGTATATAACCTGTTGCAGGTAGTTGACAACGTAATTGCACTGAAACCTCACTATATATTTATATGGATTGGGACCAATGACCTTAAAGGTTCGCTTAATGATGCAGAGTACCAGCGTTACAACGACCTATGGAATTTGCCACAAAGGCCAACAAAAGAGTGGTTTGAACAAAATTACCGGCAATTAGTTGTTATTTTAAAAACAAAAACACAGGCAAAGATTGTGCTGGTATCGCTGCCGCCATTGGGTGAGAATATCGAAAGCCTCCCATTTAAGCTTACCATGGAGTACTCTGCTATTATCAGGGATATTGCCAAAAAAGAAAAATTGGGGTATATAGGCTTGAATGAAATCCTTACCCGTGATTTGATACGTGAGGGAAAAAGGGATGTTGCCCCCTACACTACCGGACTGTGGTTTATGTACAGTGCCATTTTGCAGCATTATCTTTTTGGCAGGGATTGGGATGCAATTTCAGAAAGCCGCGGCTTAACATATATGACCGATAACATCCATCTAAACGGGAAGGGTGGAAGAATTTTAGCTGCAGCAATGAAGGAAATACTTATCAGCGGTAATAAATAAAGCGTATTATCAGGAAGGCATGCTTGTAAGCAGCCTTCCTGATTATCAGTAACTATCGCCCTAAAATGTATGGCTGAAATCAACTGATACCGAAGAGTCTTC
>Ga0101944_10002018_pt1 | contig 35975 bp, 24 predicted proteins | sample DewCreD2012metaG_FD_75245 | JGI IMG/M metagenome (GOLD analysis project Ga0101944, IMG submission 75245) | Hot spring sediment bacterial and archeal communities from British Columbia, Canada, to study Microbial Dark Matter (Phase II) - Dewar... ... | reverse complement strand
CTGCAACCCACGATGCCGGCGCCGACGATGACGAGGCGTGTTCGAGAGGACATGCGGCCTCCGCAAAGTATGCGATCAACGGATACGCTGGCCCGAAAGTATATCATTCGAGGCCGCGCCCGGCCGGCCCTGAGGCGCGGCCCGTCCTGAGCCCGCCGCCCGCATTTGGCAATTTCCGCCGGGCCGACTAGACTCAGTCACGACGATGATCGGCACCACCCTCGGCAAATACCGGCTGGTCGCTCAGCTTGGCCGCGGCGGGATGGCGGAGGTCTACAAAGCCTACCAGCCCAGCCTGGACCGCTACGTCGCCATCAAGGTCCTCCATCCCAAGTTCTCCGACGACGACGGTTTTGTGGAGCGCTTCGAGCAGGAGGCCGCCCTGGTGGCGCGCCTGCGCCACCCCAACATCGTCCAGGTGTACGACTTCGACGTCGAGGGCGACCGCTACTTCATGGTGATGGAGTTAATCGAGGGCCCGACGCTCACCGCCGAACTGGAGGCGCGCACGCGCTTCGCCGCCGTCTACCGCGCCGCCTTCACGCCGGAGGAGACGGTCGGCCTCTTCAGCGCCCTGGCCAGCGCCGTGGACTACGCCCATGCCCGCGGCGCCGCCCACCGCGACCTCAAGCCGACCAACATCATGTTCACGGCCGACGGCCAGGTGGTGCTGACCGATTTCGGCATCGCGCGCATCGTGGGCGCCGGCCTCCCCCTCCCCGGCGGCCGTCCGGCGGGCACGCCGGCCTACATGGCGCCCGAGATGACGCAAGGTCATCCCGGCGACCGGCTGAGCGATCTGTACGCCCTGGGCGTCATCCTGTACGAGCTGATGACCGGCCGCGTGCCCTTTATCGACGAGACGCCCGAGCTGATCATGTGGCGGCAGGCCCAGTCCGCGCCGCCGCCGCCGACCACGCTCAACCCGGACGTGCCGGCCGCGGTCGAAGACGTCATCCTGCGCGCCCTGTGCAAGAACCCGGCCGAGCGTTACCCGTCCGCCGGCGCGATGGCCAACGCCTTGCGCGAAGCCTTCAACATCTCGCTGGAGCAGATGCTGGCCAACCTGCCGGTCGCCACGCTGGCGACGGCCGCCCTGCCCTACACCGGCCCCGCGCCCGAATCGACGCCGATCCTCGGCCCCACCCTGCCCCCGGCGGCGCCGCCCTGCCCCTATCGCGGGCTGTTCGCCTTCCGCGAGAAGGACGCCGTTTTCTTCTTCGGGCGTGAGGAGTTCACGGACCGGCTGGCGGAGGCGGTGGAGGCGCGGCCGCTGGTGGCCGTCGTCGGGCCGTCCGGCAGCGGCAAGTCGTCGGTGGTCTTCGCCGGCCTGTTGCCGCGCTTCAAGCAGGCCGCCGCCCTGCGCCAGGCTCAGGGTAAGGCCTGGATCAGCGCCCACCTGCGGCCCGGCAGCCGCCCGTTCGAGGCGCTGGCCGTCGCGCTCACCCCCGGCGACCCGGCCGCACAGCGCGCCGAGATCCAGGCGCTGGCCGACCACCTGCGGCGCGGCGCGGTCACCCTGGCCGACGCCGCGCAGCGCCTGATCGCCTCCCAGCATGACGCCCACCGGCTGCTGCTGGTGGTGGACCAGTTCGAGGAGCTGTTCACGCTCTGCCCGGAGCCGGAGGTCCGCCGCGCCTTCATGGACGCGCTGCTGGAGGGCCTCCAGCGCCAGCCAACCCTGCGCATCGTCCTCACCCTGCGCGCCGATTTTCTGGGCCAGGCCTTCTCGCACCGGCCCCTGGCCGACGTCCTGCAAGACTCGACGTTGATCCTCGGGCCGATGACGCGCGCCGAGCTGGGGCGCGCCGTCAAGGAGCCGGCCCGCAAACAGGGCGTGCGGTTTCAGTCCGGCCTGGTGGAGCGCATCCTGGACGACGTCGGCGACGAACCCGGCAACCTGCCGCTGCTGGAGTTCGCCCTGACGGCGCTGTGGGACCGGCAGAGCAACCACCTGCTCACCCACGACGCCTATGAGGAAATCGAGCGCGTGGACGGCGCCCTGGCCCGCTACGCCGAAGAGGTCTACGACGGGCTGCCCGCTCACCTCAAAGAGTCGGCGCGCCGCATCTTCGTCCAGATGGTGCGGCCGGGCGAAAACACCGAGGACACGCGCCGCCAGGCCACGCGGGCGCAGATGGAGGACGCCTGGCCGCTGGTCCAGCAACTGGCCAGCGCGCGCCTGCTGGTGACCAACCGCGAGCCGGCCGGCCAGGAGACCGCCGAAATCGTGCACGAGGCCCTGATCGGCACCTGGCGCCGCCTGCGCGAGTGGATGCGCGCCGACCGCGCCTTCCGCGCCTGGCAGGAGCGCCTGCGCAGCATCCTGTCGCAGTGGGAGGCCAGCGGGCGCGACGAGGGCGCGCTGTTGCGCGGCGCGCTGCTCGTCGGCGCGGAAGGCTGGCTGGCGGAGCGCGAAGCCGAGATCGGCCAGGCCGAGCGCGATTTCATCCGCGCCAGCATGGCCCTGCGCGAGCGTGAGGCCGCGGAGCGCGAGGCGCTGCGCCAGCGCGAACTCGAGACCGCGCGTCAGATCGCGGAGGCGCAGACCAGCGCCGCGCAGCGCGGCCGGCGGCGCCAGGTCTTCGCGGTGCTTGCCAGCCTGGTCGCCCTGGCCGCGCTGGCCTCGGCCGTGTTGTTCGGCTGGGAGGCGGACCAAGCGCGGGCGCAGGCCCGCCAGGCGCAGGCGCGCGAATGGGCGGCGCTGGCCCAGGCGGAGCTGGGGCGCGACCCGCAGTTGGGCCTGCTCCTGGCGCTGGCGGCGGTGACCGGGGCCGGCGAGACGGTCCCCGCCGAAGCGCGCCAGGCCCTGGAGGCGGCGGTGCGCGCCGGCGGCGCGGCGGCGCCCGCCGACCTCGACGACCTGATCGCCCTCGCCCGCGCTCAATTGACGCGCACCTGGACCGACGCCGAGTGCCGCCGGTACCTGCGCGCCGAGTGCCCGGCTGACCCTTAGCCAGGGACGGAGCCGTATGGATATCGCCATCATGATTGAGGGCCAGAACGGCCTGAACTGGCCCCGCTGGCAGAAGATCGTCCGGGCCGTTGAAGATCTGGGTTTCGCCGGCCTGTACCGTTCCGATCACTACACCAACGCGTCGGGGCCGGACCTGGACTCGCTGGAACTGTGGGTCTCGCTGACCTGGCTGGCCGACCACACCCGGCGTCTGGCGTTTGGGCCGCTGGTCACGCCGGTCTCGTTCCGTCACCCGACCATGACCGCGCGCATGGCCGCCGCCGTGGACGACCTCTCCGGCGGGCGGATGACGCTGGGGCTCGGCGCCGGCTGGCAGGAGCGCGAACACATCCACTACGGCTGGGACCTGCTCGACATCGCCCGGCGCTTCACACGCTTCGAGGAAGGCCTGACCATCATCCGGCACCTGCTGCAGGACGAGGCGCCGCTGGATTTCGATGGCATGTTCTATCACCTGCGCGAGGCCGTCCTCCTGCCGCGCCCGGCGCGTCCGGGCGGCCCGCCGCTGCTCATCGGCGGCAACGGCGAGGCGCGCACCCTGCCCCTGGCCGCGCGCTTCGCGTCCGAGTGGAACGGCGTCTACCTGCCCCCCGACCGGTTCCGCGCACTGAGCGCCCGCCTGGACGAGCTGCTCGACCGGCAGGGTCGCCCGCGGGCGAGCGTGCGCCGGTCCATGATGACGGGCCTGCTCTTCGGCCGGGATGAGGCTGAGGTCCAGCGCAAACTCCGCGGCCGCTCCGCCGCCGACCTGCGCGGGCGCGGCGCGATCGTCGGGACGCCGGGCGCGGTTGTGGAGCAGCTCGGGCGCCTGGCCGAGGCCGGCGTCCAGTGCGTGATGCTCCAGTGGCTGGACCTGGACGACCTGGACGGACTGGAGGCGTTGGGGCGAGCCGTGATCCCGCAGGTTTGATGCCCTCACCCTTCCCCTCCCGTCGCTACGCGACACCCTCCCTCTCCCCATGGGAGAGGGAGGGGAGGGTTGGGGTGGGGTCGGGTGAGGTCCCTGCTATACTTCGGCTATGCTCCCCGATTTCCGCGTCCGCCAGCGCGACTATCTGCTCGAGATCGCGCGCGCCATCACCGAAGAGCTGGACTTCGCCACCGTCCTCAAGCGCATCCTCCAGGCGGCCGTGGAACTCCTGGCCGGCCAGGCCGGGCTGATCGCCCTGCGCGAGGACGACGGCCGCTGGCACGTCCGCGCCTACACCGGCATCCCGGACGCCTATATCGCCTACTTCGACCCGCTGCTGGCCGACATCTCCGAGCCGGCCGGGGCGCGCGGCCCGATCGATCCACAGCGCTTCGAGATCCCGGAGGTCAACCGGCGCCTGCAGGCCATCACGGAGGCCGCCACCCTGGGCCTGCTGCAGGGCGTCGGCCTGCCGATGATCGTGCGGGAGGAGGTCGTCGGTCTGATCTACATTTTTCGCGGCTATCCGGCCGCCTTCTCGGCCAACGACCGCGCCCTGCTTTCCAGCTTCGCGGTGCAGGCCGCCATCGCCGTGCAGAACGCGCGGCTGTATCAACAGGTCTCGCAGGAAAAGCGCCGGTTGGACGCCGTCCTGGACTCGTACGCCGACGGCATCCTGATCCTCACCCCCGCGCACCGCATCCAGCGCTTCAACCGGGCCATGACCCGGCTCACCGGCTGGAGCGCGGCCGAGGCCATCGGCCGGCACCATGACGACGTGATCCGCTGGGCGCGCCGCGAGCCCGGCCCGGACCTGGCCGAGGCGGAGGCCGGCGGCTGGCCCCTGCTGAGCGCCAACCGCCCGCAGGGCGCGCCGCCGCTCTACGTCGAAGGCGACCTGCTGCGGCGGGACGGCGGCCTCACGCCGGCCGGGATCACGTACGCGGCGCTGACCGACCGCGAAGGCCGGCTGGTGAACCTGATCGTGGATGTCCATGACATCACCAAGTTCCGCGAGGCCGAGGAGCTCAAGAGCACCTTCATCTCCATCATCAGCCACGAACTGAAGACGCCGGTGGCCCTGATCAAGGGCTACGCCGAGACGCTGCGGCGCGAGGACGCCCGCTGGGACGCGGCGACCGTGCAGGAGAGCCTGGCCGTCATCGTCGAGGAGGCCGACCGGCTGACCGACCTGATCGAGAAACTGCTGGACGCCTCGCGCCTGCAGGCCGGCGCGCTCAAACTCAACACCAGCGAAGTGGCCCTGGACCGGCTGGCGGCGCGCCTGGTGGAGAAGTTCAAGACGCAATCCGACAAGCACACGCTGAGCGTCGACTTTCCGCCCGACTTCCCTATCGTGCTGGGCGATGAGGAACGCCTGACCCAGGTCCTCACCAACTTGCTCTCCAACGCGATCAAATATTCGCCCAACGGCGGGCGCGTCGTCGTGCGCGGCCGGGCCGAGCCCGAGCAGGTGGTGATCAGCGTGTCGGACGAGGGACCGGGCATCGCGGCGCCCGAACTGCCCCACGTCTTCGAGCGCTTCTATCGCGGGAACTCGGACCTGACCCGGCGCGTCAAGGGCGCCGGCCTCGGGCTGTTCCTGGCCCGCGCCGTCGTCGAAGCCCACCACGGCCGCATCTGGGCCGATTCCGCGCCCGGCCACGGCGCCACGTTTACCTTCACGCTGCCCCGCTAAGTTATAATTAGCCGCATGGTAATGGGCTATTCTTGGCCTATTACCAATTACTGTTTCCCGGAAAGGCCCGTTATGCCCCCCCTCAAAACTACCGTCGCCTGCCCCAACTGCCGCCTGCCGGTCCCGGTCGTGCTGGAACAGCTTTTCGACGTCACCCAGGACCCGGACGCCAAACGGCGCTTCCTGAGCGGTCAGTTCAACCTGATCAACTGCCCCAACTGCCGTTTCCAGGGCCAGGCCGCCTCGATCCTCGTCTACCACGACGCCGACAAAGAGCTGCTGCTGAGCTTCACGCCGATGGGCCTCGGCCTGCCGCAGGCCGAACAGGAGCGGGCCGTCGGCAAGCTGGTCAACGAGGTCATCAACAAGCTGCCGCAGGAGAAGCGCAAGGGCTATCTGCTCAACCCCAAGCCGGCGTTCACGCTCCAGGGCATGATCGACCGCATCTACGAGGCCGACGGCATCACGAAGGAGATGCTCGACGCCCAGCGCGCCAAGGCCCAGCTGATGCAGAAACTGCTCACCGCCAGCGACGAGCAGATCAAGGCCCTGGTGGCCGAGAACGACGCCCAGATCGACGAGACGTTCTTCCAGATCCTGGCGGCCTCCGCGCAGGCCGCCGCCGCCGCCGGCAACGAGGCCGCCGCCCAGCGCATGGTCGATGTCCAGAACAAAGTCCTGGCCCACAGCCGCTTCGGGAGCCAGTACCGCGAGCGGCAGGCCCGGGTGGAGGCGGCGGTGCGCGAACTCCAGGCCCTGGGCGACAAGCTCACCCCGGACAGGCTGATGGAGTTGATCCTCAAGGCCGAGTCGGACGACCAGGTGGCCGCTTACGTGTCGCTGGCCCGGCCGCTGGTGGACTACGCCTTCTTCGAGTCGCTCACCCGCCGCATCGACCGGGCCGCCGGCGACGAGAAGGCGCGGCTGACGCAGCGCCGCGACCTGATCCTGCGGATGACGCAGGACATCGACGCGGCGGCCAAAGCGCGCCTGCAGGAGACGGCCGCCCTGCTCCGCAAGCTGGTCGAGGCCCCGGACCTCGAGCGGGCGCTGCGCGAGAGCGCGCCGCAGATCGACGAGACCTTCCTGGCCGTGCTCAACGAGAACATCGCCGCCGCGCAAAAAGCCGGGCGGCCGGAGGTCGTGGCGCGGCTGACGGCGATCAGCGACGGCATCCACCGCCTGATCCAGGAGTCCGCCCCGCCCGAAATCAAGTTGGTCAACGAGCTGCTCGACCTGCCGACCGACGCCGAGGCGGAGGCCGCGCTCCAGGCGCGCGCGAACGAGATCACGCCCGAGCTGGTCAGCACGCTCAACTACCTGGCCGAGAACCTGCGCCAGAACGGGCGCGCCGACATGGCCGACCGGCTGGAGAAGCTCTACGGCGTGGCGCTGGGTCAGGTCATGGCCGCAAACTGGAAAAAGTAGTATGGAGTTCGCTCTCATCCGCGAAAAACTCGACCAGGCCGTCGCGCTGCTGAACGAGCACGACCTGGACCTCTGGCTGACGTTCGTGCGCGAGACGTCGCTGACGGCCGACCCCGGCCTGGCCCTGGTGGCCGGCCTGGACATGACCTGGCACTCGGCTTTCCTGGTCAGCCGCGGCGGCGAACGCGTGGCCATCGTCGGCCGCTACGACGCCGAGAACGTCCGCGCGCTGGGCGCCTACACGGAGGTCATCGGCTACGACCAGAGCCTCCGCCCGGCGCTGCGTGAGACCATCGAGCGCCTGGCGCCGCGCGCTATCGCCGTCAACTACTCCGAGAGCGACCCGGCCGCCGACGGCCTGACCCACGGCCTGTGGCTGACGCTGCGCGAGACCCTGGCGGGCACGCCCTACGCGGACCGGCTCGTGTCGGCCGAGAATTTCATCGCTTCCCTGCGCGGGCGCAAGTCGCCGATCGAGCTCCACCGGCTGCGGCGCGCGGTGCGGATCACGGAGAAAATCTTCGCCATCGTTGACGGCTTCCTGCGGCCCGGCCTGACCGAGGCCCAGATCGCCGCGCGCATGCACGCCGAACGCGAGCGGCTGGGGCTGGGCACGGCCTGGGACGCGCCGTACTGCCCGGTGGTGAACGCCGGCCCGGACTCGCCGGCCGGCCACGTGATGCCCGGCGCGTGCAAGACGGCGCGCGGCCAGCTCCTGCACATCGACTTCGGCGTCAGGCGCGACGGCTTCTGCTCCGACCTGCAGCGCAACTGGTATTTCCTGGCGCGCGGCGAACGCCACGCCCCGGACGACGTGCGCGCGGCCTGGGAGGCCTGCTGGGCCGCCCTGGACGCCGGCGCCGCCGCCCTGCGGCCCGGCGCGGCCGGCTGGGAGGTGGACGCCGCCGCGCGCGCGGCGCTCGTCCGGGCCGGCTTCCCCGAGTATCAGCACGCGCTCGGCCATCAACTGGGCCGCGTGGCCCACGACGGCGCGACCCTGCTCGGCCCGCAGTGGGACCGTTACGGCCGGTCGCCGTTCGGCCGGGTGGAGGCCGGACAGGTCTATACGCTGGAGCTGGGGACGTACGTCACCCGGCGCGGCTATATCGGGCTGGAGGAGGACGTGCTGGTGACCGAGGCCGGGATCGAGTGGTTGAGCAAGCCGCAGCGCAAACTCTGGTTGGCGTGATATGAGCCGCGACGCGAAAATTGGGATCGGGCTGTGCGCCCTCCTGGCGCTCATCACCGCCTGCTGTTGCGCGCTGGTGATCGTGGGCGCCGGCGGCCTGCTCTTCTTTCAGACCTCGCGCAGCGCCTCCGGCATCGTCACGGCCGTCGCCGGGGTGACGCCCGCCACCGCCCGGCCCCCCACCGCCACGCCCGGACCGTCCCCCACACCCACTGCGACGCCGCCCCCGCAGGCCGGCGCGGAGACGCTGGACCTGCTCAAGCAGGCGGCGCTGCCGCCGCGCGACCTGCGCGAGGTGGCCGCGCGCCTCAAGGGCATCCCCGATATCCCCGCCACGGTCGCGGCCGTCCCGGCCGACCATGCCCTCGACACCGTGCTCACGTTCTACGCCCACAACAGCGACACGGAGGCCAATTTCACCGTCCGCGCCCGCCTGGTGGAGAGGACCGACAACGTCTACTTCTTTGCCGAGGAGGATTTGGCCGTGGACCGCAGCGGCGTGCGCCGGCTGCTGGACGTATTTCAGAACGAGATTTACCCCACCAACCGCGCCTTCTTCGGCTCGGAGTGGACGCCGGGCGTGGACGGCGACCCGCGCCTGTATATCCTCTACGTGCGCGGCATCGGCTTCAGCACGCTCGGCTACTACTCGTCGGTGGACGAGTACTCCCGGCTGGCGCACACCGACTCCAACGAGAAAGAGATCTTCTACATCAACGCCGACCTCACCAGCCCGTCCAGTCTGGACCTGGCCAGCACGCTGGCGCACGAGTTCCAGCACATGATCCACTGGCACCAGGACCCGAACGAGACCACCTGGCTGAACGAGGGCGCGTCGATGCTGGCCGAACTGCTCAACGGTTACGACTCGCCGCTGGGCTACGCGCAGAGCTATACCCTTGACCCCGACCTGCAGCTCAACGCCTGGACGGACGGCGACACGATCCCGCACTACGGCGCCGCCTTCCTCTTTCTGACCTATTTCCTGGAGCGCTTCGGCGAGGAGGCCACCCGGGCGCTGGTGGCGCACCCGGACAACGGCCTGGAATCGCTCGACGCCGTCCTGGCCGGGCGCGGCCTGGCCGACCCGGCCACCGGCCGGCCGCTCACCGCCGAGGAGGTCTTCGCCGACTGGGCCGTCGCCAACTACCTGAACGACGCGGCCGTGGGCGACGGGCGCTACGTCTACCGCCGCCTGGACGGTTTCCGGACCACGGCCACGACGGACGAGTTCACCCGCTGCCCGGTGGCGACGCGTTCGGAGACGGTGGTTCAATACGGCGTGGACTACTATCGCTTCGAGTGCGCGGGCGCCTACACGCTGACGTTCGAGGGCAATCGGGTGGTGCCCGTCGTCCCGGCGACCCCGGCGGACGGCCGCTACGCGCAGTGGAGCAACCGCAGCGATGAGACGGTCACCACGCTCACACGCGCCTTCGACTTCACCGGCCTGGACACGGCGACCCTGATCTACGACGCCTGGTGGGACATCGAAGAAAACTACGACTACGCCTACCTGCAGGTTTCCACCGACGCGGGCCGCACCTGGACCATCCTGCGCGCGCCGTCCACCACCGGCGCCAACCCGACCGGCGCCAACTTCGGCTGGGGCTACACCGGCCGGTCAGACGGCTGGGTGGAGGAGGTCGTGGACCTTTCCGAGTATGCGGGCCGGCCGGTGCTGCTGCGCTTCGAATACATCACCGACGCCGCGCTCAACAACCCCGGCTTCCTGGTGGACGACATCCGCGTGCCTGAACTGGGCTACCAGACGGACTTCGAGGCCGGCGACGACGGCTGGGAAGCGCAGGGCTTCGTGCGGATGGACAACGTGCTGCCCCAGCGCTTCATCGTGCAGCTTATCCGCCAGGGGCCGAATGGCACGACGGTCGAGCGCGCGCCGCTCGACGCCGAGAACCGCGGCCAGGTGACGCTGACCTTCGGCCGGGGCGAAACCGTCACGCTGGCCGTCTCCGGCGCGACGCGCTTCACTACCGAGCCGGCCCGCTACGAATTCTCTCTGGAAGAGAAATAACGCCATGTCACGCACGCCTCGCCTCCCCCGGATAGTTTTCGCCCTGCTCACGCTTGCGGCGCTGGCCTGCACCACCGTGACCACCCTGCCCGAGCGCCTCTTCCGCCAGGCCGGGCCGACCTCCCGGCCGGCGCCCGCGACGACGGCGCCGGGGACCACCCCCCAACCCGGGACGGCGGCCACGCCCCGCACAACCGACGGCGGCCCGACGGTCGGCACCCCGCGCGAGGCGCGCGTGGCGCAGGCGGAGGGCGCGCCGTTCATGGAGGCGCTGGCGGAAGAACAATACTCGTATGAGGAGCTGAACACGGTCGGCGCGCGCCTGAAATACACCCTAAAAGTGGACGACCGGGCCGCCAGGCTCCTGTGGGGTGTTAACTGGTGCGCGACCACGCGCGCCATCCTGCGCGAAAACCTCGCCAAGATGGAGTACGAGTTCAGGATCAACGGGGAGCCGGTGAATATCGCGGCCTTCGACATGGCCGACGGCCGCTCCTCGGACGGGCTGGAATGCCGTTACCTCACGGCCGTGGTGTACGACTGGCCGAGCGGCACGACGACGCTGGAAACGCAGTTGACGTTCACCGAGGCCGTCAACGACGGGCAGGCCGATTACCCGGCCGGGGACCAGATCTTCACCTACGAGGTCACCGCGCCGTAGCGGGCGCCGCGGCGCATCCCCGCGCCGCAACGCTCCACGTCAAACCGCGCCCAACGGCACCGCCTGGCCGTCGGTGTAGCGTTGCCGGCCTCGCCGGTCCCACACCGTGACTCCCCCGGCGCCGGCCGCCGTGTACCGGCCGGCGGAGCACACCAGGGCCGTATCGCCGTCAATGCCGACCAGCGTCCGCTCCCCCATGACCGCGTGAACGGCGGTCGCGAACGCGCCCGGGAACTCGTCGAAGTGCGGCAGGATCACGGTGTCCGGCACAAGCCCAAACGCGGGCTGGAAGGGCGTGATCAGCCGGAAGCGCGGGATAACGCCGCCCCAGATCATGGCCCCGGCGCTGCAGCCCGCCACCACCCCGCCCCCCTCGAGCACGCCTAACACAGCCCGATACGTCCGCGTGTCCTTGAGCGTCGCGTACAGATAATCCGGCTTGCCGCCGGACAAATAGACGAAATTCGCGGCGCCGACGCGGTCGGCCAGCGCCGCGTCGTCGGCCGAGGCCCGGTCCAGCACCGGCAACGACTCCGCCGCCGCCCCCAGCCGCGTGAAGTGCTCCACGCCCATGCGCGCCCAGCGGGCCGCCACCGCAGGGCCGTCGGGCGCGGCGGCCGTCGGCAGGCAGACCACGCGCGGCTCACCCAGCGCGCGAGCCAGCAGCAGCCGATCCACCGGCTCCATCGGCGCCAGATATTCGCCGCTGCCCACCAGGGCCAGGGTGCCGTTCATGCCTCCGCGCGCTCAGAGAGCACGGCCACATCGCGCGCGCCGACCCGGACCACGCGCCCCAGCACGTGCGCCTGCCGAGGCTCATCGGTGAAATTGAGCAGGACGGTGTGGGCGCCGCGGCGACAGGCCAGCAGTCCGGGCGGCAGCGGCTCATCCACCAGGCGCGCCAGACCCGCCTGCGCGGCCAGGTCCGCCAGCAGCGCCTGCGCCTGATCGACGGTCGGGAACCAGCCGCAGTACAGCACGCGGCCGGCGCCGACCGCGTTCTCGGTGAGGGCGACGCGCCCGGCGTATGGGCCGGAAGTATGGCGTCTCAGAACGCGGGCGGATTGGGGTTCGAGGGCCTCGATCCAGGGAGAGTTAAGACCCGACAGATCGGGCGGCAGCGCGCCCCAGTCGGTCACCGTCGCGCCGACCAGGTCGCGCAAAGGCCCCGGGAGGGGCTGATCCGTGACCCGGTTGGTCCCGGTCTTGAAACCGGAGCGCACCCCCAGCAGCACGACCCCGCCGGCCTCGGCGAAAGCGCGCAGTCGGGCGGCCTCCTCCGCGCCGGCCAGATGGAGCGTGGGCGCGATGAACAGTTTGTAGCCGGTCAGCGCGCGCCCGGGCGGCACGATGTCCACGGGCAGGCCCAGGCGCTGCAAGGCGCGGTAGTAAACGAACAGGTGCCGCAGGTAGGAGAACTCGCGGCTGTGAGGCTGCTGCTGAAGCGCCCACAGGTCGTCGTAGCTCCACCGCAAAGCGGCCTCGGCCCGCGGCGGCCCGGCGGTCAGCGCCTCCAGCAGCGCGCGCTCGCCGCGCAGGCGCTCGACGTCGCGGTAGCCCACGTCCGGCGTGCCGTCATGGTGCAACAGGCCGGAGTGATATTGTTCCTGGGCGTCCAGGGCCGCCCGTTCGCGGAAATACACCACCGCGTCCGCGCCGGCGGCGGCGGCGTGCCACGTCCACAGCCGCACCGTTCCCGGCCGGATGAGGGGGTTGAGCTGACCCCAGTTCACGTGCCCCGGCTGCTGCTCCATGATCCAGAACGGCTGGCCCGAGAGGCCGCGCGTCAGGTCGTGCGCGAACGCCGTGATGTCCGGGTCGCCGACATCAAAGGCATAGGCCGGCGGACGCTCATCGCCGTACAGCATCGGGCGCCAGCGGTCGGCGTTGCCGGTCGGGTACGAGTCCCAGGCCACAAAGCTCAACGGCCGCGCCAGGTCGAAGTAGTTCAGGTCCGGATACAGGCCCATAAAGTTGTGGGTGATGAAGTGCGCGGCCGGAACCCGCTCCCGCAGCAGGTCGATCTGGAACTGCTGGTAGTTGACCACCGAGTCCGAGCAGAAACGATAGTAGTCGAGGACCAGGCTGGGGTTCGGCTTCGCCAGATGGAGGATCGGCGGCTCGAGGTGCGCCCAGTCGTGATACTCGGCCGACCAGAAGACCGCGCCCCAGGCGGCGTTGAGGGCTTCCAGTTGACCGTAGCGCGCCTGGACCCAGCGCCGGAAGTGATCGGCGCAGACGGGACAGTAACAGCGCGCGGTGTCCCCGCCGCCGAACTCGTTGTCGATCTGCCAGCCGACCACAGCCGGGTGCCGGCCGTAGCGCTCAGCCAGCGCCGTGACCATCCGGCGGGTGTGGTCGCGGTAGTCGGCGTTGTTGGGGCAGTAGTGACGCCGCCCGCCCGGCCTGCGGCGCCGGCCCTGGCTGTCCACGGGCAGCGTGCTCGGATAGTGGTGGGAGAGCCAGTCCGGCGGCGCCGCCGTGGGCGTGCCCAGGACGACCTCGAAACCCTCGCGCGCGAACACGTCGACGGCGCGGTCGAGCCAGGCCCAGTCGAAGCGGCCCTCGGCCGGCTCCAGGCGCGACCAGGCAAATTCCGCCATCCGCACGATCGAGATGCCCAGCGTCTTCAGCCAGGCCGCGTCGGCGGCCCAGCGGGCCTCGGGCCAGTGTTCGGGGTAGTAGCAGATGCCGAGTTTCATGATGACCAGGGGAGGCGGGTTAGGGGCTATGGGCCCAGGTCTGGACGGTGCGGACGGCGCGCTGCCACGCGGCGTAGCCCGCGTCCCGCTGATCGGCGGAGAGGCGCGGCTCGAACACGGCGCGGGCGCCGGGCAGCGGCGGAAGGTCGGCGGGGCTGCGCCAGAAGCCGGCGCCCAGCCCGGCCAGGAGCGCGGCGGCGCGGGCGGTGGTCTCCTTGAACTCCGGCCGCACGACCGGGACGCCGAGCCAGTCGGCCTGGATCTGGCAGGCCAGGTCGCTGGCCGAGAGGCCGCCGCCGACGTTGAGCCGCGCGACGCCCAGCCCGGCCTCGGCCCGGATCGTCTCCAGGATGGCGCGCAACTGGAAGCCGATGGAGTCCAGGAACGCGCGGGCGATGTGCCGGCGGTCGTGGCCGAGCGTCAGGCCGAAGAGCGTGCCGCGCGCCTCGCGGTCATTGTAGGGCACGTTCAGGCCCGTGAAGGCCGGGACGAAGATCACGCCGCCGGCGTCCGGGACGTAACCGGCCAGGTCGCCCAGATCATGGTCCTGCTCGAAGAGGTGCGCGCTCTCGCGCATCCAGCGCACGGCCGCGCCGGTGACGGTGGTGTCGGCCTCCAGGCAGTGGGTGGCGCGGCCGTCCAGTTTCCAGGCCACATAGACCTTGATCGTCTCGGAGGCCGGGGCCTGGTCGCCCAGGCAGACGTTGACGAAAGTAGCGGTGCCGTGCGTACACTCGGCGTCGCCGGGCTGGCGGCAGTCGTAGCCGAAGAGCGCGCCCTGCTGGTCGCCGATGAGGGCCAGCACCGGCACAGGCACGCCGTCCATGGACAGCGTTCCGAACTCATGGACGGTCGGGACGACCTGGGGCAGGGCAGCGGCCGGCACCCCGAGCCACTCCAGCCACTCCGGCCAGTAGCCGCCGGCGCGGAAGTCGTACAGGCACATGGACTGGGCCAGGGAGACATCCGTGAGATGGCCGGCCGGCTCGCCGAGCGCGTTGAGCAGCCACAGGGCCGAGAGGCCGACCCGCAGCGTGCCGGCGCGCGCGGCGGCCTGCACGGCGGGCTGGTTCTGCAAGCGCCATTTGAGGTGCAGGGCGGCGCTGTACGGGCCGGGCCAGTAGCCCAGGCGCCGACGCGCCTCGGCCGAGGCCGGCCAGCGGCGGAGTTTGTCCTCGAGCGGGAGGGTGCGCAGGTCCTGCCAGGTGATCGCGTCGGCCAGCGGGCGGCGGGTGCGCGCGTCCCAGACGAAGTCCGTGTCGCGCTGCGACGCGATGCCGCAGGCGGCGATGTCGGCCATGGCGCAGCCGGCCTGCTTCAGAGCTTCCAGGATGGCGCCGCGCACGCCGATCTTCAGGGCGACCGGGTCCTGCTCCACCCAGTCCGGATGCGGATGCCGGCGCACGACGGGCTGATACCCGTAGCCGCGCGCCTGGCCGTCGCGGTCCAGGATCAGCGCCCGGCTCCCGCTGGTGCCCTGGTCAATGCCTAACAAATAATCTGGCACAGTCTTGCGCGACGGCAGACGGCGGACGACCGACGACCAGGCCGGTCGTCCGTCGTCGGTCATCCGTCGTCATTCGGAGAATAAACGTCCCGCTGCTTATTGTACCCCGGCGGCCGGCCCCTACCCCTTCACGCCGGACGAGGTCACGCTCGCGATGTAGTAGCGCTGGGCCAGGAGGAAGACGATCAGCGGCGGCAGCACCGAGATGGCGGCGCCGGCCAGGATCAGGTTCGGGGCCTCCGTGGCGCGGCCGCGCAGGATGCTCAGCGAGAGCGTCAGGACGTGATTGGCCTCGTTGCCGGTGTTGATGATCACCAGCGGCCAGACGAAACTGTTCCAGGCGTACAGGAACGTGAACGTGGCCTGGGTGGCCAGGGCCGGCACGCTGGCCGGGATGAAGATGCGCCGGAGGATCTCCAGGCGCGAGGCGCCGTCGATCAGCGCGGCCTCCTCCAGTTCCTTGGGGATGGTGATGAAGAACTGGCGCATCAGGAAGGTGCCGTAGGCCGTGAAGACCCAGGGCAGGATCAGGGCGGCCAGCCGGTCCACCCAGCCGATAAGGACCATCAGCCGATAGAGCGGGATGATCAGGACCACGAACGGGATCATGATCGTGCCCAGGTAGACCAGGAAGAGGTTATCGCGGCCCGGGAAGCGCAGGCGCGCAAACGCGTAGCCGCCGACGACCGAGGTGGCCAGCTGGCCGACGACGACCAGGAGGGTGACCAGGGCGGTGTTGGTCAGGCTGCGGTCCAGGCCGCCCAGCTCGGTGACGCGCGCGTAGTTTTCCGGGTGCCAGGTGAGGTTGAGCGCCTGGCGCGCCTGCCGGACATCGGCGATGACCGGCTCGGCGGCCGGGTCCGCCGGGTCCACAAAGCGGCCGAGCGCCTTCTGCTCGAGCTGGATGACCTCCAGCGTCTGGCCGTTTTCGACGATCTCCCACACTTTCTGTTCGACGCCGTTCACGACAATGGTCTTCTGATTGAGCGCGCCGCCCGCCGCTTTCACGTCGCGCAACGAGCGCTCGTAGGTCGTCGTCAGGTCGCCGGGCGCGGCGTACACACCCACACGGGCGTCGGTGGCCGCCAGCGCCAGCCGGCGCGTCGCCCCGTCCACCGTCAGGTCGTACAGGGGCAGGGGATCTGTGAACCCCTCGACCAGCGCCGTCTGCGGGTCGCGCGGCAGGAGGCGCGGCGGGTAAGCATAGGAGTCCGCCGGCTCCTTGAGCGACGTGGTCAGCATCACGATGAAGGGGAAGATCATCACGATCCCGAAAAAGGTCAGGACCGCGTAAATCAGGCCGTTCTGCAGGAAAGTGACCAGGCGATAGGACATGGTGGGCCTACCCTTCGTACAGGCTGGACTGGCGGTTGCGCTGGAACTGCACCAGCGTGAACAGGAAGATCACGGCGAACAGCACCCAGGCCACAGCCGCCGCGAAGCCGAAGTCGAAGCGGTTAAAGCCTTCCTGATACAGGTAGAGCACCAGCGTCAGCGTCGCATCGGACGGGCTGCCCGGCGGGTTGGTCAAAATATAAACCTGCTCGAAGACCTGCAGGGCCGCGATCGTGGTGGTGCTGACCACAAAGAACGTGGTCGGCGCCAGCATCGGCAGCGTGATGCCCCAGAACTTCTGGAGGCTGCCGGCCCCGTCCACCGTGGCCGCCTCGTACAGCTCGCCGGGCACGTTTTGCAGGCCGGCCAGGAAAAGCACGCTGTTGAAGCCCGTCGTCTGCCAGACGGCCATGATAGCGACCGCCAGCAGGGCGGTATCGGCGCTGTTCAGCCACTGGATGCGCGGATCCGTCGCGGCCATCCCCAGGCTGTTCGCCGCCTGAACGGCCAGCGTGATGAAGTAGTTGATCCAGCCGGTGGTGCTGTCGTACAGCCAGCGCCAGACCAGGGCGATGCCGACCACGGCCGCGATGCTGGGGATGAAGAAGATGGCGCGGTAGACGGCCATGCCGGGCAGCTTGCTGTTGAGGATGGTGGCCAGGATGAGCGCCGGGATGACGCTCAGCGGCACGGCCAGGACGACGAAGACGAGCGTGTTGCGCAGCGCAATCCAGAAGCGCGGCTCCTGGGCGGCCACCAGCCAGGCCCGGCCGCCGGCCTGCACGCGAAAGGCCTCGGTGTAGCGGGCGACGTCCACCACCTCACGCGCCGGCTGGTCCGGCGAGGCCAGCGGCTGGATGGTGACGTTGAAGATGCGGACATAGTTGTCCAGGCCGACGAAAATGTCGCGCTCCGCGCCGCGCGTGGTGGTGGTGCTGATATAGAGCGAGAGGATCAGCGGCCCGGCGAAGAAGATGAGGAAACCCAGCAAATTCGGCGAGAGGAAGATATAGCCGTTGAGCAGTTCTTCCTGCATGTGGCTGGCGTTGAGGCTCTCCGCCACGGCGCGGCTCCAGGCCAGGCGCAGCACCGCCGCGCAGACCGCGGCGAGCACGAGCAGGCCCGCCCCCAGCGGCTGGGCCGCCAGCTGCCCCGTGAACCAGATCAGGCCGGAGATCGCGTCCACGGCGTACAGGAAGCCGAGCAGGCCCGCGATCATCACCCAGCGCCCGATCTCGCGCGGCAGGCGCTCGCGCGGCGTGCCCTCGAACCGGTCGCCGAGTGTGCCGACCAGATAACCCAGGAAGACCACGCCCAGCCACGGCAGGCCGCGCCCGAAGGTGCCGGCCAGCGCGTCGAGGGCCAGATATACGCCGAGCACGTGCAGGGCCAGCAGGAGCGCGAGGACCGCCGCCAGGTAGTTCACCAGCACCGCGGCGACGCGGCCGGCCGGCCGGCGCTGCGCCAGCGCCCAGACCGCGTAACCGCTAGCCAGCGCGCCCAGGCCGAGCAGGGCCGCCGCGCCGGAGCGCAGGAAGGCGGACTGGTCCGCCAGCCAGGGCCCGGCGGCGGCCCCCAGCGCGGCGGCGGCCAGGCCCAGGGCGAGCGCGCCCTGCCAGACCATGATCAGGTTCAGCGAGGTTTGCGTGGACTGCCAGCCAGGGGAGTGACTGGGCGAGGAACGCGCGCCGGCGGCCATAGGCGATGCCTCCCGCAAAAGGACAGGGGCGGGCGAGAGTCCGCCCGCCCCTGTGGAGCGAAGACGTTACTGGCTGAAAGCGGGCGCGGCCTCGTCGCAGATCTTGGCGATGAAGTCATCCACGGTGCGTTCGCCGTTGACCACGGCGGTCACGGCATTGCCGTAGATGCTGTCCACTTTCGGCCAGTCGCCGTCCCACAGCGGGCCTTCGGCCGTCGGCTTGGCGGCGTCGGCGATGCCGTTCAGGAACGCCTGGCCGTTGTCCGGCGGGGTGAAGGTCAGGAACGCGTCCAGCGCTTCCTGGCTCACGCGGCTGGGGATGTTGGTGCCGCGCGACGCGATCTGGCCCTGGATGTCGGCCTGGGTCAGGGCCTCGACCAGTTTCCAGGCTTCCTCGGGATGCTGGGTCTTGGCGTTGACGACGTACGCGCCCCAGAACAGCCAGTTGCCGGGGGTGCCGGCCGGGCCGTTGGGCAGTTCGACGGCGTCGTACTTAAACGTCACCGTGCGCACGCCGGGGGTGGCCCAGCGGCCGTTCTGGAACATGGCCACGTTGCCGGCGCGGAAGGCGGCCTCGGCGTCGTCGCCGTAGGGCACGGCCCAGTTCGGCTCGCTGTACAGCTTCTGCATGAACTCCAGGCCGGTCCGGGCGGCGTCCGTGTTCATGGCGCAGCCCTTGCGGTCGGCGGTGAAGAAGCTGCCGCCGGCGGCGTTCACCCACACGCCATAGGGGCCCCACCAGTTGGAGGCGCCGTAGCCGTACTTCTCGCCGCCCAGCGCCGCCACCTTGGCGGTCACTTCGGCGAAGGTGTCCCAGGTCCAGTTCCCGGCCTTGGCCAGCTCGCGCGGGTCATCGGCGCCGGCCTCGTTGAGCAGGTCCAGGTTCAGGTACAGGACGAAGGTCGAGACGTCGCGCGGCAGGCCCCACAATGCGCCGCTGTTCGCGCCGCTCTGGCCGTTGGCGGGGTTGTAGGTGAGGTGGAACATCGGGCCGGGGTAGAAGGCGGCCGGGTCGAAGCCGGCGGCGACGCTGGACAGGTTCAGGATATAGCCGCCCTTGGCAAAGCGGGCAATGTCCGTGCCCGGAATCCAGAAGACATCCGGGGCGGTGCCGCCCTCAATCTCGGTGATGAGCTGGTCCTGGTAGCTGGCGGTCTCGGTGCCGCCCGGCTCGTAGGTCAGCTTGTAGCCGAGTTTGGCGGCCACGGCGTCGCTGATACCGGCGTAGACGTCGGCCTCTTCTTTGTTATCCGGGCGGGTGCGCCAGCGCAGTTCGATCTCCGTGGCCGGGGCCTGGGTGGGCTGCGGCGTGGGCGTCGCCGCCGGGGCGCAGGCGGTCAGCGCCAGGCCGACCACCAGGATGGCACAGACCAAACGCCAAAGAGTATTGTGCTTCATGAAGGGCTACTCCTCATTGTGAAATCGGGTTCGGAACGGGATACAGCCGGGCGTAGATCCAGGGCAGACGCGACTTGGCTTCACCTCCTCTCCAGGATCAGGCCACGCTGGCCTGACCTCACGACACGGGTGGTCAGGGCCGTCCGACCGGGCTGGCCGTGGACTGCCGCACAACCAGCTCGGCCGGCGCGCTGACGTGCTCGGGCGCCGCCTCGGACGCCTCGAGCGCGCGGATCAGAAGTTGGGCCGCCCGCTGGCCGATGCCGGGCATGTCCTGGCGCATCGTGGTCAGCGGCGGATCGAAATAGGAGGCCAGCGGGATATCATCGAAACCCATCACGGAGATGTCCTCCGGCACGCGCCGGCCGGCCTCGCGCAGCGCGCGGATGGCGCCGACGGCCATGCGGTCGTTCTGGGCGAACAGAGCCGTGAACGACGCTCCGCCGGCCAGCAACTGCCGCGCCGCCAGGTCGCCGGAGGTCGCCGACCAGTCGCCGCCGACGATCAGGCCGGGATCCACCGGCAGGCCGGCAGCCTGCAGGGCGGCGGCGTAGCCGGCGTTGCGGTCCTGCGAGCAGTCCTCGGCGAGCGGGCCGTGGATCATGGCGATGCGGCGATGCCCCAGGCCGATCAGGTGGCCCACGGCGGCGCGGGCCGCGTTGTGGTCGTCCAGGCAAATGGAGCTCAGGGCGCGGTCACGCGAGCGCGAGCCGATCAGGACCACGGGCGTCTCGGATACGATGTGACGGTAGCGGTCGTCGATATAGGGATTGATGACCAGGACGCCGTCCACCCGGCGGTGCATGACCAGCTGCTCAACCAGGGCGGCGAAGGTTACGGAATCGGGGGCCGACGATGAGAGCAGGAAATAGCCGTGCTGGCGCGCCTCGGCCTCGGCGCCTTCGATGATTTGCGCGAACGTGAAGTCGGTGAGGTTGGGAGACAGGCAGGCCAGCGTGCGCGTCCGGCCCTGGGCCATCGAGCGGGCGATGACGTTTGGGCGATACTGAAGGGCCGCAATCGCCCGCTCCACCAGTACCCGGGTACTATCAGCGACGCGCTGATCACCGTTGATGACGCGCGAGACCGTCTGACGGGAGACGCCGGCCCGGGCGGCAACGTCGCGGATAGTCGGTCGAGATCGCATGACTATGATAATTTTGGCTTATGTGACCGGTCACATTGGCAATCACCATATTAGGCCAGTTCTTTCTGGCTGTCAACATCCATTTTTATTTACAGAATATTCGGATACAACCCGATCTTCGCGGGGACGTAGAGGAGGTGTGCGCTGGAATACATTCCGGGAAGGCGCACGAAGAAAGGTGACCTCCAATGACCCAGAAATCACACTCTCTCGCCTGGATCGCGTGGCCGGTGACGGCGCTCTGGCGCCTGCTGGCGACGATCGTGGAAATGGTCGGGCGCTTTGTGGCGATGGTGCTTGGCCTGGTGCTGATGCTGGTCGGCGTCCTGGTCAGCCTGACCATCGTCGGCGCCATCGTCGGCGTGCCGCTCTTCATCGTCGGCGCGCTGCTGACGCTGAGGGGAATTCTCTAGCGCCTACCGGGGGGCGACGAGCAGGCAGGCCGCGGCGTGGCCGTCGCCGACGGGCGTCAGCGCCGGGTCGAAGTGCGGGCAACGCGCGAAGACGGCCGGGCAACGCGGGTGGAAGCGGCAGCCGGTCGGGACCTGGAGGGGGTTAGGCGTCTCGCCTTGCAGGATGACGCGCTGGCGGCGCAGGCGCGGGTTGGGCACCGGCACCACCGAGAGCAGCGCCCGGGTGTAGGGGTGCCGCGGGTCCTCCAGCACGGCGCGCGTCGGGCCAAGCTCGACGATGCGGCCGAGGTACATCACCGCGATGCGGTCGGCGAAATACGCCACCGTGCTCAGGTCGTGGGTGATGAAGAGCAGGCTGATGCCGCGCGCCCGGCGCAGGTCCCGGAGCAGGTTCAGGATCTCGGCCCGCACCGAGACGTCCAGCATCGAGACCGGCTCGTCGGCGATGAGCAGTTCCGGCTGCAGGACCATAGCTCCGGCGATGACCACGCGCTGGCGCTGGCCGCCCGAAAGCTCGTGCGGATAGCGCCACAAATAGTCCTCAGCCGGGCGCAGGCCGGCGTCCTCCAGCGCCGCCTTCACGCGCGCCAGCCGGTCGCTGCGGCGGCGCGCCACCCCGTGCACCTCCAGCGGCTCGGACACAACATCGAAGATCGTGGCGCGCGGGTTGAGCGACTCATAGGGGTCCTGAAACACCATCTGCGCCCGCTGGCGCAGACCTTTGAGCGCCAGCCGCGGCGGCAGGGGCGGGGCGCTCACGGTGTGGGCGCGGCTCGTCCCCACGGACAACATGGCCGCGCGCAGCCGGCGGGCACCCGCGCCCACGCTCTGGCCGTTGAAACGGATGTCGCCGTCGGTCTGCTCCTCCAGGCCGATGAGGGTTTTGGCGATGGTGGTCTTGCCGCAGCCGGACTCGCCCACCAGGGCCAGGACCTCGCCGCGCGCCAGCGTGAACGAGACGCCGTCCACGGCTTTCACGGTCTGCGGCGGCCGGCCGGCCAACAGGTCGGTGAGCGGGCGGGGGACGGCGTAATACTTGCGCAGGTCGCGCACCTCCAGCACCGGCGTGGCGCTCATTCGAAGCGGGCCTCCGGGCCGGCGTACAGATGGCAGGCGGCGTAATGTTTCGTTGAGGCGGCCATGAGCCGGGGCGCTGTCGTGGCGCATACCGGCAGCCGCCGGTCGCAACGCGGCTCGAAGCGGCAGCCGGGCGGCAGGGCGTTGAGGCGCGGCGGGTAACCCGGGATGGAGGCCAGCGTCTCGCCGGGCGCGTTGAGGTCCGGGAAGGCCTGCAGCAGGCGCTGGGTGTAGGGGTGCTGCGGGTCGTTGTAGACGGCGTCGGCCGGCCCCTGTTCGGCCACTTTGCCGCCATACATGATCACGACCGAGTCGCACACCTCGGCCACCACCCCCAGGTCGTGCGTCACCAGGACCACGGCCAGCCCCAATTCTCTCTGGATGCCTTTGAGCAGTTCCAGCACCTGGGCCTGGATCATCACGTCCAGGGCCGTGGTCGGCTCGTCGGCGAAGAGCAGGCGCGGCTGGCAGGCCAGGGCCATGGCGATCATCGCGCGCTGGCGCATCCCGCCCGAGTACTGGTGCGGATACTGGTCCCCGCGGCTCCTGGCGATCCCCACCAGGTCCAGCAGCGCGTCCACGCGCCGGTCGGCCGCGGCCCGGTCCATCAGGCCGTGCAGCAGGATGGCCTCGCCGATCTGGTGGCGCACGGTATAGACCGGGTTGAGCGCATTCATCGCGCCCTGGAAGACGATCGCCATCTCCTTCCAGCGGTAGCGCCGCATCTCGCGCTCGCTCAATGCCAGCAGATCGGTCCCGTCGAACAGCACCTGCCCGGAGACGATGCGCCCCGCCGCCGGCAGCAGGCGCATCAGCGAGAGCAGCGTGGTGGTCTTGCCGCAGCCGGACTCGCCCACCAGGCCCAGGGTCTGGCCGGGATAGAGATCGAACGAGACGTCCTCGAGCGCGTGCGCCACCGAGCCGTCCAGGCCGACGAAGTCGGTGCCCAGGCCCCGCACGCTCAGGAGCGGCCGGGCCGTCTCGTCGTGGGACCAGTCCACGGACATGGCCGACCTGGAATTCGCCACAGCTTCAGGGCGCCCGGGCCAGATCGGGCGCGCGCGCCACCATGCGCTCGTCGCCTTCGAGATGGTGGGCCGTCAGACGCGGGTTGAGCACCTCCTCCAGGACATTGCCCAGCAGCACGCAGCCCAGCGAGACCCACACGATCGCCAGACCCGGCGGCAGATAAAACCACCAGGCGCCGTTGGCGATGGCGTTGCGGCTGAAGGCGAAGTTGATCATCGTGCCCCACGACGGGCGCGTCGGGTCGCCCAGGCCCAGGAAGGCCAGGCCGGATTCGGTCAGGATGGCCGTGGACACATCCAGCACGGCGTTGGCCACGATCAGCGGCGTGATCTGCGGCAGGATATGGCGCAGCAGGATGTGGCCGTGGCCGGCCCCGATGGCGCGGGCCCGGGCCACGAACTGGCGCTCTTTGATGGTGAGCGTCTGGGCGCGCACCAGCCGGCCGGTGCGCGTCCAGTACAGCAGCCCGATGACCAGCACCAGGATGACGTAGGGCGAGACGCCGAGGTTGAGCTGGCGCACGCTGGCCAGCAGGATGATGATGAGCGGCAGGTCCGGGATGACCAGGAGAATGTCGGTGAGGCGCATGAGCAGGACGTCCAGCCAGCCGCCGAAGTACCCGGCCAGCAGGCCGAGCATGCTGCCGACCAGCACCGAGAGCGCCGCGGCGAAGAAACCGACCGAGAGCGAAATCCGCGAGCCGAAGACGAGCTGGGCCCAGATGTCGTGCCCGGCGTCGTCGGTGCCGAGCGGGCCGTGCTCGGCCGGCGAGGCGAAGGTGAGCGGCCGGCCGGCCTCGTCGCGGATGGTCTCGGACGGATCGCGGCCGGCCAGGACCGGCGCCAGCAGGGACAGCGCCAGGGCCGAGGCCAGCAGCGCCGCCCCGAGCAGGCCCGGCCGGTTGCGACGGAAAACCCGCCAGAACTCGCTCAGATTGCGGCGGAGGCGAGGCCAGCGCGCGGACATCAGGTCGCCCTCACCCGCGGGTCGAGGTACGAGTACAGCAGCTCGGCGATCAGATTCGCCCCGATGACGGCCACCGCCAGCAGCAGGAACGCGCCCTGCAAGAGCGGGAAATCCTGTTTGCCAAGCGCCTCCTGAAACAGCTTGCCCAGGCCGTCGTACGAGAAGACGGTCTCGATGTAGATCGCGCCGGCCACCGTGAAACCCAGGTTCAGGGCGACCAGCGTGACGATCGGCAGCATGGCGTTCTTGAAGGCGTGGCGGCGCAGCACCTGCCAGTGGCTCATGCCCTTGGCCTTGGCCGTCAGGATATAGTCTTCGCTCAGCACCTCCAGCACCGACGAGCGCATGATGAGCATATACTCGCCCAGGTAGACGATGGTGTAGGTGAGCGTCGGCAGAATCAGGTGCTCGGCGTAGTCCGGCCACACCTCCCACATCGGCCGGCTGATGTTCTGCGGGCTGACGGTGCCGCCGGTGGGCAGGCCGAGCCAGGTGCTGCCGGCCGCCAGCAGGATGATGCCCAGCCAAAACGTGGGGATGGCCCAGGTGATGAGCGAGAAAGTCAGCGCGCCGATGTCCATGGCCGTCTTGCGCTTCCAGCCCGCGAACAGGCCCAGCGCCACGCCCAGCACGATCGACAGCACCTGGCCCAGCGAGATCAGCAGCAGGGTGTTGCCGAGCTTCGAGATCAGGATGTCGGCCACCGGACGCCGCAGCGACCATGAAATCCCCAGGTTCCCCTGCGCCCACTGCGCCACGGTGGCCAGGAATTGCTCGTGCAGCGGCCGGTCCAGGCCGAACTGGACGCGCAGCGCCTCCTGCGCCTCGCGCGAGATGCGCACGTTGCGGCCGATCACGGCCCGCACCGGGTCGCCCGGCAGCACCCGGAACAGGTAGAAGTCCACGACCACCACCACGCCGAGCGTGAGCAGGGCCATGGCCAGTTTGCGCAGCAGGTAATCGCGGCGGTCCATCGAGGTCAGCGCACCGGCTCCACTTTCTGGAGCGAGAACGACGAGACCATCGACACAGTCAGCGACGGGTTGGCGATGTAGTCCGGGAAGTTCCGGAAGCGGTCGGAGCGGTAGGCCTCCAGCGAGTCGTAGTTGTAGAGCACGATGTAGGGCAGATCGCGGAACAGGAGCGCCTGCATCTTGTAGATGATGGCCTGGCGCTGTGCGGGATCGCTGGCCTGCTGCTGGTCGAGGTAGAGCTGGTCGTACTCGGGGTTGCAATAGCCGCTGTCGCTCCAGCCGCCCACCTCGAACTGCTCGCAGAGCATGATGCTCAGGATGAAGTCCGGGTCCGGATCGCCGCCCCAGCCCCAGATCACCAGGTCGAAGTCGCCGATGCCGGTGGTCAGGCTGGTGAGCGTGTCCGAGTCGGTCGCCTCCGGGTTCACCTTCACGCCGATCTGGCCGAACCAGTCCACCATCAGGTCCGCGATGCGCGGGTATTCGGCCGAGTCGGCGTCGAACTGCAGGCGGAACTCCAGCCGGACGCCGTCCTTCTCCCGCACCCCGTCGGCGCCCGGGGTGTAACCGGCGTCCTCCAGGATTTGGGCCGCCTTCTCGAGGTCGAAGGCGTGGTCCTGGATATTGGGGTTGTGCCAGAAGCCGCCCGCCAGGCTGGGCGCCACGATCGACCAGGCCGGCCGCCCCAGCCCCTGCAACACCACATCCACCAGGTCCTGCTTGTTGATGGCCGTCGCCAGCGCCAGGCGCACCTGCGGGTCGCGCAGGGCCGGGTTGGCGGTCGGCGCCGGGTCGCGGTCCTCGCGCGCCACGTTGATGATCAACTCGTCAAACGACCGCGACGGCGTCTGCGCCACGACGACGTTCGCAAAACCCTTGACGGTCTCAAAGGCGCTGTTCGGGACGGAGTAGAGCACGTCCACATCGCCGACTTTCAGCGCCTGGACCATCGCATCGCTGTTGTCGAAGCTTTGCAGGATCACCTGGTCAATCTTGGGCGCACCGTCGTAGAAATCCGGGTTGCGGTCCAGGATGACGACGCCCCGGTCCTTGTCGTACACGTTCAGCTTGAAAGCGCCGGTGCCGATCAGCTTATCGTTGGTGAAATTCTGGAGCGCCTCGACGGTGTCCAGCGGCTCGAAATCCGCCCGCCACAGCGCGTACAGGAAAGACACGCGGTACTCCATATTGCCGATCGGGTACTCGAGCGTGATCTGCACGGTCTTATCGTCGGGGGCGGTGACCGCCTTGAACCCGTTGGTGTAATTCACCAGCGTGGCCCACCCCTCCGGGTCGCCCATGATCTCGTTGATGCTCCAGGCCACGTCGCCGGCCGTCAGCGGCGCGCCGTTGTGCCAGCGGATGCCGTCCTTCAGCGTGAAGGTCCAGGTCAGCCCGTCGTCGGAGTGCGTCCAGGTTTGCGCCAGGTCGCCCACGTATTGGCCGTCCGGGCCTTCCTTGACCAGCGAGCTGTAGACCAGGTCGAAGATGACGTAGGACACCGCCAGGAAGGCGTAGGCCGGGTTGAGGGTATCCGGCCGGTCGATCCAGCCGACGCGCAGGCTGACGGGGCCGGCCGGGGTATCGGTGGCCGACGCTTCCGGCGCCGGGGTGGCCGGGCCGGCGCAGGCCGTCGCCGCGAGCGCCAGGACGAGCGTGAGTAACAGGGTCCGTTTGAGCATCTCGCTTCTCCTTGTGAGTATCCGTCCCTCAGCCCGATGGGTCCAGCCGCCGATTACGCCGATTGGCAAACCGGTCAGGCAATCACGAGCGGCCCGCTTCGCCGTGCTCGGCTATGCGCGCGGCGCAACGTGCAGCCAACCGCTCAGGGCGAACGCAAACCTAAAAGGCCTCGGCTCAAATCCGTGCCAATCCGTGCAATCCGCGTCCAAGAGCCCGCTCCACCCGAAAATAGGCGCCTCATACCATGAAACGCCGCGGCGGATTCGCCTGCTGTAGAATCGGCCGCGCGAACCGGAACGGCGCCAGGTCGTGCGGCGTGCGCCCGTCGAGCGCCAGGTCGCTCAGGATGCGGCCGATCAGGGACGAGAACTTGAAATCGTGCGCGGCGCCGATGGCGATGAGCGCATTCGGGCGGCCGGGCAGCGCGTCGATGACGAAGTCGCGGTCGGGTGTGAGGGTGTACAGGCAGGTCTTGGTCAGCAGAGGCGGGCCACAGGCCTCCGGCAGGTAAGTCTGAAAGAACGCGGACAGGCGTCGCAGGTTGTCCGGGTCCGGCTCGAAGGTCCGGGTCGCGGGGGACACCTCGCCTCCGCCCACGTCCTGCGCGCCCTTGACGCCCGGCTCGCCGTAGACCGGGAAGCCGTAGAAGCAGGGCTCATCCATCCAGATCCAGACGGGGAAGCGCTCGGGCGCAAAGCGCTCCAGGTTCGGCGCGGCGAAGTAGGTGAGCTGTTCTTGCGTGACGGTCAGCGGAAGCCGCAGGCCGAAGTGCGCCAGCAGCGCGTTGGACCAGGCGCCGGCGGTGAGGATGAGTTTCTCGCAGCGGTAGGTCTCCTCGCCCGCGACCACCTCGAACTCATCGCCGACCGCGCGGAGGGCGGAGACCGGGGACCGGTCGATCAGGGTGGCGCCGTGGGCCTGCGCCATCCGCCGGTGCGCGGCGGTCCCCCGGTTGGCCGGCGCGATGCCGCCCTCCGGCTGATACAGCGCGCAGACGTCGTCGGGCAGCCGCCACTGCGGCCAGCGGCGCATGGTCTCCCGCGCGTCGAGGAACTCGAACGGCACGCGGCAGGCGGCCAGGCTGTCCACGTAATCCGTGATCGGGATGCGGGCGTCCGCGGGCGAGAGGTCCAGCCCGCCGGTCTTGAGAATCAACTGTTCGCCGGCGTCGGCTTCGAGCTCGGCCCAGGCCCGGTAGGCGGCTTTGGCCAGGGCCACATAGCCGGAGGTGTGATAAGAGAGGCGGATGATGCGCGAATGGTCGTGGGAGCCGCCGCGGTCGTGGCCGAGCTCAAACTGCTCCAGCCCCAGCACATCCCGGCCGGCGCGGCGGGCCAGCCAGTAGGCGGCCCCGCTCCCCAGGCCGCCCAGACCAAGGACGATGTAGCGATAGTCGCGCCGCATGCAAACACATGGCCGTCCGCGCCCGGCGCCGGGCGGGAACAGGCCGGCAGGCTCCCGTAATTGGATTCAACGCCCCGACTTGCCTTTTGGAAGTATAGGGTCAAAAATGACCATGTCAAGTAAACGGAGACAAACGATGAGCGAACTCTATGCGGTCCAGGTCGAGCACAACGTCCGCCTGCGCATGCGCGACGGGGTCGAATTGTCCGCCAATCTCTGGCGGCCGATGCCGCGCGAACCCGGCGAGACCTTCCCGGCCATCCTGGAGATGATCCCCTACCGCAAAGACGACTGGCGCTATAACGGCGACGCCGCGCGGATGACCTATCTGGCCCAGCGCGGCTACGTGGGCTGCCGTCTGGATGTGCGCGGCACGGGCAGCAGCCAGGGCCTGGCGCTGGATGAGTATACCGAGGCCGAGACCGAGGACGGCGTCGAGGCGGTGGCCTGGCTGGCGGCCCAGCCCTGGTGCAACGGCCGCGTCGGCATGTGGGGCATCAGCTACGGCGGGTTCACGGCCATCCAGGTGGCCATGCGGCAGCCGCCGGCCCTCAAGGCCATCGCGCCCATGTACGCCACCGACGACCGCTACACCGACGACGTCCACTACCTGGGCGGCTGCCTGACGGCCAGCGAGCTGGCCCAATACGCCGTCAGCATGGTCGCCATGAACGCGCTGCCGCCCCGGCCGGAGTACGCGGGCGCCGATTGGGCCGCGCAGTGGAAAGCGCGCCTGGAGCAGACGCCGCCGTGGCTGATCCGCTGGCTGCGCGAGCAGACCGACGGCCCGTACTGGCGCCACGGCTCGCTCGCGCCGGACTATGGCCGGATCACGTGCGCGATCCTGCACTTCGGAGGCTGGTCGGACAGCTACACCAACCCGGTCCTGCGCATGCAGGCGCACTGCGCCAACGCGCCGCGCAAATTGATCCTGGGGCCGTGGGTTCACGATTACCCGGACGGCGCTTACCCCGGCCCCAACATCGACTGGCTGCACGAGCTGACGCGCTTCTTCGACTATTGGCTGAAAGGGGTGGACAACGGGGTGATGGCCGAACCCGCTGTGCGCGTCTTCCGGGCCGAGTACACGCCGCCCGAGGCCTTCCCGCAACGCTGGAACGGCGCCTGGCTGGCGTACCCCGCCTACCCGATCCCGGGCGCGCAGACGCACGCGCTGTATCTCGACGCGGGCCGGCTGACCCCGCAGCCGCCCGGCGCCCAGCGCTCAATTCATTACCCTCATCGCCCCACCTGGGGCACGGCCGGCCCGCTGTGTTCCGGCGGCGGCGGCGCACCCAACGGCCTGGCGCGGGACCTGCGGCCGGATGAGGCGCTCTGCCCCACCTTCACCAGCGCGCCGCTCGACGCGCCGCTGGACGTGATCGGCTTCCCGGAGGTCGTGCTGCATCTGAGCTGCACGGCGCCGGTGGCGACCGCCGTCGTCCGGCTGTCGGATGTCCACCCGGACGGGACCTCGGCGCTGGTGTCGTGGGGCGTGTTGAACCTGACGCACCGCGCCGGCCACACCGACCCGCAACCGCTCATCCCCGGCGAGGTCTACGAAGTCAGGCTCACGCTCAAGGCCGTCGGCTATCGCTTCCTGGCCGGCCACCGCCTGCGGCTCGCCGTCGCCAGCGCCCACTGGCCCATGCTCTGGCCCTCGCCCTACCCAGCGGAGAACGCCCTGCACTGCGGGCCGGGGACGCCCTCGCGCCTGAGCCTGCCCATCGCCCCGCCCAGCCCCCTGCCCCCGCCCGTCTTCAAGACCACGCCCGCCGACCTGCCGGCCGTCGGCGGCGGCCGCGACGAGGCCCCGGTCTGGCGCATAACGGAAGACGTGCTCGCCGGCAGCCTGACCGTATCCCTGTACGAAGGCGGCGAGTCGCTCCTGCCGGACGGGCGCGCCCTCTTCGCGGACGAACGAATTGAGTTGACGGCTTTCCATCACGATCCGGCGCGGGCCCGCCTCTACAACGAATGCACGTACCGGTTGAAGGAGCACGGTTACGAGACCGAGGTGCGCTCCACCGGCGCATTCCGAAGCACGGCCACGGACCTCCACCTGGATATTCAGTTGACGGTCACACTCAACGGGAATGTCTTCTTCCAGAAGGCGTGGCTGGAGACGGCGCCGCGCCGTCTTCTCTAGAGCGATTGCCGATTTAGTTTGCGGCATGTCATTCCGGCGAAGGCCGGAATCCAGCGAATTTGGGCGGGACCTGGACCCCGGCTTGCGCCGGGGTGACGTCAACGCAAGCGGAATTCGGTATAGCGCGCGTTCGCGGCTTATTTACGGGAAGCGCGCCGGGCCGCTCAGGGCGAACGAGGTCACGGCGCCGTGAACGCCCCCACCTCGACCTCGCCCAGCGCGCGGCGCAAAGCCTCGGCCGCCAGGATCACCGTGACGCCGCGCTCGCCCGACCCAAGGGAGACCTCCGCCTGACTCAGGACGCTCTCGTCCACCAGCACACGCATCGGGCGCGGCAGGCCGAACGGCGAGACCGCGCCGATCTCATAGCCGGTCACCGCCCGCACCTCATCCGCCGTCGCCAGGGTCACACGCGACTGGCCCAGATGCCGGCGCAACACGGGCCAGGCCACCTGCCGCGCGCCCGCCACCAGGACCATCACATACTCGCCGGGGCCGGCCGGCGACTCGCCCCGGCAGCGGAACACCAGACTGCGCACCACCTGGTCCGGGCTCTGGCCCCGTTCGCGGGCGGCCTGCTCCAGGGACTCCACCGGCCCCGGATGACGGAAGACGCGATGCGGGACGCCCAACGCGGCCAAGGCCCGGGCTACCGGAGGCGCGGTCACGCCGCCTCCACAAACACGGCCGTCGTCCGGCCCGGCGTCGTGAACGCGCCGGTCCGCGGCTCGAAGGACGCGGTCCGCACCCACGCATCCCGCGACGCGGCCAGCACCGGGTGCAGGGCCAGGGCCGCGCCCCTGAACGAGGCGGCCCTGAACGTCTGCGGATCGGGCGCGGCGTTGAACAGGACCACCACCTGCCGGTAGGGTTCCGCCAGGCCGGCGCCGTCCAGACGCATCACGATCAGGCCCGGAAGCTGGCGCGGGCCGGTGTTGAGATACGTCAGCCGGCGGATCACGTCGGCGGCCGTGCGCAGCCGGAAGAGGCCGGTGCTGCGCCGGACCCGCAACATCTCGCGGAAGTGTTCGGCTGCCTGGTAGATATGGGCCTTCGACGGTTTCAGGCGCGGGTCGGCCAGCAGCGGCTTCATCAACGGCCAGCGCTCGCCATTCTCCCTGGCCGGCGGCAGGCCGACGCCCCAGTTGTTGTCGGAATAGGTGAAGTCCAGCTTGTTGAACCAATCGCCCGAGTCATAGCTGTTGCGGTCCAGGGACTTGGAGCGCAGCAGGTCGTCGCCGGCGTGGAAGAACGGAATGCCCTGGGCCAGCATCACCAGGCTGACCGCCAGGTTGTTGATGCGCACGCGCTGGTCCATGTCCAGGTCGATGGGCACCTTGAGCTGGAGGCAGTCGAAAAGCGTCTCATTGTCATGCGCGGAGACGTAGGGCACATTCTCCTGCGGGTCGAGCGCGTAGCCGGCCGGCTGGCCGTTGTAGCTCACTTCGTGACCTTTCGCCCGGCGCCCGCGGGCCGTCTCAAAGTGGAAGTCGCGCAGGTTGCCGGCCAGGCCCACACGCAGCCAGTCGCCGTATTCCAGCAGTTGGGCGCGCTGCTCGTCCGGACTGCGCCGCTCGGCGGCGTTGGGCGCGAAGAACAGGCCCATCACCCAACCCTGCTCCTGGAGCGGGCCAAACGGGTTGCCGCCGCGCACGGCGTCGCGGAAGCGGTCGTTGAACGCGCCGATGCCGGTGCCGCCGATGTTGTGCTGCGCGGCGTTCCGGCCGCGCCCATCATTGACCACCTCGCCGAAGTTCCAGGCTTCGCCGTAGAGCAAAATGCGCCGGCCGTCCACGCCGTCACGCTCGGGCGTGAGCGCGTCCAGGGCGGCGCGCACCGCCAGCATGTCGTCCAGCATGTGGTGGCCCATCAGGTCGAAGCGGAAGCCGTCGATCTGGTAGGCCCGCGCCCAGGTCGTCAGCGAGTCCACCATCAGCTTGCGCATCATGGCGTGCTCGGTGGCCGTGTTCGAACAGCAGGTGCTGGTCTCCACCCGCCCGTCCGCATCCAGACGGTGGTAGTAGCCCGGCACGATCCGGTCCAGCACCGCCTGCGGGCTCTGGCCGTGGGCGTGCGTGTGGTTGTAGACCACGTCCATGACCACGCGCAGACCGGCGCGGTTGAGGGCCTGGACCATGGCCCGGAACTCGCGGATGCGGCCGGCGCCGTCCGGCTCGGTGGCGTACGAGCCCTCCGGGACGGTGTAGTGGAACGGGTCGTAGCCCCAGTTAAAGCCGTCGCGGGCGCGCATCGCCTCGATGATCTCCTGCTGGCGCGGCGAATCCGGCGGCAGGGTCTGCAGCAAGAGTTCGTCCGGTTCGACGCGCTTGGCGCGGTCCTCCTCGATGGTGGCGATGTCGAAGACCGGCAGGAGGTGGACGTGCGTCAGGCCGGCCTCGGCCAGGGCGCGCAAATGGCGCATGCCGTTTGAGCCGGACCGGGTGAAGGCCTTGAACGTGCCGCGCTCGGCCTCGGGGACGCTGGGATCGTGGAGGCTGAAGTCGCGCACATGCAGTTCGTAGACCACGCTGTCCTCGGGCGCCGCCAGCGGCGGCTTGGCCAGGGTCTCCCAGCCGGGCGGTTTGAGTGCCGCCGCCTCCAGGTCCACGATCTGGCTGCGCGCGCTGTTGAGGGACAGGCTGAGCGAGTACGGGTCGGTGACCAGGTTGCGCTCCACGCGGCCGGTGGCGCGCGTGAACACGTCGACCTCGTACAGGTAGAACCAGTCGCGCCAGGTGCGCTCGCCGGTGAGCGACCACACGCCCGTGGCGGGGTCGAACGTCATCGGCTGGCGCGAGCGCGCCGGCCCGGTCGAGGCCGGGAACAGGTGCAGGCGCACCGCGCGGGCGGTCGGCGCCCAGACGCGCAACACCGGCCGCCCCCCTTCCCAGGCGACGCCGAGCGGGCCGGCGTAGGCGTACAGGTCGTCCAGCACGCCGGGGAGCTGAAGCGCGGTGGCCTCGATGAAATGGCCGTCCGCGCCGTAAGCGGCCACCAGCGCCTGCGCTCTCAGGACCTCCGGGACCAGCGGTTGATCGGCGTCGGCCAGCGCCAGCGCCGGGAGATCGGCCAGGTGCGGGAACTTGCGCCGGACGGCTTCGCCCGGGCCGTCGGGCGCGGGCGTCAGCGCCAGACGCCGGCCGCCGCTGGGGCCGTCGGCCGAGAACCGCAGGGCGGCGTCAGGGTCAAAGCAGAGAAAGAAGCGGGCGTCCGCGGCCCGGGCTGCGGACCAGAGAATGAACCGGCGCGTCACCCAATGGGCGCGCGCCGTTACCGGGGCAGGCTCGCTCATACGGGCCATTATATCCCGTTGTTAAACGCGCGGCGGCGAGCGTGACGCGCTCGCCGCCGTTTGCCCGCCGTTCCGGCGAAGGCCGCCGGGCTACGTCCCGTCGGTCGTGTCGCCCTGCGCCGGGTTAAAGTCGTTGCGGATGTCGGCGCCCGGACCGCCGCTGAAGAAGTCGGCGCCCGCGCCGCCCGTCAGGATATCGGGGCCGGCGCCGCCGTAGAGCTGATCGTCGCCGGCGTCGCCGTTGAGCGTATCCTGGCCGCCGCCGCCGTTCAGCACGTCGTTGCCGGCGCCGCCGTTCAGCGCGTCCAGGCCGTTGCCGCCGGTGAGCGTGTCGTTGCCGGCGTCGCCGTTGAAGACGTTGGAGCCGGCCGTATCCGTCATCTGGTCATCGCCCGCGCCGCCGCTCAGGATGTCGTTGTTGGCGCCGCCGGTGAGGGTGTCGTTGCCCGCGCCGCCGAAGACCCGGTCGTTGCCGCCGCCGCCGTCGAGCGTGTCCCGGCCGCCGTCGCCGCAGATCAGGTCATTGCCGCCCAGGCCGTTGAGGGTGTCGTTGCCGCCCAGGCCGACGATGACATCCGGCCCGTCGGTGCCGTTCAACGCATCCGGGCCGTCCGTGCCCCACAGCGTGGCGAACGCGCCCTCGCAGCTTGGGCGCAGGTCCCAGGTATAGACGGCCGGCGTCGGGTCAACGTTGCCGGCCTCGTCGCGGGCGCGCACCTCGAAGGTATGGATGGCGTAGGCCAGGTCCAGATACTGCGTCGGGCTGGCGCATGCGGTCCAGCCGTCGCCGTCCAGCTGGCACTCGAAGGTCAGGTCAGCGGGCGCCGTCAGATTGTCCGTGCCCGTGAACTCGAAGACCGGGTTGCGGTCGTCGGACAGCGGCAGAGGCGTCGCCGGGACGCCGGGCGCCGCCGTGATGACGGTGTCCGGCGGGATCACGTCCACCAGGTTGAGGCCCACGATCACCGGGTCATGGTCCGACGAGCGGTAGGCGTTCGGCTCATAGACCGCTTCCTGAGCAGGCGGCTTGAAGCTGGTGTCGTAATCCAGGAAGTCGGGCTCATCGGCGTTGATGTGCCAGTCCGCGGCGCCGGTCACCTGGGCCAGCAGGCTCGGGTTGGCCAGCGCATGGTCCAGGTAGCCGGCCTGGCCGTCGAAGACATAGGAGTAGGCGTAGGTGCCCTGGTACAGGGCGATCAGGTTGGTGTAGTCGTCGCCGGTGCCGGGGGTGTCATCCGGGCCGGCCTTGACGGCGTCGATCGGGTCCTCCTGGGCGTATGAGTTCAGGTCGCCCATGATGAGGAAGTCCGGATCGCCGCTGCCGGTCGGGTCGGTGGCGAGCCAGTCCACCAGGGCCTGGGCCGCGGCCAGGCGGGTCAGGTTGCAGTTGCCCTGGCCGTCGCCGATGTCCGGGTCGCCGGCGCAGGCCGAGCCTTTGGACTTGAGGTGGTTGACGACCACCGTGAAGCGGGCGCCGGAGACGATCTCCTCAAACGTCTGGGCCAGCGCCGGGCGGTTGAGGGTATCAATAAAGCGCGGGTCGACGGCCGAGGTCAGGAGCTCGAAGTCGCCGACCGGCACGACCTTGCCGGGCTTGTAGATCAGGCCGACCCGGATGGCGTCGGTGCCGATCACGCCGGTGTCGATGTAGGCGTAGGTCCCGGCGCCCAGCAGGGCGTTCAGGCCCGGCACGATGCCGTTGGTCGGGTCGCCGAGCGGGTCCACGCCGATGGTGTTTTCCAGCTCGTTCAGGCCGATGATGTCGGCGTCCAGGCCGGCCAGCGCAGCCAGGAGCTTGTCGCGCTGGCGCGCCAGTTCCAGCGGCTGGTCGCCGTCCCAGCCCCGGCATTCCAGGCTCGGAACCGGGCCGCACAGGTTGTCCGCCGGGTTGTCCGGTCCGCTCGACGACTCCTGAATGTTGTCCGGCGTGAGGAAGAAGTTGAGCGTGTTCATGGCCGCCACGCGCAGGCGGCCGCCGACCGGCTCAGGCGCGGCCGGGCGCGGGTTGACCGGCGTGTAGTCGGCCGGGGCGGTGGGCTGGATGCGGTACAGGCTGAAATCGAAGCCCAGCACGCCGACGGTGTTCTGGACCGTGTCGCCGCCGCGGAAGCGGTTGTCCAGCCCGAAATAACCGCCGTTGGGGTGGCGCACGAAATCAGGATTCTGGACGCCCAGGCCGTCATCGAGCGTGATGCGGCGCAGGCTGTTGGCCAGGGTGCGGGCGTTGGCGGGCGCGCCCGGCTCGTCGATGGCGGTGCCGGTGAAGGGCCGCGTCTCGCCGTCGAGCGGCAGGGCCAGGAC
>Ga0101944_10002016_pt1 | contig 36020 bp, 26 predicted proteins | sample DewCreD2012metaG_FD_75245 | JGI IMG/M metagenome (GOLD analysis project Ga0101944, IMG submission 75245) | Hot spring sediment bacterial and archeal communities from British Columbia, Canada, to study Microbial Dark Matter (Phase II) - Dewar... ... | reverse complement strand
AGTACACGGGAAGACGGAGGGTGCAGCGATATGTTTGCTTGGGGAAACAGCCGGCGGCCGGCGTCACATCCATTCACCTCTTGAAATAGTCCGACCATGAAACGGAAAACCTCAACCGCTGCGAACTCCGCCACCATCGGCTACGAAGCCGAGCTCTGGCGCATGGCCGACGCCCTGCGCGGCAGCATGGACGCCGCCGAGTACAAGCACGTCGTCCTGGGGCTCATTTTCCTCAAGTACATCTCCGACGCATTTGAGGAGCAGCACGCGAAACTCGTCGCGGAGAAAGCCACGGGCGCCGATCCCGAGGACCCCGACGAATACCACGCTGTCAACATCTTCTGGGTGCCGCCCGAAGCCCGCTGGACGCTCCTCAGAGACCAGGCCCGCCGGCCCACCATCGGAGAACTGGTGGATCGCGCCATGGAGGCGGTGGAACGGGACAACCCCTCTCTCAAAGGGGTGCTCCCCAAAGACTACGCCCGTGCGGCGCTGGACAAGCAACGGTTGGGACAGCTCATTGACTTGATAAGCAACATCAAGGTCGGCGACGAGATCAGTCGTGCCAAGGACGTGCTCGGGCGCATCTACGAGTACTTTCTCTCGCGGTTCGCCGGCGCCGAAGGAAAAAAAGGCGGCGAATTCTACACGCCGCGCTGCGTGGTGAACCTCCTGGTGGAGATGCTCGAACCCTACCGCGGCCGGGTGTACGACCCCTGCTGCGGATCGTCTGGGATGTTCGTACAGTCCGAGGAGTTCATCCGCGCCCACGGCGGGCGCATCGGGGACATCAGCATTTTCGGCCAGGAGCGCAACTACACCACCTGGCGGCTGGCCAAGATGAACCTCGCCATCCGCGGCATCGACGGCCGGATCGCCCACGGCGACACCTTCCACGACGACAAGTTTCCCGACCTCAAAGCCGACTTCATCCTCGCCAATCCGCCATTTAATATCTCCGACTGGGGCGGCGAGCGCCTGCGCGACGACAAACGCTGGAAATACGGGGTACCGCCAGCCGGCAACGCCAACTTCGCCTGGATCCAGCACATCATTCATCACCTCGCACCCGCGGGCGTCGCCGGCTTCGTGCTTGCCAACGGTTCCATGTCCTCCAACCAGTCGGGCGAAGGAGAGATCCGCAAGAACATCGTGGAAGCCGACCTGGTGGACTGCATGGTCGCCCTGCCGGGGCAACTCTTCTACTCGACGCAGATCCCGGCGTGCCTGTGGTTTATTGCCCGCGATAAGCGCGGGCAACCCTCACCCCCAACCCCTCTCCCAAGGGGCGAGGGGCATTACCGCGGGGGATTCGATTTTTCGGGACAACTTGAGCTCGCGCGTGAGCTTCGCAAAATGGTAACTCCAGCTGAAACGCTGCTCTGGGAATTGCTGCGCGATCGCCGCTTTCTTGGCCTGAAATTCCGCCGCCAGCACCAGATCGGGAGCTACGTTGTGGATTTCTACTGCGACGAAAAGAAGCTCGTCGTCGAACTCGACGGCCCAGTTCACGACGACCCATCCCGTCGCGCCATTGATCACAAACGCGACGCCTATCTCCGCTCGCTGGGGTTGACTGTCGTCCGAATCCCCAATCAAAAACTCCTTGAACAAACCGAGGAGGCGCTTGCCGAAATCGCTTCTGCAACACTCCCCACTCCCACTGGGAGAGGGGCCGGGGGTGAGGGGCCTGCCCATCGCCTGCGCGACCGGCGCGGGGAAGTGCTTTTTATCGATGCAAGGAAGATGGGCAGGCTGGTGGATCGCACCCACCGCGAACTGACTGACGAGGACATCGCCCGGATCGCCAACACCTACCACGCTTGGCGTACCTTTGGCCCTCACCCGGCCTCCGGCCACCCTCTCCCAGTGGGAGAGGGACACGGTGAGGGTGTCGCGGTTTACCACGACATACCCGGCTTCTGCAAGAGCGCGACGCTGGAGGAAGTCCGCAAGCACGGCTACGTCCTCACGCCGGGCCGCTACGTCGGCGCCGCCGAACAGGAAGAAGACGACGAACCGTTCGACCAAAAGATGCAGCGGCTGGTGGCCCAACTGCGCAAGCAGCAGGCGGAGGCCGCCAAACTCGACGTCGCCATTGCCGCCAACCTGAAGGAGCTGGGATATGACAGGTGAGTGGCGACAAGCTCGGTTCGGCGAAATCGCCGAGGTCCTGCCGGGCAAGTATATTCCGGCCTCGGATTACGACCCCGCTGGCACGTACCTGATCTACGGCTCCAACTCGGTCATGGGCAGAAGTCGCCTCCCGCTGTATGAAGGGCCGATTGTTGCCTTCGCTCGCATCGGCTCAAACTGCGGTGCGACGATGTATTCGGCGGGACCGTGCTGGATCAACAACAACGCGGCTGGCATCCGCGCGAAGACTGGTTGCGACACGCGGTTCCTCTACTACTGGATGCAGTCGTTTGACTTCGCACAGATTCGCGAGGGTAGCGGGCAACCCTACATAAGCGACCGCACACTTAAGGAGCAGGTTCTGCTCATCCCTCCCCTTCCGGAACAGCGCGCCATTGCGCACATCCTCGGCACACTGGACGACAAGATCGAGCTGAACCGGCGGATGAGCCAGACGCTGGAGGCGATGGCGCGGGCGCTGTTCAAGTCGTGGTTCGTGGACTTCGACCCGGTGCGGTGGAAGATGGAACGCAAAGGCGCAAAGGCGCCAAGCCGCACCGAGACCAAAACCTCCCTGGCGTCTTCGCGTCCTGGCGGCTTTGCCTTGCCCCCCGCCCTGGCCGCCCTCTTCCCCGACCGCCTCGTGGACTCCGAACTCGGCCCCATCCCGGAGGGGTGGAAGGTGAAGCCGATCGGCGATTTGGCGGAAGTTGTCGGCAGCAGCACTCCGAGGACTGACCGGGCTGAATACTGGGAAGGGGGCACGCATCATTGGGTCACGCCAAAGGACCTGTCGGCGCTGTCGTTTCCGGTTTTGCTCGACACGGAACGAAAGATCACCGACGCCGGTCTGGCCCAGATCAGTTCCGGTTTGCTGCCGAAGGGCACGGTTCTTCTTTCGTCTCGCGCGCCCATTGGCTACCTCGCGATCGCCGAAGTGCCCGTCGCTGTTAATCAGGGATTCATCGCGATGAAGCCGCGTCCGGGCATATCAAACCTTTTCCTGTTGCGTTGGACCAGTGCGGCTCACGAGGAGATCCTCAGCCATGCGAACGGCTCGACGTTTCTGGAGATCAGCAAATCCAGCTTCAGACCTATTCTCCTCGTCGCGCCTTCGGCCCCATCATGGACGCCTTTGACCGTGTTTCGCGTCCGATGTATCGAAAGGTCGTCGAGAACGAGCGCGAATCTCGCACGCTGGCCGCCCTGCGGGATGCGCTGCTGCCCAAGCTGATTTCCGGCGAAATTCGGGTGAACGATGCGGAGCAGTTCTTGAAGGAGCGAGGACTATGACGCGCGTCTCGATCCAGCCATCCATGTTGACGTGGGCACGCGAGCGGGCCGGGCTTGGGCAGGGAGACCTGGCGCGTCGTTTTCCCAAGCTTGTCGCATGGGAACGCGGCGAGCAGTCACCGACCCTGCGCCAGCTTGAAGAGTTCGCGCGGGCGGTTCATGTGCCGGTGGGCTACCTGTTCCTGCCTGCCCCCCCGGCCGAACCTTTGCCCGTGCCCGACCTGCGCACGCTGGCCGACCAGCCGGTGGCACAGCCCAGCCCGGAGCTGCTCGACACGCTCTACCTGTGCCAGCAACGGCAGGATTGGTTCCGCGAATACGCGCAGTGGCACGGTTTGCCGCCGGTGCCTTTTGTGGGCGCTGCCAGCCGGCAAGACGAGCCGGTCCGCGTCGCTGCCGACATGCGGGAAACGTTGGGCCTTTCCGTGGGCGAGCGGCAGCAGTTGCGGACCTGGACGGACGCGCTGCGCCAAATGGCAGACAAGGCCGAAGAAGCCGGCGTCCTGGTCATGGCCAGCTCTGTCGTGGGCAACAACCCGCATCGCAAACTTGACGTGGCGGAGTTTCGCGGCTTCGCGCTGGTGGATGATTTGGCGCCGCTGGTCTTCCTCAACTCCGCCGACAGCAAGGCCGCGCAGATGTTCACGCTGGCGCACGAATTGGCGCATGTATGGCTGGGAGAAAGCGGCGTATCGGACGTCGAGGCGGGCCGCAGGCCAACCCACCAGATTGAGCGCTGGTGCAATGCGGTCGCGGCGGAGCTGCTGGTGCCGCAGGATGACTTTCGCGCCCAGTATCGGCCCGGCACGTCCTTGGCCGATGAAATCCAGCGCCTGGCCCGCCATTACAAGGTGAGCACGTTGGTCATCTTGCGCCGGGTGTTCGACGGCGGCTTCCTGGACGAACAAGGTCTGTGGGCAGCCTACCGGCAGGAACTGGAGCGACTGCGGACACTGGAGCGACGGGGGACCGGCGGCGGCGATTTTTACCGCACCCTGAGCGTGCGGACGGGGTGGCGTTTCGCCAGCGCAGTGGTGGCCAGCACCCTGGAGGGGCAAACACTGTTTCAGGAGGCTTTCCGGCTGCTGGGCATCCGCAAGACCGCCACCTTCTACACTGCCGCGCGCGAACTGGGGGTGCTGGCATGAGCTACCTGCTGGACGCCAACGTGTTCATCCAAGCCAAGAACCTGCATTACGGGTTCGACTTCTGCCCGGCTTTCTGGGATTGGCTGTTGCAAAACAACGCGACGGGGCAGGTCTTCAGCATTGACAAAGTGGCGGCTGAAATTGATGCGGAAAATGATGAGTTGGCCCAGTGGGCGCGAGGTGCGGGTAGCGGGCTTTTTCTCCCCACAGATGCGGCTATTGCGACCAGCTTTGGCGATGTCAGCCGGTGGGCCATGTCGCAGGGCTACGAGCCTGCGGCCATCAATATGTTCTTTCAGAGCGCCGATTATTACCTGGTGGCGCATGCTCTGGCGAGACAATGCGTCGTGGTGACGCACGAGGTGCCCTCCACCTCCACCAAACGCATCAAAATTCCCAACGCCTGCATGGGGTTGAGCATCCAGTTCATGACGCCTTACGAAATGCTGCGGCGGGAGGGGGCGCGGTTCGTCTCGGATAATTCTGGAAGTTCAGTTCCGCAATGAATACGACTTTCACCGAATCCACCGTCGAGCAGGCTGCCCTGGTCTGGCTCAAATCCCGTGGCTGGCAGGTCAAACACGGCCCGGAAATCGCGCCAGACGGGCTTTTCGCCGAGCGCCGGGATTTCGGCCAAGTGGTTCTTGAGCAGCGGTTGCGGGACGCGCTGGCGCGGCTGAACCCGACCCTGCCCGCCGAGGCGTTGGAGGACGCTTTCCGCAAGCTCACCCGGCCCGACCTGCCTGCCGCGCCAACCTCGGCGCAGGCAGGAGGCGCGGATCTGCTCCAGCGCAATCGCGCGCTGCATCGGCTGCTGGTGGACGGCGTGACGGTGGAATATCGCACGGCGGACGGCGGCATCCGCGGCGCGCCCGTGCGCGTGCTGGATTTCGACGATCCGGACAACAACGACTGGCTGGCAGTGAACCAGTTTGCCGTGGTCGAGAACCGCCACAGCCGCCGGCCGGATGGTGTCCTGTTCATCAACGGCCTGCCGCTGGCGGTCATCGAATTGAAAAACGCTGCCGACGCGGACGCCACCATCTGGACGGCTTGGCAACAGCTCCAGACCTACCAGGCGGAAATCCCGTCGCTGTTCGCGCCCAACGCGGTGCTGGTGGTGTCCGATGGCCTGGAGGCGCGGGTCGGTCCGCTGGGCGCGGGCCGAGAGTGGTTCAAGCCGTGGCGCACCATCACGGGGGCGGATTTTCATCCGCCCCCGTCACCCTCACCCCGCCCCCCTCTCCCACTGGGAGAGGGGCTGGGAGGGGAGGGGCAGCGCGACTGCAAGCCAGAGCTTGAGATCGCACTGCTAGGGCTGTTCGAGAAACGCCGGTTTCTCGACCTGGTGCGGGATTTCATCGTGTTCGAGGACGACGGCAGCGGACGGCTGGTGAAGAAGCTGGCCGGCTACCACCAGTTCCATGCGGTGCGGGTGGCGGTGGAGGAAACGTTGCGGGCGGTGGCGTTGCGGCGCGAGGCGGACATGTGGCGGGAGACAGCCGGCGGCTACCGCGCTGCGCGTCAGCCCGGCGGCCAAGCTGGCGACCGTCGCATCGGCGTGGTCTGGCACACGCAGGGCAGCGGCAAGAGCCTGACGATGGCGTTTTACGCCGGGCGCATCATCCGCGAGCCGGCGATGGAGAACCCGACGATCGTGGTGTTGACCGACCGCAACGATCTGGACGACCAGCTTTTCGGGACGTTCTCGCGCTGCCGAGAACTATTGCGCCAGCCGCCGGTGCAGGCCGAAAGCCGCGCGCACCTGCGCCAGTTGCTCTCCGTGGCGGCGGGCGGCGTGGTGTTCACCACCATCCACAAGTTCTTCCCTGAGGAGAAGGGCGACCTGCCTGCGCCAAACGGAGCGCGGCAGGCAGGCCGTCATCCGGTGCTCTCGGATCGGCGCAACATCGTGGTCATCGCCGACGAGGCGCACCGCAGCCAATACGATTTCATTGACGGCGTCGCCCGCCGCCGACTTCAACGCGCAAATAATGCACCTGTTGAACCTGGATGGAATGACGCTGGTACTGTCCAAACCGCTCGCGCCGGGCCTTCTCGCTCAACCGACCCCAACCAACTTGTTTGGCGACGAGCTGCCACCAGACGACCGAAGTAGGAATTGAACGATGAGGAGTAAAGACCTTCATATCACCTCATAAGTTCGCAACTCATGAAGATAGCGGTGTCCTTTACATTTTGAACGTTTGAGATGCCGTTCTGCAATGAGCGATTCAATATATTTCAGATGGTCTAGGGCGTGAGGAACACGGAACGGGACGTTTTGTTTCGAATCAACCAAGTCCAACATCGCTCCTACTGCGTTGGCTGCTCGCTTCGCTTGATCGTGCGCAATTTGTGAATACTGCACGAGGACGCGTTTACCAAGGGCCTTCGCGTTCTGAATTACGTGTTCCAACAGGTCAGTGCCGAACACCGTGGATTCAAGCCCGATGTCCTCACAACCGGCCAGCTTCGGTAGATACGGCGGATTGCAGACCACGAGATCGAAGGGGGCGTCCGGCGGATCGGTGTGCATCGAAACGCGCGAGGTTACAGTGGCCGCGTTGGTTTGCGGGGCGTTTATCCGCCAGTTGAGTTGGCCAAAGAGGGCTGGCGTCAGCAGCCAATCGGACAAGACCACCGTTCTGACAGCCGGGTTCAGTTTTGCGAGCGCAATGCCGAGAAAACCGGTCCCAGAACCGATGTCAAGCACGCTGCTCACGTCTGCTTTCGTCAGCCCACGGCTCTCCAGGCACGACATCAAGAAGAATGCATCCACGGAGGGCGGCCACAGTACAGGAGACCAGCGCCAAAGGAATTTCAGTCCCCGCCACTCGATTTGAACCAGACCGTTCCTGAACAATTTGCTGACCAGCCCGGCCATCGGATGAGAATGGATTTTGCAGTCTGGGCTTTTCTCACCACGCCCAGGGCAACAGCAATCCCACAGCAGCTCCGCGTCAGGCACTGGAAGGACCACCCTATCCTTGTGCTTGAAATCAACTCGCTCGAAGTTGCTTTCGACCGCGATAACAAGCGGCGGTTCGGTCGGAAGCGTGTCCAGCATCCGCTGGATGAATTTCGCCTTGTGGATGCGATTGAGGAATCCGGCGATGTCCAAGCCTTTGCGTTCAAGTTCACCTGTCAGCAAATCGGCGTAGCCGCGCTTAATAACGTCGTAGTCTTTCAGGCTCAGGCTGCGGACGAACTTCAGCAAGTAATTATCTGCTTCGCTCAACACGGCGCAAACCTGCTCGAACGTCAATTCGTCGAATTTCACCGCGAGCTGGAACATCAGGTCGCTGAAAGCTTCTGGGTTTTCAAGTTGCTCCACCGTCAGTGGGGATAGCGCCTTGGCAAGTGCAACCAAGTTGTGGAGCGACGGATATTGGATTCCCTTGCGATAATTTCGGAGTGACTTGTCGGTGAGGCCAGCCTTGTCACAAAGCTCCAGCGGCGACACGTTGCGAATCTTCATGATGCGCTCCAGTCGTTCGCCAAAGGCAATTCGCTCTGCACGCGTTCGCTTCTTCATCGTCAACGATTCCGTTTTTTTCCGGCGCGATGGCGCATTGTGCCAGTTGCCGGCTCCCAGGAAAAGGGTATTGTGAGGCCGTCTGGGTTGAATGCGGTGTGCGCTTCGAGTGAAGCGGGACAACACTGCACCCTAGACGGAGCAGCCAGCGCAGAAAGAATGAGTTATGAACGAGAAAGTCGAGTTCAACTACGGTGAGAATCAAGCAGGGTTCATGAACGAGGTTCAGCGGATACTTGTTCAGCAACCTGACTACACAGGAATTGGCGGGCACGGCCCTGAGCAACACGGCGGTCACGGCCTCCACAGGCAGGTGAGCATCGGCATGGGGCCCAGCACGATCAACTTCCGTGAGCTGCTTGGGGACGAATGAAGATGGACCGGCTGGGGGCAAACTTTGAGTGAGGCTTGCCGAACAGCAGTAAAGAAAAAACAAAGTCAAATCTTATGAATCCAATCAAGCCTATACCAAGCATCGGTAGCAAAGGTGGGCACATCCACGATGTGCCCTCACAGTGGAATCCCCTGAAGGAGCGATCGGTCGTTTTGACGGATCATGCAACAGGGGCTAAGTCGTCCTACCAGTACGAGGACATTGACCTCCCAGAAGGGACGATCCGGATTCGAAAGAAGAACGGGATCGTGTACGGCTGATTCCTGAAAAGCAAGGACAGCAGGCAGTCGGGCGGGGCGGTGGTGCCGCCTCGCCCGATTTTGCATTTGTGGGCGGGCCGCGCGCAGAGGAGGAGCTGGATCACGCCATCCGGCAGATCGTTTCCAAGGCCATCGCGCCGGAGGGCGTGGTGGATTTGTTCGCCGCCGCCGGGTTAAAGAAGCCGGATATTTCGATCCTGTCGGACGAGTTCCTGGCCGAAGTGCGCGGGATGCCGCAGCGCAACCTGGCGGTGGAACTTCTGCGCAAGCTCCTGGAAGGCGAGATCAAGATTCGCCGACGCAAGAACCTGGTGCAGGCCCGGTCGTTTGCCGAAATGCTCGAGCAGACGCTGCGGCGGTATCAGAACCGCGCCATCGAGGCGGCGCAGGTGATCGAAGAGTTGATCGGCTTGGCTCGCGACATGCGCGAGGCCAACGCCCGCGGGGAAAAGCTCGGCCTGAGCGAGGAGGAACTGGCGTTTTACGATGCGCTGGAGACCAACGACAGCGCGGTGAAGGTGCTGGGCGAGCCGACGCTGCGGCAGATTGCTCAGAAACTGGTCCGCACTGTTCGCGCTAACGTGACGATTGACTGGACGCTGCGGGAGAACGTGCGGGCTCAGTTGCGCGTGCTGGTCAAACGCATCCTCCGCAAACACGGCTATCCGCCGGACAAGCAGGAGAAGGCCACAGAGACCGTGCTGGAGCAGGCGGAGGTAATTTGTTGGGAACAGGCGAAATCGGATGTCCACAGCCCCGCGCCAACCGCCCTTTGAGGCCGTGAGTCGCCCACCGCACCATTTGCGCAACCGCCGATTGGAGCGCGAGTGCCGCACGCTCGAGGCGATGCTGCGGGTTTATTGCCATGACGTTCACCACTCCCCTGACCCGCTCTGCCCGGTGTGCCGCCAGTTGCTGGATTACGCGACCGGTCGGCTGGCGCGGTGCGTGTTTGGAGGGGACAAGCCCACCTGTGCCAAGTGCCCGGTTCACTGCTACGCCGCTGAGCCGCGCCAGTTGGTCCGTCAGGTCATGCGTCACGCCGGTCCGAAGCTGTTCTGGCGGCATCCGGTTCTGACCCTGCTTCACTTGGCCGACGCCTGGCGCAAGGTCCGGCCTGTCCCGGCCAAGTCGCCGGTCGCGCGTGATGCCGCGCGGCCATAGGCGCGACCTGGCATCGCGTGTGCCGGGCTTGGGCGGGCAGACACGGCGGCCCACGGCGGCTCGCCCGGCCGGCAAGGCACGGAGCGGGCCGCACTCACTTGCCGGTATCTGTCCCCGGACGCGGTGGCGCGCCACCACCGTTGTCAGGCGGGCGACGACCCGACACGGGCAGTGCGCCGGTTCATGCCCGCGCTTTGCCCTGGGCTTCAGCGGCCAGACGCTGGCGCTCGGCGACCTTGGCAAATGGGAAATAGACGGCCATGGCGATGCCGATGGAGAGCGCGCCCCACACGGCGGCCTTCCAGTCTCCGCCAGTCACCAGGTAGTGGCCAATAATCGGCGGGGTGGTCCAGGGCACATTCACAAACGGCCGGTGGATGACACCCCAGTGCATCAACAGATAGGTGCCGGTCGTCAGCAGCAGGGCATTGAGAATGTAGGGAATCATGAACACGGGGTTCAGTACGATGGGAAAGCCGAAGAAGATCGGTTCGTTGATCTGGAATATCTGGGTGGGCAGTGACAGGCGGCTGACCTTGCGGTAGCCCGGTTCACGTGAGTTCAACATCAGCAGCGCCAGGCCGAGTGTGGCGCCCGTGCCGCCCACGTTCACAAAGACCGTGAAAAACCCGTAGGCCGTGATATACGGCAGCGGCTGGCCGTGCGTCATGGCGGTCACGTTGGCGTCCAGGTACTGCAGAAAAATCGGCGCGACAATCGCGTCCATGGCGTTGTCCCCGTTGATGCCCACCGACCAGAGCAGCGTGACCAGGAAGGCGTAAAGCAAAATGCCCGGCAGCGTGTTCAGCGCCACAACCGCCGGCCTGAAGGCCGTCTGCACGACGTGGTTGATGTCCACCCCTGCCACGTGTCGCACCAGCCAGAAGGCCACCACCAGGCAGACCATCGGACTGAGCGACAGGAACGATTCATACACCGCCGGGGGGACATTGGCGGGCAGCCGGATGACCAGATTGCGGTCGGCGAAAAACTTCTGCGTCCGCACGGTTAGCAGCGCCAGCAGGATGGCCGTGAACAGGCCTTTGGACCCAAGGCCGTCCATGTCCAGCGTCTGGCTTGTCGGGTCAATCTGAATCAACAGAAAAACCAGCGTCGCCACCGAGGCGCTCACCATGGCTTCCTGGCCAAGCCGTTTCCCCAGATCGTAGGCGATGGCGAAACAGACAAACACCCCCAGCAGGCCAAACGTGGCGGTTACCGGCACCTGGAGCAGCGGCAGATAGGGGGCGACCACCTTGTCCCAGCCGCGGACCGGCAAGAACGCCACGATCATGAAAAGCCCGCCCAGAATTGTCAGCGGCACCACGGCCACGATGCCGGCCCTGATGGCCGACAGATAGGTGTTGTCGCTCAGGACCGTGAGCGCCGTTACCAAGCGGCTGGTCGGCCCCGGGGCGCGCGGGATCATGCCGCCTCCTTTCCCGAGCTGACGCGTTGTACGCCACCCGCGCAGGCGCTCCTGACGCATGACCGGCTTGTTGTCATCCGCCCTCCCAGTCAACATGCCCGGGTGGCCACCAGCAAGCAGATTGGTGGGCTTGGCGGCGGCGCGCATTTGGGCTGATCCGAAGAGTACGGCACGGCCATGTTTCCGCGGGTCGTCGCCGGGGGGGCGCCGGTTCTCAGCGACCGCAACCCCTGCCGCCACGCCGAGCAGACGGAAGCCGAAGGGCCGCAATGCTCGACTGGTCGTTCCGGCCGGACCCGCGGTCATCGGGCTTGGAAAAACTGGTTGACAGCAGGGCCGAATCTGTGCTAGAAATCCCCCGGTTAGTCGAGAACCAACGAAGACGGAAAGTCACGTTATGAAAAAGGCAACCTTGCTGATCGCTGCGATTCTGTGGGTTAGTGCCAGCGTCGTCTCTCAGGCTCAGACCCTGTTGCTCGAGGACTTCGAGAGTTACACCACGCCCCTGACAAACCAGGTGTTGTTCAGGCAGCCGACGTACTCCGGTAGCACTTCGAGCAAGTTGGAAACGCCCCCCAACGAGAGCGTTGTGCAAACCATCGGGGGATTCCCCTATGGCGACCCGAACAACATCCTGCGCGTCTCGTTTAACTTCAAGGATTCCGGTGTCGAGCCGCTCTGGCTGCGACTGACCACGTTCAACGCGCCTACGCTGCCCAATCCCACGATTGGCCTGTGGCAGGGCTGGGGTGTGCAATTCGACATTTACCCGAGTGTGCCCCTGCACGTGACCACGCTGGTTCGCGAGACGGAATCCAACGCCGCGCTGGGTGCAAACGGCGGGTCCAGTGGCACGATCGAGTTTGTAGGTGGCAATCCGACCCTGGCCAGTGGCAACCGTGGCAAGACAGCCTTGGCGAACGCATGGACCACGCTGACGTTTGATTTTACCACCGACCCGGTGTTCGGCTTGACTGGCAACGGCGTGTTGAACCCCGGTAATGACAACAAGGGCGTGTTGGAGGCGCTTGGATTGGCCGCGGACCCCGGGACCACCGAGCCCATCCACGTGTGGCTGGACAATTTCCGGATGATTCCGGAGCCGTCCACCGTGGCGTTGACTGCTCTGGGCGGACTGGCTGCGGCGCTCTGGAACGCGCGCCGGCGCACCGTCTGATCTGACTCTCCTGCTTTCTCGGGCCGCCAGTTTGGCGGCCCTTTTGTTTTACCCAAGCGGCTGGTCCTGGGAATCTGCCGGACGTCAGCCTGTGGTGAGCCTCTGCCCGGTCCTGTCGAGCCCGGGCACCACATTGAACTGGTCCAGCCGGAGGCAATACTCGACGTCCTGGCTCAATTCCGGCAGGCGGCGCAACCGGCGGGCGTTTTGGGAGCGGCTGGCGGCCGCGACAAGGTCGTGCTTCACGGCTCGGTAGCTCTCTCGGGCTACTTCGGCTGAATCGCGCCAATCCAGATCCACATTCTGAGAGACCGCACGGAAGCGCTCGCAGAACGCCCCGGCGGCCAACACGTCCTCCAGAGCCACACCCTCGCCGGTGCCGGCGCAGACAAGCAGCAGGTGATCCGGTTGTTCAGCCAGCACCGCGCGGACGGCTGCATCGAGGTTGAGGAAGCTACCGACCAGCACGCGGCGTGCGCCGGCGCAGGCGCGTAACGCCCGCGTGCCGTTCGTCGTGGTAGAAACCACCGTCCTGTCCTTCACCTGCGCTGGCGTAAACTCTTGCGGCGAGTTGCCCAGGTCAAACTCCACGCCGCCGCTCAATTCCCCCCCGATCCGCAACCCGTTCCGTTCACCGGCCAGCAGGACATCCGGCTGTCGCGCGCGCACGGCCAGTGCCTCGGTGATTTCCGCTACGGGAATGATCGCCGCCGCACCGTTGGCCAACGCGGTGACAAACGTGCTGCTGGCCCGCAGGACGTCAAATACCACACAGACCGACTGCGACAGGTCGCGCCCGGCCAGGGCTTGGAATTCGGCCGGCGTCAACAAGACTTCAATGCAGCAAAGCATGGCGGAGATTAGCCTGCGGCACGTTCATGCCGAAAGCCTGCGCTGTGCAGCTGGCATGGTGCGAACGTGATGGAAGAGATACTGCTGCGCGTAGCCCGCATGGGGCCCAAAATGGGCGTCAGCGAATTCCCGCAATCGGCCGGCGGGCACACGGCGTCCGCCGAAGTAAGACTCCCTGAGCGCGCGTGCGACCCAGACATCCACCGGAAACGCCCTCTGGAAACCACACCCAAACAGCAATACGCAGTCGGCGATCTTCGGCCCCACGCCGGGCAGTTGCATCAATCGTTCCCTGGCCTTCGCCAGTGGCAGCCTCGGCAACCGCGCCAGGTCGAGTTGCCCGTCAGCCACAGCGCGCGCAGCGGCCAACAGGTGGGGGGCTCGAAACCCCATGCCCAACCGCCGCAGCGAGGATTCGGGCAACGTGGCCAGACGCTCGGGCGACGGGAAACTCCACGCGGCGGACTGCCCCGGTGGCACCGGAACAGCCTCGCCGTAGCAGGCACACAGACGGGCGATGAGAGCCTGAATTTGAGGAATCGCTTTGCAAGCCGAGAGGAGGAAGGAGGCCAAACACTCCCACGGGTCCTGTCGCAACAGGCGCAGGCCGCGACACGCGGCCCAAGCGGCACGCAGCGGCGGATCTTGCGGCCAGGAGGCCGAGATTTCTGCCAGGTTCACTTCCAGTTGCAGGTAGTCGGTCAGCCACCGCCAATCGCGCTGCGGCACGGCCGTGCGGGCCTGCACCCAACCGTTCCCGGCTGAGAGCCGCACCCAGCGTCCGCGCACCACTCCCACCCATCCATCCCGGTCGGGTACCCAGCGAAACGCCTGCCCGCAACTCAGCGTGCTGGCCAGGTCGTAGTCCTGAACCGGCCAGACCCGGCAATGCCCCGCCCGGCTCATGTCACTGCAGGTCGCGGCAGGCGTAGAGTTGCACCCACTGCTGGGGCCAACCGTTGGTGGGCACGGCAAAAACGCCCAAGTTGCTGACACTGGCGAATTGCCGCGCCAGAGCCTCCGGTGGGGGTTGGGCCTCGGGAAGCAACCTTTGCCACGCCGCGGGGTCGGCTCGCTGGAACAATCGGGCCGCTTCGCGCTGCGGCCGCCGGGGCTGAACGAAAACGGCGCTGATCCCCTTGAAGTCTGTGTAGCCCGGCCACAAGTGGAACTGGTTGCGAGGACGCGGCGCGGCCAGACAGTAAACCAGCGGGTTGTCGCGCACCACTGCGCGCGCTTCGGGCAAATAAAACGTCATCAGGCCCGTAATACCGTAATTGCTGCCGATCAAGATCACAGGTTTGCCTTCCTGCAGCAACTGGCGACGGGCCGCCCCGGCCAGTTGCGCCGCTTCCCGCCAGCCGCGCACCCGACGCAGCGGGTCGAATTGGGGCGGCAGCGCCAGGCCGGTGGCGCGTGTCATCAGGCGCGTGTCATGCAAAGGAACGAGGATCAGCAAACCCAGCACGATGCCGCCCACCAACGATCGCCTCGCCCACGGCCCGACCGTCGGCCAGCGCTCGTGCCAGTAGGCAACCATCAGACAGAACAGCGGCAGAATGCTGGGGGCAATCCAGTTGGGTTGAGCCCGTGCGTAAAGCGTGAACAGCAGGTAACAGCCGAACAACGGCGCACCCATGCTGAACAGATACAGCAGCCGCGGGTTGACTTGCCGCATCCGCCACATGCCGGCGACCGCCAGCAATGTGGCCACAAACCAGTACGGATTCCACAGGCCGAACTCCGCGCCCAGGAATTCCCCGAGGTAGCGCAAGGTGAAGTGCCACGGATGCCCAAGACTGGCGTCATCCGCCACGTGTTTGGCAGTCACCCAGCCGTGTTGCCAGTTCCAGACCACCACCGGCAGCATGCACAGAACATTAACCAGCAGCGCGACGTAGGGACCGGGCCGTCGCAGATGGACGCGCGCCGGCGGCCAGAGCAGAAAAAACACCGCCCAGCAGAGCCACTGGAACAACGCCGTGTACTTGCTCAGAAAGCCCAGGCCCGTCCACAACCCCACCCAGACCCACTGACGCGTTTGGCCCTCGGGTTGGACGGCACGCCAGCCCGCCAGCATGGCCAGCGTCCAGAACAGCACTGACAGCGGGTCAATGGTCATCAGCGTCGAACCAACCGCCAGCAAGGGTGTGGTCACGACAATGACGAGCAGGAAAAAGCCCGCCCGTGCGCCGACTTCACGGGCCATAAACCGCAACAGCAACAAGCCCAACCCGGCCCCGATGACCGGTGAAAAGAACCGCACTCCAAACGGCGTGTCCCCCCACAGCGTCGTCCCCAACCACTGTGTGTAGGCGATCAGCGGTGGCTTGCTGTAATACGAGAGGGCCAGGTGCTTGGACCACACCCATTGGTAAGCCTCGTCCTCGGCAAGCTGGATGATGTTACTGCCGATGTAAGCCAGCCGCACGACCAGCAGCACAGCGATCAGGAAATAGCCCGCGTGCAGCCAGTGTTGTTCGGACGTGATCTCGGCCCGTGTGCCGGCCGCGGCGGAAAGCGTCCCCGTGGGAGGCGGGCGGCGGTCTTGAGCCTGACGGTCGCTGCCCCCAGAGGTCGGCGATGTACCCAGCGAGGCCTGGGTAGCGACAAACGGCGGGAGCAACGACGGCAGCCGCACCCACCAAAGCGGAAACCAGCGTCGGCCCGCGCTGCCCCAGACCGTGTTCAGCGCCCACAGACCGGCCACCGCATAACCCGCCCCGAGCGTCGCACCCACCAGCACGTCGCTGGGATAGTGGACGCCGTTGTAAACGCGCGAGAAGGCCACCAACGCAGCCAGCGGGAGCATGAACCTCCAGCTCCGGCGGTAGTAAAACCAGCACACCATGGTTGCGGCGAACCAGTTGGCAGCGTGAGCCGAGGGCATGCTGCCGCTACCATGCCCCCGTCCGCCCACAAGCGGCTGCACCCACTCCATCACCGCATACGGCCGTAGCCGGCCCACTGTGTGCTTGATTGTGTTACAGACCAACCCGTCGCCCAGCGGGAGGATGAGCAGCAACATCAGGACACAAAGCCGGCCGCGCGTGCCGCCTTTCCACAACAACAGTCCTGCTACGAGCACAACCAGCGGGAAAAAAAGCGGATGCCCGCTGAACACCGGCATCAACCAGTCGAACAGCGTGTTCTTCAGCCCGCGGTGAACCAGGCGGAGTGCGGCCGTATCCAGTGCCAACAACCAATCCATCGAGCGGGAATGTAACCGGCTGACACCACGGCGAAAACCAAATCCGTCCCTGCGGCCGCCGCCGATGCGGCCTCACCCCTGTTCGTCGGCGGCCGGGCAACCCGGCTCATCCGGCGTCACCAACGGCGTCGCTGCCTGCGCAGTCCGAGGTTTCCGAGCTTTGCTGGACCGGCCATTGGCCGCCATGACGACGCAAGCCGGCAGAATGGCTCGGCGCGGAGCTGCAAACAGCTTGCAGATGGCAGCCCGGCTGCGGGATTGGAGACCGCTCGTCCCGGATGGGGAACTGTGTTCGAGGCAGGAATCCCGCTTCAGTTCGCGGTCCATGCCTTGGTTGGGACAAAGGCCTTGACCCGTCGCTGCGCCTCGTCCAGTTGTTCGCGGCTCAGACGGCGCTTCAACTCGTCGCGCGCCCTGGCCGCCTCCGGCGCATCTTGGGCTGCCGCCAGGCTGAGCCACTTCCAGGCTTCGACCGGGTCCGGCGCAAGGCCATCTCCGTCGCGATAGCGCGCGCCCAGGATGTATTGCGCCTGGGCGTCACCCTGCTCCGCGGCCCGCCGATACCATCGGATGGCTTCGTCAATGTCCCGCGGCACGCCCTTGCCTGCGACGTACAACGTGGCCAGGCAGTACTGAGCCACGGGGTGTCCCTGCTCGGCGGCGCGGCGAAACCAACGGGCTGCTTCAGCCGGGTCGAACGGCACGCCCTGACCCGCTTCGTACAACTCGGCCAGCGCCAGTTGCGCGGGAGCGTGGCCCTGGTCAGCGGCGCGACGATACCATGCCGCCGCCTCGGCGTAGTTGGGCTTGCCGGATTCACCCCGGACCAGAACCGTTCCCAGCTCGTATTGAGCCTTGGCGTCGCCCTGTTCCGCCTGCTGCCGTATGACCTCCTGACTCCTCTGTTCAGCCCGTTCGGGCAGCCGATCTGCGCGCTGACACCCAGCCACCAGCGCGACAAGCACCCAAGACCCCAGTCCCGCCAGCAGGGGCCGCACATTCAATCTGAGCTGTTGATTTGCCATGAGCATTGTTCCCGATAACCTCGACCCGCAGGTGCAAGCCGGCCCGAACATGTCCCCGACCGGCGGGCTGCCCGCCGCCGGTTGTCCAGCCGCCCGCGATCGCCCACGCCCCCGGGCTGCGGTCAAGCAGCGTTGCAAACTCTCCCGGTCGCGGGTGTTGCGTCGAGGCAAAATTGATCGGCCCCCTCTGCCTCGCTGCGTGGGCGTGCAGATTCACACACACGACCTGCGTGTCCTGGGCAGCGTTGTCAGCCGATGTTCGCACAACGCCCGCATGGATGCCGGCTGACGGGCAGGTCACTACAACGACGGTCAATGCCCCACGCTGGTCATGCGGAGAGCGTTTCCAAGCGGAACGATTGCCGCAACATTGCCGCCCAGCGCAGGCTCCCTTGGCCGGTCGCCCCAACGTCACGGGCTTCTAAACTGGAGGCCCTCACGCGTAGCGTAGCGCACAATCACCCCGTCGTCACCCGTGCGCCGGTACCAGGTCAGGGCGCTCATGGGAGCATGGCTGCTTTGGCTCTTGGCGCTTCTCGGGCGCGGCCCGAGGCTCCAGACCGCCCACCGGACCGGAGACTCGGCCGGTTTGCTGTGCAACTTGCCAAAGTCGCTGTTGAGATTTGGAAAGTTGGTCGGCACCCACAGGGCGTAGTCGCCGGCCGGCTCGCCGTTCAGCAGCATCGGCCCCGGCGCGGCATACTTGTACGTATGCCCGCGGTCGAAGGGGTCTTCCAGATCCGCCTCGCGCCCGCCCTGGTCGGTGCGGGGCAGATAGCGCAACTCGGCCAGCTCGATCGGCAACTGACACCAGTGCTCGCGCAGGTCGCTGTTGCAGTTGGCGCGGACGGGCGGAACACGGCCGGCATGGTCGTCGGCATACATGTGCAGCGCCAGGCCGATGCCGTAAAGCTCGGCATGAACCTTGGCTACCTGGGCCTTCTCTTTGGCACGGCTCAGCGTCGGTAACAGCAGGCCGGCCAAGAGGCCGATGATGGCCGTTACAACCAGCAACTCGACCAGGGTAAAAGCCCGCATGGGGGCGTCGCCTCCCGGGCCTTGGCGCCGGGCTGCGGGATGCCTGTCGGGTTGGCGGTTCACGGTGTTACGAACTCGCCTCATAATAAGACCAACAGCGGACATGTCAAACCCGCGCTCCAAGCCGGCCGCCATAGGCGCGCGACCGACAGGCGGGCTTGCCGCCTCCGTGCCGACGAGCTGACGCCTGGCGTGGGCCGGGCGGCTGTCTCTGCCGGCAATCGCCCGCCGCGCCTGCGCGTCGCCCTCCGGTCCGCCCGCATCGGCGGCTGCCCCACTGCCTTGCCCTCACGCACGACGGGTTGCTAGCCTGCGCACGCGCATGTCACGACGGTTGCGAGTTTTGATGTCAGCCTACGCCTGCGAGCCGGGCCAGGGGTCCGAGCCGGAGGTCGGTTGGCAATGGGCGCTGCAAATGGCGCAACTGCACGACGTGACCGTGATCACGCGGGCCAATAACCGAGCCGCCATCGAGGCTGCTCTGGCAACCGTACCCGAGCCGCACCCGGCATTTCTGTACTTCGACCTGCCGGAGGCCATGCTTCGCCTGAAACGCCGGCGGTTGCTGCCGGTGCCGGTTTACTATCTGCTGTGGCAGGTCGGCGTCCGCCGCCACGTCGCCGGCCAACTGGCCCGGTTCGACCTCATTCACCACGTGACGTTCAATTCCTTCCGACAGCCGGGATTTTGGTGGTTCTGCGGTCGGCCGGTCGTGCTCGGGCCACTGGGCGGCGGCCAGATTTGTCCCTGGCAAATGTGGTTGCACTTCGGCCGACGCATGCTGCCCGAGGGGCTGCGTTCGCTGAGCGTGCTCACCACCCCGCTGTGGCCGCACTTGCACCTGAGTTGGCACGAGGCTACCCGCATTCTGACGGCCAACGCCGATACAGCCCGGCGTCTGCCCCCGTGGTATCGCTCCAAGACGCGGTCGCTGCTAGAAACCGGTGTCGCGCCTCACCAGGTGCTGGCTGCGCGCCCCCGGCCCCCCGGCGGGCCGGTAAAGTTTCTCTGGATCAGCCGGCTGGAGCGAATCAAGGCCTGTGCCTTGGCGCTCGAGGCGTTTGCCCACGCGCTGCGCGTCGAGCCGGGGCTGCGGCTGAGCCTGGTGGGCGACGGCCCGGACGCGCCCCACGCCCGCGCGGTGGCGGCGCGCCTGGGGTTGGGTGACGCGATTCGCTGGTACGGGCGTCTCCCGCGGGAAGGCATCCCCGCTGTGTTGCAGGAGCACGATGTGTTCGTTTTCACCAGTGTGCGCGATACCTCGGGCAATGTGCTGTTGGAGGCCATGGCGGCGGGTCTGCCGGCGGTTACGTTGCGGCACCATGGAGCGGCTGAGATTGCGACGGACGAGACCGCCATCCGCACCCCGCCGGGCAGTTTTCGGAAAACGGCCGTGGCACTGGGCGAGGCCATGGTGCGGCTGGCACGCTCGCCCGAGCTGCGCGCCCGGCTGGGTTGTGCCGCCCGCACGCGCGTCCTGGAGGTTTATCTGTGGGAACGCAAGCGCACGCAGATGGACGGCATTTATCAGGAGGCCGTGGCGGCCCACACTTGACGTGCGCCGTGGCGTCTTGCCCTGCCCCCTCGGCCACAACGATTGCCGCGCTCGGGAAAGGCCCGTATGTGAGTGCGGAGTTGTTTGTCCTGCCGACCGTGCGGCGACTTGGTCCAACGGGTTTGTTTTTGAGCCGACACCGGTTGCCGGCTAAACTCCGCGCCGATGTCCGATGTCCGGTTCATGCGGCTGGCGCTGCGGCTGGCCAGACGCGGTTACGGTTGCACATCGCCCAATCCAATGGTCGGCGCCGTGCTGGTGCGCGGCGGGCGGGTGCTTGGCCGCGGCTGGCATCGGGCTGCCGGCCAGCCGCACGCCGAGGTTGAGGCGCTTCAGGACGCCCGTCGCAACGGCCACTCCTGCCGCGGCGCCACGCTTTACGTGACGTTGGAACCGTGCAGCACGCAGGGTCGCACACCCCCGTGCACCGATGCCCTGCTGGGCGCGGGCCTCAAACGGGTCGTGGTGGGCACCACCGACCCCAACCCGCGGCATGCCGGGCGCGCCTACGGAATACTCCGGCGGGCCGGCTTGGAGGTGCGGACCGGCGTGTTGGCCGACGACTGCGCGCGACTCAACGAGGCTTTCAACCACTGGATTGTTCACGGCACGCCCTTTGTCACCGTGAAGGCGGCCATGACCCTGGATGGCAAGATTGCCACGGCCGGCGGCGAGTCCAAGTGGATCACCAGCGAGCACGCCCGCGCCCATGCGATGACACTGCGCCAGGGCAGTGATGCGATTCTGGTCGGCATCAGCACCGTATTGGCCGATGATCCCAGCTTGACCATTCGGCTTCCGCCCGCCAAGCACGCCGAGCCGCGACGGAGCGTACCGCTGCGCCGGATCGTATTGGACGCCCGGGCGCGTACGCCGCTGACGGCACGAGTGGTTAACGACACGCACGCGGCGGCTACGACGGTTGTGGTCAGCCCGCTGGCGCCCGCGGCGCGCGTGGCGGCATTGGCCCGTCGCGTTCGCGTGCTGGTGGCCCCCCTGGTCTCAAACACAGGCCCATCGGCCCATCCGGCCATTGACCTGCGTTGGTTGTTGGAGCAACTGGGCGCCGAGGAGGTCACCAGCCTGTTGGTCGAAGGTGGCGGTGAGGTCAACGCCTCTTTTCTGCTGGGCGGTCTGGCGCATCGCGTGGCCTTCTATTACGCGCCCAAGATTCTCGGCGGCCGGACCGCCCGAAAGGCTGTCGCCGGCGAGGGAATCAGCAGCGCGGCTGAAGCGCTACGGCTGCGGGACGTGGAGTGGCGGCGGCTGGGGCCGGATTTGTTTCTGACAGCGCGCGTGGCCCAACCGGCGGAATCCGGGGACTGAGGGCAGTTGCCGGTGTTGTCGCCAGCACCCCCCATTTGTCCGTCTCGGAATGCCCGCTGGCCCGTTGGTTACGTTGCCTTGGCCTGAGACCAAGGGTTTCGCAGGCCAACTTCAGACCGCCCGGCGAATGCACTGGTACGGTTCGGTTCTTGACGGTTACTCTGCCCGGTCTAGCTTCGGGGAGATGCATCGGTGCTCGAATGTTTGCCTGTGGGCGTATGCCCGTAGGCTGGTGGGCTTTTGCAAGACGCTGGTGACCGTTGGCCTTGTGGGGTGGGCGGTCACAAGCGCGGGGGCGGCGCAACCGGAGCGGTCCGTGGTGCAGATCGTGGTCTTCCGGCAGGAACCGGACTGGACGTTGCCGTGGCGGTTCGACGCCGTGCGGCCGGCGAATGGATCGGGCTTCGTGATCAAGGGCCGGCGGTTGATGACGAACGCGCACGTGGTGAGCTGGGCGCGGCAAATCTTGGTGCGCAGGTTTCAAGACCCCAGGCCCTACCTGGCCCGGGTGGAGTTTGCCGGACACGATTGCGACCTGGCGGTGCTGACAGTGGAGGAAGAGCGGTTCTTCGACGGGCTGGAACCGCTGGAGTTCGGCGAGCTGCCGCAGGTTCGTTCGACGGTTGTCACCTATGGCTACCCCGCGGGCGGTGAGGAGATTTCCTACACGCGCGGGGTGGTCTCGCGCATTGAACTGAGCGCCTACACGCATCCGGGCAACCGGCAGGCCTTGAGTGTTCAGACCGACGCGGCCATCAACCCTGGCAACAGTGGCGGGCCGGTCATCCAGGACGACCGCGTGGTTGGAGTGGCCTTTCAGGGAATACCCGGCTTGGAGAACACGGGCTTTTTCATCCCGTGCCCGGTGATCCAGCATTTCCTGCGTGACATCGCCGACGGGCGCTACGACGGGACGCCGCAGATGGGTATCCAGTTGGCGCCGCTGCAAAACCCGGCCTACAGGGCGCGCCTGCGGCTGCCGGATAATGACCTGGGGGTGCGGGTGGATTACATCCGGCCGCACTCTCCGGCCACCAACCTGTTGCAGCGCGAGGATGTGATTTTACAGATTGGGGACTATCCGGTGGGCAGCGACAACAAGATTTTGTTTGCCGGCAATCGCGTGTCCGGCAAGCTGGCCATCCAGTTGGTCCAATGCGGCGAGCCGGTCTCGCTGCGGGTCTGGCGTGACGGCCGCGAGTTGTCCGTGGCCGTGCCGGTGCGCTGGTTCGACGAGGACCGCGCCGGGGGCAACCAGTACGACGTGCGCCCGCGTTACTACGTCTTCGGCGGGCTGGTGTTCACGCCGCTGTCCCGCGATTACCTGCGGAGTGCTTTCCAGGGCGCGGCCCGGGGCGAGAGCCGGGACGGCGACGCGGAGCTGACCTACGAGCTGTTCTTTCGCCCGCAGGAGGACCCAGGGTCGGTTCGCAAGGAGCCCATCGTGCTGAGCAACGTGCTGGCCGATTCTGTGAACGCCAATTGGAGCCTCCGCAGTCGGGCGCTGGTGGATCGGGTCAACGGCATGCGCATCGAGTGCTTGGAGGATGTCATCCGCGCGTTCGAGACCAACACCAACGCGTTCGACCTGGTCGAGTTTGGTCGCAGCCAGATGTTCGAGTGCCTGGATCACGCCGCTGCCGTGCAGGCACAGGCGCGCATCCTCAAAAACTACAACATCCCCCGGGACCGCCAGCTATGAGCCGTGTTTTCCGTCTCGCGGCCATGTTGCTGGGGATCGCCCCGATGGCGATGGCCGGCAACGAGGCCCGCCCCGCCGCCAACGACTGGGCCACCGCCGTGGTGCGGATCGAGTTCTCGCGCACCCTTTACGATCTTTACCAGCCTTGGGCACGCCGCACCGGCCGCACCCTCAAGACTGGCCTGGTCGTGGCAGAACGCCAGGTACTGACAACCGCCCAGGACGTGTCTGACCATACCTTGGTGCGCTTGCAAAAGGGCGGGCGCGGGGAGTGGACACTTGGAAAACTGCTGTGGGTGGATTATCGCGTCAACCTGGCGCTGGTCACGACCGCCGAGGAAAGTTTCTGGCGAGGCCTGCGACCGGCGGTGTGGCTGGATGGGGCGCCGCCGGGCGAGGCGGCGCTGCAGATTGTCCGCTGGCGGGAGGGCAAGCTGGAGAGTCGCCGCGCCGAGTTCACGCAGTTTACCGTGCATCCCAGCCAAACCAGCGGTTTGAACCACGCCCAACTCGAGGTGGATTCAGAGATCCAGGGCGCCGGCAGCGGCGAGCCTGTCGTGGTTGGCTCGCGGGTGGTGGGGTTGGTCAGTTTCCAGGGCGGCCGGGGTTGCCGGGTCATCCCCGCGTCGTTTATCCGGCAGATGCTCACCGCGCATGGGGCCGACAACTCGCGTAGCCCGGGCTATTTTCACTTTTACTGGGCGCCGGCGGAGAATGTGGCGTCGCTGGCCCAACTGGGTTTGCCCGGGTCGCCCCGCGGTGTCCTGGTGACCAAGGTCCCGGCCCGTTTGGACGGTCAGCCCAACGTGCTCCGGCGACGCGACGTGCTGCTGCAGGTGGATGGCTTTGCAGTGGACATTCAAGGGGACTATCGTGACCCCGATTTCGGCCCGCTGATGCTCGAGCACCTGGCTGTCCGGGGCAAATGGGCTGGCGACGAGGTGCGGCTGCGCATCTGGCGCGAAGGCCGCGAGCAAACGGTTTCCTATCGCCTGCCGCGGTACGACTTCGCGCACGACTTGGTACCGTGGGGACCGTATGACCAGCCGCCCCAGTATCTGATCATGGGCGGGCTGGTCTTCCAGCCGCTCACGCGCGCCTATCTGCAACAGTGGGGCGCGGAGTGGGAACAGCGGGCACCGTTTCGGCTGCGTTACTTCGTCGGCGAAGAAGCCACACCCGAACAGCCGGCGGTCGTGGTCATGTCCCAGGTCCTGCCCGATCCGTACAACATCGGCTATCAGGACCTCCGCTATCTGGTGCTGCGGGAAGCCAACGGCCGGCCTGTGCACACGCTGGGCCAATTGCAGGAGGCCCTGCGTCAGCCCCAGGGCGGGTTCCACGTGCTGGAGTTCCTCGCCAACGATTCTTTCCGGCGGATTGTGCTCGCCGCGGCCGGTGCTGACCAGCAAGCCACGGCCCGGGTGCTGGAGCGCTACGGCATTCCCCAAGAGGCCGTCCTGACGGGTGGGGCGGCTGCGCAATAGTTGCTCGTGGCAGTCACCGGCGCCACCCAATGTCCCGGTCGGACTCACCGCATGGCCGCATGCCGCAAGCCCAGCCGCCGCTGTTCATTCCCACTCGATTGTCCCGGGCGGTTTGCTGGTCAGGTCAAACACCACCCGATTCAGACCGCGCACCTCGTTGGTGATGCGCAGCGAGATACGCTCCAGCAACTCGTACGGCAGCCGCACCCAGTCGGCTGTCATGCCGTCTTGCGATTCAACCGCGCGGATGGCCACCGTCCAATCGTAGGTGCGCTCGTCACCCTGCACGCCCACGCTGCGCACGGGCAGCAGCACAGCGAAGGTCTGCCAGGTCTTGTAGTAAAGCCCGCAGGCCTTCATTTCTTCCACCACGATGGCGTCGGCCCGACGCAGCACCTGCAACTTTTCCGGGGTCACTTCCCCCAGGCAACGCACCGCCAGGCCGGGGCCGGGGAAGGGCTGCCGCCACACAATCTCGCGTGGCAGCCCCAGCTCCGTCCCCAGCACGCGCACTTCGTCCTTGAACAGGCAACGCAACGGCTCGACCAGTTGGAACTTCATGCGCCGGGGCAGCCCGCCCACGTTGTGATGGCTCTTGATAAGCGCGGCCGGGTTGCCGGCGATGGGCACCGACTCGATCACGTCCGGGTAGAGCGTCCCCTGCGCCAGGAACCGCGCGCGTCCGGCCCGCCGGGCGGCCGCGTCAAACACCTCGATGAACGTGCGCCCGATGATCTTGCGCTTGCGTTCCGGCTCGGTCACGCCCCGCAGCCGCCGCAGAAACAGCTCCGTGGCGTCCTCGTATTGCAGACGGATGCGAAAGTGCCGCCCGAATACCTCGCGCACCACCTCGGCTTCGCCCGCGCGCAGCAGCCCGTTGTTGACGAAAATGCAGGTCAGTTGGTCGCCCACGGCCTTGTGGATCAGCGCTGCCGCCACGCTGGAATCCACCCCGCCGCTCAACCCCAGGATGACCCGTTCCCGGCCCACCTGGGCGCGGATGCGTTCGACGGCCTGCTGAATGTAATTGCGCATCGTCCAGGAATGGCCGCAGCCGCACACGCTGTGGACAAAGTTGGCCAGGATTTCCCCGCCCCGGGGCGTGTGCACCACCTCCGGATGGAACTGCAGGCCGAACCATCGCTGTTGCGGCTGCTCGATCGCCGCGTAGTCCGAGTTCTCGGTCGTGGCCACCACCACAAACCCGCGTGGTAACCGCGTCAGTTTGTCCCCGTGCGAGTTCCAAACCTGCAGCCGGCGCGGCAGCCGGCGAAACAACGCGCAGTCGCGGTCATTGACCGTCAGCGTGCTCTTGCCATACTCGCGCTTGACGCCCTTCTCGACGCGCCCCCCTAGGAAATGGGCGAACAGTTGGACGCCGTAGCAAATCCCCAGAATCGGCACGCCCAGCTTGAAAATGCCCCGGTCCGGCAACGGCGCGTGCGGCGCATAGACGCTGGCCGGCCCGCCCGACAGGATCAAGCCGCGCGGTCGCAGCTTGGCCAGCTCCGCCGCGGGCGTGTCGTAGCGGACAATCTGTGAATACACCTGGCACTCGCGCACCCGGCGCGCTATCACCTGCGTGTACTGCGAACCAAAATCCAGAATTACGATCTGCTCGGTCATGGCCATGTCACCCCCGCCGCGTGGCGGAGCGGCATTGTGTGTCAGCAGGACCGTTTCGGGCAAGCGTCTTGCCGACAGCCCCGGGCCAACGGGCGGCACGTCTCCACACCGACATTCTCCAGCGGCGCATGCCCGCACCGGCCCCGAGGCCGCCGATTTCCGGGCAACTGCAGCCCGCCGGGGTGGGGGCAAGCCAAGAACGGCACCACTTCAGCCAGCCGTCCTGCCAGACGCACCCGTCCCCACAGCTCGGGGCCAGGCCGATTGACACGCCGCGGTCTCGGCCACACACTCGCCCTGCCGTCCGAGCAGCGACACCGGAAAGCGCATGGCAGATTCTGATCTTCGCCCGCACGAAGTGGCCTTTTGCAGCCGCGTGGCCGGCTGGCTCAACACGCTGTTCGCCGCGCACCCCGAGTGGCCGTTCCGCCGGGCGGAGATCGAGCAATCCCTCGCCCTGCGGCGCAAGCGCTCCGACCTGCGCGTTTATGGCGACGCCCGACGCTTGATCCTGGCCGGCGAAGTCAAGCTGCCCGGCACGCCCGACGGCCGCACGCCCTACAGCTCGGCCCTGGTGGACGACGCCGCTTCCAAGGCCGACAACGCCGGCGCGGAGTTCTTTTTCACCTGGAACGTCAACCTGTTTGTCCTGTTCGACCGCAAGCTCTGGCATTTGCCACTGCCGGAGCGCCGCGTGCAGGACTTTGAGCTGGGGCTGAATCTCCGGCTTCGGGAAGAGGTCGAGCGCCCCGAGGTCGAGGTCCGCCTCCAACAATACCTGGCTGAGTTGTTCGCCGAGTTGGCCGAAATCGTCTCCGGGCGGAAAGCCGTCTGGGGAATGCCGCCGGACCAATGGTTCATCCGCTCCTTCGAGCATCACGTCCTCTGGCCGGTGGAACTGACCCAAACACATCTGTGGACCAGCGCCGATGCCGACAAGGGCTTTGACCACCGTCTCCAAGAATGGCTGGCCCGCGAGCAGGGCTGGCACTTCACCCGTCAAGACCCCGCCGGATGGCGCGACGTCCTCGACCGCGCGGCCCGCACGCTCTGTTACGTGTTCGCCAACCGCCTGATCTTTTACGAATCCGTCCGCGCCAAATTCACCGAGCTTGATCCGCTGGCCATCCCCCACGGTGTCCGTGCCCCCGAGGCACTGTACGACCATTTCCAGAAGCTTTTTCAGGACGCCGTCGAGGCCACGGGCGATTACGAGACCCTGTTCTACCCCTACGAGCGGGACTGGACCGCGCCTTTGATCTTCGCCCACGCCAATGCAGCGGACGCCTGGCGCTCGGTCATCGCCAACCTCGAGCGGTTCAACTTCAAGCTGATCCGCACGGACATCCTGGGCGGCATCTTCCGCCGCCTGATCGAGCCGTCCGAGCGCCGCCGGTTTGGCCAGATTTACACCAGCGAGGATCTGGTGGACGTGGTGAACGCCTTTTGCCTCCGCCACGCCGAGGCCAACGTACTCGATCCGGCGGCCGGCTCGGGCAGCTTCGTGGTGCGCGCTTACTACCGGAAGGCCTGGCTCAAGCAAAACGAACGGCTGCGTCATGCCAGCGTCACGCACCAGGAATGGCTGCGGCAAATCTACGCCGTGGACATCTCGCTCTTCGCCGCTCACCTCTGCACCCTCAACCTGGCCGCCCGCGACATCCGCGACGAGGAAAACTACCCGCGCGTGCGGCGGGGCAACTTCTTCGAAGTCGCCGACGCTGTGGCCAACGGCAAGCCGTTCTGCCTCCTGCCCGAGGGCCTGCGGGGCGAGCGCCGCCCCGGGCCGATCCACCTGCCCGCGCTGGACGCCGTGGTCGGCAACCCGCCCTACGTCCGGCAGGAGCTGATCCCCAAGCGCAGCCAGAACGGGCTCAAGCCCCTGCAGGCCAAGGAAGACCTCCTGGAGCTGTGCGCCCGGTTCTGGCCCGGCCTCAAGCTCAGCGGGCGCAGCGACCTGCACTGCTACTTCTGGCCCGCCGCCACCAAGTTCCTCACGGAAGGCGGCTGGCTGGGCTTTCTGACTTCGTCCAGTTGGCTGGACGTCGAATACGGCTTCGCCCTCCAGGAATGGGTTCTGCGCAACTTCCGCATCCACGCCATCCTCGAGAGCAACGCCGAGCCGTGGTTCGAGGACGCTCGGGTCAAGACCTGTGCCGTCATTCTCCAACGCTGCTCCGATCCCCAGGCCCGCGCCGCGCAACTCGTCCGGTTCGTTCGCTTGGACGCCCCGCTCAAGACGATTCTCGGCGCGCGGCCGGACGAAAACAGCCGGCAGACGGCGGCGGAGGCGTTCCGCGACGCCATCCTGGCCTGCAAGAAAAACGCCACCCGCGACGGCTGGCGGGTGGTGGTCAAGAAGCAGGACGACCTCTGGCAGGAGGGCCTGCGCGCCGGCCGGCTCTTCGAGCTGCAGCGGCAGCGCGACCTGGCCGAGCGGGTCAGACCGGCCATCGGCGACAACGGTGGGGACGAGGACGCCGACAACGAGTTCTACGACGAAACCGGCAACGGCCTCCTCCACGACGAGGCGGCGGTTTACGGCCCGCGCTATGGCGGCGGCAAGTGGGGCAAGTATCTGCGCGCCCCCGATTTTTACTTCCGCGTCATGGAGCGCTACCGCGAGCGGTTCGTGCCGCTGGGCGAGATCGCCACCATCCGTTTTGGCGTCAAAAGCGGTTGCGACGCCTTCTTCATGCCCCGCGATGTCACTCGGGAGTTTCTCGCAAAGTATTCCCGGTTGGAGTGGAACGAAGCGCCCCTGTTCACCGCGTGCAAACGGGCGGAAGTCGAATCCGGCCACGTCCGGCTGGTCCAGGCAGGCGATGGCACGGTGCATCCGGTGGAAGCCAAGTACCTCGCCCCGGAAGTCCACAGCTTGATGAACGTGCGCCGACCGGTCATCACCGCCGCCGAGCTGGACCGGCTGATCTTGCTGGTCTCCGAGCCGATGGCAGCCCTCAAGGGCACATACGTTCTGAAATACCTGCGCTACGGCGAGAAAACGACCTTCGCTTCCCAGAAAAGCAAGGCCGTGCCCGTGCCGTTGCGCTCCACCTGCGCCAGCCGCGAGCGGTGGTATGACCTGACCGGCACAAAACCCGGCGCGTTCTTCTGGCCAATGGCGCAACAGTACCGGCACGTGATTCCGGCCAACCCCGCAAGTTTGATCTGTAATCACAACCTGTTCGACGTCCATCCCGTTGGGCTGACTGCCCAGCAGGTGTCCGCGCTTCAAGCCATCGTCAACTCGACGTTAGTGGCAAACTTCAAAACCTTTTTCGGCCGCTACGCCGGCACGGAGGGCAACCTCAAGACGGAGGTGGTGGACGTGAACCTGCTGGAAATCCCCGACCCGCGGCGGGCGACCCGGGCCGTGGCCGGCAAGTTGGCGGCGGCCTTTGCTCAACTGTGCCGGCGCGACACCGGACCGCTGGTCGAGGAGGAGTTCATGGACTGCCACTCCGCCGAGCGCGCCCGGAAGCTTGCCGAAAAGCCCGTCAGCCTGCCGACCGAGTTGCGCCAGCCCGACCGCCGCGCGCTCGACCTGGCCGTCTTCGAGTTGCTGGGGGTCGCCGATGCCCGGGAGCGCGAGCGGCTCTGCGATGAGCTTTATCGCGAGACGGCCGCGCATTTCCGGCAGATTCGCCTGGTGGAAATCCAGAAGCAGGAGCAGCGGGCCGGCGAGCAAGGCCGCGAGTTCCGGACCGAGGAGCTGGCCGCCGACCTCTGGGACGCGCTGACCGATGAGGAGAAGCAGCCGGTCGCCGCCTGGCTCGCCGCCCAAACCACCGGCGGCGCGCGGTTTGTCATCCCCGAAGGCCGGCCGAACTTGCCCGATGCCAGCGACCTGCTCGACGCCACCACGGTGTTTTTCCGGCAGCCCGGCGCGGGCAAGCCGGTGTCGCTGCCCTTGCCCTCGCGCGCGCACGCAGAACTGGTTTTTGCCCTCGCCCGACTCGGGCTGCACGGCGCGGTCCGTCTGCCGGAAGGCGAGACGGAAGCTGCCGCGCTGAAGGTGAAACTCGACGCCCGCCTGGCGGCCAACGCCGAGCGGGCGCAGCGCCTGGCGCGCAGTCGCACCAGCGACGAGCGCCGCGTCGAGGACCTGGCCCGCCTGCTCGAGCACTGGCTGGTCCACGGCCGGCCGGGGCGCCGGGGGCAACGGCCCGATGCCGCTCCGGCTGAACCCGCGCCTTGAAAAAACGGCCGGGCTTGGACTGTATTTGACCGCCCCCGCGTCGTAACCTGAGCCGAAAACGTTATGGGCCTGACGATTTATTATCGCTTGTCCTTGAGCCGAAATCTGCCCTCGGAGCAGGTGCGCGATCTGGTGCAGCGCGTGGCCGACCACGTCCGCGGGTCGGGCTGCGTCGAGTTGGCGAGGCCGGGTTTCGCAGCACGCCCGGAGGGTGTGCTCTCGTGTCAATCCCGCGTGGCGCTGGCCTTGCGGCCGTGGCATGAACGCTGAACGCAAGACCCTGACCCCGGCCCGCATCTTGGGCTGGCTGGGCCTCTACTTTCTGCTCCACGCCTTGGCGCGAGTTTGGCTGTCCCCGACGCTGCAAACGGACGAAGCCGAGCAACTCATCATGACCCAGGAATGGCGGTGGGGTTACGGCTCGCAAGGCCCATTGTACACCTGGCTGCAAGCCGCCGTGTTTGCTCTGCTGGGAAATTCCGTGGCCGCGTTGGCGCTGCTCAAGAACACCCTGCTCTTGGCGACGTACTCCTTCATGCTCCTGACCGCGCGCCGGGTCTTGCGCCGTGACGACCATGCGGCCCTGGCCGCCGCCACGTTGCTCTTCATCCCGCACCTGGCCTGGGAGTCCCAGCGTGATCAGACGCATCTGGTGCTGGCCACGACCTTGGCGGCCGGTACCTTGTACCTCTGGGTGCGACTGGCCCAGCATCGGCGCACGGGTGATTACCTCCTGCTGGGCGGGGTCGCCGCCCTTGGCATACTGGCCAAGTACAACTTTATCCTGGCGCTCCTCGGATGGAGTCTGGCCGCGTTGGTCGAGCCGAAAAACCGCGCCGTGCTTCTGGACCGGCGAATCTTACTTTCGCTGGTCACTGTGCTGGTGGTCTTGGCGCCGAACTTGGCCTGGGCGGTCAACCACCCCGAGTTGCTGCTGTCCCAGAGCCACAAGTTTGAGCTGACCTCATCGGACGGCACCCAACCCCGGTGGATATTCGGCCTGCGTGATCTGCTCATGGCTTTGGTGGAATACAGCCCGGTGCCGCTGCTCTACGGGGTGTGTCTCTGGCGCGCGCCCCGCACGCGCGAGCCGGACGTGGCCAATGCCGGTCTGGCCCGGTGGCTCGGGTGCTCCATGCTTCTGGCCTTGGGGGCGTGCGCGGTGATCATCATGCTCTTTGGTGCCGGCAACCTGCGTTCCCGCTGGCTGCAGCCGGTGCTTCTGCCCCTACCCCTTTACATGGCCTACCTCGGCCGGGAGCGACTGACCCCGGCACGGATGCGCTGGCTGCTGGGGATGGTGGCGGTGGTGGCCGTGACCGTTTTCACCCTCATCAACGGCACGGTGCTGGGGGCGCACTGGCTGCGGCGCGGACATCATCTGAACGTGCGCTTCGATGTCTTGGCCGCCGCGCTGCGACAGCAAGGCTTCGAAGGCGGCGTGATCCTGAGTGACGACCGGTTCACAGCGGGCAACCTGCGCAAACTCTTTCCACACAGCGTCGCCCTGGTACCCACGCTGGACTTCTTCGCCCGGCCCACCCATGCCGCCACCTTGGTGGCTTGGAATGCGACCAAGTCGTCCCAAGCCTCGTCCGAGTTGACCAATTTCGTCGCGCGGTTTCTGGGGGCTTGGCCGACAAACGCGCCCCGTCTGCTGGAGGCCGTCGGCCGCCACGGCGACCCCCGGCTCTACCGTTTGGGATTTATCCTCTTGCCGGCCTTGGAGACGCCCCAGCAGAGTCCCCGGCATTAATGTCCCGTGGCGCAACAAGGCACCCGCCACGTTTTGGCCGAAGTCCGTCACGCCGACGCCGCTTCGGCCCGTGGCGAACCTCGGCCCAACCGATCCGTGACCCCGGTGTCGCTGTCGTTGCGTCGCGGCGAAGGCTCCGCGAGGTCCTGGCGGCCGAGTGAGGCGCTATGCTATTCGTCAGGCCGACATCCATGAACCTGCCACCGGACCTGTCCGGGCGTCCTGCCAGCCGCCCCATCACTCGGCACACTTCCCCGGAAGCACTGGCGCGGGCCGCGGCCGCCGCGTTGACCGAGCACTTGGAGGCGTGGTTGGCTTCCCGGTCGGTGTTCACGCTGGCCCTTTCGGGCGGGCGCATCGCCGGGCCGCTGTACGATGCGCTGGTCGCTGCTGAACGCGCGCGTCCGCGCCCCCTGCTGGCCGCGCCGGAGGTGCACTTCTTTTTTGCCGACGAACGCTGCGTGCCGCCGGACCATCCCGAGAGCAATTTCGCCCTGGCCCGCGCGCGGCTCTTCGTCCCCCTGGACATCCCGCCCGAGCGGGTGCACCGGTTGCGCGGCGAGACCGACCCGGCGGAGGCGGCGGCGGAAGCCGAGCGGGAGCTGCGCTCGTTGACTGCCACTCCGGTCGGAGACCTGCCCCGCTTGGACCTGGTGTGGCTGGGGCTGGGCGAAGATGGCCACGTGGCTTCGCTCTTTCCCGGCGCGCCGGCCACGGTGACGGAAAGCCGGGCCATGTACCTGACGGTGACGGGGCCCAAGCCGCCGCCGCGACGATTGACGCTGACCTACGCCGCCTTGGCCGCCGCCCGCTCGGTGTGGGTGCTGGTGTCCGGTCCGGGCAAGGCCGCAGCACTGGCCGAGTCGCTGCGGCCGGATGGTGCCACGCCGCTGGCCCGGGTATTGCGCGAGCAGCCCGCCACGCGGATTTTCACCGATCTACCTCAATTTCCCTGAGCCGGGCGCGCGGGGTGATGTTCGCGGCGGTCCGGCCGGGCGGCGCTTGACGCCCCGGAGCAGCGGCCAACACACTCGGCCCCATGTTCAAGATGATCGGCGGCGACGGCCAGGAGTACGGTCCGGTCACCGCTGAGCAACTGCGCGACTGGATTCTGGACCATCGGGCCAACGGGCAGACGCTGGTGCAGCGCGCCGGGCAAACGCAGTGGCAGCCGTTGGCCGCCTGTCCCGAGTTCGCCGAGGCGCTGGCCGAGGCGGCGCGTCGGTACGAAGCGCCCGCCTCCGCGGCGAGCCCGCCGGGCGAGGCCGCGGTGCCGGCGGCGGTGGCGGCCTCCGCCGCGGAATCGCCGGGGCGATTCGGCGTGCTGGATTGCGTGAGCCGCGGCTGGGGGCTGCTGCAACGGCGCATGTTGTTGGTCCTGTGGGCGAGTTTCCTGGTGTGGATCCTTCCCACGGCATTGACGTTTCTCGGTTTTCCGGGCGCGCTGGCGGCGTGGGTGATTTCGGGGCCGTTGTACGGTGGCTTGTGTGTGCTGGTACTGAAGTTGGCGCGCGGCCAGGCGACCGGGTTTCGCGAGGTGTGGAGCTGTTTCGACGCGCGGTTTCTGTCGTGTTTGCTGGTGTGGGTGTTCACACAAGTGGTCACGCAGCTCGGGTTGGTGTTGTTCCTGGTACCCGGAATCTTTCTGGCCACGGTGTGGGCCTTCAGTCTGCCACTGGCGGCGGACCGCGGGGCGGACCTGGCCACGGCGTTGCGCGAGAGCTGGCGGGTGGTGACGCCGCGGTTTTTTCGGGTGCTGGGGTTGCTGGCGCTGGCGTTTCTGCCTTATGTGGTGTTCCACGCCTACAGCTTGGGAGTTACCGCCCATTGGGTGATGGAGCAGATGGGGCCGGGCGGGATAACGTCGCTGGGCGAGCTGATGGACAAGTGGCGCGAGTTTTCGCCGCGGGGCGCGGTATTGGGCTTGCAGCTTCACACGGTGTTTGCGTTGAACCTGCCGTTTGCCTGGGTGGTGTTGATGACCGCCTATGAAGACCTCTTCAACGCCGGCCGCGCCTGACCGCTCCAGCGCTTGGGCGTGGACGCTCACCAACCTGCTGGTCCTGCCCGGGCTGGGCAGCCTGGCCGCCGGCCGCAAAGTAGGTTGGGCGCAGGTGAGCGTGGCGTTGGCAGGGCTGGGGCTGGTCGGGTACGGCTTGGCGCGGTTGATTCGGGACTGGCTGGCCGCCGGGCTGGAGCCGGTGTTCGAGTTCACGCCGGCACTGGGGTATTTGCTGGGAGGTCTGGGGGTTTCGGCCGTGGCGTGGTTTTGGGCGCTGGCGACCAGCCTTCAAGTGCATCGCGCGTTGCGGGCCCAAGAACGTGCCGCGGCGGCGAACGCGTCTTCGGCCTTGCCGCCCAGGTTGGAAGCAGCGCCGCCCGCCGCCATACCGGAAGCACCGGCCCGGCCGGGAGCGGAGCAGGCCGGCGGTTGATGGAGTGCCGGTGCGGACGGCACCGGGGACGTGGCGTTCACGGCCCGCGGGGCGGGCGGCCGAAGGCCTCGATGAACTTCACGAGGGCGCGCACGTCGTGATAATTGGCCTTCCAGTTGTGAGCCTTGGCGGTGCTCTTGGGCCGACCGTCGGCAGTGACCGTGTCCAGCCAGATGCCGTCCTCGGGGCGGATTTGGTGGCGGCGCAAGAAGCCGATGAGCTTGCCCAGCGCCGCGCGGTAAGCGGGGTTGTCCCGGCGCTGCAGGCCCTCGGTGAGCGCGGCCATGAATTCGGCCTGGCTCCACCAGACCTTGTCGGTGTCGGTGGCGGGTTCGTCGTCGAAGCCGCGGTTGTACAGGCCGCCCCGCTCGTGGTCAGTGCCGTAGCGCAGGGCGTGTTCGAGGATGGCGTCGAAGTGCGCCCAGGAGGGTCGCTGCCCGAGCACCTGTTCGGCGCGGACCATGAGCCAGGCGAACTCGACGTTGTGGCCGTAGGACAAGCCGGCGCTTTGCGGGTCGGTCACCGGCTTCCAGTTGGGCTGGCGGTGAAAGGCGGAGCGGCCGGGTTGTTTGGGGTAAAACCACTTCTGGTTGAGCTTGAGCGCCTCAGCCAGGGACCGGCGCACCGCCTTGTCGCGGGTGACCTCGTACAGTTCGGTCAACGCCTCCATCCAGTGGAGGTGGGCGTTGGCGCTCTTGAGGCCGGCGACCTCGACCTCGATGCGCGGGTCCTGCTCGGTGATCAGTTCCCAATCGCGGGTGTAATGCTCGCCCCAGCCGTCGTGCTTGCGGTCGTGGCAACGCTCCTGGATGACGCGGTACAGGTCCATCGCGTGCCGCAGGGCTGCGGGGTCTTCGCTGGCCCGGTGGTACTCGACCAGGGCATAGACCACGAAGGCCTGGCCGTAGAGGTACTTGCGGTCGTTGACCGGCCGGCCGGCCAGGTCGGTCTTCCAGTAGTACCCGCCGAGGTTGGTGTCGCGGAAATGCTCGAGCAGGAACACGTAGCCATGCCGGGCCGCGCGCAGGTAATCGCGTTGCGGGTCGCGGAAGCCCTTCCGGTAGGCGTGGGCAAAGCCCCAGACCATCCGGGCCTGGGTCACGATCATCTTTTCGGTCGCAGGCGGGGCTGGACGGGCGGTGTCATCGGCGAGCAGGTAGCCGCCACGTTCCCAGTCCACGCACCGGTCGTACCAGTAGGGCAGCACCTTGGTGAGAAGCTCCTGGCGAAACACCTCGGCCTCCGCCGCGAGGTCCACGGCCGCCTC
>Ga0101944_10002014_pt1 | contig 36032 bp, 34 predicted proteins | sample DewCreD2012metaG_FD_75245 | JGI IMG/M metagenome (GOLD analysis project Ga0101944, IMG submission 75245) | Hot spring sediment bacterial and archeal communities from British Columbia, Canada, to study Microbial Dark Matter (Phase II) - Dewar... ... | reverse complement strand
AGGGCCTCCTCCAAGGCTCGCATGGTGTTCACGTCCAGGTCATTGGTGGGCTCGTCCAGGAGCAGAACATTGGCTCCTGACTTGAGCATCCTGGCCAGGTGAACTCGGTTGCGTTCCCCGCCCGAGAGAAGGCCGACCTTTTTCTGCTGGTCTGTGCCCGAGAAATTGAACCGAGCTACGTAGGCGCGGGAGTTCACCTCTCGGTCGCCGAGCCTGATGGTGTCCAACCCTTCGGAAATCATTTCCCAGATGTTCTTGTTTGGGTCGAGCACATCGCGGCTCTGGTCCACGTAGGCGAGCTTCACGGTGGGGCCGATCCGGATCGAGCCGGAGGAAGGCTCTTCCTGCCCCGTGATGATTCTGAACAGGGTCGTTTTCCCTGCTCCATTGGGGCCGATGATGCCTGCGATGGCCCCGGGTGGGACAGAGAAGGAGAGGTTTTCCATGAGGAGCCTGTCGCCGTAAGCCTTTGAAAGGTTCTTTGCCTCGATGACCAGATCGCCCAGTCGCGGACCGGGTGGGATGAAGATCTCCAGATCCCTGTCTCGTTTTTCCGTTTCCTGGTTCACGAGGGCTTCATAGGCGCTGATCCTGGCCTTGGATTTTGCGTGCCGTCCCTTGGGACTCATGCGGATCCACTCCAGTTCGCGCTGCAGGGTCCTCTGCCTCTTGCTCTCGCTTTTTTCTTCCCGCTGGAGCCGGTTGCGCTTCTGTTCCAGCCAGGAGGAATAGTTGCCTTTCCAAGGAATGCCTTCTCCCCGGTCCAGTTCCAGGATCCACTCCGCCACATTGTCCAAGAAGTAGCGGTCATGGGTGACGGCGATCACCGTGCCGGGATAATTCTGGAGATGGTGCTCCATCCAGGCCACGGACTCAGCGTCGAGGTGGTTCGTCGGCTCGTCCAGGAGCAGGATGTCCGGTTGTTGAAGGAGGAGACGGCACAGGGCCACACGGCGCCTTTCCCCTCCGGAGAGGATCTTGACCGGTGTGTCCCCGGGCGGGCATCGAAGAGCGTCCATGGCCATTTCAAGGCGGGAGTCCAGATCCCAGGCATTCATGGCATCGATCTTTTCTTGCACCTCCCCCTGGCGCTCGATGAGTTTGTTCATCTCCTCGTCCGACATGGGTTCTGCAAACTTCTCGCTGATGCGATTGAACTCGTTGAGCAGATCTACGACCGGCTGCACGCCTTCCTCGACGATTTCCTTGACCGTCTTCGTATTGTCGAGCTGGGGTTCCTGTTCGAGAAGACCTATGGTGTAGCCCGGAGAAAGAATGGTTTCCCCGTTGAATTCCTTGTCCACCCCGGCAAAGATCCGGAGCAAAGAACTCTTACCCGAGCCGTTGAGGCCCAGGACGCCGATTTTCGCCCCGTAGAAATAGGAGATGGAGATGTCCTTAAGCACGGGCTTCTTGTCGTAGTACTTGCTCACGCGGATCATGGAGTAGATGATTTTGTTCGGTTCAGTACCCATAGGCTTCGAGATTCTCCTTCAACCTTTGAGGTTAATCCCCAAGGGTTCTCAAGTTGAGGGCGATTGTTCGGCAGGAGCCAGCGGAAACTGGGGAGTAGTGGTCATGGCTAAGCAGTTTTAACCGCATACTTTGGAATCCACTCGTCGTCGGTGATGATTGTTGGATCCTCGCATCTAGCCTGCGCCACCATGATTCGATCGAAAGGATCCTTGTGCAGATTAGGCAACTCATGGAACATTAGCGCGTGTTCCAGAGTTATCGGAAGTGCATTGATCCGATTGAGGTCAAGATGTCTACGTATCCATTCAACAGGGTTCTCCGGCAGGGACAACTTACCGAGGTTTTCCTTGATCACAGTCTCCCAGGCACTGGCTGAGCTAAAGAAAAGCTCAGTTGTTGAATCGGCAATAATCTCGCCCAACGATTTGGGCAACTTGGGGTGATCAAGAATCCACCAGATGAAAACATGAGTATCTAACAAGCATCTCATTTGTAAAACTCCTGGACAATCTCAACGGGCAGAGGCTTTTCGAAATCATTTGTTACCGTGATCTCTCCTTTAGCAGAGCCAGGTTGTCGCTTCGGCAGCGCGGTATTAGGCTCAGTCTCTTCCAGTATGATGATCTCAACTCTCTTGCCGATCAGCTTTCGGAGTTCTGGCGAGCGTATCGTTTCGGATTCTAATCGTGTCCTAATCTTTATAGCTTCCATGGCCCTGCGCTCCTTTTAATGATTCAAGCTTGTTGATTCATTGATAAAGCCTGAAGAAAAAGGTTTTTAAGCTGTTCGCTAGTATAGTTCATTGGCCTAGAAAGACAATAGAAAGGTATCCTTGGTCGCCGACAGAAAAAGCATAAGGGCCGTGGGAGGAGCATTGAGGTTTGGCGGGAACACAATAAAACCCCCGGATCGTGACCCGGCGGGGCCAGTGAAGACTAGCCTCACTGGGGATGATTCCAGCAGATATTTTAAGATTGCTCATGACCTGTGTCAATAATAATTTCTAAAAGTGATTTCATTGGGTTGGCAGTGGAGCAAGTTCAATTCAGTGGAGAAAGACCAAACTGCTCAGTACGATTTCAACCCCTCCTTTGGCTTTTATCGATCGCGATTTCTCCATTACTCGGAAGAACAGGTTAGCATTGAAACGGGGGTTAAGTTCGAGACCGGCCTTCGTTGCCGCGTAAAGCCGTTTTTCGTCTAATAACTTTTGCAGAATTTGTGCCCCGAGTTTTTCCCTGTGTCCTCCTTTTTCCGCCTCGCTCAGAGCATCTTGAAGCGAGACCTTCTCTTCCTTCAGCCGCAGGCCCTTTAGGAAATTGATGATCCGGGCGGTGATGAAGAGTGTGTAGAGGTCATCACGCCGGAACTGATCCGTTTCAATGGCCATAGCCGTAGATCTGGCCTTGAAAATGTCCAGCTCTGTCATCTCAGGGAACTCCGCGGCGATCGGGCACCCGGGAGTCAGATAGAAGATGGATGCTCCGATGAGCACGGGTAGGGTAGCCATCAGAGCCATGGTATTCACCATGTCATCCAGAGTCTCATAAGGGATTCCCAGGATTTGATAGGAGACAATATCGAATCCTAGGGTATGAGCCTGATTCACCACTTCGAGGTATTTAGAAAGCGTGTGGGGACGCTTAAGCCTGGCGAGAACGTCGGCATTCTCGCTGACCAAGGAAATGTTCAGGCTTCGAAAACCTGCTTTTTTCATGAGCTCCAGGAGTTCCCGGTCCAGGCTCAAATAGGAAATGCCGTTCATGGCCACGAGGTCCAGGTCATTCGCAGGAAACTCCGCAATAAGGGCCCTCAAGATCGCCTTAAAGTTTGCCCTTGAAAAGCTCAGGTTGTCGTCTTCAAAATCGAAAACTCGGTAGCCCTCGGCATAGCGCTGCCTGATTTCGGAGAGCACATTTCCAGGGGAACGTCGCCCGAATTTGTCCCCGAAAGTGAGATGAACGGAGCAGAAGGTGCACTTATGTGGGCATCCCCGAGACGTATTAATGAAACAAAGGGGTTTTTTCTCAAACAAATAGCGCTGGGGGTTCAAATCGGAGAAGTCGGCGAGGGGGAGTTCATCAAAGGAGAAGTTCTCAGCCATGGGATTGAGAATCGGTTCCCCGCTTCGTTTGAATCCGAGGTTCGGAACACCTTCGAGCGGAAGACCTCCCTTCCATGCTTTTAGGAATTCGACAAAGGGACGCTCCCCTTCACCCCTGATGATGAAATCCACGCTAGGATCATTGAGCACGGAAAGAGGGGCGGCCGAAACGTGCGATCCTCCCATGAGTATAGGGACATCGAGCCGTTTCTTTATCGCACGAGCACAGGCAATGACTTCGCGGTGATAGGGGGAGAAAAGCGAGGAGATGCCCACCAGATCCGGCTGCTCATGAGCAACCTCTTTCCCGATCTCTTCAAAGGAAGAGCCGAAATGGTAGTAGTGATAAAAGGTCGAGAAAGGACTCGTGTCAGGATACCTGAAATACTCGCGGAGGTAGGAAAGCTCCGAGGGCAAGGGAATGGTTTTGCGCCCGTGTCCCTGGTGATAGTCCCTGACAAGGACTTGGATGTGGGGCAGGAATCTCCCGGCCGCCGCCTTGAGCATGCACAGCCCCAGGGGCTGAAGCCGGATATCCGTGTCGTAAAAATCCTGAATAGGCGGCTGAAAGAGGAGAATTTTCATTAGAGAATGCTTGATGGATTGCCGAAGGTCAGAGACTACCCTTTCGGGTCATTCCCGTGGAGACGGGAATCCAGGATTTGTATAACCTTCTGGGCTCCTGCCGGAGTCTATCCGCCCTCCGGAAGAGGGTAAACCTCAGGCGGGAAGGAGTGACAAAATTTGGTCTTATTTCAAGCCAATCACTTTCTTCGCCTAATTATTTCTTCCTGTTTTTCTCCAGTTCCTTGTCTATGGCCGCCTGAAAACCCTCAGGGCTGGTGTTGCGCAGCAGGGTGCCGTTCACGAAGACCGTCGGGGTGCCTCTCACCCCTGCCTTTACGCCGTCCTGGTAGTCCTGGTTGACCATCTGTAGGATCTGAGGGTCGTTCATATCTTTCATGAACTTCTGCATGTCCAGCCCAAGCTGCTGGGCTTGTTCCTGCACGACCTGGTCGTTCAAACGGTTGTAGTTTTGAAAGAGCCGATCATGCAATTCCCAGAACTTTCCCTGCTTGCCTGCTGCGAGTGCCGCCGCGGAGGCTTTTCGCGCGAAAGCGTGCATGTTGAGGGGGAAGTTCTTAAAAACCAGTTTTACGTTGCCTTTGTTTTTTTCCAGCACCTGATCGAGCTGCGGAACCATCTTCGCACAGTAGGGGCACTGGAAGTCTGTGAATAAGACGAGGGTTACCGGTGCGTTGGCGGCTCCCTTGAAAGGCGAGCCTATCACATGGATGTCCTGCACAAACTCCAGGACCGCAACCTGGACGGTTCTTTGTTTGCTGTTTACAAGGAGGAGAATTTCTTCTCTCGGGCCGGCCTTGATGGAATCTACGGATTTATCGACGGACAGCATGTCGCTCAGCTTCCCATCCGGATTGTAGACCAGCACTTTCCCTTTATCGGTGAGAATAAAGATGTATTTCCCTCCTGCGGACATCGCTGTGTCCAGAGGCGTCTCGTCCAGGTTCAGCGTCCTGGCAATGGTCATCTCCACTTCCGCGTAACTCGAAGCAGAAAAGAGTACCCCTAGGAATAAGGATAGAAAGCCAAGAGCTGCACAGTTGATTTTCATTGAAGCGCTCCTCTCACTCCTATATAAAGGATCAGGCGGGGCCTGTAAAGAGAGGAAACAGATAAAGGAAAAACCGGGTTAGCTGCTTTTCACGCCTATCATCCGGGCCAGGCGTTCCCCGTAGAGATGAGCAGGCGGACCAATGGGTTGACTTGGCGGTAAAAGATATTAGAGTATAGAAAAGGGTTATGTTAGAAAACAATCAACAGCCGGGTGATGGTGCAGACATCATAAAGGCAGGAAGCCCATGGATCTCAGGAAGATACTCATTGATAGATTTGAGAAAAAAGGCGTGGAACCGGTACTGATTCCTGGTTTGATCAAGATGATTCTGGCTACGCTCGAAGATAGGCCTGATATTACTCGTGGTGAAATGAGCGAAAAGTTGCGTTATATCGGATGGAATGACTTTGATCTGGATGAAAACACGATGCAGCTCGTCATTGCCGACCACGAAGCCAGTGCGAGAAGTGATCCCGCCTTCATGTGACGTTGAACTCTCGTGATCCTGCCCTGCTGACATCCCGGCTTCAGGAAGGCTGGGGTTTGCCATGAAAAAGGGAAGAAATCCGATTTACAGGAAGGGAGAGAGAAACCCTTTCTGTGAGAACTATGCCGTGTGCCTGGACGAGGCAATCGGCAAATCATGGCTTTTTTGGGATTGCTCGGAATGCGAGTTCAAGGCTAGTCGTGATCCCAAGATGGAGATCACAGCCAGAACCAATGACTCCATGCCCTATTACGAGATTACGATCGAAACCTCAGACGACCTTTAAGAAAACCTACTCACCACAGAGGCACAGAGCACACGGAGAGGGGGATTTGTGTTTTCGCCCATCGGGAGATCCGGCGTGGCTAAAGCTATGGCGGGACAAACAGAAAATCTTCTCTGTGCTCTCAATGTCTCCGTGGTGAGAGATTCAGGGCCGAGGGCGCGAGCGACAGGCCGCCCAGGGCGGTGCATTTGAGCTCGCGCGGCAGCATTTGACCCACCGCATAGACCGCATCAATGGTTTCATCCAGAGGAATAGGATTGGCGTATCCGCCGAGAATCAGATCAGCGCAAACAAAGGCGGAGGAGGCGGCCACGGCGTTGCGCGTGTGGCAGGGAATCTCCACTGCCCCCTGCACAGGATCGCACACCAGCCCCATGGTGTTCTGGAAGGAAATCGCCGCAGCATCGGCCGCCTGGGCTGCTGTTCCTCCTGCTGCTTCAACCACTGCCGCCGCAGCCATGGCTCCGGCCGCTGCAATCTCCACCTGGCACCCTGCCACCTCGGCCGCAAAGGTCGCGCGGTTGGCCACGATCACTCCAATCGCTGAGGCGGCCCAAAGCGCAAGGGCCGCTTCCCGAACGCTTAACCCCTTTTCTTCCACGAGGCTCACCACAACCCCGGGGATCACGCCTGCCGACCCTGCGGTAGGTGCGGCGCACACCACACCCCCTCCGGAGTTGATGTGCATGACCGCCATGGCTCTTGCTCCTGCGCGGGTGTGAAGCCCTCCCACGGCCAGGTTTCCCTCGGCTTCAGCCTGGAAAATGCCCCGTGCCGAAGGATGCAGCAATTGCATGGTCGGGAGCTTTTCCTCGAGACCCCGGTGCACCGATTCCCTCATGACCTCAAAGCGGCGGAGCATTTCTGCCATGACTTCCAGATCGGAAAGGCCAAGGAGCTTGGCTTCATAGGCCCATGCCATCTGTCCTAGAGATAGAGATCGGGATTTTGCCAAAGCGAGTACTTCTTCAGCACTGGTAAAGAGGGGCTCTCCCCGAAGGGGGTAGAACACCGGTGGGACCGTCCAGAGGCGGGCAACGCCGGGGATGGCCTGCACCTTGGATTTGGTTTCCGCATCAATAGCCGACTGAAGATTCAGTTGAAGAAGTGCGAGATCTCCTTGAACTTGAATCTGACGTTCAGGAGCCCCTATGCCCTTCACCTCTCCCTCAATAGATTCTAGAACCACAGGTCCGGCGTCTGTCTTCATCTCCAGAAGCAACTCGTGGGCGTTTCCTGTCAGGAGGACCGGCCATCGATCCAACCGGGTGATCCGAAAAGCTCCGCCTCCGATGGATTGAGCCGACAGAGAGAGTCTCCGTCCGCTTTGGGCCACCATTCGAATCTCCACGCTATTGGGATGATCCGCTCCCGGCAAGGGCTCGATGACAAATTTGACTTGAATGCCTTTCTCAGCAGCGAGGTCCAAGGCCCGAGGGAAACCCTTGTCTGTGATCGCCAAGCCGATCAGTCCAGCCGCAAATCCCAGATCGCTTCCCTGCTGACGATAGACCTGTGCGAAGGATCCCTTCGGATCAAACGCAAAGGTCACGGAAGCGGGTTCCTGAGCCAGGAGGGCTCGGGCCATTGTGCCGATGAAAAACGGGGCAGCCGTGTGTGAGCTGGAAGGCCCGCGCATGATTGGGCCAAGAACGTCTTTCAGAATACTGACGCGTTTCATCCATACCCCTGCTGGTCAAAAGACACTCAGGCGGCTTTCAACAGAAAATCCACATGAACAGCGTCAAACGGGAAAACGATGCGACCATCGTCGGTCTTTTGAAGAAGGCCTGCATTCAGGAGCGCGTGGACGTCGCCATGCACCGCTTTAACATCCCTCTCCGCCCGGCGCGCGGCTTCGCGAATGGTCATGGGTTCTGCGCCGGTCATCACCTTGAGCAGATCCCAGCGCTTGCCAGCGAGCACCTTGAAAAGAAGGGCGGGGGACTCGAAGCTGATCACTGCCCCTTGTTCTTCCCCTTTGAATGCCCGGAGAAATCGCTGGTTCACCTTATCTCTGGAAGAGACTTCTAATTTGACAGTGCGCATCTTAAAGCCTCCAACGGTCTACTTCGTTCCAAAAGTCATCAAGCAAAGCTTGAGGGGTTGTGAAAATATAAGGTGTCTCTCGGCGACCGATATGTTTGTGATCCCCCTTGCCGGCTTCATTGTCGAAGCGCAAAACACAATCTCCCTTCAAAATCAGAGCGAGCCTATACTTGAACCGGTGCAGGCTTCCTGGAAGCGGGGACGGCAAGCTCCATACGACCATTTCAACGAAAGCATCTTCGGCTAGAACACGGCGCTCGTTGAGCAACAGTCTTGCTTCCATGTTGGAGATAATAACAACAGCCTAAGGTGTTGTCAAGATTTACAACACTTCGGCTAAAATACGGCCTTGGCCGGGCTGGAAATACAGGAAAGGCCCCATTCCCCCCTGCCCCGAGTCCCGGTAAAAAAGAACAAAAAATCGGCTATTGCCTGTCGATGGAATGATCACCGATACAAGGGAGGCGGGAACAATGAAACGAATTCTTGTCATTGACGACGACCCGGCCATCCGACTGCTTTATCAGGAGGAACTCGTTGAAGAAGGGTACGAGGTCATCTCCAGCGACGGCGGAAAAGGTTTTCTGCAGCTTATGGCGGAGGGGAGCCCCGACCTCATTCTACTGGATCTCAAGCTCGGAAGCCGAAACGGGCTCGATCTTCTTCAGGAGATTCGAAAGGACGCATGTGCCAACGAAAGGGGATATAGATAACATAAAATGACAAGCACATATACTTGGCTTCAGTGCGAACGGGTATCCATCGAGACGAAAAGTGAAAATATCATGTAGGCGCCATTTGTTTAGATCCGGGATATTGACGAGAAAAGCTCCGTGATTATGGTTTATCCAGAGCGGCCTGCAGCCGCTTCACAGAGGGGAGGTGAAGGTTATGACAAGACTGCTGAGTGTTGTTCCGACAGGTTTCGAATCGACGCTGTCTCTCTTTGATCGTGTCCTGGACGAGTGGTTTTATCCCTATCCGATCCGGTATGCTGGAGAGTGTGCGGACTGGGTTCCTCCCGCGGACATTTCGGAAACGGCGAAAGAATATATCGTAAGCCTGGAAGCTCCGGGCATCGACATGAACAAGACGGAGCTCACCTTCAGCGGGGGCACCTTGACGGTGAAAGGCGAGAAGGTGAAGGAATCCAGGGACGAGGAATGCTGCCATTGTGCGGAGCGGTATTCTGGAGCTCTCGAAAGAAGCTTCTACCTTTCCGACAAGGTGGACGGGGATAAGATCGACGCCACCTACAAGGATGGCATCCTGAAGGTGGTTCTGCCCAAGACCGAAGAGAGCAGTGTGAAGAAAATCGAAATTCACTGATGTTGACCTAGAGTCTGTTCTGCAGGCTTGAACCCATAGAGAGGGCCCCTTCCAAAAGGGGCCCTCTTTCATTTACATGAAGGTCTTCGGCAGGAAGGTGCTGAGCCAAGGGAGGTAGGTCACGAGGGCCAGCACGATGAGGGCGACGAGAAAAGGCTTCCAGACCGCCTTGGCCAGTCGATCCATGGAGAGGTTGGAAATACCGCAGACGGCGAAGAGCACCGCGCCCACCGGCGGGGTGATGAGGCCCAGGACAAGATTCAGACAGATGACGACGCCGATGTGAATCGGATCGATCCCGAGGCTTGCGGCGATAGGCGCCAACACCGGGGTCACGATCACCAGGGCGGGCGCCGTTTCCAGGGGAATCCCAAGGAGCAGAAGAAAGACATTGATGAGAAACAAAATGACATAAGGAGACGCGCTCCATTTCGATAACCATCCGATCACGAGCTGGGGGATCTGGTCTACCGCGACGATCCATGCAAATGGCTCCGACATGGCAATGAGCATCATGACCATTCCTGATTCCAGTCCGGCCTTAAGCAGGACGTCGGGAAGGGTTTTCAAGCTTAACTTTCGATAGATCAAGCCCCCCACCAATGCCGCATACACCACGGCAATGCCCGCTGCTTCCGTGGGAGTGAACATGCCGCTCAGAATGCCCCCCATGATCAACACGGGCATGAAAATCGCCGGCAGCGCGTTCCAGGCCGCAACAAGGATGTCCTTGATCGGCCTCCTGGCGTCTCGCGGATAGTTGCGGCGGGTCGCCACCCAGGACATGTAAGCCATCAAGGCCAATCCCAAGAGAATCCCTGGGAACACTCCGCCCAGAAAAAGTGCGCCGATCGACACATTGGCGGCCACACCGTAAATGATGAAGGGGATGCTGGGAGGAATCACCGGTCCCATGCAAGAAGAGGTGCAGGTCAGGGCGGCGGCCACCTCCTCGTCATATCCGGCTTCCTTCATAGCGGGAATCATCACTACCCCGATGGCGACCGCAGTCGCCACCGCGGCACCGGAAATCGCTGCGAAGACGGCGCACGCCAAGATGGTGGCATGGCCGAGCCCGCCGCGGATGTGGCCCAGCAGCAAGCGCGCGAAGTTCACCAGAACCGGCGTGATCCCGCCGGCATTCATGAGGTTTCCGGCGAGCATGAAGAGAGGAATTGCGAGGAGAGGGAAGGTCGCCAGGCCGCCGAAGGTGGTTTGAATCAGCGTCGTAATGGGCATGTTCCCACTGAGGAGGGCATAGGCCAGGGAACAGCCGCCAAGGGCTACGAGGATGGGCGCCGAGATGCAGAGGAGAACGATGAACGACCCGGCGAATACGATCATCGGTTTTCTCCTTTCGCATCAAGATCGAAAAATTCAAGGAACTCCTCCATCGTGAGGGAGAACATGATGAAAAAACCGATGGGGAGTGCCGCATAGGGGAAGCTCATGATCAGGCCGATGGCCGGCGAGGTCTGCCTCCAGTTGTAAAGGGTTTGAAAGAGCCCATAGCCGAACATGGCGCCAAAAAAAATCAGACTGCACGTGAGACTCAAAAGTTTCAGCGCCTTTGCGGTTGCAGGCGGAACGGCTTCCACCACAGAAGCCATGCTGACCCGATAGCCCTTCCTAAACCCCACAGCACCGCCCAGCATGGACGCCCAGACCAGGGAGTAGGTGGAGACTTCCCCTGTCCAGATCGTCATTTTCTGAAACACGTAGCGGCCGATCACCTCGTAGGGAATGACAACGGCGATGACCGATATAAAGAGAATGGTCCCCCAGCTTCCTGCTTGGACCAGCCAGCCGTTGAAACGCCTGAGTGTGCGCATGCCAAGTCTCCCTGGCCAATCCCCTCCCGCGCCGGCCCGAGCCGCGAGGGAGGCTGAGGATTCAGAACGGCTCGGAAAGGAGCCCGCGTCTTACTTTGCGTTCATAATGGTTTCAATGTCCGCCTTGGGGAACTGGCTGCTGAATTGATCGTAAACCGGCGCCATGGCCTTCTTGAAGCTCTCGCGGTCAACGTCGCGCACCAAGGTGACTCCCTTGCCGGCGATCTCTTTCAACCTCTCCTCTTCCGCGTCCCGGTTGATCTTGCGCTGGAATTTCGCCACCTCCAAGGCTGTATCCAAGAACAGCTTTTGGTCCTCCTGGGGCATGGCGTCGAAGATTTTTTTGCTCATCAGGAGGGGAGCCGGGGAGTAGACGTGTGCGGTAAGCGACAGGTTGCTCTGCTTGGCATCCCAGAGCTTTGAGGTGTAATAGACGGCGATCGGGTTTTCCTGGCCGTCGATCACGCCCTGCTGCATGGCCACGAAAACCTCTCCCCAGGCCATGGGCGTTGGATTGAACCCTGCACTCTTCCAGGCGGCGAGGTGCACCTTGTTTTCCATGGTGCGGATCTTGAGCCCTTTTCCGTCCTCGACTTTCTTAATGGCCAGTTTGGAGTTGGTCAGATTGCGGAACCCGTTTTCCCAGAAAGCCAGGCCCTGCACCTGGACCTTTTCAAAGTCATCCAGCAGTTTGCGACCGATGGGGCCGTCCATCACCAGATCCACATGGTTGAAATCGCGAAAGAGGAAAGGAAAGTCCAGGATGTTGATGGACGGGCTGAACCCGCCCAGGGGTCCGGTGGAGGTCACCAGCAGGTCAATCGCACCCTGTTGAACTCCCTCAAGCATCTCCCGCTCGCCCTTGCCCAGCTGGAGCGAGGGATAAATTTTGATCTGGATGCGGCCGTTGGTTCTTTCCTGGATCAGGTCCGCGAATTTCTGGGCGCCCACATTGTAAGGGTGATCGGGCGCCGTGGCGCTGGCCAGTTTCATGGTGGCCTTGTATTGGGCCGATGCAGGCCCGTTCCACAGGACAACCAACACCGCTGCAAGACTCAAGGTCAATGCTTTCTTCATGTGCAATCCTCCTTACAGAATGGTTTTCCAGCACATCTTTAAGGGAGGTGCTTCGGGAGGCCTGTCGTCGGACCATCTCCCCAAAGAGGCACTTCCTGGATTTTTGTCCCGGGGTATCCTCTACCATCTGTGCGGGGTCAAGCCAAGCTGAAATCGCAGACAAAAGAAAACCAAAAAATGCGTTGACAACGCCATCCGATATCCGATATTTGATATATCATATGTCAAGTTCCCTCTTAAAGCTCAAATCCTTCGCAAAACCGATCCTCAGGGATGAGGTCTATCTTTCGATGAAGGAGGCCATTCTAACGGGCGAACTCGCTCCAGGCGAGAGAATTTCTATCGGCCGTCTTCTGCCGCAGATCGGTTTCAGTCCCACTCCCATTCGAGAGGCTCTCCTTAAACTGGAGCAGGAAGGCTTTGTGAGCCGGTTGCAGAAGGGGGGCTTCATCGTCAGCCGATTCACCAAGAAAGACATCGAGGAGATTTTTGAAATAAGAGATCTGCTGGAATGCCATGCGGTCGGCCTGGCCATAGAACATGTCCAGCCAACAGATATCCAATGGCTGGAAAAAAATGTTGAAGAATCAAAGCAGTATGTCATTAAAAACAAATTGGCCAAAGTCAGTGCGCTGAATACGGCTTTTCACGATTATCTCAACGGGCTTTCAAAAAACGACCGCCTTCTTTTTCTGATCAACCAGATGAAGGATCGGATTTACTTGTATCGCTCGGCGATCCTGAGGGTTCCCGACAAGGCCGGGATGTCCATTGATCATCATGGAAAAATGATCGAAGCGATCAAGAAGAAGGACGTGGACACCCTGAAGAAGCTGACGCGGGAACACATCCAGATAGGCAAAGAAGTGATTTTCGCAGAAATCGAAAAGGGCATCCTGAAGCTATGAAAATCAATCCAGACGGATGATCTGTTTTTCGAAAAGGAATCGGCTCCGCCGCGCCTTTTCATTTTCCGTAACAGTTTAGCTCTTTGAAATAAACACAGAAAAGGGCCACGGGGGTCTCTCTAAAAACAGAACAACGAAGAGGCCACACCCCCTTGGCCGGCTTTGGGCCATGGGTGAGGCGGGCGGAGGGCCACCGGGCAACTCGCCATCGAATCCCCCTTTGACAGGGACCGAGGAGACCTCGCCGCCCGCCTTTGCTACCCCTTCTCTGCAGAGTCTTTCCCGCACGCTCTTCGTTTTCTGTTTTTAGAGAGACCCCCGTGGCCCGAGCCATTCATTTCAAAGAGCTAAACTGTTACCATTCTCCTAAGCAATAACCGAATACACGAAAGAGCCCACCTACGGAGGAGTCGGATGGCCGTTGGCAAGTGTCTACAGGTCTTTCGTTAGTTGTAGGGGTTTGGAAAACATCTATTTGCGAAAAGGAGGTTTGGAAAAATGAAGAGGACATGGATTGGGCTTTTGGTGATTGCGCTGTTCGGCGCATGGCTGGCTTTCCCACCGGTGAGCACAGGAGAGACGGTCTTGAAAATGGCCACCTTTCTCCCCAAGGATGACGTGAACCTCACCGCCTGGTGGGCTTACGTGGACGAAGTGAACAAGAAATCCAATGGAGAAGTGGTGATCAAGTTCGTGGGTGGACCTGAGGCCATTCCCGCCTTCAAGCAGTTTGAAGCGGTGCGCACAGGCGTTGTGGACATTATTTTTGGATGCGAAGCCTATTACGGCGCATCCGTTACAGGAGGGGCCTATACCCACCTGAGCCAACTGACGCCCATGGAAGAGCGCAAGGTCGGGTACTACGATCTCAGGGTCGATCTCCTGAAGAAACACAATGTCATGTATCTGGGAAGACCGGAACACGGCGTCTGGTTCCACCTGTTCACGAACAAGGCGGTGAAGAAACCCCAGGAAATGACAGGACAGAAAATCAGGACTTCGGCGACCTACGAGCCTTTTGTGAAAACGCTGGGAGCCGTTCCCATCACGCTTCCCGGCGCAGAGGTCTATACGGCGCTTGAGCGTGGAGTCGTTGACGGGTATGCGTGGTCGGTCCTGGGCAATGTGTCCATGGGTTGGCCGGAAGTGTGCAAAAACATTATCGGGCCTCGGATCTACGCCATGAACCTCGAAACGCTGATCAACCTGGACACCTGGAACAAGCTTCCAAAACCCATGCAGAAGCTCATGTCCGATCTGATGATCGCCAATGAAGAAAAATACGAAAAGATCTTTGTCGAGTTGGGCGAAAAGGAATTGAAAGCCATGCAAGACAAGGGCATGAAGATGATTCAGTTCTCGCCGGAGGACACCAAGTGGTATGTGGATCTGGCGTACAAAGCAGGGTGGGAAGAGGTGATCAAGAAATCGCCGGATCTTGGCCCCAAATTGAGAACTCTCCTGACCACCAAGTGATGCACCCTAGAGAACCGACTCCGTGCTTCACTTCCCAGCCTCCCGTGCAGAGGCTGGGGGGTGAAGGGCCGGTCGGCGAAGGACATTCACGAGAGGAACATGGCAAGAGCCTTTGACAAACTCATCGTGTTTTTTTTCTGGGTGGCCGGAGTCCTCCTGCTGTTTGTCACGGTCGGGACCTGCGTGGACGTCATCCTGAGGTATTCTATCAACCGGCCGATCCACTGGATGCTGGAAATCACCGAGTACGCGATGCTTTATATTCCCTTCCTGGGTGCGGCGTTCGTGTTGAAGGAAGAGAGCCATATCCGGATCGATCTGGTGATCACGTTTCTCGGTGAACGACTCAGGGGGTGGCTCAACGTGGCCACCTCCTTCGTGGGGGGTGTGGTGATGGGCACCTATACCTGGTTCGGGGCTCAAGTGACCCTGGACTACTTTCGCAGAGGGGTGCCCTCCCTGGAATCGTTAAAGATCCCTATGTTTCTTATCTTGATGATCATTCCGATCGGAGGCTTTCTTTTCAGCATCCAGTTTTTCAGGCAAACGGCCGGATATTACAGAAAACTGAGGAGTTGAATCAGGAGATTGTGTCCATGGAATGGTGGGTGCCTTTGCTCCTTCTCATCGGCGGGGCCGTGGTCGTCATGCTCCTGGGGCTGCCTGTCGGAATCTCCTTTCTCTTTACCAATCTGCTGGGAGCCCTTTTCTTCATGGGAGGGTTTTCCGGGCTCAAACTGCTGATCCTCAACCTTGAGGAGGGCCTCACCTCCTTCAGCCTCCTGACGGTGCCCATGTTCATTCTGATGGGTGAAGTGATGTTCCATTCGAAGATGGCGCTTCGGGCCATCGATGCCCTGGACTACTGGATAGGAAGGATTCCCGGGAGACTGGGACTCCTGGCTGTGGTTTCGGGGACGATCTTCGCGGCCACGAGTGGTTCAACCCTGGCCAATACTTCGATGCTCGGCTCCTTGCTGATTCCTGAAATGGAGCGCCGGGGCTACAAGAAAGCCATGACCATAGGGCCGATCATCGGATGCGGCGCATTGGCCATGTTGATCCCCCCGAGTATTCTGGCGGTCATCCTGGCGACCCTCATCGAGGTTTCTGTGGGGGCCATGCTGATCGCCGGGATTCTTCCAGGGTTGTTGCTAGCCTCTCTTTATGCGGTTTACATTATCTCGAGGGCCTGGCTACAACCCGAGATCGCCCCTCCCTATGATCTCCCCTCCACCCCTTTGGCCAAAAAAGTGAAGGAGACCGTCCTGTATGTGATGCCCTTGGGGTTGATCATATTCCTGGTCGTGGGAATCATATTCCTGGGAGTGGCCACTCCCTCTGAAGCGGCGGCCATGGGAGCCGTGGGGTCCATCCTTCTTTCATCCCTTTACGGCCAAATGAACCGGCAGGTGCTTACCAAGTGCCTGTACGGAACGATCAAACTCACCACCACCATGTTCGTCATTATCATGGCTTCCACCATGTTCAGTCAGATCCTCGCCTTCTCAGGGGCCAGCAGCGGCCTGGTCAAGGCCGTGGTCGATCTCAAACTCAGTCCTCTCCTGGTCCTGATCAGCATGCAGGTGTCGCTTCTCTTTCTCGGGTGCTTCATGGACAATCTGTCCATAGCCGTTATCGCTGTGCCCATCTTTATGCCTGTGCTCAAAGCGCTGGGGTTTGATCCGCTTTGGGTCGCGGTCATGACCCTCATCAACATGGACATGGGAAACCTTTCGCCGCCCTTCGGTCTTCAACTGTTCGTCATGAAAGGGATGCAACCCTCCACGTCGATGGCTGAAATCATTAATTCCACGGTGCCTTTCCTCCTGTGCGAAGGGCTGACCCTGATTCTCATCATGATGTTTCCACAAATCGCGCTCTTTTTACCGAGCCTCATGGGGAGCTGAAAATATGTTCAAGAAGATCAACCACATCGGCATTGTCGTCGAAAGCCTTGAAGAAGCGATTCCTGTTTACTCCAAGGGTCTCGGAATTGTGCCGGAAAAAATCACTGAAATAGCGGACGTACAGCTCAAAGTGGCGGTCCTCAGGATCGGAGAAGTCGAAATCGAACTCTTGGAATATGGAAACCCGGATCTCCCCATTGCCAAAGCCCTCAGGGGGAATCAGCGGGGCATCAATCATATCTGCTATGAGGTTGAGGCTTTCGACAGGACCATGGCAAACCTCGGGGCCCAGGGGTTTTCTCTTGTGGAGGGTTTCCCGAGAAGAGGGGTCCACGGAAGAATCGCTTTTTTCATTCCTCCCCACTCCCCAGAGGAAAGGATCGAGATTTTAGAGGTGGATGGAAGCCATGAATGAATATTTTAGAGAAAGAAAACTCTGGAATGAAAAAATAGAAACGATGTCCGAGGAAGAGCTGCGGGAGCTTCAATGGAGGAGACTCCAGAAGCAGATCAAGTATGATTATGATCATTCCCTTTACTATCGTGACAAGTTCAAGAAAGCAGGCATCACGCCGAAAGACATTGCCTCGTTTGAGGACTTTCAAAAAGTTCCCCTCATGACCAAGGATGAGCACCGCAGAGCGCAGCAGGAATCGATCGAGCGCTTCGGCCATCCCTACGGGCTGATCACCTGCGCGCCGATGGAGAAGATCGTTCGAATCAGTTCCACCTCGGGGACCACCGGCATGCCGACCCTCTATACGCTGACCAAACATGACGTGAAGGTGCTCAATGAAATGCATGCCCGGAAGTACTGGAGAGCCGGGCTGAGGCCGGGTCACGTGGTTCTCCAAGCGCTGTCCCTCAGCATGTTCACCGGTGGCCTTCCTCTGTCGGACGGAATTCAGGCCATGGGGCTTTGCTGCGTGCCGGTGGGCATTGAAGGCGGCACCAAGCGAATCGTCGATTTTCTCCTGTTGACCAGGCCTCAGGCCATGATCGCGACGCCCTCTTTTGGAGAATACCTGATCGAGAAATCCGTTTCCCTGACAGGAAAAGAGGCCCGGGATCTCGGGATCCGATGGTTTTTCTGCGCCGCAGAGCCGGGAGGAGGAATCAACGCGGTTCGGAAAAGGCTGGCCGAGGGATTCCAGGCCAGGGTTTACGATCACACCGGAGGTGGGCACGCTTTTCACGGGATCTGCTGCGGGGATGAAGAGTACCGGGGCATGCATTTCATTTCTCCTGACCACTGCATCCTCGAACTGATCGATCCTGAAACCAAGAAGCCCGTGGCTTTGGCGGACGGAGCGGTCGGAGAAATGGTTTTTACCTTTATCGATTGGGAAGGCGGTCCGTTTCTTCGATATGTTCTGGGAGATATCCTCCAGGTTTTCACCAAGCCCTGCGTCTGCGGTTTCCCAGGGATCCGCTTCAAGATCCTGGGCCGTGGGGATGACATGCTCATTGTCAAGGGAGTCAACATCTATCCTTCGGCCATCAAAGAGGCTGTGGCCCGCTTTCATCCACGGACCACAGGGGTTCTCAAGATTGTGCTGGATCGGCCGGGGCCCCTGGTGAAGCCGCCGCTCAAGCTGCAGGTGGAGTACGGTGCCGGCGTTAGACCCCAAGAAACGGCAGCGCTCAAGGAAGAAATCAGAAAACACATGAAGGATAACCTGCGGGTCAACCCGGAGATCGAATTGGTCCCCCCTGGATCCATCAAAGTGCAGACAGGGCAGACCGGAAAAGTGAAGCTGATTGAAGTTGTGAAGCCTCAGGGATAGTGTCGTTCCACCCCCTCCTCGCCTCCCCCGTCGAGGGGGAGGAAAGGATTGGCGAGAGGGGCGAGGGGAGTGGGAAGAAACGGACATCGGCAAGGAGAAGTAGCGTGGAAAAGAGAGCGAAGCCACACAAGATCGACAAAATTCTTGTCTCCGTTTTGCAGCGGAGATTCAAGTCCATCACCGAAGAAATGGGGTTGACTCTGCTGCGCACGACCCGGTCTCCCATTTTGAATGAGGCCAGGGATTTTGTCACAGGCCTCTATGACGCCAAAGGCCGCATGCTCGAGCAGACCGAGTACATTCCCGTCCTAGCCTTCGCCCTTCAGCCGGTCTGCCAGTTCCTGGTGGAGTATTTCGGGGAGGACATCTATCCGGGTGACGTGATTCTCCACAATGATGTGTTTACCCGAGGGAACCAGCTTGCGGACATCGCGGTGTTCAAGCCCATATTCTTCGGGGGTGAGCTCGTGGCTTGGGCGGCCTGCAAAGGCCATCAGGCCGATGTGGGTGGGGCTGTCTCAGGCGGATACAATCCCCAAGCAAGAGAAGTCTGGCAGGAGGGCTTGAGAATTCCTCCTGTGAAGATCTATGAGAAGGGAGTTTTCAGAAAAGACGTCTGGAACCTGATCTTCGCCAATATCCGTTACAGCATTGTCGAAGAAGATATTCGGGCGGAGATGGGAGGCTGCGTGGTGGGAGAGAGGGGGATCCTCTCTTTGTTGGAAAGATATGGGAGCGCTGCCTTCGAGTCCCATACCGACTATCTCTTCCGGTCCACGGAAAAGATGATGAGGGCCGAGATCGAAGCCATTCCCGACGGAGTCTACCACGGGGAGAGCTTTGTCTACTACGACGGCTTTCACAAGGGGTCAAAATTCAAAATTGTTTTGACCATCACGATCAAGGGCAGCGACATCACTTTCGACTACACGGGCACGGATCCCCAGACCGAAGGATTCGTCAATGCCCCCTACGCGGCCAGCGTGTCTGCCATTATTCTCACCTTCCTCATGCTCGTCAACCCGGACATGCCGCACAATGACGGGATCATACGGCCGATTCATATCCACATCCCTGAAGGCTCTTTCCTGAACGTGAAATACCCCGGCGCTTCCACCTTTGGAAACAGCATCACGGGTCCGCACGCGGATGCCATCCTCAAGGCTCTTTCAAAGGCGATTCCAGAACGGGTGACTGCGGGATGGAACCGCATGCTCGCTTTTGCCATATCCGGAAAGGATCCAAGGAAAAACGCCCCCTATGTCGATATCCTCTTCAATGCCCTCAAGGGAGGTTCTGGAGCGACTCACGGGATGGACGGCTATGATCACATAGGCTTGATTAATTGCGCAGGAGGCATTCTGGCACAGGATCCGGAGATGTTTGAGCTGACGACCCCCCATGTCCTTTTAAAACACGAGTACGTGACCGATTCAGCAGGAGCCGGACAGTGGCGGGGAGGCTTGGGGGTTGAAACGATCTTCAAAATCTATGGGGAAAACGTCACGGGGGTGACTTTTGGAGACGGAGTGGACGAAGACGCCAGAGCGTTTGGTTTATTTAAAGGAAAGGAAGGGTGCATCAACGCCCTGGAGTTAATCTATCCGGACGGCACCCTGTACAGGCCCCAATCCAAGGAAGTGATCAAAGACATTCCTAAAGGGACCACGTTTCACGAGATTGCCGGGGGCGGGGGAGGTTATGGGGACCCGATGAAACGGCCTGCGTCAAGAGTCCTGAAGGATGTTCGGAACGGTTTCGTTTCTTTAGAAAAAGCGAGGGAAGATTATGGGGTCGTGATCGATCCTGTCAGCCTCAGCGTCGACGCGGAAGAAACCTTCAAGCGGAGAGGACAATAAGGGGCGTCGCTTTGTCCGCAGAAGGCGGAAAAGCAAAATTCGAAATCCGAAGCGCGAAGCACGAAACAAAACCCAATGATCCAAATTCAAAAGACCAAAACGAGGGCTTCCGGCTTTATGTTTCAAACCTTTGAGAATTTGTGCTTTCAATTTGTTTCGAGCTTCGAATTTCGATATTCGGATTTGTTTGCGGCCTCAGGGCCGCAGCGGGGAGATGAGGGATGAAATATAAGATCGGGATCGACGTCGGAGGAACCTTCACGGATTTCCTTCTGGCCTATGAGGACGGGGCCACCCAGATCTACAAAGTCTTGTCCACGCCGGAGGACCCTTCCATAGGGCTGATCAACGGTTTGGAGCAGATGGCCGAAGATCGGAAACTTCCGGTGCAAAAGTTCATCCGTGACGTGGACACCATTGTCCACGGGACCACGGTGACCACCAATGCGGTGCTCACCTACCGCGGGGCAAAGACGGGGCTTCTGACTACGGAAGGGCTCAGGGACACCCTGGAGATGAGGCGAGGTATCCGGGAAGAACAATACAACAACCGCTTCCCCAATGCCGAGCCCCTGGTTCCGCGATACCTCCGGTATCCTATCAAGGAAAGACTCGACTACAAAGGGGAAGTCCTGACCCCATTAGACCTGGACGACGTTCATAAGGCGGCCGGGGTGTTCGCCGAAGAAGGGATTGAGGCGATCGCGATCTGTTTCATGAATTCCTTCGCGAACAACCATCACGAAAAGGTCGCCGCCCGAGTTATCCGCGAGAAGATTCCCAATGCCTATCTCACGGTGTCAAGCGACCTCCTCCCTTCCATAAGGTTCTATGATCGCATCTCAACGACGGTGCTCAACTCCTACGTGGGACCGATTCTGAGAAGCTACCTGAGCAGTCTCCTTCGGCGCCTCAAAGAGATCGGCTTCAAAGGAGTGCTTTTGATCATGCAGTCAAACGGCGGCGTGGTTTCTCCGGAAATTGCGATCGACAACGCGGCCGTCACTCTGCTTTCAGGGCCTGCGGGTGGCCCGGTGGCCGGCATCACCTACGCCGGAATTCAAGGCTACAAAGACTGCATCACCGTGGACATGGGAGGGACCAGCTTTGACGCTGCCCTGATCAAGAATCGAACCCCCCTGGTGACGACCGAAGGGGAGATCCATCGCCTCAGGCTGGCTTTGCCCATGCTCAACATTGTCACCATAGGGGCAGGGGGGGGATCCATCGGCTGGATCGATGAAGGCGGGCTTCTGAGGATGGGCCCCCAGAGCGCAGGGGCCAAGCCCGGGCCCGCCTGCTACAATCTGGGAGGAGAGCTTCCCACTTGCACGGATGCCGACCTCGTGCTGGGCTATCTGGACAAGGACTATTTTGCAGGAGGCAAACTCCCGCTCAATGAAGAGAAGGCCGTCCAAGCGATCAAAACCCATATCGGCGACAAGATAGGAATGGATGTGATCGAAGCGGCTGCAGGCATGTACCACGTCATCAACGTCAATATGGCGGCCGGGGTTCGGGAGGTTTCCGTCAAGAGAGGCGAAGACCCGAGAGAGTTTCCCCTGGTGGTGGCCGGAGGCGCAGGGCCCAACCACGCCTGCATGATCGCCCTGGAGTTGGAGATTCCCATCATGATTGTCCCAAAGGAGTCCTCCATCTTTTGTGCGGCCGGCATGCTGATGAGCGACCTTCAGCACAACTTCGTGAGGACCCATGTGAGCCCCCTTGAGAATCTGAATCCGAAAAAGCTGCGCCGGCTCTTTGAGGAAATGGAGAAAGAGGGTGCGGATCTTCTGAAACGCGAGCACATCCCGAAAAATCGCATCCAGTTCAAATACTCCATCGACATGCGATACGTGAAGCAGTATCACGAGGTGAACGTGGTCGTCACCCAGGATGAAGTCCGTCAAGGCCGAATGGATTCCATTGCAAAGAAATTCCATCCGGAACACAACCGCCTGTACGGCTATTCCTTGGAAGAACTGGGAACCCCCATAGAAGTCATCAATCTCAGGCTGACCTGCGTGGGCCAAACAGATAAGCCCCGATTTCGCAAGATGAAGTTTGCCGGACCGGACCCCTCCTTCGCCTTCAAGAAAAAGAGGAAGGTGTATCTCCCCAACAGGAAAAAGTTTCAATCGGTGCCGGTCTTCGATGGAGACCGGCTGAAATACGGGAACGAAATCGAGGGACCCGCCATCATCGAACAGATCAACACGACGACCTTCGTGAGCCCCGAATTTTCTGTGTTCTGCGATGGCTACGGCTCCTTCACCATGGTCCTAAAGTCCAGAGAGAAGGAGTTGAGGAAAAGAATTACAACATTAGTTTGAAATAGAAACGTTCATCGACGAGCCCGCTGTCACCATCCTGGTCGCCCTAGAAACCAAGGGCAGGGCTTCGCCTTTGGTTGGATGGTTTGCTCCCCCTCTGCCATGAGCGATTTCTGCTGCTCATGACGCGTTATCCCGAATGGGTAAGAATTCAAACATCCTATACATGGTGGCGTTAAGGGGGAATCAAGCTTAGAACACGTATGCTTTAATGTCGGAACATGTGGGATTCCCATCGCGCTCGTGGCCTGTCACGTAAAGACTGCGAGCCGGGGGCTCGGGATTGCGGCTGACACCACGCTCACCAATCCCGCGGCAATCCGCCAGTGAGCAGATAAGAGACCTTTTCTTTTTCAATGAGACGATGGGCCTTGTGGTCAAAGGTCAGCCAAAGCCCTTTCATGTCTTTGGCAAGTGCCGCATAACAGGCGTCGTAGCCGGTAAGGCCCAACCTGATAAAACGGCTTGCCTTGACAGCCAGGTCTTCCGTCATGGGCTGGCGGAATATGCCGTTTTGCAGGAGAGGGATAACGCCCTTGGTGAAGACTTGCAGGGCGTTGGGGTGGAGCCGGTGCAGCACGGCAAACACTTCAAAAGAAAACAGTTCCGGCACAGCGAACCGTCGAGGTTCATCCACCATTCGCTTCAAGACGTCGTCGGCGTGGACGTGCGCCTCTTCCTCGATAAACCAGCGAACGGCTACAGAAGCATCCACAATCCAAATCATTCCGGATATCCCCTCAGCTGTCTTAGGACCTTTAGACTCTCAATGGACTCCTTCTTTCGCCTTTTGAGGGACTTGAAGAGCGTGAGGAGTTGATCCTTTTCCTCCTGCGCCTTCACATCCAAAAAGCGCCTCTCAAAATCTTCAGGAGTGACGAGAACAGCCCTGATCTTTCGCCCCTTACTGATGAGGATAGGATCTCCTTTGGCGCTCAGGCGGTCGAGGATCTCCCCCAAATTGTTCCTGAGCTTCAAGGCATTGACTCTTTCCATGGTTCAATCCTCTCCAGAAAATGATCATAAGGATAGGCTTATAAGGTGTAGATGTCAAGTGTATATAACTATATGCATTTAACGTGTTCCCATGAGAGAGGGCGCCTGACAAAACCCGAGATCGTCACGAAGGCTTCGCTGATTTCGGAAGCGCGAACGGGAAATGGCCCATGGACTTTTTCTGCGGGATTGGATATTTAGGAGACAGAAAAAAATCCAAGGAGGCAAAACATGGCGTTTGAAACGGCGTTCACCATGGATACGTCCAGCATCAAGTACGGCCCCGGCGTGACTCGCGAAGTAGGGGAGGACATGAAGGAACTGGGAACCGGCCGCGTCATGGTCGTCACCGATCCGAACCTCGCGAAGAGCCGGGCGGTGGGTGTGACGCTCGATTCGCTGCGCCATGCAGGCCTTGAGGCCGTGCTCTTCGACCGGGTCAGTGTAGAGCCCACGGACCTCTCCTTTGTGGAAGCCATCCGGTTTGCGAAGGAGGGCAAGTTTGACGGTTATGTGGCTGTGGGAGGCGGCTCCAGCATGGACACGGCCAAGGCGGCCGATCTCTATGCCACCTATCCGGCGGACCTTCTCACTTATGTGAATGCACCCATCGGGCAAGGGAAGCCGGTGCCAGGAAGATTAAAGCCGCTGATCGCGATTCCGACGACGGCGGGCACGGGCAGCGAAACCACCGGGGTGGCGATATTTGACCTCCTGGAAATGCACGCCAAAACCGGCATTGCCCACCGGGCACTGCGGCCGGTGATGGGCATCGTGGACCCGGAGAACACGCGGACCCTACCCAAGATGGTGGCGGCCTGCACGGGACTGGATGTGCTGAGCCATGCCCTGGAGTCTCTCACCGCCTTGCCGTATCACCGGCGGCCCGCTCCTGAAAGTCCCAAGCTGCGGCCGGCCTACCAGGGAGCCAATCCCATCAGCTCCATCTGGGCCTCGCGGTCCATTGAAATGATCAGCCGGAACCTGGTTCGGGCCATTGAAGACCCCTCCGACGATGAGGCGAGAGGCCAGATGCTTCTGGCGGCGAGCTTTGCCGGGATCGGTTTCGGGAACGCAGGGGTTCATTTGCCCCATGGGATGTCTTACCCGGTCTCCGGCATGGTCCGGAACTATGTGCCTGAAGGCTATCCACAGGGCCATCCCCTCGTGCCTCACGGTATGGCCGTGGCCCTGCACGCTCCGGCGGTGTTTCGATTTACCGGGCCGGCAAACCCGGATCTCCACTTCTATGCAGCCCGACTCATGGGCGCGGACACTTCGGACGTCCCCCCGGAGATGGCCGGAGACCTGCTGGCCCGGACCATTGCGGATCTCATGCGCAAGGTGGGTATGCCGAATGGACTCGGGGCCATCGGATTCGGACCGGCCGACGTTGACAAACTGGTCGCCGGCACTCTTCCTCAGCACCGAGTCACCAAGCTGTCCCCCCGTCCTGTCGACGCCGAAGCCCTCAAACAACTGTTTCTGGATTCGATGAGGTGCTGGTAGATCACCTAGAGGACATCCACCTCCCCCTTGACTGGAGGACAATGGAGTGCCCCCCTGACCTCTGTGCTCCTCGGGTTTCTCAATGGGTCAAGGATAAGGGTTAGGTTCCCTTTAGCGCCATCTCAACGCTCTGGAGCAGGTGCTGCGGGGAGACCGGTTTCTGAAGCACCAGGTCGCAGCCCAGCGATGCCTCCTGCTGGTAGGAATCCCATGGCCCCTTCATGTCTACAGAGGTGATCATAATGCGCGGCTTGCCCTTGGTGCTCGGGTCTTCATTCAGAGCGCTGACCACATTGGATCCCTCGCTGTAGGTTTCCATCATCAGGTCAATGATGTAAAGATCCGGCTTGTCGGACTTGGATTTTTGAAGCCCTTCCTTGCCGCTGAACGCCTCTATGACGTCGTAGCCCGCAGTCTTCAAAACCTTGCCTGTGCTGGCCACAAAATCCGGATCATCATCGATGATCAGAACCTTTTTGCCTTTTCCGTCCATAATGACCTCCCTGATCGTAGGTTTGAAAGTGATTCGTTTGCTTTCAAAACCGGTTCTGCCCCAGATACCCTGTTCAATGCCTTGATCATGTCCAGGGCCCCAAGCCCGACAGGGCAGGCACCCGAGCATCTGCCGCACCCGACACACCCTGACTCCTTGTAGTTGACGATATCGTACTTCAGCTTATGTTCCCACCTCCTGGCCAGCCTTGCTCCCTGGGTCGGTCTTGGATTATGGCCGCTGGTTTCCCTCGTGAATCCGGCATGGAGACAAGCATCCCAGGTCCTGTACCTCGTCACCCGCCCCTGGAGGGGCAGATCGAACACATTGAAACAAGTACAGGTGGGACACACATAGACACAACCCCCGCAATTGATGCATTGGTCGGCAAGACGCTCCCAGAAAACCCCGTCGGGCTTTCCCTCTTTCAGAACCTCCATGGCCCTTTGTGTTCCGGGCCTGTTCTTCTGCAAACGCAAGGCCTCCCTCTTTATGGCTTCGACCCTTCCCTCATCCCCTTCGAGGCCGTCCTCGAAATGACGGTTCCTGAGGAGTTCCTCTCCCTCTTCGCTGCTGGAAACAGCCATGTAGACGTCCCCGGCGTCAAAGAGCTGAAGGTCATATCCTGTCTCAAGATAGGGCATCCCGCCGGCATCCACGCAGAAACAGGTATCACTCGGGGGCTTTTCGCAAGCCACCACCACGCAGGTCATCCCCCTTCTCCTGGAGATGTAATTGGGATCAACGAGGTTGTCCCTGGTCATGAATCGGTCGGTGAAATGAATCGCCCTCATTTCACAAGGCCTGATCCCGAAGACAAGAGTCTTTGTCGAGTCCGTCACCTTTGATATCCGGCTGCCTGTGAAAGAGAGGGTTTCTTCACTCTGGGGAAAAAGAACGCTCTTGGCCGCAAAGGTCGTCTTACCGATCTCGCCCTTGAACACACCGTCGCCCAGGGGCAGAAGCATCAGATCTTTATCCGCCATGAACTGCGGGCAGTAAACCGTTGCGCTATGGTGCATGTCCTTCAGAAAGCCGAGCACCTTTTCTTTTCTCAATCTCTTCAACTAGACCCTCCTGATGCTGACCGCGCAGCTCTTTAATTCCGGTATCTTGGCCACGGGGTCTGCTGCGGAAGTGGTCAGCTCATTGATATTGGCATCGCTGTAGTGAAAGGGGCTGAACACCACTCCTTCAGGGACCTCTGAACTCAATCGCACAGGCAGTCGCAGTTGTCCCCGCCTGGATTCCACGGCCACCATACTCCCCTCCCGCACCCTGAGTCGGCGGGCATCCTGGCGGTTCATCTCAAGGAATGGCTTTGGGGCCTCTCTGTCCAGAATGGGAACCCTCTTGGTCATGGTCCTGGTGTGATACTGGAACGCCACCCTGCCCGTGGTGAGAACAAAGGGATACTCTTCATCAGGAAGCTCTGCGGGCGGCAGGTATTCTTTGCCCTCAAATCGGCCCAACCCCCTGCTAAAGCGCTCCTTATGCAAAAAAGGAGTCCCGGGATGCTCTTCATCCGGGCAGGGCCATTGGAGCCCCCAGGAATTTTTCAGACGGTCAAGGGTGATGCCTCCATAAGAGGGGGTGACCCTGTTGATCTCGGCCAGAATCTCGGCAGGACTCTGGTAGTTCATGGGGTAACCGGCCCTTGAGGAAATTTCGGAGACAATACGCCAGTCCGGCATGGTCCCTTCCAGAGGCGCCATCGCCTGCCTGGAGACCTGCACCCGCCGTTCTGTGTTGGTAAAGGTCCCCTCTTTTTCCGCAAAGCTCGCAGCCGGCAGAATCACATGGGCAAACCGGGCCGTTTCCGAGTAGAAAATGTCCTGAACGACCAGGAAATCCAGTTTTCTCAACGCCTTCATCACATGCTGTGCATTGGGGTCGCTCACCATCGGGTTTTCTCCCATCACATACAGGGCCTTGAGTTCACCCTTTTCCGCTTTGTCCAGCATTTCCATGAGCGTCAATCCGGGTTTGTCATGGAGGCCCGTCACGCCCCACGCCTCTTCGAATTTCTTTTTGACAGCGGGGTCGGCAACGGGCTGGTAACCGGTGTAAACATTCGGCAGAGCACCCATGTCACAGGCCCCCTGCACGTTGTTCTGGCCCCGAAGCGGGTTGACGCCGGTAGAGGCAAATCCCACGTGGCCCGTGAGCATGGCGAGATTCGCGCATGATTTCACGTTATCCGTGCCTGCGACATGCTGCGTGATGCCCATGGCATAGACAATCATGGCCTTCCTGGACAGGGCGTAGGCTTCAGCAGCCCCTCTTAAGGAATCGGGATCAACGCCGGTGATTTCAGCGACCCTCTCAGGGGGATATTCCTCGACGACGTTCTTCAATTCCTGGAAATTCTCAGTTCTGGATTGAATGAACTCTCGGTTTTCCCATCCTTCCTTGAGAATCACATGCATCAGGCCGTTGAGAAGGGCGACATCGGTCCCGATCCTGTGCCTGAGCCAAAGGCTCGCCCATCTGGCCAGTTGGATGTCACGGGGATCCGCAACGATGAGCCGGGCCTTCTTGCCGGCGACAGCCTGAATGATCCTTGTGGCGATCATCGGGTGTTGGTCTGTGGTGTTGGAGCCGATGACGAAGAAAACCTCCGCATCCTCGAATTCTTGAATAGAGTTGGTCATGGCGCCACTGCCGAAAGAGGAAGCCAGACCGGCTACCGTGGAGGCGTGTCAGAGCCGGGCGCAGTGGTCGATGTTGTTGGACTTGAACGCTGCCCTGGCCATCTTCATGAAGAGGTAATTTTCCTCGTTGCTCGCCTTGGCGGAGGCCAAAAAGCCCAAGGATTCGCTCCCGAATTCCCTCTTGATCTCCAAGAGCTTTTTTGAAACCCGATCAAGCGCTTCGCCCCAGGTCACGTCGCGGATGATGCCATGGTCCCGCATCATGGGCGATTTCAGCCGCTCCGGATGGTTCACAAAGGCATAGGCGGACCAGCCCTTTGCACAGAGGGATCCCTTGTTGACCGGGTGAGCTCGACTCGGGATCACTCCGACCGCCTTCCCTTCCCTTTCTTCGAGATAGAAATTGCAGCCGCAACCACAAAAGGGACATACGACGAGGGTGTGGGACATCAGATCGCCTCCCTGACATGAGCAATATCAGAGTACCGGAACACGGGTCCATCCGTGCAGCAGTAGTACTCCCCAATGGCACAGTGTCCGCATTTCCCAACCCCGCATTTCATCATTCTCTCCAGAGACATGAATATCCGGTCCTGCGGGATCCCCCGCTTCAGCAATTCCTGGAAAACGAAGCGGTACATGACAGGAGGTCCGCACAAAGCGCAGAAGGTGGTCTGGGCCCGCAGAGGAACCTTTTCGAACAATCCCGTCACCACTCCCACGTACTGGCGCCAGATGCCCTCCTCATCCACATCCACACTCAAAAAGTACCGGATGTCCGTCCGGTTCATGAGCCCCAGCAGCTCGTACTTGAAAAGAATGTCGTCGGGATTTCTGGCGCCATACATCAGGATCAAGTCCCCGTAGCTCGTCCGATCATCGAGCACCGCATAGAGCAGAGACCGAAGGGGCGCCATGCCCAAGCCCCCGGCAACCAGCAGGAGATCCCGGCCCTTCAACAGGTGCAAAGGGAACCCCTTTCCAAAGGGACCTCTCAGGGCCACCAGATCCCCCTTCTCCAATTCAAAAAGCGCGCTGGTCACCAGCCCGGCCTTTCTGACGCAGAGTTCGATTATCCCAGGTCTCGTGGGGGGTGACGCAATGGATAAGGGGGCTTCCCCGACGCCCGGCACAGTCAGCTCAACGAACTGACCGGGTGCGGGAGAAAAGGCTTCAGCCGCCTCTTCCTCCAAGAACCGGAGCTGAAAAAGCCTGTGGTTGGCGATTTGAGGCAAAATCCTTTCGATCCTTGCCGGATGGGGCTGGAAGAGGAGATCCGCTTTTTCTTTTCTGTTCACACCGGCTTCCATCCGCCTGTCCTTTCAGCCTTGGTCTGTTGAGGTTTTGGCAAGCTGATCCTGAACAGACTTCCCTCACCGACACGGCTTTCCGCTGCGATAGTGCCGCCGTGGGTCTCGACCAGCTTCTTGACAATGGCCAACCCCAGCCCGGCTCCCTTGATGGGTGCATTTCTTCGGCCGTCCACGCGATAGAATTCATCGAATATCCGGGGGAGATGTTCCGGAGGGATTCCTATCCCGTTGTCGGCGACCTCCACGAGGATCTCTTGATTTCGTTCGAGCAGCCGCACCTTGACCCATCCGCCCTGCCTGTTGTATTTGATGGCATTGGCGACAAGATTGTCCAACACCTCCTCCAGCGCGCCCCTGCTTCCCATGACCGGGGGAAGGTCTTGCGGGGCTTCCAACGAGAGATGGACCTTCATTTCCTGGGCGTCGGGTTTCCTCATCTCCAGCACCTTGGCCGCCATGTCGGTCAAGGGAACTGCAGTGAAACGTTCCGCCGATTTTTGTGGATCATAGGTGGCCAGCTTCAGCCACCTGCCGAAGAGCTCGAGCATCTCCCGCAGCCTCACGACGCAGCGCTCGATCATTTCTTTCGCTTCTTGCGAAACGTCTCCGGCCATGCCGCCCAGGATCACTTCCAGATACTGGATCGTGGCGGCCAAGGGAGCCCTCATTTCATGGGAGACCAGAGAGATCATGTTTCTCCTGATGAGCTCTTGTTCTTTCATCAGGGCCTCCCTCTCAAGAATGAGGCGGCGCTTTTTAAGGCCCTTTTCAACGGTCATGCTCAGTTCATCATCGGTAAAGGGTTTGGGAATAAAGTCATCCGCCCCCTTCTTCATCGCTTCCACGGCAAGGGACACGGTGGAGTATCCCGTAATGACGATCTTCACGAGATTCGGATGGGTGCTCTCAATCTCCTGTAAGACCTCCATGCCGCTTTTCCCCGGCATCTTGAGATCAACCAGAACAAGATCTGGATTCAATTCCCGAATCAATTGCAGTCCACGCTCGCCGTTGTCCGCGGTCGCCGTCACATAACCCTTTTCCTCCAGGACTTGCCTGCAGCCTTCCAGCAAGACCTGTTCGTCATCGATGATCAGAATGCACTCGCCCTGAGACACGGTTCGCCTCTTTGACCGCCAAAGCCATTCTCGCTTTTCATACAAGACTTGCGATTTTCTTCAGAAGCACTTCTGCATTGATCGGTTTGCGCAAATAGCCCTCTGCCTGAAGATACTCTCCATCCGTTTCGGGACTGAATTTCAAACCCGTCACTTCGGTCACGGCGGTAATGATGATCACCGGGATGTGCTTGTAACGCGCGTCATGCTTCAGGTCGTAACACATGTTGAAACCGTCATCGTATTTTTCCATCATCACATCCAGGAGGATCAGGTCCGGTGTCCTTGCTTCAATCGCCTTCATGCCGGCCTGCAGGCTGCCTGCCTTTTCCACTTCATAATGGGCGCTCGTCAGAATCTTTCCTATGGCGGCGGCAAAGTCAGGATCATCATCCACAATCAGGATCCGCTTGTTCCGATCCATGTCTTATTCCTCCTGTGTCCCCAGTTCGCAGGATCCTCCTGGGCTCAGGGGAAGCTGAGCTGATAAGATTGGAGAGCCTAGGATCGATGCTGGTTTATAGGGAAGCCCCTGTCGGGCGAATGTGCCCAAGAGAGACTCCGGATGCGAGAGCAACCGCTTTCGGCGGCTTGTGGAGAAAAAAGAAAAGAGATCGCTTTCAACGGGGAAGGAGTCAAGGGAGCGGTGTGGGTTAAAGGGAAAAGGGGTTTCGCGGAAAATGGAAACTCTGGAGTGAAGGACTTGCTGATCACCGATTGAATGGAGTGTGCTTTTATCCCTTTGTCCCCGATTCCCGGGGGAAGCGGAATCAGGAATAAGACAAATAACAGAGGAACGCTGAGCCGTACGGTGATGCGGGTTGAGCTTCATGAGATCACTCGGTTGAAAACCGCCGATACACTTGCAGTTCACCTCGATCTCGCCCTCTCCCAGTGCTCCAGCGGCAACCAGGTCCGAAGGGACCAGACCTTGCGCGCGGCATGAGAGGGTAACAACCATCCTTGTCGAATCATCCTGGATTTTGATGGGAGAGCCAGTACCCAGGATGAGCCAAGAATATCAAAGAGCGTGTAGGACCACCGACATGGCAAGGACTGCCTTTTCCTGATTCGGACTATAACGAATCCAGTCTCCCCTGTCAAGGGCCATGGTGCTTGAGGCTTTAAAGGCAGGGGTCACGGTTCCGTCCACTGGAGAAAGCTTTTTTCTCCCTCGTAGGTTCCGATCAAGATCAGCTCGGCGTCCTCCTGGATCGGGACCTGGGGATCAGGATTGATGGCCAGGACCCCGTTCATTTTAATGGCTGCGACAGAGCACCCGGTCATCTTCCGGATCTTCGACTGGGCAAGATTCTTTCCCACGAGGGCCTTCGGGGCTTTCAGTCGGAAGACATTCAATCCCTCGGCCAACATCAGCGTATTTTCATTCCTCAAAAAATTAAAAATCGCATTGGCGCCCAGGGAGGAATAGGACATGACGAAATCGGCGCCGGCGCGGTGAAGGGTGGAGACATTGCGCTCCAGGCTCGCCCGGCTGAGGATCTGCATGTCGGGTCTCAGGCTTCTCAAGTACTTCGTCAGGTAAATGTTCGTGTCATCATCGTGGGTGGTGACCAACGCGCTGGGGGCCTTTTCGATCCAGGCCTTCTGGAGCGTACGGATATCCGCAGCGTCCCCCACGACATAGGTTTTCTCCTCATGGGCTCTCCGCGGGTTTTTCTCGATGATCAGGTAGGGCATGTCTCTTTCCTTGAACCGATCCGCGATGGTCTGGCCCACGCGTCCGCCCCCGATGATGAGCACCGGGTTCGCGGTCAGCTGGCAGATATGATAAAAGGAGTAGACATCATCGTAAGCCTTGAGGTTCTCTCTGGTGCCCGCGAGCACCAGCACGCTGTTGCGCTCGATTCTGCTTCCGGCATTCGGGATGCTGAACTGCCCCCGTTCCCAGATCCCCACCACGCTCACCCCGAATTTTTCCCGCACCTGGATTTCAGAGAGCGTCTTTCCCACCAACGGGGTTCCAAAGGCGGGGAACTCCGCGAGGATCAATTCATCAAACTGGCTGATGATGTTCGACCGGCAGTCTCCGCCCACCGTCCACGTGGCGAGGGAGCGGCCCAGCATCTCATAGAGCAGAAGGACCCTCGTGCTCCCGGCCATCTGCAGGATGTCTTCGGAGTAAGGCGAATCGGCGGTGGTGACGATGGGAACCCTGTCATTGAGTTCGCGAACCGTGAAGGCGATGTTGGTGTTGATTTCGTCCCGATGGGTGGCCACGACCATCGAGGCCCGGTCAATCCGCAGTTTGCGGTAGGTCTCAGGATCGTCGATATTTCCAACCGCGACGCGAACGCCAGCGTCGTAGAGCTCCAAGGCGCGGCGGAGGTCGTCGACAATCAGAACATACTCGTGGTGATGGCTTTTCAGTTTTTCCATGAGGGCGATGCTCACCGGGTCATAGGCGGTGAGGATCACGTGGTCCTTGGTTTCCGGCGGAAGTTCCCTGGGCGCCCGCTTTTTCGACTCCGCCTCCATCCAGGGAGCGTAAAAGAACTTGATAAAGGTGAAGGGAAGCAGCGTGAGAAGCAGAACCACGCCTGAGAGGAGGACCAGGATGGAAAAAGCGCGGCCCAAATCCGAATGAAAGGTGATATCCCCGAACCCCAGGGTGGTCATGACGGTGAGGGTCCAGTAAATGCCTGTGATCCAGGAATAGTCCCTTTGTTCATAGGCCATCAGGAAATGAAACACCATGCTGTAAACAGCCACCAGCAGGACCAGAACAAGCAGGAACTTGAACAGCACGCGGAGGTTTCGTTTGGTGCCTTCTCCATGCGCCAAATAGCCGAATATGGAGGGGTAGTATTTCACGGTTTTTTGACCATGATCCACATCATCCGGTTGCGGGAGCAGGCCTCACGCTCGGTTCGGCGGCCCCGCGGGGTTCTGTGGGAGGCGGCGGCTTTGGCCGCGCCTCCCAAGGAACCGGCTCAAACTACTTCTTGGCTTCTTTCATCCTTTTGTCATAGCCGTCCCGGACCGCCTTGAGTTCTTCCGGAGTCCTGCAGATCTGCTCTGCCTGGATGGACTGCAGATTCTTGAGAATGGCGAAGCCGTATTTCTCAGAGAACAGGGTTTCTCCCCAAACCACATCCTCGACCACCGAGTGGTCTTCTTTGCGCATGATCTTCCAGCCTTCAGGGGTCTCCCAGGCCAGAGGTTCGCTTTCCACCGCTTTGATGACCTTCTGAGGATCCGTGCTTTTCGCCCTCTCTATGGCGGCCTTCAGGAAATAGACACCTGCATAAGTTTCCTGGGCCATGTAGTCGGGCAATTCTTTGAACCGGTCCATGTAACTCTTGACGAAATTCCGGTTCATCCCCGTGTCCGGAGTGAGGAAGAAATAGCGGGCGGCAACGTAAATCCCGTTGGGCATGTCTTTGCCCAGAGGGACCAGGGTTTCCAGCGCCGCGCCGTCCGTGAAGGCGAACTTCACGTTGTTGAACACGCCGGTGGGCAGAGCCTGCTTCACGAAATTCACCGCATCGTTGCCCCAGAGGGAGGACCAGACGGCATCGGGTTTGGTTTCAACGATCTTCTGGATAAAGGGGGTGAAGTCCTTCTCCATCAGCTTGGGCCACAATTCGCCCACCACCTCCACGTCGGGTTGAATCTCCTTCAACTTCGCGATAAAGGAGGCCCACGACTCCCGGCCGTAGGCATAGTCCGGACCGATGTTCATCCAGCGCTTGTGTCCCTTGGGGGCCATGAAGTAAGCCCCCGCTCGTGAGTGCATCAGGGCGTTGCTGAGGGTGCTGAAGAGGTAGGGATTGAACTTGGCGTCGGTCAGAGAGTTGGCTGCGGCTTGAGTCAGGACAAGGAGTTTCTTTTCTTTCAGAGCCAGGTCCGCCAAGGCCACCGCGATGGCGCTCGAAGTGGGTCCCATGATGAAATCCACCTTGTCTTTTTGCACGAACTTGTTGAAGATCTCCATGCCCACCTCGGGCTTCATCTTGTCATCTTCGAAGAGGGCTTCCACCTTTCGCCCCAGGATCCCGCCCTTGGCGTTGATTTCATCGAGGGCGAGCTGAACCGCGTGGGAACCATGCTTGCCATAGCCTCCCATGGGCCCGGACATGATGAACAGAACCCCTATTTTGATGGGCTTGGCAGGTTTCTCTGCAGCGAGAGCAGGGCCGCAGACCATGACGATCGAAAGAAAAAAGACGAAGATTCCCAGTTTCCATCCTTTGCTGATCATGTCTGTCCTCCTTTTGAAATGGGGTTTCTACAAAATGATTTTGCCCGTTGCTAAGAAAGAGGTGATTCATTGAGTTGAGAGGAGACTGGGCCTTGTGGCCACGGCAATCCCTGAAACTGAATGATATGGAAAAACCGGCTGCCCGTCAATCGCGAATATTCCAAAGAGAACAATCTCATTGACTGTTGGGGCCTGCTCAAATACCATTCCGGTTAACTCTTCAGCTGTTTGACTTGTAACAGGAAAAGGCCATCCATTTCAAACAGCCACCGTGTTATCATTTCAACAAGAATAAAGGGATCACAAGAGGAAAAACCATGCTGGAAGATCTGAAAGGAAAAACAGCCCTGGTGACAGGAGCGGGAAAGCGAACAGGCATCGGGTATGGGATCGCCAAAAAACTGGCCGGCCTCGGCAGCCATGTCATTGTGGCGGACTTGGGAAACCTTGCCCGGGAAGCGGGCCAGGTACCCACAGGCACGGCGTCGGAGATGGAGGACATTGCCCGGGAGTTCACGAGTCAATTCGGGAGAAGAGCCCTGGCTGTTTCAGTGGATGTGACGGACCCTGATTCCATCGAGCAGATGGTCAAGGCCATACAGGGCCAATTTGAACGGATCGACGTGCTGTGCAACAACGCGGGCGCCTCCTTTGGAGTCCCGAACACGGTCGTTTACTACGACGAGCAAGCTTGGATGAAGACGATCGATGTCAACCTGCTGAACCCGTTCATCGCGGCCACCCTGGAGTGCCTCACCCAGATGGCCGGCGCCAAGCCGAAGCGTCAGCGCGTCTTCGTGAAGACCGATCCGCAGATGCATGGCGACATCTGCGGCATCATCGGCATGACCAACGGCATCACCGGCAGTTGCGTGGTCTCCTTTCCGGACGCCCTGGCCAAGCGCATCGTCGCGCGCTTCCTGGGCGAGAACGAGGCCACCATCTCCGCCGCCATGGTCGAGGATGGCATCGGCGAGGTCGCCAACATGGTCGCGGGCGGCGCCAAGCGCAAGTTCACCGAGACGCCCTACCGCTTCGACATCTCGACCCCGACCGTGGTCCACGGCGAGCCGGTGAAGCTGTTCAACCCGGCCGACACCGTGGCCATCGCCTGCGAATTCACCGCCGATCCGGCCTGGACCGAGACGTTCCTGATCGAGATCGCGCTCAAG
>Ga0101944_10002010_pt1 | contig 36101 bp, 27 predicted proteins | sample DewCreD2012metaG_FD_75245 | JGI IMG/M metagenome (GOLD analysis project Ga0101944, IMG submission 75245) | Hot spring sediment bacterial and archeal communities from British Columbia, Canada, to study Microbial Dark Matter (Phase II) - Dewar... ... | reverse complement strand
TTTCTCGGTGTCCTCCTTATCAAGGATATTAGCCTGAAAGCCGGACTCGCCGCGCGCCCCGCCGCCGGGCGGCCGGCCCCGACCCGGCTCGCGCGGCGGGCCGCTGCGTTCCTGGGCCAGGGCGGGCAGGGTGGTCAAGGCTGAGAGAATCAGCGCCAACGTGATGAAGCGGGCAGTCGTGTTCATGGTTCTGTGTTCAAACGTCCGGCAATCTTTGGCTGGTTTGCCTGTGGCGTCAACGTCTGTCCGTCAGCCGCCGCCCGGGGTGCATTTTGACGAAACCACCTCAGCACGAACTGGCAGTCGGCCGTGTCGTGGATTGCCAATCCGCAACCGCGCGGAGAACGCCGTCGCGGGTGCGCCACAAGCCGAGGACGGTCATGCCAAGAGGCCGCGGAAAAAGCGGCGAGATCGGGCGGAGAGGGGTCGGCGGTTGGCTTCGCGCGTCGTAGGCGGCAGGCGGCGGTCTGGCGGCCGATCCCGAGGTTCACGGCGCGGTTTGGCCGGTGACAATGGGCACGTAACCCACTTCCAGCCCCTGAGGCGGCGTCACCAGCAAAGCCGGATCAAGAGCTACCAGGGTGCCGCGGCTGGGTGGCGCCATGTAGTCGCGATCCGTCGGCCAGCTCGCATGAATCTTTTCCACCAGCGCCTGCAGCTTCGCCTTTTTCTCCTCGGTCCAGGCGTATTGTTGAAACGAGGGCTGATCCACGAAACGGTACCACCAGTAGGTCACCACCGAGCCGTCGGCCAGCTTGACCGTGAACGGGCCGCGTTTCGGGCCGGGTCGGCTCCAAGCCCCGGTGGTGGGCGAGGTGTAAGGCGCGCCGCGTTCGGCCCGTTTGAACGCCTGGTCATGCAGGCGCGTCTCCGCGGGCACGTCCGCGGCTGACACGGCCACCCGCGTCTCCCCGACCTGTTTGAAGTACTGGGGGAACAACCCCGTCCCGGTGATGTTGTTGCTGAACCATTCCAGACCCCAGACATTGCCCTCGAACACCCGCGTGTCGAAGACCTGCTCGACGCCCGTGATCGGCTTGCGGGCCTGGTCGTAGCGCGTGGTGCGCGTCGTGAGCGTGGCCTTCCAAGCGCCCCGGGGGTCCAAACGACCGGAGCATGCCGGGCCGCCGTCTCGCCAGGCCTTGAAGGCGTTGTAAAGGGCGGCCTTCGAGTAGTAGGTCACGTCCTGCACCAGAAACGCCCGGCCCTGGCTGTCCACGGGGAATTGCAGTTTGGGAATCTTCGAATACACCACCCCATGCGCGTCCTGGCTGTCGAACCGCGGCACGGTATTGATCTCCATGGCCCCGCCGCCCATGTGGCCCGGACGGGCATCCAGCCCGCGGCCGTAGAGAAAGGGGTAGTTGAACAGCTTGCCGATTTTGCTCCAGGTTTCCGGAATGTAAAAGGCGATCGGCCCCTTGAAGTTGGCGGCACTGAGGAAGCAGGTCCAACTCTGGTCGCCAGTGGGCGGCTCGCCCGGGGTGGCATCGGTGAACGGCAGGGCCATCCAGGTGTAGCCGAGGAACTGGCCGTTGGGGCGTCCCGCAAACGGCAGTCCATCGGGGGGAATCAGCAGGCGGTTGCTCAGTTGGGCAATGCCCAGCCGGTCGTCCGGTAACGCCTCGTTACTGTAAAAGAAGGACCAACCCGGCGACCCAATCTCGTAGTCGTAACACTGCGGCGTGGCGTTCATGCTGAACTTGGGCGGGCCGTACCGGAAGTGGTTGCCCGCCCAGTAACCCAGCCCGCCTTCGATGGTTTGAAACACGCTGCTCCACGTAGGACCACGCTCCTTCCAGGTCCGGGCCAGGGTGCCCTCCGGGGCGAGCGGCCGGTCCCGGTTGTCGGAGTTGTCCGGCATGATCCAGCAGCCGGCCAGGCCGATCTGGAAGTTGGCCAGCGGCTCGTCAATCAGCGACCACACTGCCGAGTAGAAACCCATGCCCGCGCCGTACTCCGCCCGCTCGGGCGGCTGGCTGGCGCTAAAGCCGATGTAGCCGTGCAACCCTTGGGACTGGGCCGTAACTTTGCCCGCTCCAAGTTTGGGGTCGCCGCTTGGCTGCTGTCCGGCGGCCGACCAGGCCAGACTGGCCACACAGGCAAGGAGTGAGACCGTGGTTTTCATGCGCTGGGTGAGCGGAGTCATTGGCTGTTCAGACGATTTGTTCCCGGGCGGCGTCCCATCGGACCGGGCGGCCCTCCTGTTGCGACACCAGGGACATGAGGTAGGTGACCGTCTCGATGAACGCCTCGTCGGTCGAGCATTTCGGCGTGCCGCGGCTTTGGATGCAATTGACCCAATCCACCAAGTGATTGGGCTGCTCGGGGGTCTTGCCCCGCTGGTAGCCCTTGGGCAGGTCGGTCCGCCGGTTGTGGCGCGCGGGGATGATCTCGAAGGTGGTGACGTCGTGCGCGATGCCGTCGAACCGCAGGGTGGCATCTCGGCCGCACAGCTCGACCGGCTGGCTGGCGGTGGCGTTCATGCTGCCGGTGAATGTGACCGTGCGCCCCAGCTTCTCGAACTGGTAAGTCGCCACCCAGGTGTCCGGCACTTCCCGATCATCCCGCAGCAAGGCGTTCAGGCCGACACACGAGCAGGTGTCCGGAATGCCGTGGCCCAGCAGATACTGCACGAAATCCAGCTCGTGCGACAGCAGGTCGCCGGCGTAGCCGGTGCCGTAGGCGTAATAACAGCGCCAGTGCCAGAAGTGCCGTTCGTTCCAGGGAATCCGCGGGGCCGGCCCCAACCAAAGCTCCCAGTTCAAGGCCTTGAGCACCTGCGCCGGGTCCGGCCGCTCCCACTGCTCGTAGTAGCCGTACCAACGCCAGTTCGGATGCGCCGGGTCGGAGGCCTTGAAACGCCCGGTGCGCACCAGGGTGATAGGCCCGAGCACACCTTGGGCAATGAGTTCCTTGGCCTGCAGAGCGCAAGTGGCCTGACGCGCTTGGTGGCCGAGTTGGAAGACCACCCGGCTGCGCTTCAGCGCGTCGCGCATCAACTTGGCCTCGGCCAGAGTCCGGGCAAACCCTTTCTCGCAGTAGATGTCTTTGCCTGCTTTGGCGGCGTCCAGCACCATCTGGCAATGCCAATGGTCCGGCGTGGCGATGATCACCGCGTCCACGCGCGGATCGGCCAGCAGTTCCCGGTAGTCCACGTAAGCCCTCACCTCCGGGTTGAGGCTGCGCTCGATGCCCTTTTGCCGATGCGGCCCATAGACATCGCACACGGCGGTGACTTTCACATTCGGCGCGTGCACGACCGCGTTGATGAGGTCCCCGCCCCGAGTGCCCAGCCCAATGCAGCCCACGCCAATGGTCTTGCTGGGAGCCGGGGCGGAGAGAATCGCCGGGGCAAAAGCGGAGGCAGCGGCCAGCGTGGTGGCGGCCCGACCGGTGGTGCGCAGGAACTGGCGACGGTTTGGCATCGAGTGGTCAGGCATGGTGGCTTGTCCTTTCCATGATTGTGTTCAACCGAATCGGCGCAGCGATAATGAACCTGCCGGGCGTTGGCGCAATCCATTTTGACAACAACACCCCCACCGGACCGCCCAACGTGGGCCACGCCAAGCGGCGGGATTGCTGCTTCTCACATGCGGCGGGCGGAGCATCAAGCCAAGAGCAGCAACCTCGCGGTTGCTGCTCTTGCCGATGCGGGCGACCCCTTTCAAGGCGGGGCGTGCTGGTTATTGTGGCGCGTCAGCGGGCGGCGGGGCATCGGGGCTGACCGGTGGCCGTGGCGGGCGTGGCGGCCGGGGGCCGTCTTCCGGACCGCCCGGGGGCCGGCCTTGCCGTGGCCCAGACCCCGGACCGCCGGGGCCGCGGCGCAGGCCCGGACCAGCAGGGCCTTCCGGCCGGGGCGGCCGCAGTTCGTCCAGCGTCAGCACGCCGTCGCCGTTCTGGTCGAGCTTCCGCAGCGCGGCAGGGGCATTGTTGATTTCCTGCTCGTCAATGACCCCATCGTGATTGGCGTCCAGCACGGCGACAAGCGGCGGCACCATCATCGGCTGCCGCCCCGGGCCGCCCGGCCCCGGGCCTTCGCCAGGAGGCGGACGATTGCCGCGAGGCGGCGGCGGGGAGTCCTCCTGGGCTTGGCCGGTCATGGCTGAAAGGCCCAGTGCCAGCGTTACGATGAGGATTTGGGTGTGTGTTTTCATGGTTGTGTTTCCTTTCGTTGGTTGGTTGTGGTTGCGATGCGGAAAGCGGGTTAATCACGCTCTCGCGGCGAGCGGACCGGCGCGTCTCTGTCCTCCGGGGCAGGCCTCGGTGGCGGGGCATCGAAACGGCCTCCCGGGCCGACGGGACCGCGCCGTCCGGGCGCGAATTGCGGTGCGCCGGGCGGCGGGATGCGACCAGGGGCGCGTGGCCCGGGCCGCACTGCGGCATCAGGCCCACCCCGACCGGCCCAGGGCGGCGGACCGAACGCCGGGCCGCGATCCTGCGGGGCATTTCCCCAGCCGCGTGGCCCGGGGCCGTAGCCCGACCCGGGGCCAAAGCTGTTCCTGCCGCGACGTTGCAGGCCGGGCGGCGTATTCCATCCGAAAGGCCGCCCACAGTGGGGGCAAACCTCGGGCCGCCCGGCATGGCGGCCCGGACCATTCCAAGCCGGTCCGCGTCCCGGCGGACGGAAGCCGGGTTCACCCCGACCGACGTCCGGCGGTGCGTCGCCGAAACCACGCCCGCCCGGTTGCCAGTCGCGCGGGGCACCGCGTTGACGTTGCCTCGCCATGTCGCGACGGCGCTCCGCTCGCGGGCCATCGGCTGGCCGTCGGACTTCCTTGTTGCTCTCGCGCTCCACCCGGGCCTTGGGCGGCCGGGCCAGTTGGGCGGATTGATCGCCCTGAGACTGGGCCGGCGCATTGAGCGCGGCCAGGCCGAGCGTTAAAGCCATCCACAGTGTTGTCCGTTTCATGTTCTGTCCTTTCTTTTCTTGCGCGTTGCGCGGTTGTTGCATTTGCGTTCACGGGAATAGACGCCGGGGGGGCGGCGGTTGTCATAGCCAAAATTGTTAAGCAAGTGTAAAAGTCCCGGCGGCCGCCAATCCGCCGTGGTAACGCCAGATCGCTCGATGGCGGCGCAACCGGGGTCGGGCAGAAACGTGGGCAACCGCTCCCGAGTCCGCCCCGACAGCGGGGAGGCCGGGGCTGCCCGCGGAGGCTTGTCGGCGCGGTCTGCAGACTGCAAGCTCGACCGGCTGGGACGCAAGACGGCTCCCATGAACGCCAACACGCAACCTGTGGCACCAACGTTCCGACAGCGGGTGCTGGTGATTGACGACGACCGGAAGCTCTGCCGGTTGATCGCGGATTATCTGGGGCCGCTGGGCTACGACGTGGCCGTGGCGCACACCGGGCCGGAAGGCGTGGCTGCGGCGCTGGCCCAACCGTGGCACGCCGTCATTCTGGACGTGATGTTGCCGGGTTGCGACGGCTTTGAAGCCCTCCGGCAAATCCGCGCGCAGTCCCGCGTGCCGGTGCTCATGTTGACGGCGCGCGGGGACGAGGCCGATCGCATCGCCGGGTTGGAGGGCGGCGCGGACGATTACCTGCCCAAGACGTTTTCGACGCGCGAGCTGCTGGCGCGCCTGCGGGCGGTAACGCGCCGCGCGGCCGCGGCCGCGACGGACGACCGCGCCGCCATTGAAGTGGGTGACGTGCGCGTGGACCCGGCCACCCGCACGGCCACGCAGGCGGGCAAGCCCTTGGTGTTGACGCCGGTCGAATTTGACCTGTTGCACGCGCTGGTGCGCGCGGCCGGCCGGGTGAAAACGCGCGACGAGCTGATGAGCGAAATCCGCGATCGCCAGTACGAAGTGTTCGACCGCTCGATTGACGTGCACGTGGCCGCGCTGCGCAAGAAGCTCGGCGACACCGCCCAGTCGCCGCGCTACATCCGCACGGTGCGTTCGGCCGGCTACCTGTTCGTGCGCCCGCAGGACACCCCGCCTGAACCATGAGCTTGCAGCCGCCCGCCTCTGAAGCTTCGCGCCGGTCCGACCGCGCCGGCCGCCAAGAGCCGCCGACCGCGCCGGCCCGCTTTCCGTTGTTGGCCCGCATCCTGGTCTGGTTCTTCCTGAACCTCACCATGCTGGCCGCCGTGGGTTTCCTGCTGGTGCGCTCGGAGTTTCGTCTCGAGGCGCTGATGACCGGGCGGGGCGGCGAGCGGATGCAGCGTCTGGCCGATGCCCTGCTGGCAGAACTGCGGCTGCGCCCGCGCACCGAGTGGCAGGACATCGTGCAACGCTTCAGCGACGCCTACGGCATCCGCCTGCTGCTGTTTGCCCAACCAGACGAGCAGATTGCGGGCGAGCTGACAGTGCTGCCGCCGGAGGTGCGAGCGCGCCTGCCGCGACGCGGCCCGCTGTTTGGCCGCGCGGCGCCGTTGCAACCGCCGCTCGGGCCGGCGCTCGAGCCGGCCCTGGGCGGGCCGAATCCCCCCGCCCCGGGCCGACCCGGCGGGCCGCGTTTTCTCGTTCACACCAAATGGCCGGACCGTTACTGGATCATTTTCCCCGGGGTGTTGCCCGAAGGGCCGGGAACGCGCGGGCCGCGCGCGCAGCCACTTTCGCTCATTGCGGTGTCCGACACGCTGAGCGCGGGCGGGTTGTTGTTCGACGCCACGCCCTGGCTGTGGGCCGGTGGGGCGGTGTTGGCGCTGTCGGTCTTGTGGTGGTTGCCGTTCGTCCGCGGCATCACGCGGGCGGTGTCGCAAATGACCCGCGCCACGGAGCGGATCGCCGAGGGGCGGTTCGACGCGCGGGCGCCGGAGCGGCGGCGGGACGAGCTGGGCCGGCTGGGCGCGGCAATCAATCGGCTGGCGGAGCGTCTGGCCGGGTTTGTGGCGGGGCAGAAGCGGTTCTTGGGTGACGTGGCCCACGAGCTGTGCTCGCCGTTGGCCCGCATCCAGGTGGCCCTGGGCATTCTGGAGCAGCGCGCCGACCCGGCCCAGCGGCCGTATGTCGAGGACCTGCGCGAGGAGGTCCAGCAGATGAGCGAGCTGGTCAACGAACTGCTGAGTTTCTCCAAGGCGTCGCTGGCAACCCCTCAGGTCCGACGCGAAGCCGTGGCGTTGCGCGAGGTGGTCGAGGCCGCGGTGCGTCGGGAGAAACCGGAGCCGGGGCAGGTCGAAGTGCGCGTGCCGGACGGGCTGCTTGTGGAAGCGGAAGGTGAACTGCTGCGGCGCGCGGTGGCGAACCTCTTGCGCAACGCCGTCCGCTATGCCGGCGCGGCGGGGCCGATCCAGGTGAGCGCCGAGACGCAAGGCGACCAGGTGCTGTTAACCGTGGCGGATCACGGGCCGGGTGTGCCCGAGGCGGAGCTGCAGAAGGTCTTCGATCCGTTTTATCGGTTGGATAGCTCGCGGGACCGGGCGACCGGCGGGGTGGGACTGGGATTGGCCATTGTGAAGACCTGCGTGGAAGCCTGCGGGGGCGTGGTGACATGCCGCAACCGCGCCCCACACGGGCTTGAGGTGGTCATTCGCCTGCCTGCCGCGGCCTCGCCACCGTTGGCTGCCCGGGCTGAAGGTGCTTGGCCAGGAACTCCCGGGTCAACCGAGGCACGGCCGGGTCCTTGAACCCGCCGTGCCCCCCGCCTTTGACGGTGTGGAACGTCACGGGCACGCCGGCCTGGCGCAGCGCGGCGGCCAGCAGTTCGCTCTGATGATGCGGCACCAGCGGGTCCTGGTCGCCATGCACAATGAGGAACGGCGGTGCGTTGGACGTGACGTAAGTGATCGGGTTGGCTCTGGCCGTCATGGCCTTGTTCTCCTGGATTGGCCCGCCGATCAGCTCAGACTCCGGCGAGTCCGCCGGGTCATGCCGCATGCCGTGGGGCAGGCGATGCGCGTCCATTTGCAGGAAGTCGGTCGGCCCAAAGTAATCCACCACCGCCTGCACCCGGCTGGACTGGTCCAGGTGCGCGCCTGCATCGAACTCGCGCGTCTCGCCGGTCGTGCCCAGCAGGGCGGCCAAGTGACCGCCGGCCGAGCTGCCCCAGGCCGCGAAGCGATCCGCCGCCAGCCGATACTCGGCCGCGTGCGCGCGCAGCCAGCGGACGGCGGCTTTGCAGTCCTGGATTTGCGCCGGGAACTTCGCGTGCTGGCTCGGACGGTAGTTGATGGATGCCACGGCGTAACCCTCGGCGAGGTAGGACACCGGCACGCCTTGCGCCTTGCTGCCGGCGCGGAACGCGCCGCCGTGAATCCAAATGATCACCGGCAGGTTCGTGCCGCTTGCGGGCAGGTAAAGGTCCAGTTTCTGACGTTCGTGCCCCCCGGGCACGTAAGCCAGGTCACGGTGAACCACGACCCCGGCCGGCAATGGAGGCGGCCGCGTTGGCCCAAGAGGCTGGGCGGGCAAGCTCACCCCAGAGAGCGCCAAACTCAGCAGACTCAAGATGGTACGGTTACGTTTCATGGACACCTCGCAAATTCGGAGAAGGGATTGTGCCGAGATCGTCCGGGTGACCGAGGTGCAGACCCGCCCACAAGCCGCGTGGCACGCCGCCTGGCGCCCGGCGCGGCAACACCGTTGGCGCTCCCACGCGCCCGGCAGGGCGCGCAGGCCACAGCGCGCACCGCGAGCAGCATTCGATCAGTGCTGCCCCGGCTTCGGTTCGACGCATGTCTCGGCACGAACGATCGAGCCTGTTCTAGCAGGGCGTGTGGTCCTCGGGCAAGGACGGAGCACCCGCGCTGACCAGCCGTGCGCCACAGGGGCCGGGTGAGTCGCCGGGCGAGCGACAACGGGCAACTTGAAGGCCGCCCGAAACGCCGCGTGAACCACGCCCTGGACCAGACAGGCAACCGACGCAGGCAGGGGCACGTCGCCGCTCGGAAATCGCCCGCAGCGGCGCAACAGGGCTGGTTGTTGAGCCATAGCCGGTCAACCGATTTCCGGTGGCGATTCGCCCCGCATGTGACGGGCAGGTCACGCTCCGGTAAAGAATTGGTGGGGGTGCTTGTTGGCGCTTGCCCCGGTGCCATCCGTTTTCTAAGCCGGCCTCCAGACTGTATGGCCAAGGTCTTCCTGAGCTTGTCGGGTGAGGGACGAGGACACGCCACGCGCATCCGGGCCGTGGCGGAGCGGTTGCGGCAACATCACGAGCTGCGCATTTTCGCGCCCGGGGACGCGCACGCCTTTCTGGCCCCGCTCTACCGGGACACCGACGTGCGCGTGGACCGGATTCCCGGCCTGCGGTTTCACTACACGCGGCGCGGGTCGCTGGATTATCTGCGAACGGGGCGCGCGGCGGCGACTTACCTGATGCGGCTGCAGTCCCTGCGAGCGACCCTGGACCGTTGCCTCCAGAGCGAGCAACCGGACCTTGTCATCACGGATTTTGAGCCGGCGCTGCCGCGCGCCGCGCGGCGCTGCGGCGTGCCCTTCGTGAGTCTGAGCCACCAGCATTTTCTGGTGACTTACGATTTGCGCAGTCTGCCGCGCTCGCTGCGGCTGCACGCGGCCTACATGGGGGCAATCGTTCGCGCTTACTATTCCGGACAGCGGGCCACCATCGTGTCGTCGTTCTTTTTCCCGCCTTTGCGGCGGCGTTGCCACCAGGTCACCCAGGTGGGCGTGCTGCTGCGGCCGGAAGTGACCGACGCCGTGCCCGAGACAGGCGACCATGTGGTGGCGTATTTTCGCCGCTTTGCGGGGCCGCACGTGCTCGATGCCCTGGCATCGGCCCGGCGCGAAGTGCGGGTTTACGGCCTGGGTGCGCGACCGCGGTGTGGCAATCTGGTCTTCCGCGCGGTGGAGGAGCGGCGGTTCATTGAGGACCTGGCCGGGGCGGCGGCACTCGTGGCCACCGCCGGCAATCAACTGGTGGGCGAGGCGCTCTGGCTCGGCAAGCCGTCTCTGGTCATGCCGGAGACGGCCAACTACGAACAGTATATCAACGCGCATTTCCTCCGGCAGAGCGGCGCCGGCGATTGGTCGCCGGCCGAGACGTTCTCGGCCGAGGTGCTCGACCGATTCCTGGCCGGGCTGGACGGATACCGCTCACGCATTGACGCGCGGCACATGAACGGGCTGCCCGCCACGCTGCGGGTCCTGGAACGTTTCCTGCCCGTCCAACGCGCGCTGGCGCCCGCGGGGCGTACCCCCGCCCCGGTCTCGGGCCTGGCCGCGGCCGTCGCATGAGGCTGTTCACGCTTGGGCGTGACATCGTGCGCAACCGCATGGGTGCGGTGACGCGCCCCCGCTTCCTCACCTACCTTGTTACCTTTGCCTGCAACGCGCGTTGCATCATGTGCGATTCCTGGCGCAAGGATTCTTCCGATGTGCTCACGCTCGGGGAAATCGCCAATATTTTCGACCAGTTGCCCCGCATGGATGCGGTGCGGTTGAGCGGCGGCGAGCCGTTTGTGCGCGCCGACCTGCCGGAAATCGCGCGGTTGGCGGAGGAGCGATTGTGTCCCTTGGCACTGCATGTGACCACGAACGGATTCCTGACGCGCCGGATCGTTGACTTCTGCGAGCAGCGATCCCGCCGCCGCCCGCTGCACCTGCTGGTCTCTTTGGATGGGGTGGGATCGGCTCACAACCAGGTGCGCGGCCGCGACACGGCATGGAGCGCGGCAATCGCCACCGCCCAGGCGCTGGCGCCGCGACAACGCGAGCTAAGCCTGCGCCTGGCGGTCAACCAGACCATCGTCAACGCGGAAGGCCTGCGCAACTATCGGCAACTCCGTGACATCCTTCAGCCGCTCGGCGTTCGCTTGAACGTCGTGGTTGCCTACGACGTGAGCGCGACGTACGCACGCCAGGACGAGCGGGATGTCGCCCCCAAGCAGCCGGGAGAGTTTGGCACGTTTGCGCGATTGTCCCCCGAGGCGACTCGGGAACTTTTGGATGAGCTGGAACGCGACACCGGGGCGCAACCGTTGCCGGAGCGCTGGGCGCGACGTTACTACCTTCGCGGCATCCGCAACCGGCTCCTTCGAGCGGTGGCCTTGCCCAATCCAATCTGCGTGGCACTGCGCTCGCACCTGCGTGTGTATCCGAACGGGGACGTGCCCACCTGCCAGTTCAACGGCCGCCGGGTGGGCAACCTGCGCCGCCAACACTTCGAGGCGGTCTGGTTCGGCCAGCCGGCCCACCAACAGCGCCAGTGGGTTCGCCAGTGCCCCGGCTGCTGGGCGGAGTGCGAAGTCATCCCGAACGCCGTTTACAGCGGCGACTGGCTCGGCTGGGGACTGGGCCATCCGCAGCCAGGCCGGTCTGAAGGGGCTGCGCCCGGAGACGAACCGAGCCGCGCGCCGCAGCCACTGCCCATCCCCGTGTCCAGGCCGGGGCTGAGCGGCGATTCAAGACGCTGACGAGCACATTCGCGCCACGGCCATCCTGCCTGCAGGCGGGGGGGCAGGTCCCTCTACCCCTCCAGACCATTGCAAGCAAGGATAGAGGGAAATCCAGATACAAGACTGGTAGTCTGCCGTATCGCGGATTGTTGATCCGCAACTGCACGAAGAAAGTCCGCGGCCGGCCGACTGCCAGTCGGCGATACGGCAGGCTGCCAGCCTGCGCCACCAGCTTGTGGCGCTCCCGCCGCGGTGGTCCCGGCAGATGCGCCCCGCCGCCGCCCACGGGCTGAAATGCGCTTGCCAGCCCGGGGGGCGTGGAGTTTCTTGGCCGGGTGAATGCGGTGCAGGCTTGGCCAGACAGGAGCGCAGGCGCGGGCAGGCAAACCGCCGCCCGGTGGGTTACCCAACCGACCGGTGTGCCGGTGGCCGCCGCGGCGTATTGGTAAAGCTCCGCCCGCGGTAGCGCATCCGACCCCGCCGCGGAGCCTTGCTCGGAATCACATTCCCCACCATCCATGCAGGACCTGATTGCCAAGGCCGCAACGCTTCTGGAAGCGTTGCCCTACATCCAGAAATTCAGCGGCACCACCTTCGTGGTCAAATACGGCGGCTCGTTCATGGATTCCCCGGATCCGGCCGTGCGCACCGGCGTGGCGCGGGACATCGTGTTTTTGGAGGCGGTGGAAATTGACCCGGTGGTGGTGCACGGGGGCGGCAAGGCCATCAGCCGGGCCATGGAACAGGCCGGCCTCAAACCCACGTTCATCCAGGGCCAGCGCGTGACCGACGAGGAGACGGTGCGAATCGTGGACGAGGTGTTGTCCCGGCAAATCAACCCGGAGATCGTAGCCACCATTCAGGCCCTGGGCGGCCGCGCCGTGGGCTTCGCGGGCACGGACATTTTCAAGTGCCGCAAACTCTGGCTGGAGGACAAAGACAACCCCGGTCGGAAGATTGACCCGGGTTACGTGGGGGAAGTGGTGGCGGTGGACACCGGGCCGCTGAAGGAGTGCATTTGGAGCGGCTTCACGCCCGTGATCAGCCCCACTGCGCGGGGCGAAGACGGCCACATCTACAACTGCAACGCCGACGTGGCGGCCGCGCAGGTAGCCATTGCGCTGCGCGCCAAGCGGCTGGTGTTCATGAGCGACGTGCCCGGCCTGCTGCGCGACCCGCGGAATCCCGACTCGGTCATCTCCCATCTCAAAACGGCGGAGGTCGCGGCGCTGAAACAGGCCGGGGTGGTGGACAAGGGCATGATCCCGAAGGTGGACAGCGCCGTGGCGGCCATTCGGGCCGGCGTGGACAAGGTGTCGTTTGTGGACGGTCGGGTGCCGCACGCCGTGTTGCTGGAAATCTTCACCGACGAGGGCGTGGGCACGGAAGTGGTGGCCTGAAGCCGGAGGCCGCGCCGGCGCGCCGCGGCCTGCCCGGACGCCCTCAGCGTCGCTGGCGTTTGGCCAGCAGGGCGGCGCGCAGTTGGTCCAGCGGCAGCGTGTTCACGACGTCTTCCCGGGTCAGCCAGCCCTTGCGCGCCACAGCCACCCCCAAGCGCAAGTAACCGGCGTGCTCGCGTCGGTGCGCATCCGGCCCGAGCAGGCACTTGATGCCCCGCGCCCGGGCCGCCGGCCAGTGACGCCAGTCCAGGTCGAACCGGTGCGGGTTGCAGTTCAATTCCAACCACGTGCCCGTGGCGGCGCAGGCGTCCATGACCGCCGGCAGGTTCACCGGGTAGGCCTCCCGCTCCAGCAGCAGCCGGCCGGTGGGATGGCCCAGGGCGTGAACGAAGCGGTTTTGCGCGGCGCGGATGAGCCGCTTGGTGTTTTCGGCCTCGTTGTTGGCCGGCACGTGCAGGCTGGCAATGACCAGGTCCAGTTCCGCCAGCAAATCATCGTCGAAATCCAGCCGATCTTTGAGGATGTCCACCTCCGTGCCGGCGAGCAGCCGCACCTGCTGCCCCTGGTCGGCCAGCCGGCGGTTCAGCGCCTTGATCTCGGCCATCTGCTGGCGCAGCCGGGCGGCGTCCAGCCCGTTGGCTTGGAACGAGGATTTGGAATGGTCGGTGATGGCCCAGTAGGCCAGGCCCAGGTCGCTGGCGTGGGTGGCGATTTCCTCCAGCGTGTTGTGGCCGTCGCTCCAGACCGAGTGGTTGTGCAACGAGCCTTTGAGGTCGGTCCACTCCAGCAACCGCGGCAGCGAGCCGCGCTGGGCGGCGTCGAATTCCCCGTGGTCCTCCCGCAGTTCCGGCGGCACAAACGCCAGGTCCAACCGGGCGAACACTTCTGCCTCGTCGCGGCAGCGCACCAGCAGGGCCGGGTCGCGGGTCTCCTCCTTGGACTTGAACAAACCGTATTCGTTGAGGCGCAGGCCGCGCTCGATGGCGCGTTGGCGCATGACGATGTTGTGCTCCTTGCTGCCGGTGAAATACATCAGGGCAAACGGGTATTCGGCGTCGCTGACCACCCGCAGGTCGGCCTGCAGGCCGCCTTCCAGCAACACACTGGCTTTGGTGTCGCCCTGGGCCAGCACCTTGAGGATACCCGGCTGGGCAGCGAAGGCCTCGATGACCTGCCGCGGCTGTTTGGAGGACGCCAGCAGGTCCACGTCGCCGATCACCTCCTTGCTTCGGCGCAGGCTGCCGGCCGGACTGCAACGAATCACCCCGGCGTGCGCGCGCAGGGCTGCCAGCAGCGGCTCGGCGGCAGCCAGCGCGTCGCTCAGCAGGTGCTTGGCCGCATACATCCGCCGGCGCGCAATCCCCTCCAGCAGGTTGGCCTGGGTTTTCTCCCCGAAACCGTCCAGCCGCGCCACGCGACCGGCCTGACAGGCCGCCTCCAGGGCCTCGACCGACTCGATACCCAGTTTCTGACGCAGGACCTGAATCTTCTTCGGGCCAAGCCCGGGAATTTCCAGCAACTCGACCAAGCCGGGCGGGATGCTGGCCTCAAGCTCCTCCAGATACACCAGCCGGCCGGTGGTGACCAATTCGGCAATCTTGCCCCCAATGCTTTCGCCAATGCCCTTGACCTGGTTGAGCCGCCCTTCGGCCACGATCTGCGCCAACGGTTCGGTCAAGCTCTCCAGCGCGCGGGCGGCGTTGAGATACGCGCGCGTCTTGAACGGGTTCTCGCCCTTCAGTTCCAGCAGGGTGCCGATGCGGACCAGGGCCTCGGCCACTTTCTCTTTGTCCATGCCCGGAGTATGCGTCGGCCAATGGGCGGCGCAAGATTCCCGGACGGCTGCCCGGCACCGACCCAAGCCGTCAGCGCGGGCTCGAACTCGGCCGGCCGGCGGCCCGACGCTGGATTTGGCCGATGGCCCACTGGGCGTGCTCGGCCAACATGGCGTCGGCCCCGCGCGCCACGGTCTCCAGAGCGGTGAGCGCGGACGGGCCGCCGACATTACCGAGCGCCACGCAGACGTTGCGGCGCAACCGGCGCCAGCCGGTCCGGGCCAACGGCGTGCCCTCCAGGCGCTCGCGAAACGTCGCCTCGTCCAGCGCCAACCACGCCAGCAGGTCCGGCGCAGCCAGGTCGGGCCGCGCCTGCCCCGCCAACAAGTGGCCGATGCGGCCAAACCGGTTCCACGGACAGACGGCCAGGCAGATGTCGCAGCCGAAAATGCGCGCCCCCAGCGCCGGCCGCAGCGCTTCCGGAATCGGGCCTTTCCACTCGATGGTCAGGTAGGCCAGGCAGCGCCGGGCATCCAGGTGAAACGGCGCGACGAGCGCTCCGGTCGGGCAGGCCGCTAGGCAGCGGCTGCACCGGCCGCAACGGTTGGTGGCCGGCGTGTCCGGCGGCAGCTCCAGCGTGGTCAAGACTTCGCCGAGCAACAGCCAGTTGCCCAGCCGCGGGTTGACCAGATTGGTGTGCCGGCCCACGAAGCCCACGCCCGCCCGCTGGGCCAGGTCGCGCTCCAGCACCGGGCCGGTGTCCACGTACCACTTCGCGGCCGTGCCGGGGCCGCCCAGGGCAATGACCTTTGCGGCCAGCGCCTCGAGCTGCCGGCCCAGGACCTGGTGATAGTCGGCATACCGGGCGTACCGGGCCACGTCGCCGACCTGCGGACGCGGAGCGCCCGACACCGATGGGCCGGGCAAGCCTGTATCGGCGTCCGCGGCGTAGCTGGTGGCCACCACCACGACGCTACGCGCGCCGGGCAGAACCTCCTGGGGGTTGATGCGCCGCCGGGCGGATCGGGCCAGCCAAGTCATGCTGCCGTGACAACCCGCCGCCAACCACCGCACCAACGCCTGTGCCGTGGCCGGTGCGGCCGCGGTGGTAAACCCGCACACGTCGAAGCCCAGCTTCGCTGCCTCGCCACGGAGCGTCTCCCGGAGGGCCAGGCGCTCCGACTCGGTGGCACGCGGCGGGGATGGAGCGAAGTCCGTCACTGCTGCGACACAGCGGTGTGGAATTGGTGAACGACCTGGGCGGCCACCTCGCGCGGGTTGCGGCACTCGGTTTGGATAATCACGTCGGCCTGCCGATAGAACGGCTCACGCGCCGCCAACAAATCGCGGATGCGCCCCAGCGGGTCGGGCGTTTGCAACAGCGGCCGGTGGTGATGGTGGCGCACTCGCTCGTAGATGGTTGCTGCCGAGGCCCACAGACAGACGACCAGCGCGTGCTGCTTGAGCAGGGCAAGATTGTCCAGATAAGTCACCAGGCCCCCGCCGGTGGCGATCACGGTGCGTTGCCGTCCGGCCAGCGCCAGCACCACCGCCCGCTCCCGCTGCCGAAAGGCCAGCTCGCCTTCCTCGCGAAACAACTGGCTGATGGACCGCCCGGCCGCCGCCTCCACCAAATCGTCCGTGTCCACAAAATCAAAGTCCAACTGACCGGCGACCAACCGGCCCACAACAGACTTGCCACTGCCCATGAAGCCGATGAGGGCCAGATTCCGGAACTGACGCGCGGCGCTCACGCCTGTTGCATTACCGCATTGGCGACAGCTTCGCACGCCGTTTTCATCCGGTCCGCTTGTCACCCGGGCAGATCATCGCCGTGGTCAAGCCAGCACCGGTTGGTTCTGTCGGCAGGATGCCGACAGCACGTTGGGGCACTCGTGGCGGAGTTCCAGCGTGCTTTGGGGCATCTTGCCCGAAGGCTGGCCACTCGTTTTCAAGCAGTGGTCAGTTCTGTCGGCAGGATGCCGACAGCACGTTGGGGCAATCGTGGCGGAGTTCCAGCGTGCTTCGGGGCATCTTGCCCGAAGGCTGGCCACTCGTTTTCAAGCACTGGTCAGTTCTGTCGGCAAGATGCCGACAGCACGTTGGGGCAATCGTGGCGGAGTTCCAGCGTGCTTCGGGCATCTTGCCCGAAGGCTGGCCACTCGTTTTCAAGCACTGGTCAGTTCTGTCGGCAGGATGCCGACAGCACGCTTGGGCCCGTCGGTAGGATGCCGGCAGCACGTTGGACTGTCCCCCCAATCACGCCGCCGGTGAAGCGCCCCGTCCGAGCGCCGGGCATTCCGGCGCTGCCCACGCCCCGGCGGCGCTCTTGCCACAACGCCCCGCGCCCGCCTAGTGTGGGCGCGACAAATCAAGACGGCGTATGGCCCCAACCGCCCAACCCCCGACCTTCCTGGCCGGAGTGATCGAAGGTTTCTACGGGCCGCCCTGGTCGCCAGCCGAGCGCCTGGCGCTCTTCGACTGGATGGCGGCTTGGGGACTGAACACCTACCTCTACGCGCCCAAGGACGACCTGCAACATCGCATCCGGTGGCGCGAGCCTTACGCCGCCGACGCGGCCGCGCGGCTGGGCGAGTTGATTGGCGCCTGCCGCTTGCGCCAGCTCCGGTTTGTCTATGCGCTCAGCCCGGGGCTGGACATCCGCTACGCCCAAGAGGCAGAGATCGAGACGCTGCGGGCGCGGTTCGAGCAGGTGCGGGCGCTGGGCGCGCAGGATTTCGCCCTGCTGTTCGACGACATCCCCGACCGTTTGCATGACGAGGACGCGCAACGCTTCGGCTCATTTGCGGCGGCGCAGTGTCACGTGGCCAACACCCTGTTCGATTGGGCGCGGCACATGGCACCGGAGGGGCGCTTCTTGTTTTGCCCGACGGCGTATTGCGGTCGGATGGCGGAGCGGCAGGTGGGCGGGCCGGGTTACCTGCAAACCCTCGGGCGGGAGCTCGCGTCGGGCATTGACGTGTTGTGGACGGGGCCGGAGATCGTGTCGCGCGAAATCTCGGTGGCACACGCGCGCGAGGTGGCGCAGGTGCTGCGTCGGCGGCCGGTGATTTGGGACAATCTGCACGCCAACGACTACGACGGCCGCCGCTTTTTCTGCGGGCCGTATGCCGGCCGGCCGCCGGCATTGCGCGAGGCGGTGGCGGGCCTGCTCAGCAACCCGAACTGCGAGTTCCCGCTCAACTACGTTCCGCTGCGCACGCTGGCGGCCCTGGTGCGGTGTGCCGGGGGCTGGGACGCCCGCGCGGCCTACCTGGCCGCGCTGCGCGAATGGTTGCCGCAGTTCAGTCTGTTGGGCCGGCCCGCGGCGTTCGAGGACCTGCTGCTGCTGGGCGACGCGTTCTATCTGCCGCACGAGGAAGGCCCGGAAGCGGAGGCCCTGTTCGCAAGCGCGGCGCGGCTGCTGACGCGGCCGCCGACAAGCTGGGGCAGCGAGGCCGACGAGTTCCGGCAACGGGCCGTGCGCTTGCGTCAGTTCTGCACGCGGCTGGCAGCGCTGGATGACCGCGCCCTGTTCCACGCCCTGTGCCGGCGCATCTGGGAACTGCGCGAAGAGCTGGACCTGCTGGAGCATTACATCGAGTTCAAGGCACAGCCGGGCAACGAGAATGCGCCGTTCCGTTCCGACTTTCATTTGCCCGGCACCTATCGCGGCGGCCTGGTGGCCCGCCTGCAGCGGTTGCTGGTCCAGCAGCCCGACGGCACCTTTCAGCCCGCGCCGCCGCCATCTTGACCCGAAACCCTCTCCATGCGCCCGACCTTGAAGCCCGTCGCAACCCTGACATCACGCCCATGAGCGAGTGCGTCATTCGTCCCGCCCGGCCCGGTGACCAGCCCGGGGCCTACTACGTCTGCCTGAAGACCGGCGACTACGGTCGCGACGGCGAGCCGTACTACCGGGAAGACCCCGATGCCCTGGGGCGGATCTTCGTCGGGCCGTATCTGGCCTTCGAGCCGGAGCTGAGCCTGATCCTCGAGGACGCGGAGGGCATCTGCGGCTACGCTTTTGGGGCGCTGGACTCGCGCCGGTTTTACCAGCGCTACGAGCGGGAATGGCGGCCGAAGTTGTGCGCGCAGTTTCCCGCGCCCCAAGGCGACCCGGCCCTCTGGACGCGCGTGCAACAGGTGTATCACTGGTATCACCACCCCGACTATTACTGCCCGGAGCCGTACGAGGCGTATCCTTCGCACCTGCACATTGACCTGCTGCCGCGGGCGCAGGGGCGTGGCTACGGGCGGCGCATGATGGAGCGGGTGATGGAGCTGCTGCGGCAGCGCGGCTCGCCCGGCGCGCATCTGGGGGTGAGCGCGCTCAACACGCCGGCGCAGGGGTTTTACCGGAAGCTGGGTTTCCGCGAGCTGGCGCGCGTGGGCGAGGGCCGGGACGCCTGCATTTACATGGGAAAAAGTTTGCGGCAGTGAGCCGGGCCGGCTTTCATGCCCGCCGAGTCAACGATCGAACCATGTCCCGGAAACTGGCCTTGCTGGGCGGACCGCCGATTCGCACGCGCCCGTTCACGGCCTGGCCCATCTTCGGCCGGGCCGAGGAGCGGCGGTTGCTCCGGGTGTTGCGCAGTGGCAAGTGGGGGCGGCTGCACGGGCCGGAGGTGGCCGCATTCGAGCAGCGTTTTGCCGCGGCGCACGGCTGCAAGCACGGCATCGCCGTGGCCAACGGCACGGTGTCCCTGCGCCTGGCCCTGTTGGCCGTCGGCCTGCAGGCCGAAGACGAGGTCATCGTGCCGCCGTACACGTTTTTCTCGACCGCCTCGGCGGTCGTGGAGGCAAACGCCGTGCCCGTATTTGCGGACATTGACCTGGAGACTTTCAACCTCGACCCGCAGGCGGCCGAGTCCGCCCTCACGCCCCGGACCCGGGCGATCATCCCGGTTCACTTTGCCGGCCTGCCCGCCGACATGGACGCCTTCCTGGCACTGGCGCGGCGACACAAGCTGTGGGTGATCGAGGACGCCGCGCACGCGCACGGGGCGAGTTACAAGCATCGCCCCGCCGGCTCGCTGGGGCACATCGCCTCCTTCTCGTTTCAATCCAGCAAGAACCTGACCGCCGGCGAGGGCGGCATCCTCACCACCAACAACGACCGGCTGGCGGCGGCGTGTCGCTCGATGCACAACTGCGGGCGCGTGCCGGAGGGGCTGTGGTATGAGCATCACGTGATCTCGGGCAACTACCGGCTGGGCGAGTTCCAGGGCGCCGTGCTCAACGCGCAACTGGACCGGCTGGAGGCACAGACCGCGCGGCGCGACCGCAACGGGCGCTACCTGGCGGCGAAACTCGCGGCGTTGCCCGGTGTGCATCCGCAGCAGCGCCCGGAGTTCTGCACGCGGCACAGTTACCACCTGTTCATGCTGCGGCTGGACGCGGCGGCATTTGGCGCGCCGCGCGGGGCGGTGCTGCGGGCCTTGCGGGCCGAGGGGATTCCCTGCTCGGCCGGCTACGGTTTCTCGCTGCCGCAACAGCCCATGTTCCGCAACAAGGCCTTCGGGCCGTTCCTGCATCAGGCCGCCGCGCGTCTGGACTACCGCAGCGTCCGCTGCCCGAACAGCGACTTGCTGTGCCGCGAGCAGGCCATCTGGCTTGAGCAAAGCATCCTGCTGGGGTCGCGGGCGGACATGGACGACATTGCCCGGGCCTTTGAAAAGGTGTTTGAGAACCGGGCGGCGTTGAACCGCTGGGCGGCGGGTTGCCTACCGCGTTGAGCGGATGCTCGACCCGAAGACGGTGAGCGGCACGACCGGGCGCGGGTTGCTCATGCAGGTGAGCTGGACCTGCGCGTGTTCCCACCCTGTAGCATTGCCACGTCTCCTTGAAGACAGCCGCGCCCACCCGCCACGGCTGGCGGCAGGCGGCTTGGGAAGCAGCTCAAAACAGTCGGGCGGGACGCAGTTGGGGCCAGCGGCTTGAGCGTGGAGCGGGCGAAGGGAATCGAACCCTCGTGTGAAGCTTGGAAGGCTTCCGTTCTGCCATTGAACTACGCCCGCAGCCCACAGTGACGGTATTCTAGAGGCCGTCCTTGCCTTGTCAATTCGGCGTCGGTACCCTGCCGGCCCAATGAACTCGCTGCTGCTCACCGGCGGGCGCGTGATTGACCCCGCCAACCACCTCGATGGCCCGGGCGATTTGCTGATTCTGGACGGCAAGATTGCGGCCGTGGGCCGGGAGGCCGCCGACCGGGCGCCGGCCGGGGTGGAACACCTGGACGCGCGCGGTTGCGTGGTGTGTCCGGGGCTGATTGACATGCACGTGCATCTGCGCGAGCCGGGGTTCACGGCCAAGGAAACCATTGCCACGGGCACGGCGGCGGCCGCGCGGGGCGGCTTCACCTCGGTGGTCTGCATGCCCAACACCGCCCCTGTGATTGATAGCGCCAGCACGGTGGCGCTCATCCACGAGCGGGCTGCCCGGCAGGCCAGCGTCAACGTCTTTGTCGCCGGCGCCATCACCCGAAACCTCGCCGGCGAGGAATTGGCCGGCATCGGCGCGCTCAAACGGGCCGGCGTGGTGGCCATCACTGACGATGGTCACTGCGTCCAGAACAACGAGCTGATGCGGCGGGCGATGGAATACGCGCGGATGTTCGACCTGCCGGTGCTGGACCATTGTCAGGATTACAGTCTGGTGACCGACGGCGTGGCGCACGAGGGGTATTGGAGTACGGCGCTGGGCCTGCGGGGCTGGCCGGCCGCCGGGGAGGCCTTGATGGTGGCCCGGGACATCTTGTTGTGCGAAGCCACGGGGGCACGTGTGCATTGCCAGCACTTGAGCAGCGCCGACAGCGTGGCGCTAGTGCGGGAGGCCAAACGCCGCGGGCTGCCGGTGACGGCCGAAGCCTGTCCACACCATTTCACGCTTACGGACGCGGCCCTGGCGGGCAGCGACAAGTTCTGGGCCGAGGATGGCCGCGGTGTCTGCGGCATGGAGGGTCGCCCGGATTTGCCAGCCTGGCCGGCTTACGACACCCATTTCAAGGTCAACCCCCCGCTGCGCTCGGCGGCGGACCGGGACGCGTTGTTGGAAGGGCTGGCCGACGGCACGATTGATATTCTGTGCACCGACCACGCGCCGCACTGCGGCTTCGAGAAGGACGTCGAGTTTGACTACGCGCCCTTCGGGGTCACCGGGTTGGAGACCGCCCTGGCGCTGGCGCTGATGCAACTGCACCACAGCGGGCGGTTGAGTCTGCCGGAGCTGATCGCCAAATTCACCGTCGCCCCGGCCCGGCTGCTGGGCCTGAACAAGGGCACGTTGAGCGTGGGCGCAGATGCAGATGTGACGGTGTTTGACCCGGACCGTTCGTGGGTATTCACCCGCGAGGCCACCGCCAGCAAGGCCGTTAACAGCCCCTTCTACGGCTGGCCCTTGCGGGGCAGGGTCGTGGCCACGATCGTCGGCGGCCGCAAAACGCATTTGGCTTCCGGCTGAGGTGTGCTAGTTTGCGGCTGTGAAACGCATTATCACACTCCTGTTTGCCGCCACGCTGCTGACCTCGGCCACAGCGGCGGAGCTGACCTGGTTGACCGACGCCGCCCAAGCCCAGGCCCGGGCCAAGGCGGAGAAGAAACTCGTGCTGCTGGACTTTACAGGCTCGGACTGGTGCATCTGGTGCCAGAAACTGAGCAAGGAGGTCTTCGCCACGGACGAGTTCGCCGCTTACGCGAAAACCAACCTCGTGCTGGTGGAGGTGGATTTCCCGCGCAAGAAGTCACTCAGCGACTCCCAGAAGGCCGCCAACGAGGCCCTGGCCAAGAAATACAGCATTCGCGGCTTCCCGACGCTCATCTTGCTGGACGCCGAGGGCAAGCTTTTGGGCCAGCTCAGCTACAGTGACGGCGTCGAGAATATCGAGGCCACAGACCGCAGCAAAATTGTGGCAAAACCGGCCACGTTCATCGCTGCCATCGAGAAGAAGCGGCAGGCCCGGTAGGTGCGGCACCCCGGGCAAGCCGTGGGGGCAGGGCCGGTCGCCAGCTCGACTGTGCAGCCGTCATCCCTCGGCTGCTTGGACACGCGGAGACTGCGGTCCGTGCGTGGCGACGAGCTGGTCGTTTGGCCGTCTGTCCACCCCGGCGACCGGTCAGAGCCGATGCCGGCGGTCTTCGCCAGCTCGACGGGCCTGCTTGGACACCGCACAGTCAGCCACCCCGCCGCGTCGGACTGGGGATGGGGCTTGACCGCGGGGGCGAAAATGAATTCCATGCTGGCAGACGCAGTCTGAACTGTCAGTTGATTGCAGCCAGTAGAATGCGCTTATGAAAAACGAACGTCGCGGGTTGACCTCTGCTATCGTCTTCGGGGCTCGGGGGCTGATTGCCCTGCTGGCATGCACGCTAAGCCTGAATCTTGCCGCCGCGCCCAAGCGGGTACTGGTGGTGGGGGTGACGGAAGGCTTCCGCCACTCCGCCATCGAGCTGGGGGCATCGGTCATCAGCCAACTGGGCAAGGAAACCGGCCTGTTTACGGCCGACATCGTGGATGTGAACCCCAACGCGCCCGAGCTGAAAGGCCCGGACGGCCGACCGGACCGCGCCAAGCTGCACGCGGCCAATGTCAAGGCGCTGGCCGAAAAAATGAGCCTCGCCAGCCTCAAGCAATACGATGCCGTGATTTTCAACAGCACCACCGGTGACCTGCCGTTGCCTGACCTTGACGGGTTTCTGGAATGGATCAAGTCCGGCAAGGGTTTTGTGGGCATTCACGCCGCCACCGACACCTTCCGCGGCCACAAGCCTCTGCACGCGTACACGCTGATGATTGGCGCCGAGTTTCGAACCCACGGGCCGCAGGTCGAAGTTGAGGTGTTGAACCAAGACCCGCAACACCCCGCCGGCAAGCCGTGTCCGGCCTCGTTCAAGGTCTTTGACGAGATTTACCTCGTCAACGGCTTCGAGCGCAGCACGGTGCATGGGTTGCTGACGTTGGACAAGCACCCCAACGACAAGACGCCGGGCGACTACCCCATTGCGTGGTGCAAGCTTTACGGGCAGGGACGGGTCTTTTACACGTCCTTGGGCCACCGCGAGGATGTGTGGGACCCCGCTTGGAAGGATGGCCGGGGTGAGCGCAAGAACCCGCCCGAAACAGCCCGCATTTTCCGGGAGCATCTGCTGGGGGGTATCAAGTGGGCGTTGGGGCTTGAGCCGGGCGACGCCCGACCCCAAACCGCCGCCAAGTAATGTCCCGCGCAGCCGACGGACCGACCGCTTGGAGGCGACTTCAGCACGGCACAGGCCGGGGGCGTGTAGCGGGTTTTCATTGCCGCGTTCGCGTCAGAGGCAGCCGCTTGATTTGGCCACGAGCCTGCCAGAGATTGGTGCGCGAGATGACCGGATGGTTTGAGCAATAACGAGCGTATGAACGAGAGCAACGGCAGTAGTGAGTTCAGCCGACGGGCCTTTCTGCGGGACAGTTCGTTTGCCGCCCTGGCCACGATGCTGGGTGGCGTGCGGCTGTCCGCCCGAGCCGCGGAAGCCGAGCAGCAAACCGCCAACCCGCCCGCCCGCAAAGTGAAAGTGGGCCTTATCGGGTTGGGCAACTGGGGACGGGAACTACTGGACCAACTCGGTCGTCTGCCGCAAGCCGACGTGGCAGCGATTTGCGACAACTATGGCGCCATGGTCCGGCGCAGCGCCAGCAAGGCGCCCGGGGCGGCCCAGACCGAGGATTACAAGACCATCCTCGACAACAAGGACATCAAGGCGGTGATCGTCGCCACGCCCACGCACCTGCACAAGGAAATCGTGTTGGCTGCCCTGCAGGCCGGCAAGCACGTCTATTGCGAGGCGCCACTGGCCACCACGATCGAGGATGCCCGCGCCATTGCCCAGGCGGCCCGGGCCGCGGGCAAGGTGGTTTTTCAGCCCGGTTTGCAGTTGCGGTGTGATCCGCAGCGGCGCTTCCTGCTCCCATTTATCCGGTCGGGCGCGCTCGGCAAGTGGGCCATGATCCGCGCTCAATGGAACAAGAAAACCAGTTGGCGCTTCACGTCCCCAAATCCGGACCGGGAAAAAGCCATCAACTGGCGCCTGGACCGCGCCACCTCGCTGGGGCTGCTGGGCGAAATCGGGCTGCACCAGATTGACCAGGTGAGCTGGTTTCTCAACACCCTGCCCCTGTCCGTCAGCGCGTTCGGCTCGGTGGCGTTTTGGAAGGATGGCCGGGAAGTGGCCGACACGGTGCAGGCCATCTTCCAATTCCCCGACCAGGTCCAACTGACCTACAGCGCCACATTGGCCAACTCGTTCGAATCGGACTGCGAGACGTACTACGGCAGTGACGCGGCCGTCATGATCCGGGGCAGCAGCGCCTGGATGTTCAAGGAAGTGGACGCCCCGTTGCTGGGCTGGGAGGTGTATGCCCGAAAGGACGCCTTTTACAAGGAAACGGGCATCTCCCTGCGGGCCGACGCATCCAAGCTCAAGGCCCAGGGCGACCAGGGCCGCCAAGAGGCCGAGGTCGTCGACCCGCCGGTGTATTTCGCATTGCAGACATTCCTGCGCAACGCCCAAGAGGTGGGCGGCGCGGTGGAAGATTTCGTCTCGCTTTACGGCGATGGCGATCCCAAGGCGCTGGCCGAACACCTGGCCAAGGAAGTCCACAAACTGCCCGCGCCGGATTACCTGGACGGCTACCGTGCCACGGTGCTGGCCATCAAGGCCAATGAGGCCGTCAACTCCGGCAAACCGGTGGCCCTGCTGCCCGAACTGTTTGAATTGGCCTGAACCAGCTGCGTCGAACCTGTGGAATGAAACAACCGAGACAACGAATCATGAACAAACATCTCCTGATCAAATCCGCTTCTCTCTTGCTGTTGCTGGCCCTGCCGCTCCAGGCCGCCGAAGGCTGGACGCGCTTCGCCCCCAAACCCGGCCTCAAGTCCAAAGTCCGTATCGAGGGCACCTCGACCATACACGACTGGCAGGTGGAGAGTCCATTGGTGGGCGGTTACTTGGAAGTTGGCCCCGGCTTTCCGCTGCAGGCGGGGGCCGAAGCCAAGCCCGGCAAGGTCGAGGCCAAGGCGGAGGTCTTCATCCCGGTTGGCTCGCTCAAGAGCCTCAAAAAAGACGGCACGCCCTACAGCACGGCCATGGACGACATCATGTACGACAAGCTGCTCAAGGCAACCCATCCCCGTATCCAATACCGCCTGAGCGAGCTGACGCTCAAGGAGGCCCCCAAGAAGGCCGGCGACCCGTACACTTTCGAGGCTGTCGGGGATCTCGTCGTGGCCGGAGTCACCAACAAGATCACCATGCCCGCTCAAGTCGCCGTGCTGCCCGACAAGAAGCTCAAGATCACCGGCACGGTCAATGTGAAGATGACCGATTTCAAGATCGAACCCCCCGCCCCCAAGATTGCCCTGGGCCTTATCAAGACGGGCGATGACGTGAAGTTGCTGTTCGACTGGGAAATTGTTGGCTCGTAGCGCCCGGTCCGACCACGCGCCTTTCAACCCTTCGCATTCCCCGCCCCGTGGCCAGCGCCCCGGGGCGGTGGCTTTTTTGTGCGCCTGGCAGGGCGGGCCTACTTGGGGCTTCATATCCCCTTCCCGCATGGCAAGGGGCAAGCACCAGCCGGACGGCAAGGGCATCGGCCAGCCGGCGTATCAAGGCAGCCACAGGCTGGACCCTGCCGTGATGACCAAAAGCTTCTTCCGACGCGCTTCCTTGGAGATGAGACGGCGAAGGGCGTCGAAGCTCCGGGCCTGCCTGGCAGGTTGCGGCACGCTCGGCGGAGCGTTTCAAGGACAAGATGCGGCGACTGGCGCAACAGGGCTGGGGGCGTGACCTGGAGCGCCTCAGCCTGAAAGACCGAAAGCCAGTGGTGCGGGGCCGGGCGCACGGCAACCGGAAATTCGCGACGTGTGGCGTCGCCACGACCGCAAATGGACGACGGCGCAGGCCAGAGTGATAAACCTGGGCGCTGGAGGGCGGATTGACAACCGTGCCCAGCGATGGGTGGCCCCTTGATTCGCGCAGGCCAGGCGTGCCGCTCTGCCCGCAATGAACAAAGCCCGCAGTGGAACGCGGGTTCAGCGCCCAGGGATGCGGCCTACCCCGCCGTCGCGTTCCAGCGGCCGGGCTTGGTCTGCCACTTGGGGGCTATCTCAGCCCAGACCTGAACACCAACCTTTCCCTCGGACCGCCGTGACACGGGATCGCACGTCCGGTGGTGCGGGGGAACGGCTGGGATGCGCGCGCCAGCTCGATCTTGACCAGATTGGTCCAGAGCAGCCGGCGGCCGACCTGGCAGGCTGACCCGCTACCGCTCCTGCCGCAAGTTCGGTCGCCCACCTGCAGAGCGGCCAGACGACGTGGCTGAACCCGTCGCCGGCGCCGGTGCCGGATTGGGCGCGGGAGCACTGAGTCGGGGAGCCGGCGCGCCAGGCGACGCGCCTCGTGGCGCAGGCACAACCACCGGCGCCGAAGGTGCGGGTCGAAAAGCGGGCGCTCTGTCCGGCAAGACACCCGGGCGCGGGACGGACGGCGCGGGCATAACACCGGGCGGCGTGGGAGGCGGTTGTGGCGCAACAGACCGCGCCTCCGGGCGAATGGTGGACGGCGGAGGCGTCGGCGGTCTGGCGGTCTGGGGAACGGATAGGCCGGGTTGGCGCGCAGTTGGGCTGGGGGCAGACGTCGGCGGCCTGACCGTCTGCGGCGGCGTCAAACCGGGTTTGGCAGGCGTGGTGGGCTGGGCCACCTGGGGTGCAGGCGCTGCTTGGGCAGGTGGAGTGTCCACAGTCCGGTAACGCGACGTGCTGGCCTGAGTGCCACTGCGCGGATCGGCTGGTCGCGTCCACGTGTAGGTGCTGCCCGCTCGGTTCGGCGGTGTTGCTGACGCGCCCAGACGGTTGGCCGATAACTCGCCAGGTGCCGGGCGCCGACCGATCACGGTCACTCGGCTGCCAGGCTCATTAGCGCGCTGCCCCTCTTGGTTGGCCGGCGGATTCACAGGGCTGGCCTGAGCGGCTTGGGATGCTGCTGGCGTGCTGCTTCCCGCCAGGGATTGTCTTTCAGGCGTGCCGCTGGACCGAGGGGGTGCGGAGCCGCTGGGGCGCGGTGGCCCTTCTTGGCGTTGCGGACGCCCCGGGGCTTCGCGCACTGCGGGCGGCCCGCTGGCTGCGCCGCGCTTACCCGGCGCTGACGTCTCAGCCACCCGTGCGGCGTTTCGCGGTGGCGACGAGGGACGCGCCGGCGGTGGAGAGGCCGCGATGGTCGGCTGTTCCCCGGTGTCCCGGATTGTCGCCCCGCGCGTGTGCCCGCTGCCGCGCAAGTCCGGCACAGGTGGTGCAGGCCTTGAGGGCAGGTCGGGTCGGCGGACCACCAATTCACCGCGCCCGCGTTCCAAGCGCTCACCCGGGGACAAGCGCGTGGCCGGAGCGACGACCCGTTCCTCGCGCACGCGTATGGGGCGCAACTCCGCGCCGGTGTGCTGCCGCACCCGCTCCTCGCCAATCCCCGGATGCACGGGCTGATCGCCGTGGGCAACCACATGCGTGACACAGGTCGCACGCCGGTGAATCTCCACCACGCGGTGCGGGGGCACGTGATGCAGATGGGGACGATGCCCGTGGAAATGCGTCCACGGGACGTAAGCGAAGCAACCCCACCCGAGGCCGAAACCAAAACTCACACTCACACCCCGGCCGTAGTAGGTCAGCCCCACGCCGCTGACCCAACGGGCCGCTGGCGGCAGCGGCGCCCAGCCACAGTAGGCGTCCGTGTAGCGCCACGTTACCCAGGCCGGCCCCCACACGGTGTCCGGCCACCAAAGCCAGCCCCAGCGCGGGTGCACGAACCAGCGCCCGTAATGAAACGGCGCCCAGCCCCATGAGTAATCCGAGTGCCAGTACCACCCGTAATCCGTGTAAATCCAGCGTCCACCGTGTAGATAAGGCCGCCAGCCGGCGTTGACGACCACCACGCTGGGTTGCCAGCAGTAACCGTAGCCATCCACCTCAACCCACGTGCCGTAAGGGGCCAGGGACTCGTAGAAGTAGTTGTAAGTGACGTTGGTGACCGGGGCGGCCACCGGCTCGGTGGCGGCTGCCGGTGGCGGCGCGTTGGTCGAACTGGCCGATGCCCCGGGCAGAGGTTGTGGCGCCGCCGCCGCCGCAATGGCGGCCGCGTCAGGTTGGGCGGGCGACGATGCCGTCGGCTGGCCCGCCGCAGCCAAAGGCGGCAACACCCCTCCGCCTTCGCGCAGAAGCCGGTCGTGTTCAATCATCGCCGCAATCACGTCGCTGGAGACACCCAGGTCGTTCAGATACACAATCTGGTCCGACCCGAGGTTGAAGGTGCCGCTCGAATTGGTCACAAAGGCCAATAGCACCGCTTCGTTGATGCCGGCCCGGGCCAACTTGGCGATCTCGGCTGCACCAGGGGAGAGTTTCAAGTCAGCAGGCAGCGGGCGGAGTTCGCTGCCCGGCGCGGGTTCAGGATGCTCCGGGGGCGCGACCTCCGCCGCCGCTTCCTCGGCCAGTTCGAGGACGTTGGTTAATGGCGCGGTCGAGTCGCTCGGCCCGCCCGTCGCGACCGCGGCGTTTGTGGGTTGGGCTGATTGAGCAGGGGACTGGGCCTCGGAATTGGCCGCGCAACCTGCCAGAACCGGCAGGCCAAGGGCGAGCAAGCCCGCCGGCCACCTTTGCCAAATCTGCGTTTTCATAAGCCGCTCCAATCTACGCCAGGACAGCCCGGCTTTCATGCTGCACCATTCAAGGGGTTCGACTCCCGCCGTCGGGGCACTATTCAGCCCGCCGCGCCGTGAGCACGGTTACCCCAACGGCCGATCGCCGGCGGCGCATGCGCCTCAGCCGCAACGGCTCGGCCCCGCTTCGGGCGGACCAGGCCGTGCTGGCTTCACGCCAGATTCCAGCCGGCGGGACTCCCTTTGCCGCCGTGCCATGCTGTCCGTCCGCCACCGGGGTAAGGCTGACGGCAACCTCGAAAAGGCGCGGTTGCCCCAGGAATGAAACGGCTGCGAACCCGCCACCCTTGGGCAGGTTACTGGCAACTGCCGTAGCCGCGGAAAAAGCCGATGCACTGCGCCACGTCAGGCACGTTGTTGTCCCACTTGGTCTCGTATTCGATGGAGATGTTGCCGGCAAACCCCTGGCGCTTCAGCTCATCGAGCATACCCTTCACGTTGCTGATGCCGGCCCCGAAAGGCACGTCCGGCGTCCCGCTGCCGATGGCCGTCCGGTCCTTCAGATGCACGCTGACAATGCGGCCGCGCAGGGTCTTGATGCCCTCCAGCGGGGTTATGCCTGAAGTGGCCCAATGTCCGGGGTCGGCACACGCGCCCACCCGCTGGTCGCGGTCTTTGACCACCGACAACACGTAGGCAGGGTCCCAGACCTTGTAATTGGGGTTGCCCGGCTGACGGGGGTGATTGTGGATGGCCACACGGATGTCGAACTCCTTGGCCAACGCCTCCAGCAGGTCCAGCTTATCCACGTCCTCCGTGGTTACCGCATACAACCCCAGCTTCCGGGCGAACGCGAAAATCTTGCGCCACTCGGCCTCGTCACTGCCATGCACCACGCCGTAGTTGACCGCCCGGACACCGTGTTTGGCCAGATGCGCCTGCACTTGGGCGATCACCTCGTCCGATGCGTTGTGATCCCAGCGCGCGTCCGGCTGGTCCGGCCGCAACCGCTGACCGGGGAAGAACTCGATGGTCTTGGCCCCGGTCAGCGCCGTCTTCTCGATCGCCTCAAAGGCGGTAAAGCGGTTGAAGGTCCAAGCTTGGCAGCCGACGGCGAACCCGCCGATTTTGACCGAATCCGGGATCGGGGCCGCCCGCAGCAGAGCGGCGGTCAAAACCAGCCCAAGCAGTCCAAACCCACAGAAGCATCGTGTTTTCATCGTCCATCCACCGGTTCTGGCGTGCAGCCACGGGCCACCCGCCCGCCACAGCGCGCCTGTTGCCTGAATGGCAATGCTGTTCAGACCATCTGTCAAAGGAAAAATGCGCGCTTGGAGGGCAAACCCTCCATCGAGCCGGCCTCCAGCGAGCACGGTGACGGTGGCTCATGGCTTGAGGAAGCGCGAACCCGATGCCGGGCTGCCGCGTGGATGCCGGAACGGAGGTGTCTTGAACGTCCAGGCGCGACGGTCGTCTTGAACATCATAAAGCGCAAGGGCGTGAAAACCTGACAGAGTTTGATCTCGCCAAGAGGACGGCTGTCCCATAAAAACTAGAGCGCACTGACATGACGATTCACGTTTCTTGGTTGCCCCACTTGGTCGCATTCCTGGCATTGGGAGGACTGGGCACTTGGCCTGTTTCCGGTCAGACGGCGTTGAGCATCACCGCGGCGGACAAGCCCGCCGAGTGGACGATCTCGCGCGGCGGGCAGAAGCTGCTCGTCTATGCCTTCGGGCGCGAGCGTTTCAAGCCCTGCGTGAAGGAGCTTTATACGCTCAAGGGCGACAACCTCCTCCGCGACGCGCCGCACGATCACCTGCATCACCACGCGTTGATGTACGCCATTCGCGTTAACGGGCTGAACTTCTGGGAGGAGATCAGCGGCAGCGGGGTGCAGAAGCCAATCGCCTCGCCCGCGCCGGAACTCGGCACGAACGCCGCCGGCCTGGCGCAAGCCACCATCCGCCAGACCCTCCACTGGCTGGCGCCGCAGGACGCCTTCCTGCCGGACTCGCCCAAGCTGGCGTTGCTCGTCGAGCAACGGACGCTGGTGCTGACCGTGGACACGGCGAGGGACGAAGTCGCGCTGCGCTGGACTGCGCAGTTCGAGGTTGGCGGCAAGACAAACACCGTGGTTCTGGAAGGTTCGACCTACTTCGGCTTGGGCGTGCGTTTCCTGCAAGAGCTTGATCCCCTTGCAGACATCTTCAATTCCGACGGCAAGCCGGACCTGAGCAACACGAAACAGGACGTGACGCCGCACGATTGGTGCGCCGTGGCGTTTGATCGGCCCGGCGCGCCAGCCACCTTCGCGATGTTCGGTCATCCCGCCAACCCGCGCGGCCGGGCGACGTGGTTCACCATGAAACGCCCGTTCGCCTACGTCTCGGCCACGCAGGCGCTCCACGCCGAGCCGCTCGTCTATCATGCTGGCGACAAGTGGCAGGTGGACTATCTCATTGCGGTGTATCCGACGGTGAAATCGGCCGAGTTCCTGAACGCCCGCGCCGCCGAGTGGCAGAAAAACAGGCGGTGACCTGGCCCGCGCCGGCGACGGCCCACGCCCTCAACCAGCCGGCAGGTGGCGGGGTCTCAGGACAGGGGACCTGCTTTCGAGGCGAGTCAGTGGCTGCTTGGGCTTAGTTGGCCGGCTTCAACACCACCGACCGGAGGTTCACCGGTTTCCAGCCCTGTTTCACGGGCCGGACGACCAGGCGCAGGTCGCCGGCGGGCAGTTCCAGCGCGCCCGCGTCGGTCCGCTGATACTTCGTGTAGTCGCCGGTCTTGGGCACGGTGGCGCGCACCTGCGCGTGGCCGACGCTCACGGTCAGCGCCGCGCCATCGTCGGGCGTGGCCGTCTCGAGGGTCACGGCAAACCGCCCGCCCGTCGTCAGCCGAAGGTCCCAATCCACCCAGTCGTCCGGGTTGGTCCAGAACCCGATGGAGCGTTTGCGGCGGTCAGCCTCGTACTGGACGGCGCCGTGGAGGTTGGCCTCGACGGCGTCGAGCCGCACCGAGCCGTCGGCTTCTTGCAAAATGGGCAGCGGGGCGACGTCTGGCGCACCCTTGATCTGCGCCACCACCACCGAGGCAATCGGGTCAGGCGCTTGTGCGGGCACGGTGAGGGTCTGGCCCTGCGGATCGGCGGCCGTGGCGAGCGGCGCGCGCTGTTTGTCCGAAAGCAGCCAGGCCTTCTGGATGGGGTTCTTGAGGCCGGGCACGACGAGGCGGCCGTCGGCGGGCCATTGGAAGACGTGGAAGTAAAGGGTTGTGGTGTCGCCCTGAACCTTCTTCGTGCACCGGCCCCAGGGCAGGCGCTTGAACGGGCTGGCGGTGGTGCCGTAAATGGCCTCGCCGTTGACCTTCATCCATGCGCCGACTTGCTTGAGCCGCTCGACGCTCGGCTCGGGAATCAGCCCCTCGGCGGTCGGGCCGACGTTGAGCAGGTAATTGCCGCCCTTGCTGGCGATGTCCACCAGGTTGCGGATGAGCGTTTCGGTGCTTTTCCAGTTGTGATCGTAGCTCTTGAAGCCCCAGGTGTCGTTCATGGTCATGCAGACCTCGAAGTCGCGGCCGCCCGGGTAACCGGTGGCGGGGATGTATTGCTCGGGCGTTTCGGTGTCGCCGCCGTAACCGCCCCCCAGGCGGTTGTTGTGGATGATGCCGGGCTTGAGGCGCAGCAGGGGCAGGAGCTTTTCGGCGCGTTCCTTGTTCATGTCCACGGGCGTGTCCCACCACAGGACTGCCGGGAACTCGCCGTATCGAGTCAGGATCTCCTTCACTTGGGGCGCGGCGACCTGCTCGATGTATTCGTCCATGCTGCGTTCCTGGGCCTTGTCCCACTTGCCGCCGGCGGCCGAGCCGCCGTTGTTCCAGTCCTGGGCCTGCGAGTAGTAGAAGCCCAGCTTGAGGCCGTGTTTGCGGCAGGCGGCGGCCAGCGGGGCGAGCAGGTCTTTGCCGTAGGGCGTGGCCTTGACGACGTTCCAGTCGCTGGCCTTCGAGTCGAACAGGGCGAAGCCGTCGTGGTGTTTGCTGGTGATGATGATGTATTTCATGCCGGCATCCTTGGCCAGGCGCACCCACTGGTCGGCGTCGTATTTGACCGGGTTGAACTGCCTGGCGAATTGGCGGTATTCGGCGACGGGGATTTTGGCGCGGTTCATGATCCACTCGCCGATGCCGGGGATTTGCTTGCCTTGGTAGGTGCCGGCGGGCACGGCATACACGCCCCAGTGGATGAACATCCCGAAGCGCGCCTCGCGCCACCATTTCATGCGGGCGTCCTTCTGGGCGGGCGTTTCGTCGGCGTAGGGGTCGGGCTTGATGACCTTGGGCGCGCCTTGGATGTCCAGCGCCACGACGGTGTCCGACGGATCGGTCCGATCGGGCGGAATCGTGATGATAACACTGCCCCTCTCGCTCGCCACGCCGAGCGGCTGGCGGCCATCGAGCAGGAAGGCTTTGAGCGGTTTGTTGGCCAGGCCGGGCAACACCAGCCGGCCATCCGCCGGGCGGTCAAACACGTGCAGGTACAGCCGCGTGCGGCCGCCCTTGAGCGCCTTCTGCGTGCAGCGGCCGAAGTCGAGCTTCTCGAACGGGCTGGCCGTGGTGCCGTAAATGGACTCGCCGTTGACGCGCATCCACTGGCCGATCTCGGCCAGGCGCTGGACGCTGGCCTGCGGGAACAGTCCCTCGGCGGTCGGCCCGATGTTCAGCAGGTAATTGCCGCCCTTGCTGGCGCAGTCCACCAAGTTGCGGATGAGGGTCTGCGTGGACTTCCAGTTCTGGTCGTGCTTGTTGTAGCCCCAGTGGTTGTTCATGGTCATGCACGACTCCCAGTACACGCCCGGGCCGAAGCCGGTGGGCGGGATTTCCTGCTCCGGCGTGCCGTAATCGCCCACCCCTTTGCCCTTGTCCATGCCGCTCATGCCGGCGCGGCCCTTGCCGACACGGTTGTTGATGATGATGTCCGGCTGGAGGCTGCGGACGTAGTTGTAGAGGTCCACGCCGCGCTCGTGCGTCCAGGGCTTCTCCCATTCACCGTCGAACCAGAGAATCCCCAGCGGGCCGTAGCGGGTGATCAGTTCCTTGAGCTGGCCCTTCATGTATTCGACGTAGCGGTCCATGTTCGGCTCGCCCGCGGCCTTGTCGTGCCAGGCGCGTCGCGTGCCCCAGTCCGGGTGATGCCAGTCCATGATCGAGTGGTAAAAACAGAGGCGCAGGCCGGCCTCGCGGCAGGCGTCGGCCAGTTCCTTCAGCGGGTCGCGCTTGAACGGCGTGCGGCCAATGTCCCAATCCGTCAGTGCTGAGTCCCAGAGGCAGAAGCCGTCGTGGTGCTTGCTGGTGATGACGATGTATTTCATGCCGGCGTCCTTGGCCATGCGCACCCAGTCGCGGGCGTTGAACTGGGCCGGGTTGAACTGATCGGCGAACTTCTCGTATTGGCTGACGGGCATTTTGGTTTCCTCCATGAACCACTCGCCGTAGTTGGTTTTGCCCTGCCACTCGCCGGCCGGCACGGCATAGACGCCCCAGTGGATGAACAGGCCGAAGCGGGCCTCGTTGAACCACGCCAGACGCTTGTCCCGCTGGGCGGGGGGTTCCTGCGTGAAATCGTGCGTTGGGGCGGCGGGCGCGTGGCCCGCAGTCAGAGTCGCCAGGCCCAGCAACAGGCAGATGGACAGATGGTGAGGGACGTTCATGGTCATGTGCTCAAGGGCGCGCCGTGTGGCGCGCGGGTTGACATTCTTCAGTCATGGCAAACACCGGTCGGGGCGATCCGCCCACCCCGGCCGGAGCGTTGGCATCAGCCCCGATGGTGGGACGCGGCAGCCGAAAATCAATCCAATTCGCGCTGCTCGACGCGGCGCCGCTTCGCATCGAAAAGGTGTGTGGACTTGCAACCCGCGTCGGGTTACCAAGCCCCCGTGCATTGCAGCTTCTCCAACGAGCCGGCCCCGTTCGCAGACGCACCGGGCCAGGCGATTTTTTTCTACGACACCCACGCGCATTTGGACGACGCAGCCTTTGGTCCTGACCTGGCGGACGTTTTGGCGCGGGCGCGGGCGGCAGGAGTGTGCAGGCTGATTACGGTGGGGACGGACCTGGCCAGCAGCCGGCGGTGTGTGGCGCTGGCCGAGCAACACCCGGAGGTGTTTGCCGCCGTTGGCTGGCACCCCACTCACGCCCTCGAAGCACCTGGCGACCTGGCCGACGCGCTCCGAGACCTGGCGCGGCATCCCAAGGTGGTGGCCATCGGCGAGACGGGGCTGGACTACTACCGGTTGCCGGCCCGGGACGCCGACGGCCGACGTGACCTGGAGGCTTACAAACACGCCCAGGCGCGCCTGTTCGAGCTGCACCTGGACCTGGCGGCCGAGTTGGGGCTGAACGTGGTGGTGCACCAGCGGGCTGCTTTTGAGGATGCGCTGGCCATTTTGGGGCGATATGCCAGCCGGGTGCGCGCCCAGTTTCATTGTTTCGCCGAGGACGCGACAGCCCTGGAACGGGTGCTCGCCCTGGGAGCGGTTGTCAGCTTCACCGGCGTGCTCACCTACAAGAACGCGCCGGCAGTGCGGGCGGCTTTGGCGGCGGCACCAGCGGGCGCGTTCATGTTCGAGACGGATGCGCCGTATCTGGTCCCCGAGCCGCACCGCGGCGGGGGCGTCAAACGCTGCGAGCCAGCGCATCTGCGGGCGACGGTGGAGCTGGCCGCGGCCGTGCGGGGCGAGTCGCTGGCGGCCTTGGGCGCGGACACCTGTGCCACGGCGCGGCGGTTTTTTGCGCGGCCGCATTGAGCCGGCGGCGGGCGGGTCGCGGCTCGATCAGTCGGCCAGCGCCTCGGCGACCAGTTGGGCCAGATGCAGGGTGCGGATGGGCAGCAGGTGCGTGATCTGTTGGCGGCAACTGGTGCCCGAGGCAACCACGACCGTGCCGA